>Ga0325401_1004851_pt1 | contig 12751 bp, 5 predicted proteins | sample PopdelMetagenome_FD_205666 | JGI IMG/M metagenome (GOLD analysis project Ga0325401, IMG submission 205666) | Populus deltoides microbial communities from Bellville, Georgia, United States - Xylem-PdKOR-R2 | ecosystem: Host-associated > Plants > Phyllosphere > Stem > Wood/Secondary xylem | place...
TCATGCTAGAGTGTTTGAGTCAGTCGAGTCTTTTGCACGTAGAATTCTGGATTTGCATATTGAGATCACTAAACAGATTCAAGCAAGTAATGCACAATATAAACTTCAAGCTGATTTACATAGATGACATCATGAGTTTAATGTGGGAGACTATGTTATGATACAAATCAGACTTGAGCGGTTTCCTTCGGGAACTAATCGAAAATTGCATGCACGTAGTGTCAGGCCTTTCAAAGTGCTACAACGGGTTGGTCCAAATGCTTATGTTTTTGATTTACCACATGATTTTGGCATTAGCTCTACATTTAACATTGAGGATCTAGTTGCATACCATAAGCTCCTTCCTATCCCAAATGATCCATTTGAATAACCACTTAACTCCCCTCCTGATGATCTTATTGAAACCTCTATCCCTTTCACCTTGACATCAACACAAAAGGATAATATTGATGCTATTCTGGATGAACAAGTTGTTTTTAACAGGAATGGTGAGGTTCAACAGTTTCTAGTTCACTGGGTAGGCCGACCTGATTCACTAGAGATACTATCAAATGATCCATTTGAATTACCACTTGGATCACTAGAGATACTTTGCAGCATATTGATCCAGATCTTTTAGAGTACTATTAGAGTCGACCAGTGCTACACTTGATGGGGTCAAGTTTCTCCAACCCCAAGAGAGTTGGTGGAGACACCAGACCCACATTGCAAATTACACGGATATATGGACAGAGACGGCGTAGGATGACCTTGCCTGTCACGCTTTGGTTGGGAGACTAATCCCATTTGGGCCTGTTTCATTGTTATTTTATTTATTTGAAATTATTTATGTTAAAAAGTTTGATTTGATGAGCTGAGCCCAATAGTGAGATGTTTTAGGGTTTTACTATTTATATATTTCTTTGTCATTTTGTGAGACAATTTTGATAATTAATGAAAATATTGTAGACTTTGCATATCTCCAATCCCCTTTTTTCTCTTCTTTAGCTTTCTTCTTTCTCTAAAGCTTCTTTCTTTTCTTTTTTTAATTCTTATTATTTATTGTCCCGCATCACAAAAAAGACTTAAGGGGTGTTTTTGATTATGGTGCAGAAAGTTTTTAAAAGAACTTTTTGCTTCAAAATGTATTAAAATAAATTTATTTAGATTGTTTCTAATTTTTAAAATGAATCTTGATTAAAAACATAAGTTGTGACAAACACCCCAAAAAATATGTATACACCTTTATTCCATGTAGCCATTTGAATCCCATATTATCCTTTTCTTTGGAGGTCATGCTACCCTTGAGAGAAAAACAAGCCATTATTGCCTTGACTAACTTGAATCATGCATCTACAACATCAATAATGCCAACTTGCGGTCAAGTATCAATGTAACAGCACTTTGTAATGCCAAATTTACCCTTAAGACAATATATTGGTATTTCTTTTTCATTGGTGCAGCTTTTAATTTTTTGGCTGCTTTATATGGAATAAAACTTTTCCATGAACAGTTTATAATGTTTTGCTTTGGGTAAAAGAAAGTAATTCATGTGCTTTACTACTTCATACATATATATGCTTAAAAAGTAAAATGTGTAAGTTAAAAAAAAAAGTAATTTACATGTGCTTTACTACTTCATACATTGATAAAAAGAAAAAATCAAATTAGAAAATATGTTAATTTTTGGTATATACAATATTATCTTATTAATATTGGTTAAAGACATGTGATTTTCTTTATTTATCATTTGAATAGTAACATTGCATGGTAGTTTCCAATTAGATTCTAAGAGCTGAATTATTGTGCTCAATTGTCCACTTAACAAAAATCTACACGTGGTCAGGTTTTGTTTTTGATTTACGTGGGTGTTCGGGTCAGCTTGCGCGCACCACGACTAATCCCACAGTTCACTGAACACCCTGCAAACCTAGTGGTCAGGTTTTTATTACGATGAGTTGCACATGTTTTTACCACAGAGGCTCTCACATTTCGAGATAGATTTGTACAATAAAATGATTATTTTTCCCTTCATGGAACCAAATAACTTGCTTCCGGAAGCAAAACTTTTTTTTTTCCACTATACCTAATTATCATTACTATATTGAATGGGTAGAATGGTCTCTTAACATTTTTTTCTTAATATCTAAAATACTTTTAAAAATTAAATTTGTTTAATTGTTTGGGTTTGGGTATTTTTGATTTTTTAATTTTTGTTTGCACAACGTAATTATTGAGCTACCCTTGAAAGCAAAAAAAAGAATAGCTTGTGTCAGGGAATTTATTAGTCCTTTTGTTATGGTTTTTTTTTTGTTAATATTATATGGGGTTAGGGATATATGGATCTTTAAATAAATTAAATTAAAAAACATTGCTAGCATGTTTAGTTCACGCACCAACATATAGGAGGTACCTGCGCCCACTAGACGGCGAGTGCAGCGCCTCCCAACTGTAAAAAATAGCCAATTGACGTCTCCTTTGACGCCTGACATGGAGCCGCAACTAGTTGAATGGCGTGTGTAAAATATTTCACGGTGGTTAGATTTTTTTTCTCCCTCATATTTTCTCTCTTTCTTCTCCTTAGGAATTGTGTTAGCCAAGCCAAAATCAAAAGTTCTCCTCCATTTTCTTCTTATTTAAATTGTGTTCCTTATTTTTTTATTCTTTATTTGTTTTGAACCTTTTTTGATTAATTATTTATTTCAATTTCATCCCTTAGAACTTTACTCTATTTGATTTTTATATCAAATTTGGTCCTTATACTTATACTTTTGATTGTTATGTTTTTAAAAATTTGTTTTTCAATACCATCATTATCACTTGATTTAATTTATTTTTATATCAAATTTAACCTCTTTTCTTTTATTTTTTTCCATGATTCCTTTTATTTTTTTAATAAAAAAATTGGTTTTCTTTTTTTGATTTTATTATTCAATATTTGATTTGTTTAGAATTGGGTTTCGTTAATATTTTCAATGCGATTATTTTAGTCTTATGACCCAACCTATAGATATATGATTTTTAACCTGGATTCATATCGGTCTTTTTTATCTTTTTTTATACCGATTTTTTTTAATTTCATTATTTAATATTGGATTTATTGAAGATTAAGCTTCATTATTTTTTTTGTTTTGCTTTCTATAATGATAACTTTGTCTCGTGATCTAAGTCACATGTTTGCCATGCTAGCTTGGATTGGCTCGAGGCTTTTACACTATTTTATTTTATTTTTATGTCAAATTTATTTCTTATTATTTTAATTTTTTACCATTTTTTAAAATTAATTTTTTTAAAATTTTCAAGTTTCAACATTTGATTGTTTATGATTGGGCTTTATTGTTTTTTTCAATGCGGTCATCCTTGTTTCATGACTTGGATGTTGTCTCGGGTTGATATCAATCTTCTATTTTAATCTTTTTTCACACCTATTTTATTCTTGATTTCATTCTTCAATGTTGAGTTTATTAAAGACTGATTTTTTTTTCCTATATGCTTTTTATGAGGATGTCCCAACCTTACAATTAAGGTCATAAGTTTTCCATGCTAACTCGGATTGGTTCAGGGCTTTTTTTATTTTTATTTTTTAATTTCTTTTTATCTTTGTTTTTCAACATAAAGATCTATAACTAGAGTTACAAAATTTTCTTTTGCTTTAAAACACACTGGCAATGCTTTTACATTATTGTTTTAGGTTATGAAAGAAATTATCTCAGTCAACAATGAAGCACATGCCACTTATCTAGTTAGATTCTATTGCAAGACAAGATTAAGGGTAACTTTATATATTGATAACCTCCTCCATGAGCATTTTAATGTGAGAAGATATCTTTGGAGTAGTGACATGTGAGACTAGTTCACCCTTATTTTGATATGGTTTTCAAAGTTATTTGAAATTTCTCTTTGCCATATTCATTGAATTATGTTTCTATGAATAAATTCTCCTCTTATTACTTAGGAACAAACATTTACTTAAGTTTTATTCCTTGATTTCATTCTTCAACGTTGAGTTTATTAAATACTGATTTTTTTTAAATTTTTTTCTATATGCTTTCTATGAGGATGTCCCGACCTTACAATTAAGGTCATAAGTTTTCCATGCTAACTCGGATTGGTTCAGGGCTTTTTTTTTTCTATTTCTTTTTATCTTTGTTTTTTAGTATTAAGATCCATAACTCGAGTTACAAAATTTTTTTTGCATTAAAACACACTGGAAATGCTTTAACATTATTTTTTTAGGTTATGGAAGAAATCATCTTGGCCAGCAAAGAAGCGCGAACCACTTATCTAGTTAGACTCTATTGCAAGACATGATTAAGGATAACTTTATATATTGATAACCTCCTTCATGAGCATTTTAATGTGAAAAGATAACTTTGGAGTAGTGACATGCGAGACTAGTTCACCCTTACTTTGATATGGTTTTTAAAGTTATTGAAATTTCTCTACTCCATATTCATTGAATGATGTTTCTATGACTAAATTCTCTTCTTATTACTTAGGAAAAAAAACTTAATTAGGTCTTTATCCTACTAAAAGTTGTAGTATACATATTTGTTATAGTTCAGTAAAATAATGCAACCTTTACCCAATTATTTCTGCTAATGGTGTTGTATATTTTTTTCTAGAGAAAATTATAACCTATGATATAGTGTAACACTTTCATATTTTATTTTCAATTGAAAATTTGAAGTGTGCATTTAATAAAATTAATTGATAATCGCATGCCCTAATATATGCTAAAAACACGTTAACGATAACCAAACACTAAAGTGTGAAGCTGAAAGATATATGCAAATAAAAAAACATGATCTTTGTCATAATCCAATTTTAGGCCCTCTAAAATTCTTTTATGAAAAAAAAATATTTCTTTTTTTTGAAATATGCAAAATCCAAAAAAATCAAAAACATATTTTAGGGCCATAAATTAACTAAATCAGGGATCAAATTGAGATAAATTAAAAGTTTAATGGTCAATTGAGGACTAAATTATATAATCTAGAAATCAAGGATAAATTTATAAAAGGCACATGAATCAGAGGATGCCAATTGATGTTGCCAAGGATTAGATTGTAGGAAATGCAATTTTTTTTGATTCATAGAGTTGTATACACCAAAATTAGAACTCCAGGGAATAGACACTAATTTTTAGGAATTCGAAAGAGGCGACATGTCATTTGGGATTTAATCAAAACAAGAGTGAAACATCGTTCGGACACTATTCTTCTTCTTCTTCTTCAATCGAGAAGGCTAGTCGAGGAGCCACCTTTAGATGAATAAATGTGGCGTCTTTGACCACCTCAGGTACTCTAATTGGCACCAAATGTCTAAGAAATGCTTTTTATACAAGGATTAGCCATCCTCATCAAACATTTATATCCTATTTATTTTGAAGAACTTTACAACTTTTTGTTCTTAGTCAACCTTCTCTGCCTTGATAGATTCGAGCTGGTCGAGGGCTAATCATCTTTCCAATCAATAAATGTGGATTTCTGGACTACCAACTTGAGTGAGGTTTGTTCCAAATGATAGACCTTCATCTCCTATACATGTTTCAGGTCCTTTAATGGAACATTTACATTCCAATTTCCATGATTAATTGGCCAAAGTACCATATCCAGTCAGCCTAGACTGAAAAAGAAAGTTATCTGTAAAAGAGCTAACTTTGAGGTTGCTTTCTCTTCATAAAGTTCATTATATAAAAGACAAAATAAAACCAGTCACGACAACTTTTAGGAAGGTTAAGGGAGGGAGAATCTTTCATAACAACCTATCTTTGAAAAACCACCATGAAAATGGTTAGTGGTTTTATAGCTTCCTAGTTTTTCTTTAACTTATAAAAAAAGTGCATTTCCAGGGATGGGAAAGAAAGAGATAGTTTAGGAACGAAAAATAGAAAAGCATCAAGTAAAAGTGAGAGAAAAGTGATAAAAGAAGAAAGGAAAAAAAGTAGAGGAATAAAAGGTTGAAAGGAAGCTGAAAACAATAAGAAAAAAAGGTATAAAGCTATATTTTAACCAAAAGGTATACAATTTATCCTTGATGAGAGGGTGTATCTAAATGAGCACACCCCCTCCTTAATGCCTTTTAAATCCTTGCTTGAATGTTTATTGTTCATCCATTATAATTAATTGTTAGTTTATAAGGTAATTTATGATTAGATCTAATCATGTTTTGAAGTGATATGCATGTTTTGAAATGTATGTTCAAAATGGTATTGGAAGCATAGCTTGATGTTTTAGGATTGTTTTGAAATGTATGATAATAACTTCTCTAAATGATAGCCAAGTCAGTTTTAATGTTTATGTTAGTCATTGAGTTATGTTTTGATTACATGTGTTGATAAGTGATTTGTTAAAACTACGATTATATGTTGTTTTTGGTAAGATATTGTGTTTAATCAAGCCATGTTCATGATAATGCTGGTTGAAGACAAGTGTTAGAATCAATATAATAATGTTTAGAGTTAAAGAAATACATTTTGAAGTTTTTTGGTTGGTTTGGTTTTACTGTTGCATTGCTTTTTTTATTTGTTTTCTTAAGTTTTTGATGGTTCAGACAAGTCATTATAAGTATTTTTAAGCTAAAGTTGCTAAGCTTTGGCCAGTATTCTAAATCTTTGATCATTTTTTGGGTTTAAAGTTTTTTCTGGGTTAGTGTTCAAAGGACTATCACTTTTATTTCCTTGCAAACCAAAAATTTTAGCTTGTTTTGTGTGTTTCAATTGAAGCCTAGACCTATACACAAATGTTGTCTACTCTCAATCAGTTCTTTTTAAGCCTATTTTAGATCAATCGATCCTTTAACCCTTATAAAAACTCGGGTTTAGGTTTAAACTATATGACTTGATTTAGTACCTGAAATATTTGTTCCTACTCGATGCATCTTTCTGCTATAATTTTACATGTCCTCCCTTTCCATGCCTTCGGTTTAATGCAATTTGGTCTTTATCTCCAATTTGGTTTCTAGATTCTTAGCAATGTTCTTCGTGTTCTTAAGTATGTTTAAATCGAAAACCATCATTTATTCATTATAATTTTTGTTTTGATAATTGGTCTAGTTTATGGGTTTGGGCCAAGTTGAGAACTCTAGCCACGTGATTAAGCTAAGCCTATTGGTTTGGGTCGTGTTTGGCAAGGTAAAAATTCACTAAAGGAAAAAACATTTTTTTGGTCTTTAAGCTATATTTGACAAACATGCTCATATGACAATTTTTATGCATGCATTTTTCTGGTTAGAGTGTGTTTGACAAACATGCTTTAATACATTTTTCATATAGTTATTTGTTGCTTTAAGGTGTGTTTGACAAAACACGCCCTTATGACATTTTTAAATTAATTGTTTTAGGTAAATGTGTTTGTCAAACATGTCCTACCATTTTTTTCACAACTTTATTTTTTTTATTTTTTTTGTGTTTTTACAAACACGCCCTAATTTAATTTAAATTAATTTTTAGATCTTCAAAGGACTATTTTTTAAATTAATTTTGGGTCTTTATACCATTTTTACCCTCTAACATTAATATTTGGAATTGTGAACTTATACGTAAGTCTAAGAATGTGAGACTTCTATGCTAGGCTTGTGTGTTTGGGCGTTTGTTTTTATTTTTTTAATTGGATTAATGATGCATTTTTTCTATATAAAAAAGATATAGACGACGCGTAATTTGTTTGTCTAAATTTTGATAATTGGAGAGGTGGCTAGAAAATTAGACTAGGGTTTTTGGATTAAAACTAACGTATTTTCACTAAAAGACACTCTTTTAACAAAAAAAAAAAACCTAATTTATCTTTTTAAAAAACATAAGATGAAACTAGAAAAAAATATCTTTCAACCCTGATTTATTTATTTTGGCAACATGGAAGCCCAAAAACACCTCAATGACACTTATAAAAAGAATACTTTGACACCAAACTTGACTTTTTTTTTTCTTCTTAAAGGAACCTCACCAACCAAATGTTTTCTATCTTTTCTATCTTTTTCAACGACTCTTTCTCTTTCTCTCAAACTCAGAGATTGATATGTGAACAAAATAAGTTTCAGATGAAAATGTAAAATTGTTAAACTAAAAGGATAAAAAAGAAATTAGAAAAAATAAGAAGACATTTTTTTTTAAAAAGCACCAACAACACATTGTATAAAAAGCGCCACATTTTTTTTCACTTTCAATTTTGGTCATCACATTTTTAATTTTTCTCAAGCAACAAATTCATTTTTTTTTTTGCAAAATTGAGCACCAAGCCAAATGTCAAGAGCATTTTTTTGAAGCCGTGATAACACTATATAAAAAAAATTAAAATAAATTATGAAGTCTAATTTTCATATAACATAGTGTGAAAGGATGAAATAAAAAAAATATGACCAAAGCAAAAATAAATAAATATAAAAGATGAAAATAAGGGGGAAACATTATTGTCATCAAGAATTATCTTAAAGAGGGAACGATTTTTTCCCTTACTTTTTTAGGTTTTTGATAATGAAAAACTAGACTGGATGCTAATTTGGAAAGATAAAACTAGCCAAGATAATGAAAAACAATGACCGAAGCAAAAAAAGGAAAAAGAAAAAAGAAAAAAGAAAAAAGAAAAAAGAAGAAAGAAGAGAAACATTATTCCCATCTATAATGAGTTATGAGGAGGGAACAATGTTTTCCTTGTCTTTTTTTGGTCTTGTTAATGAAATGCTAGATTGTATGCTGATTTGGAAGAGAAAAATAAACAAGGATAATAATTGTTTTTTGCAGAAAAATGTGTAAATAAATTTTAAAAAAAGTCAGCAATGATAAACAAAGACTGAAATGAGATGCTAAGTAATAGATGTAAAGAAAGAAACATGTTCTAGCATCGTGTCATACTATTTAATACTTTTATTAAATTACGTGTCATTATATTTTGTGAGAAAAAAATAAAAATAAATTAAATCAAAACAAAATAACTTGTCAGCATAGTTCCTTTGCCTTCTATTAATCTAACTTTGCCTTATGACGTGGTTCCTTGCGTGGCCTGAATTTCAAATTTGGTCATGTTGAAGTTCACTTGGCATAGCTCATTCGACCAGTGGGTTGCTTCGTTCAAAACCTGATTTAACTCGAAAAATATTTCAAGTCGCCATCATTTGTTTTTCTAAAACGTTTTTAGATGGTGTTTTTTTTCTGAGTCAAGTAGTTAACTCATCAAACCTTCCATACAATCTATAAGCTTAACTAGTTTAACAACTTTTATTTGGAAAGCAAATTTTTTTTTATCTAAGTATATGATAAACAATAGATACTCAAAAGAAAGAGATTGCATTAAATGTCAATAAAAAAAAAATCATGTAGGAATTTACACAAAAAAAAATGGTCTGATCAAATAATTGATGTCTTCTCTCAAAATCAAGAATGTCAAAGTAATAAATAATTCGACAAGATTAGAGTTGATCCACATAAAGGTTAAGGATATAGAACCATATATAATAAAAGAAATAGAGTTAAAGAGATCTAAAAGATGTGATATTATTGTAAAAAATTAATGGAGATAAAACGAATATCAATGTTAGAGGGTTCACTAATGATATTTCAAATAAGTATTGTCCAAACTCTTTTTATTACTCAACTGGAAACCACACACAAATGAGGTTCTAATTGAATGATTTATCATTAATGACTCATTTTAAGTTATTAACATGATCATATTAATTATATTTAATTACCTTATTTGAGTAACACTAACATTGGTAAATATTGTCAAGTATTCATGGTGTTAACTTATGTCAACAATAAATTAAGATCCTTTCATAGTATAAGTGTCGGTTCTCTATGTAGTAGGCTATGAAAAAATTAAATATTTGTTGTGCCAATGATTATACACTATGAATCAAGACGCACCACTTAACAAGGAGGGTATCAATATTGATTAAGATAATAACTACACACATATTAATTAGAAGTTTTCTTTAATTTAAACATTAAAGTTTATGATGGGTTCGAATTATAATTATTCTTACACCATTAGTGTAACCTTTTCACACTGGAAAAAATAGACTCAACTAAACATAATTGAGAAGAAAAACATAAATAAGCAAGTTAAGAACATAACTATTGTATGAATTAACTAAGTGTAATGAAGAAAATGATAAGTATAAAAAAAAGATTAATGAGAATATAACATGAAATAAAACCTGAATATTATAAAAATACAAATATAGAAAGTAAGAGCATGGATCTTGATCTGAAAACCAACATGTATGGCAAATTTCTTATTTTATAGGCTAAAATTTTAAATTATTGATTTGGTGGTTGGACAAAACATCATTGACATTATCATAATCTGAAACGACGGTCTTTATGAAAATTATAGATAATTGTCTCATATTACCAACCCAAAAAGAATGGACTTATTTGGGCTGAACATCGAACAATGTCTTGGTTGCATGACGAATCTAGACTTCTCATTTGTTTCTAAGATTTGAACTTAAAAATAACAATATTGAGTATTGAGATTTGCATGAGTATTTTAGGTTTATATCTTAACTTTCCATAAGCTAAACCACACTTAAATTTGAGGTTAAACCACACCTGAATTGTCAATGGCTCTATTTACAACCAAAAATCCTAATGGTGATCTGGTTTGAATAAAACCAACCCAACTAGGATTTCTTCTCTAAACCTAGCCATCTTTTTTTCTCTTCACATAAAACCCAATTTCAATAATTAAACATATCAATCAATTCTCTATATTGTGAGATATGTCTACTTTACAAACCTACATTTACCATAAATTACAGATATCTTATATTATCAAACTTGTTATTATAAAAAGTTCTTAAGTTAGGGGTTTAATAATATTTTAAGTGTAATATGATAATATAAAACCTTAAGATAACATACTTGTAAGTACTTATCACACTCCCTAACTAGCTTACTACTAGTCCCTAGTAATTAAAACATTAAAATTGAAAAATTATTTACAGGATTCAAACCCAAGACACTCATCATTTTACATCCAATAATCAATTCAAATAAACAAACTCTTATTAGATTTTGTATTTTTTCCACACACCTTTTAATCAAGATATTAATAAACCTTCTTTTTATGCTCAATATAACAACATATAGTTATGGGGTTTTGCTTGGAAGAAAACAAAATTTGTTACAATGTTTTTCTAAGGTTAATTTTCTTATGTTGGGATATATATTTTTTTCTTTTTATTTTTTTGAATAACATAATTTAAAAAATACAACGTATCCTTAATCCATGTAACGATCTTTAGGCTAATGACTCATAGATCAGTTGGCCTTAGGACATTTGGTGTTGAGACACCTCTACGAGCTTTAGTAACTCAGGTTGAATGTACTTAAATGTAGATAGTAAAATGTTTGATTCGTTTAAGCTTTCTCCCCAACCCATGTAACAAGTTTTGAGCCAATAACTCCTATATCAATTGACGTTAGAGTATTAGGTGTTAAGAGACCCTTTCGGGCTTAATTGCTTAGGTTAAAGAGGCAACAAAACCAAAATTATCTACACATTTATTTATTTATTTATTTTATTACACACACACACACACACACTCCAATTCCCTTAGTTGCTACCTTTGACAAAAGAACACAAATAATATAATAATCTAATTTACAACCCACAATCATGTGTTAATGTGTGTGAGTGAAAAAATATGGTTTATGAATACTTGATAATAAGTATATGAGCAGAATTAAGTGATAATAATATGAGAGTTTGTAAACTTGAATAATTCAAAACGAAACGTATGATAAAACCTTGTTATGAATCTTGCTAATAACTATTATAAAATATTTATTACGATCTGTCTTAAAAGTCATCTCAAGAGTAGAGTTCCTCTTTACTCTTCCATCCTAAAAATAATAATTCTGTCAAATTGTTTTAATAACATTAAGAAGAAAGTTATTTTTTTTTTCCATTAATGTCAATTATCCTCTCCCACAACTAAAATGAGACATTGTCCTCAATGTTTAAAGTTAGAAAGATAGAATATAAAAGACATCAGCTGAAATAACAATTATTGAAAAATCTGAAACACACTTAAATAAATATAACCAAACTAAATAACAAAACAAAAAAAATACTATGATATGAGTAAAACCAAAAGACAAATATTTACACACCAAGGCTCAAATCCAATTTATGCTTTTACGAAAGTTATAATTAGGATTATAATTCGTTGTGACAAAGATGTTATAAACCTCTGTTCCATATCATGATCAAGAAAAGACAATAAATCATTATAAAAACTATTAACATTTAACAAACCTATAAGTTTTTGGTGAATGTTCAATTGGGTCTAAGAGGAAATCTGAAATATCTCTTCTAATATACCCAAACCACACGGGAAAGCAATAAAGGCATTAGAATGTTCAAACATTGTTCCTAATCGTTTAGACATTGTCAAGACCTTTAATTCCTCTCTAGTTCTTTTTCTAGTGATGTTCTTTTGGGTAAAGCTTTTAGAACGATACCCAAGACTTGACTGCCTCCTAAGAATCCAGCTGTTGATACACTCTTTTATACTCTTTAAATGTATTGGTTGAATAAAAATACAGGGAAAGGTGGGAAGATTTTTTTAAATATAGAAAAGGAAAAGTAATCTTATCAACTATATAGATATGCCAACAAGAGTCTCTGTTTTTTTTTATTTTTATTTTTATGTCAGAACATGTATATGTACAAGTAGTTATGATTGGGGTTCACATCTTCCCTTGGTTTTACAACTAAGAACTACTTAAATGCCTTTCATAGGTTGGAGACAGACTTCCCATCTA
>Ga0325401_1004852_pt1 | contig 12750 bp, 6 predicted proteins | sample PopdelMetagenome_FD_205666 | JGI IMG/M metagenome (GOLD analysis project Ga0325401, IMG submission 205666) | Populus deltoides microbial communities from Bellville, Georgia, United States - Xylem-PdKOR-R2 | ecosystem: Host-associated > Plants > Phyllosphere > Stem > Wood/Secondary xylem | place...
TACTACATCAGGATCTATGTTTTTCGCGCCAAATGTTAAGTGACAAGGCATAGACCAAGCTTAATATTTTTCCTCCCACACATTATCCTTCGGGTAACTATCGGGCACGTAGGTGCTGCCGAGCGTTACCTTCTTTACTTCTTTATTGGCCGGGAAAGTCACATTTACCGACTTTTCGCCCTTTTCCCAGACGGCTATCGTGCGGTGAATTTTCTGGGTGGTGTTATCGGCGAAGGTCACGGTGAGGTCGATGGGAACGGGCTTGGTACCTTTTGATTCTACCACGACTTGGTAACCGTTGCCCTGCTTCGTGACGCCGGTAATAGCTAGGTCGGGGTAGCCCATGTCGAAGAACCAGCGCTGCCAGAACCAGTTGAGGTTGCGGCCGGCCCCGGCGTTCATGCTGTTGAAGAAATCGTAGGGTATGGGGTGCTTGCCGTTCCAATTCCGGATGTAGGTGTGCAGGGCTTTCGTAAACAGCTCGTCGCCGAGTAAGTCCTTCACGTAGAGGTAGCCTAGGCCCGGCTTGGGGTAGGAGTTGAGGAAGAAGGGCGTGCCGTTTTGCTGCGTGGTGAGGGTCGTAATGGGCAAGTCGCCTTCGGTAGCGGCGGCGCGGGCGTAGGGCGTCACGCCGTACTCATCGGTGTACTTGGGCTCGATGAGGGACGAAATAATCCACTCGCCGATGGTAGCCCAGCCCTCGTCCATCCAGCCGTACTTGGTTTCGTTGATGCCCATGTAGAAGGGGAACATCGTGTGGAATATCTCGTGGTCGGTGAGGGTAATGACGTCCTCGCGTTTGTCGAGCGGGTTGTCATTCACCATCATCGGGTATTCCATCTGGTCGAGGCCATCGAACACGGTTTCGTGGGGGTAGGGGAAGGGCCACTTCGGGAAAGTGTAGCTCATGGCTTCCACCGTGCGGCGTGCGAAGGCCGCTACTTCCTCAAAATCCTTGTGCTTCGGGTTATACACCGCATCCACGCGGGTGCGGCGCTTGGTCGCAGGGTCGACCACAAGGCTGCTGGCCTGCCACACGTAGTGGTCGGCGGTAGCAAACACAAAGTCGGTGACGTTATCGGCCTCAAAGCGCCAGGTGTTCTGAGGTTTGCTGGCCGTAACGTCGCGCCGACCTAGGTCAGCGGCGTCGATAATGGTGGTGATACCGTCCGTCTTTTCGGCGTCTTCCAGGCGCTTCGCGTACTTTTTGGTGAGCACCTGGTCGGCGTTGGTTAGGTTGCCGGTGGCCCACACCACAAAGTTCTTGGGCACCGTCACGTCGGCTCTGAAGATGCAGAAATCGTTGTAGAACTCGGCCGCGCCGGTGTACGGGATGCGGTTCCAGCCGTCGATGTCGTCGTATACAGCGATGCGTGGGAAGAAGTAGGCCACGAATGCTGCGCCGGGCTCAATCTCGCCGGTACGCATGTGCGAGCCTTGGTTGAGCGTGTAGCTGTAGGTGATGAGAACCTGCGTTTTCTGTTTCGGGGTGATGGGCTTTGCCACCGGTACCGTCATGTTGGTGGCATCAATGCGCAACTTGGCCACGTCGAGCGCCTGCCCGTTGATGCTCATCTGCTGAATCTGCACGCCTTCGTTCTCGTCTTCCGGTTTGATGGAGCCAGAGCGCGGTGCTCCTTTTTGGTAATAATTGGGGTAAAGCTTAAAAACGATTTGCCGGAGCGTATCGGGGCTGTTGTTCTGATAATCAATGGCTACCGAACCTAGGATGCGCCGGGAACTCGGGTCGAAATTGACCTTGATGGTGTAGTCAGCGGTGTTCTGCCAGTAATTTGGGCCTGGCTGTCCATTTGGGGTACGCGTGCCTTTGGCGTACGTTGCCTCCAAGTTGCGCGGAATGGGCAGGGCCTGCTGAGCCAGCGCGGCCGTAGTGCCGGCAAGGAGGATGGCGAGAAAGAAGTTGCGAAGCATATTTCGCGAAGGTAGCAAGGATTATACCCTGGCTCAATTTGCTTACCTCCATTCGACGTACGCTTAAACAAAAAGCTAGGCTGCAAGCAATTTGCAGCCTAGCTTTTTGCTACTTGATAAATAGCAGAATACCTGAATAGTATGCTGTGTTAGTAGGCAATTGTTACGTGGCCTTTAAACTGCCGTTGGTTGGAGTAGTCGATTAAGTAGTAATAGACTCCCGTTGGCAGACCGTTGCCGTCCCATTGAAAGTTGCGGCTTGAAGAGCTGTACACTTGCTTGCCCCAGCGGTTGAATACCTTAATAGTGAGGAAGCGTTGCGTGCAATAATCAGGCGGCAGATTGGGCAGCTCAAACACATCATTTACTCCGTCGCGGTTGGGTGTGAAGATGTTGGCTGGCAGAAACACCGTTGGTTCCGGATCGGCTACCGTGAAGCGTACGGTTCGCTGTTGAGGCTTTGGGCTACACGTAGCTTCCTGCACGGCAAATACGACTTCGTAACTCGTCTGCACGGCGTCGCGGCAGTTAACCTCCCAGCGGAACGTTCCTTCTGCACGCCCAGCGCCTTGGCGCGCCTCAAAGCGCATGCCCGCCGCCGCGAGGTCGAAACCCACACCGCGCGCCGTCAGCGTGAGCAAGTTTGCATCGGCATCGAGGCCGGTGATGGTTGCTTCGAGGGTGGTGCCCGGCGTTTGCAACATTGAGACCGGCGTAGCGGTAAACAACGAAGACGTTAAGGTAGGCGGCGTGTTCGGATCATCGACCTGAATGGGGATGACAACGGTGGTCGAAGCGGCTGCGCCGCAGGGAGAATCGGTGGCCCTAAATTCAAAAGTGTAGCGCGTGCTATCGGCTTTGGGGCAGGGTACACGCCACGTAAAGCGCCCTTGCGGCTGCGAAGTCAACTGATTTTGCGCGCTAAGCTGAGCGCCTACCGCAGTAGCAACGAAGCCGCGGCCCGTCATGGTCAGAAATACTGGGTCGCGGTTAGGGTCGGAGGCTTGCAGATCGAAGGTGAGCAGCTGACCCGGCTGCACATGCAGCGGGAGCACAGCGCCAGCGGTAGTAGTCAGGGTTGGCGCGTCATTTTGGAAATCAATACGAATAGGAATAAGCAAGCTAGCCTGCTGCGTGCTACACGCGGTGGAAGAAGCCGTAAACTCGAACTCGTAGAGCTGCTTACTGGCTGGCAAGCAGGGAACAACCCAGCGGAAGGTGCCCTTGTAATCAGCGCTGCTATTCTGCCGGGTTAGCTGAGCACCCAAGTTATAAGCAGCAAAATCTCGCCCCTTCATAGTGAGTGTCACCGCGTCTTGGTCCGCATCCGTGCCAAGCAAGTCGAACGTCACGACCTGGCCAGGACGCACCACCAAGGGCAGGGTAGTACCAGCCGTGCTCGTCAGGACGGGCGGGGCGTTTTGGTCGTCGATTTCCACGGGTACCACTAAGGTTGTGGCTTGCGCTACGCCGCAGGGCGTGGCCGCCGCCTTGAATTCAAATTCGTAAAGCCGCTTGCTCGTGGTAGGACAGGGAACACGCCAGCTAAATTGGCTTCGCACCTGCTGGCTTGCCTGGGTTTGAGTTAACTGAGCGCCAACGGTTGTTGCCTCAAAGCCTAGTCCCTTCATCGTCAAGGTCACGGCATCCAGATCGGGGTCTTGGCCCAGTACATCGAAGGTGAGGAGCTGGCCGGGCCGAACGCGCAACGGCGTGGGAGCCGTGGTGCTTAGCGTGGGCGGTGCGTTTGGACTGGGTGCAGCCGTGAAGGCTAGCCGGATCGTGTCGCGCCGGGGGAGGCTACAGCCGTTATCGGCCACAATTACATCCAGCAAATAGGTTTTGCCTTTGGTATCCAAGCAGGTCGGGAAGCACAGCTGCGAGGTGAGCGTGTCGGGGCTGCCGGGCGTGCGCACGGTTCCTTGCGAGCGGGTAAACGTAGGCAAGGTACCGGCGAAGTTGACCGGGTGCAGCGACAGCGTGAGCTGCGATGAGGGGTCGGGGTCGGTAAAGCGCAGACGCAGGCAGCGGTCGGCGCCCGGCTTTATGTCCCAGGTCGGCTGGCTAATCGGGTAGTCAAGTGCTTGGCCGGGTAAACGCAGGCTGAGGGCTGGCGTTTGGTTCGGAGGGCAATTGAGCACTTTCAATTGGAAGTCGCGCCGGACTTCGCCGAGCTTCACCCCTTTACGATACTCGGAGCACTTGATGGCAAATACGAACAAGCCGATCTGCGATGGGCGCACACTTAAGCGGCCCGTGCGGCGGTCAATATTTAGCGCCGGTGAGCCAGGAATTTGATGGTTGAGGTCAAAGCCAGGCAGCCACTTCACCGCGGGGTAGGGACTAGGTCCCGGCGTCGGAGCCGGCTCGTCGGGCAAGGCGTTGCCGTTCAGCGGTGTTGCCATTTCGTACACCAGCGAGTCGCCGTCGGTATCCGAGCCGCCAAAGTCGTAGTAGAACAGCTCATTCCGGCAGGCATAGTCGCTCAAAGGTGGAAAAATCTGGGGAGTGGAGTTGATCAGCGGCTGACCGTTACGCACAACCGGCGGAAACTCCAGGTAGAAGGTTTGACTAGCCTCTTCGGGCCGGTCGATGTTGCTGATGGTGCGATTGCGACAGCAGCGCTCCACGGCCGCGTAGTAGCCCGCCGGATTGCTGTAGGTTTGGGCTGGTAAGTTGAGGGCGGTGCTGTACACCATGTGGCGGGTGCGAAGCGAGGGAGATTCGCAGACCGGATTTGTATAGGCCACAAACTTGTCAGACACTAGCGGTAAGGAAAGTGTGGCCAGCCTGGTGTTGCTTCCTTTGGCGAAAATGCCGACGAGCAAACTCCCATCCAGGGCGCCCGGACTGCCATTAACGTCGTCGAAATACAAGTTTAGCGTTAGCTGGTAGGTGCTGCCGGTGCGATACTGCAAGTCTAGTTCGCCCCCAACGATATGCGTAGCACTAGCAGCGCGCGCCAGCAGCAGCAAGCCTAGAAGAAGACACCCGAAAAGTAACTGATAAGTACGCGCGTCGAGTAAGCGTTTAAGCATAGAATAGAACGTCTCACTCCGTGCGCAGGACCTAGGATATCAAGCTGAAAATAAACAGCTTAGATACTTTAAGTTCTGCGTAGATAACCCATCGCGTTGACAGGCAACGTGCTCCGGTAACTCGGAATGAGAAGCTTGAAGAAAGTGGTAGAATAGAGTTAACTAGAACGTTCTACAGCAAAGCATACACCATTGTGCTAGTGAAGAGACGTTGTTTGTGATTTAAATCGAAAATTATAGATACTATATACACTGCTTGCTGCCGTGGACCGGTTTGCGTTACCTAAAACCTAAAAAGGATATGCTAGGTATTTGCCCGGTGCTCAAACCGGCGGTAGCTACCTAACCCATCATTGAGTTAGAAAAGAACACAACGACCAGCGCCCCACCCTGACACGTGTCAGAGCGAGACGCTGGTCGTATATGGATTACACTCTACCTTGGGCGCTACTTTAGTCTAACTAGTGTAGCGCCATAGCCAAATTTCTCCTTGCGCGCGTCCTCAAAGAACTTGATGTCTTTGTTGCGGCTCAGGAGCTTGTGTAGCTCTTTGCGCAAGGTGCCGTTGCCGGAGCCGTGAATGAACACGATTTCGTGCATGTTGGTGGCGAGGGCACGGCTCAGCGCATCTTCAAAAGCATCAATCTGGAGCTTTAGCATGGCCGTGTTGCTTAGCGGGGGCTCGGCTTTCAACGACTCGGGGCTGAGCGCTTCCAGGTGCAAGTCGAACTCGTGCGGCGGGGCCACAATGGCTTTGACGGGCTCTGGCGCAGGAGCCACGGCGGCCGGCTTCGCGGGTGCGTCGCCGGAGAGCTGTTGCTTGAGTTGGTCGGCTAGCTTTTCGGGGGCTAGGTTTACCGGCGCGGCCGGCTTTTCGTCGAGCTGGAAAAGATAGGCTTCCTTCTGCAAGATGGGTGCGGGCTGGCGGCTGCTGTAAAAGGTGGCAGCCTTAAACTGCTGGCGCTTCGTGAGCAGTTCAAAGGCCGTATTGCCGTTCACGCGGTGGGGCAGTAATTGAACAACCACGGCTGGCCACTGGTCAAAATCCTTGAGGTGCCAGTGTCCAAGCGGACGACTGGCAGCCTTGGGACCTAGCTTATCCGACGACAAGCCACGGTACTGCCCGTTGCGGTCTTCGCCGTAGGTGAAGAGCAAGTCACTATCGGTGTTGTTGATGACGTGCACGGCCAGCAACTCCGGCGACTGGTGTACCAAAGCTAGGTACAGGCCTTTCTGCACCCGAACGGGTTCCGACACGGGGGCCTTGGCGCCCGTCTTGGCAGAAACGGGAGCGGGTTTTGCCGCGCCGCCGGGGGAGTTTTGCTGGCGGGTGCCCGCGGCGGCGGCATTGCGCTCAGCGGCAATGGAAGCGGCCGTTTGGCCAAACGCTTTTTGCTCCTCGGCGGCTACCACAACTACCTCGCGCCGTAGCACCGGAATCGTAAAATCATTGTCAATGGCTACTTCTACCAGGTCGTTGTCGAGCAGGCGGGTGATGATGCCTTCCTCGCGCCCAGTAAGCAGGCGTACTCGGTCTCCTACGTTCATATAAATTAGGTGCTTGTTGCTAGGTGTTGGGTAAAGGTAACGTTCGCAAGCGGGGAAAAGTCCGCTTGGTATTTCAACGACAGGTTCCCGCAGCAGTATGACGCGGTGCGCACGCTCGTACCATTGCAAACCCGGCAGGATACTGGATCTACAAAATTCGTGGAATCCGAAAAATCCGACCGAATCCGTGGTTCAGCTACCAGTATAACCCGTGCAGCACGAGACCACCGCGGTTGTTAAACTCCAGAGCAGGAGCGGGGAGGTGAAAAATACTCGCGACGTAAAAGACCCGCCGCAACAACTTACTACGCGTAGGGATGCGAAGTAGGTTTACATCCAGGGTAAGATAATACTGGCGGTAAGCGCGCAAACCTAGGTCGGCGTTGCGGCCAGGGTCGTTGTACACCATCTGCTGAGCACCATAGCCGACGGCCGGTTGGAGCCACTTGGGCCAACGACTTTCCGCTGGTAACCAAGGCGCTAAGTCGGCGCAGAGCCAGTAGGTTTGGCCGTTGTAATCCTTCAAGTGCTGCTCGCCCAACGACTTGCCGAGTACGTTGGGCCGCAGCTGAGCGTAGCGGGTAGTATGAAACGAATACTTGGGCATGAAGCGCACCTCACGCCACGCGAGCTGCTGCCCAATAAGCGCCGCCGACCCTAGGAAGTTGGCGGCTAGGTCGGTGGCGGAGGCGCCGTAGGCGGGGTCGCGGCCGTCGAGCAACTCGATGGGGCTTTGCAGCAAAAAACCCACAAAGCCGCCGTACCAAATGGCTTTTTTGTTCGGCAGGCCGGCCCAGCGCAGCATGTCTATAGCGCCGCGACTTTCGTGGAAGGCACCCCAAAAGTGACCCGCCTTATCCATCTGCTTCCACTCGGGCCAGTCGTTGAACCAGTGCAAGCTGGTGCGCGGCCCCGTGTACCACGCCTTGCTAAGCAGCACCATACCGCCCGTGTACGCTACCGCCAAACCGCCCGCCAGCACTGGCAGGCGCCGACCTAGGCGCACGGAGTCGGCCTTCGCACTTGGGCGCAACAATACGGTTCGGGCAGTGAGCCACGGCCGGATAGAATCGGATGCGGTAGTACCCGCTTGGTATGCTTGATCGTTAAGGTGTTGCGCCTGCGTTGTTGTGGTGATAAGCCAAGCCAAGCTAGCCAGAAGTATCTTCCTTGGCCCCGCCGCAGAAACGCAAAAAAAAGAGCAACGCGGCATACGAAGGTGCGACTAGGGGAGAAGCTTGGTTGTTCGACTACTATAGTAGAGCTAGCCAAGCCCCAAAGCTATACACAAAAGTAGCGGTCGGCCCGGCTGTGGGCTGCTCAAATACGTATCACTTTCCCTAACTACCACCAAACCACCTGTTCTTCTATGCACAAACGTCGACTCTTATCGGGCCTGATCTGGTTGCTGTTACTGCTCGGGCTGACCACCGCCCAAGCGCAAGTCGTGACGACACAACCGTACTTCTTCCGCGATAACGCACCCGTTACCCTCACCTTCGATGCCACTAAAGGCAATGCCGGGCTAGCCAACTTCACGGGCCCCGTGTACATCTGGACGGGCGTGGTAACCAACTTGAGCACCAGCAACACCAACTGGCGCTACGTGAAAAGCCCCAACTTTAACCAGGCTGACCCCGCCGCGCTCATGACTCGCAGCGCCACCAACCCCAACCTGTATACCATCACCCTCACGCCGCGCACGTTCTATAACGTACCTAGCTCAGAGCAGATTCTGCGGCTAGGTATGCTGTTCAAAGACGCCGCCGGCAACACCATCGGCCGCGGCGACGGAGGCTCCGATATTTTTGTGGATGTGTTCCAGGGCGGCTACGCGGCGCGCATCACTAGTCCGCCTAGTGGCAGCATTCAGTTCGTAACAGCCGGTACCACGGTGGGTGCTACAGCTAGCGCCTCTGAGGCGTCGTTTATGGAACTGATTCTGAACAAATCGGTGGGTACCAGTGGCTATGGTATCACCAATATCAGCTTTAGTTACGCGCTTACCCAACCCGGCCGCAACGTGTTTCGGCTTTATGCTAACGCCGGCACCAACCGAGTAACCGACTCAGTCGTGTACATCGTGCCGCCGGCCGTTACGACGGCTGCGCTGCCGGCTGGCACCAAGGACGGCGTAACCTACCTTTCCAATACCTCGGTCCGACTTAAACTCACGGCGCCAAACAAACAGTTTGTGTATGTGGTAGGCGAGTTCAACAATTGGCAGCCCAACACGCCTTATTACATGAATCGCACGCCAGATGGCAAAGACTGGTGGGTGGACATCACCGGCCTCACGCCAGGCCGCGAATACGCCTACCAGTTTTTGGTGGACGGCCAATTGCGCATTGCCGACCCTTACACAGAGAAAATCCTGAGCCCCACCGACGACCAGTACATTCCGGCCGTCACGTATCCGAACCTCAAAACTTACCCCGCTGGTCAGACGACCGGTAATGTATCGGTGCTGCAAACCAACCAAGCTAACTATGGCTGGCAGGTAACGAATTTCCAGCGTCCCAAGAAGACCGACCTCGTCATCTACGAGCTGCTCGTGCGCGACTTTGTGGCCCGCCACGACTACCAAACCCTGCGCGACACACTTAGCTACTTGCAGCGCCTCGGGGTGAATGCTATTGAGCTGATGCCCTTTAATGAGTTTGAAGGCAATGAAAGCTGGGGCTACAACCCTTCCTTCTACTTCGCGCCCGATAAGTACTACGGCACCAAAAACGACCTCAAACGCTTCATCGACGAGTGCCACCGCCGCGGCATTGCCGTGCTGATGGACATGGTGCTGAACCACTCCTGCGGGCAAAGTCCCATGGTACAGCTCTACTTCGACGCGGCCAACGGCAACCCGGCTGCCAACAGCCCCTGGTACAACGTGACGGCCAAGCACCCCTTCAACGTGTGCTACGATTTCAACCACGAGAGCGAGTACACAAAGTACTTCAGCAAGCGCGTGATGGAGTATTGGCTCCAAGAGTACCACATCGACGGTTACCGCTTTGATCTTTCTAAAGGCTTCACGCAAAAAGAAACCACGAACGTAGACGATTGGAACAAGTACGACCAGTCGCGCGTGAACATCTGGCAAGACTATCGGAATACCATCGTCGCTACTGACCCCGGTGCGTTCATCATCCTGGAGCACCTCGGTAATAACGACGAAGAGAAAGTGCTAGCTGACCTAGGTATGCTGTTGTGGGGCAACCTAAACGGCAGCTACAACGAGGCCACCATGGGCTACCTAGGAGGCTCCGATTTCAGCTGGGGCTACTACGGCGCCCGCACCTGGACGCAGCCTAACCTGGTAACGTACATGGAAAGCCACGACGAGGAGCGCCTGATGTTCAAGAACGTAGCCTACGGCAACAGCTCGGGTACTTACAGCGTGAAAGACCAGAACACGGCCCTGGCCCGCAGTGGTATGGCCGCCGCCTTCTTCTTCCCCGTACCCGGCCCGAAAATGGTGTGGCAATTTGGGGAGCTAGGGTACGATTTCAGCATCAACCGCTGCCCCGACGGCTCCATTAAAGACGATTGCCGCACCGCCAACAAGCCCATCCGGTGGGATTACCAGCAGGAGGCCGCCCGCAAGCAGCTTTACGAAGTGTACCGCAGCTTGATTGCTTTGCGCGTGAACGAGCCGGTATTTGAAAACCCCGCCAGCTACACCCAGCAGCTCACTGGCGCCGGCAAAACTATTCACCTCACTGACCCCCGCCTGAACGTGACCATCGTGGGTAACTTCGACGTGGTGCCCACCAGCGTAAACCCTGGTTTCCAACAGGCAGGCACCTGGTACAACTACCTAACTGGCGCCACCCGCACCGTCACCGACCCGAATGCGCCCATCACGCTGCAACCCGGTGAGTATGCCGTGTACACCTCGCGTCGCATCACGCGGCCAGGCGTGTTGGCTAATAAGTCGGCCCAGCAGAATGTGTTCCGCCTCACGGCCGTGCCTAACCCCGCTGACGCCACCGCTACGCTGCGCTATGAGCTAGCCTCGGCTGCTCCCGTGAGCGTGACGGTGACCAACCTGCTAGGTGCCACTGTGTACACGCTGCCTACCACTAGCCGCCAAGCTAGCGGCGCGCACGAGCTAGCCCTGCCCACCGCCAACCTAGCCAACGGCGTGTATTTGGTGCGCCTTAGCGCCGGCGCGCAGCAGCAAACCACCCGCGTGCTCGTGCGGCACTAAGCGGTGACTGAGTGGCTTCGCACTGAGTGACTGAGTGAAATACAACGTCGCAAAACAGAAAGGCCGGCTTCCATGTAGAAGCCGGCCTTTCTGTTTACTGAGCAATTAGAGCAAGTGAAGCGTAAGTGGTGCGCTAGAAAAACTCACTACTCACCATTTCACCACCTCACTACTTCTTATAATTCGTGTGGTAGGTCACCAGGTCGTCGATGGGGGAGCGGATGATCTTGCCGACTTTCATGCCGTACTCATTTGCTACTTGCGTGAGGGCGTCGCGGAAGTTATAGCCCACCGAGCCGATGCAGTTGAACGTGTATGACTGGTAGTTGGGGTAGTGGGCCACGATGTTCTTGAAGAACGCCTGGAAACCTTCTACCACAATCTCACGGCAGTAGCTGATGTTGTTGTGGTCGTAGGCGAACTTGGCGAAGCTAGCCAGGAAGCGGTTGGGTAGCGGCTGGTTGTAGAGCCGGTCCAGGATGTCTTCGCGACCTAGCTTGTAGGTGTCCCAGAAAATCTCCTGCAAGCCATCAGGCAGCAGATTGCGCATGTAGTCGCGCAGCAGGCGCTTGCCAATGAACGAGCCACTGCCTTCGTCGCCCAGGAAGTAGCCCAGCGAGTCAACGTTGTAAGACACTTTCACTCCGTCGTACACGCAAGAGTTGGTGCCCGTGCCGAGGATGGCCGCAAAACCGGGTTCGTCGCCGAGCAAGGCGTGGGCCGCTGCCAGCAGGTCGTGGTCGACGTGTACCTCGGCGTTGGGGAACGTCTGGCGCATGGCTTTGGCAATCTTCTCGGCTTTTTCCCGCGACGAAACGCCGGCGCCATAGTAATACACGCGCTCCACCTGCTCGCGGGGCAAGGTGTCGGGAAGGTTTTTGTCGAGTGACGTCAGCACGTCTTCCGTCGAAACGAAGTCAGGATTGTAGCCTTCCGTATTAAAATAAATACGGTTTCCGGCGTCATCAAGTTGACACCAGTTGCTCTTGGTCGAACCGCCGTCGGCAATAAGAATCATGGGTAAAGCAAAAACAGAGTGGGCGAAAAGAAACGGTTCGGCTAGGTACGCAACCTAGGCAACCGAAGTAGCGAAGCACGGAAAAGATTTTGGTAGATAAAAATATAGAGGTGCTTCCGGCTCTTTTTCGATGGCAACAAGGGATGAAGCGCCTTTATCCGACTATAAAGTAAGCCGGTTAGTTGGCTGACGGAAGCTCAACGCCATTTTCGCATCAGTCGATCTTGATCCTAGGTTTGCGCCCGACTAGCATCGGCTAGCCCGCCACCTAGCTTGGCCCTAGTGCCGGTCTGCTGCGAAGTTACACGCCTTTCAACCAGTTAGTTACTTATTTGCATGAACAAGAGTTTTATGGCCTTGCTGCTCTGCCTCGCGTGGGGTGCCCTGGTTCAATCTGTGGTTGCCCAGCGAGCTAAGCAAAGCAAGCAGGGCGATGTGTACGTGGATAAACAAGGCGTGCTGCGCTGGCAGCAAGGCAAACAGGAGGTGGCCTTGTTTGGCGTGAACTACACTACGCCCTTCGCCTACGCTTATCGGGCGCACCAGCAGCTAGGGGTATCGCACGAGCAAGCTATTGCCCAGGACGTGTACCATTTGTCGCGGCTGGGGCTCGATGCGTTTCGGGTGCACGTGTGGGATATTGAAATTACCGACACGCTCGGCAACCTCCAGGAAAACGAGCACCTGCGCCTGCTCGATTTCTTGCTGGGGCAGCTCAAGCAGCGTGGTATCAAAGCTATTCTGACGCCGATTGCCTATTGGGGCAATGCTTACCCAGAGCCCAACAACACGGGTCCCGGCTTTTCCAGCATCTATTCCAAGCAGCAAGCTTACACCAATCCGCGGGCCATCCGGGCGCAGGAAAACTACCTGACGCAGTTCTTGAACCATCGCAACCCATACACCAAACTGCTCAACCGCGAGGACCCCGACATCATTGCCTTCGAGGTGTGCAACGAACCTAGCTACCGCAAGCCCGAGGCACCCGTGACGTCGTTTGCCAA
>Ga0325401_1004853_pt1 | contig 12745 bp, 7 predicted proteins | sample PopdelMetagenome_FD_205666 | JGI IMG/M metagenome (GOLD analysis project Ga0325401, IMG submission 205666) | Populus deltoides microbial communities from Bellville, Georgia, United States - Xylem-PdKOR-R2 | ecosystem: Host-associated > Plants > Phyllosphere > Stem > Wood/Secondary xylem | place...
CGCTCTGGGCCCTGGCGATCCCGTGCACGCTGCTCGTCGCCTTCGTGCTGCACGGCCTGCGGCCGGGTTGGGTCGCGTCGGTCGCCGGGCGGCTGCGGTGGCGGTGGATGGCGACCTGCTTCGGCCTGGCCCTGGTCGCCCTGGTCGCGACGCTCGTGGTCTCCGCGCTGCTGCCCGCGCAGGGCGGCGACCCGCAGATCACGGGACAGGTCAACGACTGGACGAGCACGACCCGCGACTTCGTGCTCGTCGTGCTGCTGCTCACCCCGCTGCAGGCGGCGGGGGAGGAGTACGCCTTCCGCGGCTACCTCACCCAGGCGTTCGGCGGGCTCGTGCGCGCCCGGTGGGCGGCGGTGCTGGTCCCGGCGCTGATCTTCGCGCTGGCCCACGGCGCGCAGGACCCGCCGATCTTCGTCGACCGCCTCGCCTTCGGTCTCGTCGCCGGCGTCCTGGTCATCACCACGGGTGGGCTCGAGGCCGGCATCGCGATGCACGTGCTCAACAACTTCCTGGCCTTCGGCCTGGCCCTGGCCTTCACCGACATGAGCTCGGCGCTCAACCCCACCGGCGGCACCTGGTGGAGCCTGCCGACAACGGTGACCCAGTCGGTGGTCTACCTCGTGCTCGCGACCTGGGCCGCGCGGCGAGCCGGGATCGCCACCCGCACGGCGCTCCAGGCGGGTGGGCGGGGTGCTGAGTTGGAGCGCGCGCAACCGCCCGTGTAAGTTTCTCTTCGGCCTCGGGCCGGTCCGCTGAGCGGGTCGCCGAGGCCGAACACTGGTAAGACAGTGGGATATGGTGTAATTGGCAGCACGACTGGTTCTGGTCCAGTTAGTCTAGGTTCGAGTCCTAGTATCCCAGCGAGACCGAGGCCACACGGCCACGATTTCACCCCTGCAGAGCGTTCCCAGTACAGTTCAGCAGGTTGCAAGCCCCCGTTGTGTAGCGGCCTAGCACGCTGCCCTCTCACGGCAGTAGCGCCGGTTCGAATCCGGTCGGGGGTACTCACAGCGAAGCGGCGCCGGGCTCAGCCCGGCGCCGCTTCTGCGTCCGGGCGTGGTCTCGAGACAGGACGTCGTCCTTCCTCGACCACCGGCGTCGGTGGTCGAGGAGGCCGGCTACGGCCGTCTCGAGACCACGTGACCGGATCCGACGTCGTGCCCTCTGTCCGGAGGTCCCTGGCGTCCGTACGATCGACCCGCACGACGGGGTGTCGCCGTGCCGCGACGGGAGGGCACGGGGCACGGTGGCAGGGATCGGACTGGGGTTGCCCGCGGCGCCGGAGCGCGAGCCCGAGTGGGGACACGACGCGCTCGTGGTGTGCGACAACCTCGTGCGGATCTACCAGTCCGAGGGCATCGAGGTGCAGGCCCTGCAGGGCCTCGACCTGCTGGTGCACGACGGCGAGATGATCGCGCTGGTCGGCGCCTCGGGCTCGGGCAAGTCGACGCTGCTGCAGGTGCTGGCCGGTGTCGACGCCCCGACCGCCGGGCGGGCACGGGTCGCCGGCCACGACCTGCTGACGCTCACCCGGTCCGAGCGCGTGCGCTACCGGCGCGACGTCGTCGGGTTCGTGCGGCAGCAGACTGCACGCAACCTCGTGCCGTACCTCACCGGCCGCGAGGTCGTCGACCTGCCGATGAGCATCGCGGGCACGCCCCGCGCCGAGCGCGCCGAACGGGCCGAGCTGCTGCTCACCACGCTCGGGGTGGCCCACTGCGCCGACCGGCGCCCCGACCAGATGTCGGGTGGGGAGCAGCAGCGCGTGGCGATCGGGGTGGCGCTGGCCAACGCACCGCGGGTGCTCCTGGCCGACGAGCCGACCGGCGAGCTCGACAGCGAGACCGCCCAGGAGGTCTTCGACGCCCTGCGCACGGCCAACCGCGACCTCGGTGCGACGGTCGTGGTCGTCACCCACGACGCCTCGGTGAGCGGTCAGGTCGCTCGCACCGTGGCCATCCGCGACGGCCGCACCAGCAGCGAGGTGCTGCGCGGCGACGGCGGCGGCGAGGCGCTCGGGCCGGCCGAGGAGTACGCCGTGATGGACCGCGCCGGTCGGGTGCAGGTGCCGCGGGAGTTCCGCGAGGCGCTCGACCTCACGCGGCGGGTGCGGCTCGCGCTGACCGGCGACCACGTCGAGATCCGCTCCGACCGGGACGGGGGGTCGGGCCGTGGATGAGACGTTCCGCCGCCCGCACGACCCGATGGTGGTGGTGCGCGGCCTGACCCGCACCTACGGCAGCGGAGCCACCGCGGTGCACGCCCTGCGCGCCGTCGACCTCGAGGTGCGCGCCGGCGAGCTGGTCGCGGTGGTGGGGCGCTCGGGCTCCGGCAAGACCACGCTGCTCAACCTGGTCGGCGGCCTCGACCGACCCGACGCCGGCACCGTCGAGGTCGACGGCGCCGAGGTGACCGGGCTCGACGACGACGGGCTGAGCCGACTGCGCCGGGACACGGTCGCCTACGTCTTCCAGACCTTCGGGCTGATGCCCGCGCTCACCGCGGCTGAGAACGTCGGGGTGCCGCTGCGGCTGCGGCGCACGCCGGCCGCCGAGCGCGAGGAGCGCGTGGCGCTGCTGCTCGACCTCGTCGGCCTGCGCGAGCACGCCGACCAGCGGCCGGGCGAGATGTCGGGCGGGCAGCAGCAGCGTGTCGCCATCGCCCGTGCGCTCGCGGGCTCGCCGCGGCTGCTCGTCGCCGACGAGCCGACCGGTCAGCTCGACGCCGAGACCGGTCTGGCGGTGATGGCGCTGCTGCGTGCCGTGGTCGAGTCCGAGGGGGTCACCGCGGTCGTGGCCACCCACGACCCGGTGATGATGTCGCTCGCCGACCGGGTGCTCACCATCGCCGACGGGCGCGTGGGGGAGTGACGGGTCCGTCGTGCTGACGCTGCTCCTGCGCCGGGCGCGGGCGCAGCGCGGTCTCGCCCTCGCGCTCGCCGGGCTCGTCGTGTTGGCGGCCACACTGGTCGGCGTCTGCGCGCTGCTGCTCGGACCGACCCAGGACCGCGCCTTCGCGCGCGAGGTGCAGCGCACCGAGCCCCGGGACCTCGCCGTCGACGCCTTCCTGGTCGACCTCGCGGCCGGCGACGTCGACGAGGTGGGCGATACCGCCACCGACCGGCTGCGCGACGTCCTCGCCGGGCTGGACCCGTCGACGAGCAGCGTCGTCACCTCGCGGATGCGGATGCTGGAGAGCTTCGGTGGGAGTGGCGGTGGGAGCGCCGGTGGGAGCGCCGGTGGGGGCCGGCTCGCCTACCTCGCGGCCGGCGACGCCATCGCGCCACGCTCGCGGCTCGTCTCGGGTCGCTGGCCCGAGCCACCGGCGTCCCTGCCCGAGTCGGGGCTGACGGAGGCCGCCGTACCGGTCGCGGCCGCGGAGCGGCTCGGGCTCGGGACCGGCGACCGGGTGAGCCTCGGCCGCGCGACCGGCATCGGCGGCTCGGTCGCCCCCGTCACGCTCGTGGTGGTCGGCACCTACCGCGCGGCGTCGGCCTCGGCCTGGGACGGTGACCCGCTGCAGGGAGCGGGCTACCAGGCCGACTACAGCGACGGCTCCCAGCAGGCCGAGGCCTACGGACCGCTGGTCGTCGAGGAGGGGGCGTTCGTCGCGACCGGCTCACCCGTCTCGAGCCTGCAGGTGAGCGCGGCGCCGGACCTGTCCCGGGCCACCCCCGCGACGGTGCGGGCGGCCGCCGCCCGGCTCGACGGGGCCAGCACCCTGCTCGACTCCGAGGTCGGCGACCGGGTGCGGATCACCCGGGTCGCCTCGCAGCTCCCCGCCACCTTGGAGCGGATCGAGGACCAGCAGGTCGCGGGACGCGCCAGCGTGCTCGTCGCGGTGCTGATCGGCGCCGCGCTCTCGCTGGCCGCACTCGTGCTGGCCGGGCGCCTGGTCGCCGCGGTGCGCGACGAGGAGCGGGTGCTGCTCGTCGCGCTGGGCACCAGCCCCCGCCAGCAGGTGGCGGCGGCAGCGGGTGAGGGCGCCCTGCTCGCCGCACTCGCGGCGGTGGTCGCCGTCCCGGCGGCCTCGCTGCTGCACGCGGCGCTCACCCGCACCTCCGCCCCGGCCGCCGCCGGGCTGGCCCAGGCCCCCGCCGTGACCCCCGGCCTCGTCGGCGCCGCGGTCCTCGCCGCCGCGGTGCTGCTGCCCGTGCTCGTCGCGACCGGCGTCGACACCCGCACCAGCTCGGCCGCCGCCCGCCGTCGCTGGGCGCTGGCGCGCGCCGGGGCCGACGTGACCCTGCTCGCCGTGGCGCTGGTCGTGGCCGCGCTCGGCTGGTGGCAGCTGCGCTCCCGGCCCGACGCGGCGACCGGGCGCGCCGACCTCGTGCTCACCCTCGCGCCGGCGCTGTGCCTGGGCGCCGTCACCGTCGTGGCGGTGCGGGTCGTGCCGCTGGGACTGCACCTCGCCGCCCGGCTCGCGCTGCGCTCCCGCTCGCTGGTGGTTCCGCTCGCGACCCAGCAGGCCGCGCGCCGCGCCCACCCCGGGACGGCGATGCTGCTCGTCGCGGCCTCGGTCGCGGCGGCGACGTTCGGCGTGGGACTGCGCGCCACCTGGGAGCGCTCGCAGGTCGACCAGGCCGACCTGCGCACCGGCAGCGACCTCACCCTGACGCTGCCGGCCCCGGCCGACCCCGCCGAGCTGGCCGCCCTCGAGAGCGCGGCCGCGCAGGTGCCCGCCGCCGACGCCTCGGCGGTCGTCGACCGCCCGCTCGCCCTCGGGAGGTACGTCGGGGGAGCTGGCCCGGCGCCCCAGCTCGTCGCGCTCGACTCCACGGTGGCCGGCTCCCTGCTGCGCGGCCGCTCGGCCGCCGGCTCCACCTGGGGCGAGGTCGGCGAGGCGCTCGACCCCGGTCGGGCCGTCGTGGGGGCGCCGTTCGGCGACGCCGTCCTGCGGGGCCGCGCCGACACGCCGCTGACCCTCACGGTCACGCCGACCGCGGTCGTCCAGGACGCCCGGGGCGTGCGCCGTCCGGTCGCCGCGGCCGCGGTGCCGCTCGACGGACGACCGCACGCCCTGGCCTGGGCGGGCACCGGCCTGGACGGATCGAACGGATCGAACGGATCGAACGGGCCGGACGGGCCGGGCGGGCCGGGGTCGAGCGTCGTCGCGCTCTCCCTGCGCCTGGACGGGCCGCCACCCGACACCGGTCAGGCCGGGGTGGCCGCGGTGAGCATCGCCATCGGGCTGCGCTCCTCCGGCGCGGCTGCGGAGACCGGGGGCGCCTCCTCCTGGACGGTCGACGCCGCACGCGACAGCCCGGTGCAGGACGCCCGGGTGACGGTGTCGACGCCGGTTCCCGGCCGCAGCGTGGTGCGGGTCGGGGCCGACGTGGACGTGACCTACCTGTCCTACGGTGGCGGCACCGTGCTGGCCACGGCCTTCGACCCGCCCGAGGACGTCCCGGTCGCCGTGTCGTCGTCGCTCGCGTCGTCGGTGGGCACCCGCCTCGGCGGCGAGCTCGCTGCCGTGGTCGGCACCGCGACCGTGCCGCTGCGCGTCGTCGCGGTGGTGCCGAGCGTGCCGTCGGCACCGGGACGCCCCGCCGTCCTCGCCGACAGCGACACCCTCTCGCGGGCCCTGGTCGTCGGTGGCTCGTTCGACCCCGTCGTCGACGGCTGGTGGTTCGCCGAGCCCGGTGCCGGCGGCGCCGACGCGCTGCGGGCCCTCGACCTCGGCACGGTCCGCACCCGCGCCGGGGTCACGGCGGAGCTGACCCGCGGGCCGCTGCAGGTCACCGTGCCGACGGTGCTCGCCCTCCTCGCCGTGGCCTCGGTGGTCCTGCTCCTGGCCGGCGCCGCGCTCGTCACCGGCAGCGACCGGCGGCGCCGCTCGGCCGAGCTCACCCGGTTGCGGGCCCTGGGCCTGCCCCGCCGGCAGGCGCGGCGGCTGCTGCTGGCCGAGCACGCGGCGTTCCTGGGGCCGCTGGTGGTCGTGGGCGCCGCGGTCGGCGCCCTCCTCACGCTCGTGCTCGGGCCGCTGGTGGTGCGCTCGGACCTCGGCGCGGCACCGCTGCCCCGGGCGCTCCCGACCTGGCCGTGGGCGCAGGAGCTGGCCGTGCTGGGCGTCGCCGTCGCCGGGGTGGCCTTGGTCGCCTGGGTCGTGACGGCCCGGCAGGTGCGCGGCTCCGACACCGCCGGACTCCGGGCGGGGGACCAGTGAGAGGCCCGCGGCTGCACGGCCCGACCGTGCGCGGTCGGCTGCGCACCGACCGCGGCCTGCTCGCGCTCACCGCCGCGGTGGTGGCGCTCGTGACCGCACTCCTCGCCGCGGTCGCACCGCTCACCCTGCGCACCGCAGACCGGGCCGTGGCGGCGTCCGTGCGCGACGCCGGCAGCAGCGGTGCCGTCGTCGCCACGGTGCCCCAGCCGGACTCGAGGGCAGAGCGCCGGCGCGACCCCGGCTCGGTGGAGCGGCTCGCCGACGACGTCGCGTCCGCCCGCAGCCGGATGCCCCGGGTGCTCGCCGACGCCGTCCGCCCCGGCGTGGTGTCGCTGACGTCGAAGCCGCTGCAGCTGACCGACGCCGGCCCCGGGCGCTACCTCCGGCTGTCGTACGTCGCCACCCCGGCCGGCGCGCCCGCCGTCACCTGGGTGGAGGGCGGGGCCCCGCGCAGCAGCGCCGGGCCCGGCCAGGAGGCCGTCGAGCTCGACCCCGGTGCGCCGCCCTGGCCGGTGGAGGTCGGCCTCTCCACCAGCGCGGCGTCCGCGCTCGGCCTCGCGGCCGGCGACCGGCTCGAGGCCGAGGACGAGGCCCGGCGCACCGTCGACGTGCGGGTCAGCGGTGTCTTCACGGCCGACGACCCGGACGACGGGGCCTGGCTCGCCGAGCCCGGCCTGCTGAGCGCCTCGACCGGCACGACCGAGGGCGTGCCGCGCAGCTCGGCCACGGCGCTGGTCGGTGACGCGTCGCTGCCCGACCTGCTGGTCGGCGTACCGTCCGACGACCTGAGCGAGCAGGTCAGCTTCGCCCCCGTGCCGCAGGACGTCACCTGGCGGCGGGCTCCGACGCTGCGCCGTGCCGTGGTCGGGCTGCAGACGGGAGCGCGGACCGGTCCGGACGCGACCGGGTTCGACAGCCTGCTCGACCGGGTGCTCGACCGTGCGCTCGTGCAGGTCTCGACCGCCCGCGGGCAGGCCCAGGTGCTGCTCGTCGGCCTGACGGCGAGCGCGCTCCTCGTGCTGGTGCTGGCCGCGCAGCTGCTGGTGCGGCGCCGGGCCGGGACGCTGGTGCTCGCCCGCGAGCGTGGTGCGGGGCTGCTCGACCTCGCGCTCGAGCTCGGGGTCGAGTCGCTGCTCGTCACCGCCGCCGGGACCGTGCTGGGGCTGGGCGCGGTGGCGCTCGCGCTGGGGTCCGTCGGCTGGTCGGCGGTGGTGCCCGTCGTCGTGGCCGCCGTCGTGGCCGCGCCGGTGCTGGGTGCGCTCGAGGCCGCGCGGGCCACCGGGGCGCGACGCGTCCCGGCCAACCGGGCCGCCCGTCGCACGCTGACGCGGGCCCGGGCCACGCGACGGCTCGTGCTCGAGGGACTGGTCGTCGCCGCCGCCGCGCTCAGCCTGCTCGCCCTGCGCCAGCGCGGACCGGCCGACGGCGACCTGGTGGTCGCGACGGTCTCGACCTGGTGGGCCCTGGTCGCCGCCCTGGTGCTGGTGCGGGTGCTGCCGCCCCTGGTGCGCCTCGCCGTGCGCCGCGCCCGGCGGTCCCCGGGCCTGGTCCGGCTGGCCGTCGGTGCCCGTGTGGTCGAGGCGGGCACACGGGCCCTGCCCCTCGCCGTGGTGACCGTCGCCGTCGTTCAGCTCGTGCTCGGCGTGGCCGTGGCCGCCACCGAGCGGGCCGGGCAGGAGGCCGGGGCCCGGATCGCCGTCGGCGGGGACGCCCGGCTGCGCTCGTCGCCGGACCCCTCGCTCACCGAGGCCGCGGCCGAGATCGCCTCCGCGCCAGGGGTGCAGGCAGCGGTCGCCGCCCGGGTCGACGCGGCCCGGCTGTCGTCGAGCACCCGCGCCGCGGACGTGCGCCTCGTGGTGGTCGACGCAGCGGCCTGGGCCCGGCTGCTCGCCGACGGCGACCTGCCGGAGGGCTCCGGGCCGGCGCAGCTCGCCGGGTCGGGCCCGGTCCGCGCCCTCGTCTCGGGCGACGGGGCCGCGGTGGGGGAGCGGGCCCAGCTGCGCTGGGACGACGCCCTCGTGCCCCTCGAGGTCGTCGGCACCGCACCGCAGGTCGAGGCGGCCACGGACCCGGTCGTGGTCGTCGACGCGGCCGCCCTGGGCGCCGCCGGCACGCAGGCCGTGCCCGACACCGTGTGGGCGAGCGGGCCCGGTGCCGCGGACGCGGTGCGGGCCGCGGCCGGCCCGGGCGACGAGGTGACGACGTACGCCGGGGTGCTCGCGCAGCGGCGCGACGCCCCGCTGCCCCGCGCGCTCACGACCCTCGCCGTCGTGTCCGCGCTCCTGCTGCTCGCGCTCGCGGCGCTCGGCGTGGTCCTGGCCGCGGCGGCCGACGCACCCGCCCGCCGGGTCTCCCTCGGCCGGCTGCGCTCGCTGGGGGTGCCCGACGGCACGCTGCGCGCGGTGCTGACCGGCGAGCTCCTCGTGCCCGTGCTGGCGAGCGCCCTCGCCGGGCTGGCCGCCGGGGCGACGTGCGCCCTGGCGATCACCGGTCACCTCGGGCTCGAGCTGATCACCGGCGAGACGTCGCCTCCGGCGCTCGTCGTCCCGCGGTGGACGCCGCTCGCGGCTCTCGCCGTCGCGCTGGTCGTCCCCGTCCTCGCCGCCCGGGAGGGCTCCGGTCTGCGCCGTGCGAGCCTGGCCCGGCTCCTGCGCGGCGGCGACCCCCGCTGAGCCCCAGCGGGTCAGCGGCGCGTCAGGCGCAGAGGCCGTTCTGCGCGGCCTGCTCCTCGGTCTCCTCCTGCGTCGGACCGTCGGTGGGAGCGTCCGTCGTCGCGTCGTCGGAGGGTGAGGCGGTGGAGGTGACGCTGGGGGAGCTGCTGGGGGAGCCGCTGGGCGCGCCGGACGGGTTGCCGGACGGGTTGCCGGACGGGTTGCCGGACGGGGTGCCGGGGACCTGCGCCGCACTGATGCTGCCGTCGCGGTAGCGGGCCGGCAGCGGCTGGTCGGCAGTGATGGCCTTCCACAGCCCCCGAGCCTCGTCGGTCCACACCAGCCGGTTGGGGTCGGAGGGGGCCTCGGCGATCGGGACGGTCACGAAGGTGATGTCGTCGAGCCCCGTCTTGCGCAGCTGCAGCGCGAGGTCGCCCAGGTCGCGCAGGGAGTCGAGCTCGGGATCGGTCACGATCGAGGCGGTCGCGGCCCGGAGGAACGCGTAGACCCGGGTCGGCTTCGAGAGCGTGCCGGCCGAGACGACCTTGCTGACCATCGAGGCGATGAACGCCTGCTGGCGCTTCATGCGGCCGATGTCGGCATTGGGGGTCGAGGACCGCTCACGCACGTAGTCGAGCGCCTTCTGCCCGTCGAGGGTCTGGGTGCCGGCCTGGAAGGTGATGCCGTGCTCGCTGTCGTCGATGTCCTCGGGGATGCAGACCGTGACGCCGTCGACGGCGTCGACCATGTCCTTGAAGCCGGCGAAGTCGACGACGAGGTAGTGGTCGATGTAGATGCCGGTGAGGTCCTGCACCATCTGGACCGTGCAGACGGGGCCGCCGACGGAGAAGGCGTCGTTGAACATCACGTCGTCGGCCGCCGGCACCGTCTCACCGTCGCGCCCGGTGCACTCCGGCCGGTCGACCAGGGCGTCGCGCGGCACCGAGACGCCGTAGACGGTCTGCCGGTCGGCCGAGACGTGCACCAGGATCGTGGTGTCGGCGCGCTCGCCGATATCGGTCTGGCCGTCGAGGTCGTTGCCGGCCCCGACGCGCGAGTCGGAGCCGAGCACCAGGACGTTGAGGGCGTCACCGCCGATCGCGGGCTTCTTGCCGCGGTGCGGGATCGGGTCGCCGGCGCCGATGTCGTCGACGCGTCCGTAGGCGTAGCTCACGGTCAGTCCGGTGAGCAGGGCCAGCACCAGCTGGGTCGCCACGACGACGATCCAGACCGTACGGCGATCGCGCGGCTCCAGCCGCCTGGCGGACACGGGTGAATCGTGGCAGACGGCCGCAACCGGCGTCACCGGATCGCGGCTGACCGGGGCGGACGTGGTCGAGCCCCGGTGTCCGAATCCCGCCAGCCGGGTGTCGGTGCCGTGGGTCAGGATGGAGGGGTGACGACGCACCGCACGGGCGAGGACCCGCGGGCGGGACTCGACCCCGAGTCCTGCTACCGCGCGGTGAAGTCGCGCGACCGGCGCTTCGACGGGGTGTTCTGGACGGCCGTGCGCACCACCGGCATCTACTGCCGCCCCTCCTGCCCGGCCCGCACCCCGGCGTACGCCAACGTGGGCTTCCACCCGAGCGCGGCGTCGGCCCAGGCGGCCGGCTTCCGCGCCTGCAAGCGGTGCCTGCCCGACGCCGCGCCCGGGAGCCCGGACTGGGACGTCGCCGCGACGGTCGCCGGTCGGGCGATGCGCCTGGTCGCCGACGGTGTGGTCGACCGCGAGGGGGTCGAGGGGCTGGCCCGTCGCGTCGGCTACACCCCGCGCCACCTCACCCGTCTGCTCACCGCGGAGCTCGGGGCGGGGCCGCTGGCCCTGGCCCGCGCCCGTCGGGCGCAGACCGCCCGGGTGCTCGTCGAGACGACCGACCTCGGGTTCGCCGACATCGCCTTCGCGGCGGGGTTCAGCAGCGTGCGCCAGTTCAACGAGACCGTCCGCGAGGTCTACGCCACGACCCCGACCGAGCTGCGCCGGCGCGGCGGGGCTGCCCAGGGTGGGGCTGCCCAGGGTGGGTCGGCGGCAGCCGTCGGCTCCGTGCGGATGCGCCTGGCCGTGCGCACGCCGTTCGCCGGTCGCGCCCTGCTCGCCTTCCTCGCCTACCACCTCGTGCCCGGGGTCGAGACCGCCGGGCAGCACCCCGACGGCGGCGGGTGGTACGCCCGCACCCTCGACCTGCCGCACGGTCCCGGCACCGTCCGCGTCGAGCTCGACGACGCCCCGGCGAGCGGGCAGACGGCGTTCGTCACCGCGGAGTTCCGGCTGCACGACCTGCGCGACACCGCCGCGGCGCTCGAGCGCGCCCGGCGGCTCGTCGACGCCGACTGCGACCCGGTCGCGGTCGACGACCAGTTCCTGGGCGACCCGGTGATCGGCCCGCTGGTGCGGGCCTGCCGCGGACTGCGGGTGCCCGGTCAGGTCGACGGTGACGAGGTCGCGATCCGCACCGTCGTCGGGCAGCAGGTCAGCGTCACCGGTGCCCGCACCGTGCAGGGCCGGATGGTCGCCGAGCACGGCACCCCGGTCGAGACGGGCGAGCCGGGGCTCACCCACCTCTTCCCGTCGGCGGCGACGCTCGCCGGGGTCGACCCGACGACGCTGCCGATGCCCCGGGCCCGAGGCCGGGCGCTCGTCGCCCTGGCCGCGGCGCTCGTCGACGGCACCGTCGCCCTCGACCGCGGAGCCGACCGGGCCGAGGTGCGCGCCGCGATGATCGCCCTGCCCGGCATCGGACCGTGGACCGCCGACTACGTCGCGATGCGCGCCCTCGGCCACCCCGACGTCTTCCTGCCGACCGACATCGGGGTCCGCAACGCCCTGCGCGGGCTCGGCCACGACCCCGACTCGGTCGCCGCGGTGATCGCCGACAGCGACCGGTGGCGCCCCTGGCGCTCCTACGCCCTGCTGCACCTGTGGAACACCCTGATGCCGCCACTAGCCCCCTCCGCCGCACCTCCAGACCAAGGAGCCTGACGTGTCCTGGACCGTCCTCGACTCACCGATCGACGAGCTGCGGCTCGTCGCCCACGACGCCGCCCTGACGATGATCGAGTTCTCGCCGTTCCCCGTCACCGGACCCGACGTGCCCGCCGACGGCCTCGACCGCGGCGAGCGCGACGACGACGACCCGGTGCTCGTCGAGGCCGCGGCCCAGCTGCGCGCCTACTTCGCCGGCGACCTCGACGAGTTCGACCTGCCGCTCGCCCCGCGCGGCACGCCGTTCCAGCAGACCGTGTGGACGGCGCTGTGCGGGATCGGCTTCGGCGAGACCGCGTCGTACGGCGAGCTGGCGCGGCGCATCGGCAAGACCCCCGCCGCCTCGCGCGCCGTCGGGCTCGCCAACGGCCGCAACCCGATCCCCGTCGTGATCCCGTGCCACCGGGTCATCGGCGCCAACGGCACCCTCACCGGCTACGCCGGCGGCCTCCAGCGCAAGCAGACCCTCCTCGACCTCGAGACCCGCAGCGTCCTGTTCTGAGCCGACCCGGCGCAGAGTGCTGCTGGACGTGCGCCGACCCGGCGCAGAGTGCTGTCAGTCGTACGCCGATCCGGCGCAGAGTGCTGTCAGTCGTACGCCGACCCGGCGCTGCGGCTCAGGCCCAGCCGAGCTCGAGCGCGGCGAGCAGCAGCGCGCCCGCGGTCTCGGAGTCGTGGATCGTGCCGTCGCGCAGCATCTGGCGCACCTGCGACCACGGGTGCGCCGAGACCGCGGCGATGCCCTCGGCCGCGTCGAGCTCGGCGCCGGGCTGGCGGTCGAGTCCGCGGGCCAGGAAGACGCGCGCCTCGGCGTGCGCCACGCCGTTGAGCGAGAACTGGGTGCCGAGCGGGGTCCACTCGCGTGCCGTGTGGCCGGTCTCCTCGAGCAGCTCCCGGCGGGCCGCCACCTCGAGGTCGTCGCCGTCGCTGCCGCCGGCGGGCACCTCGA
>Ga0325401_1004855_pt1 | contig 12744 bp, 4 predicted proteins | sample PopdelMetagenome_FD_205666 | JGI IMG/M metagenome (GOLD analysis project Ga0325401, IMG submission 205666) | Populus deltoides microbial communities from Bellville, Georgia, United States - Xylem-PdKOR-R2 | ecosystem: Host-associated > Plants > Phyllosphere > Stem > Wood/Secondary xylem | place...
GTGTTTCCTGCGCTAAATGATTTGTACTGTTGTAATGAGTTTCAAGGACAACCCAGAGCGAACAAGTGAGTCTTGCCAAATTAGGAGGATCTGTGTTACGAACTATGTTTTCAAAGACAAGATCCATGGTTTGAATCGTGTAAATATGCAGGACTTTTTACTCCATAAAACTATCGCAGCTATAATTATTTTGGTTTTTCAATTTCCTCACCATGCATAAAACTTCGTTGCTGGTTCATGCAAGGATCTAGTTTCAGTAGGGGCATGGTTTCTCTCTTAATAAAAAGTTGCCCTTTCAAACACCTTTGTTGAGGATCTATGGAATGCTTGGAAATAAAAATGGAATGTTCTGTAATTAGTTATCAGCTCGGGGGAGAAAAGAAAACCCATGTGAATGAAGAAAATTGAACAAGAAAGAAACAGTAAAAAAACCATTGTGGGTGTTGAAAGGAGCATTTTCAAAGAAATTTGGTGGACAAATATAGAAACTGACGAAAGGTTGAAGAAGATACCATTGGATGACACGTATTCCAAACGGCTAGTCCATCTCGGGCTTCATTCCTGCCCAGCACTTGTAGGCTTAATTTCAAGCTGAGGCTTAGTTCAAAGCCTGGTGTCTAAGTAATACCTTCGCTCTTTTTCTTTTTCTTTTTCTTTTTCTTTACTGATGCATTTTTATTTTTATTTTTGTCTATTATGTATTTTTCAATATTTTATTCTAAGAAATGTTTTTTTTATGTGTGTTATTATTCTTCGAAACTACCTTTTTCATTCCATCAAATAAATACTGAAGAAAATTAGTAGCCACAGAAAATTATAATTTATTATATAATTTCTAGTTTATATTGATAAATAAATGCATTAAACAAAATAACTTATTATTTTTTTAAAATTAGTTAAAATAAAATTTTAATACTCAATATAAAATAAAATAAAAATAACAATATCTAATTATTATTACAAATATATAATTATACATGTATAAAATAAACTTTACCAGATTTTATTATGTTTTGTCTATCATTAAATAAACAGAATAAAAATTAATCATAATGTCTTATATATTATTACCAAATACATTTCTATTTTCATCTAATGTTTTGTCTATCCTTTCAATTTTAATTGTTTGTCTTTTATTTTGCATAGTCCAATTGTTAAATTTATTGTGTTGTCACATTTATACTCATTGACATGTTCCCTTACTATTCATAGCATTTTTTTATCCCTAATTTTTATTTTTATTTTTATTTTTATTTTTATTTTATACGTTTTAATCAATTTTTTTTTTCATCCTTACAAGTTATATTGGTTCGATCTTATAAGATTCCATTAAAAAAAATAATTGAAAAAATAAGAATTGAGATTAACAATAAAAAAGAAGTTTTTCTTTCTTTTTTTACAATTCAAGAGGTGCTTCTTTCTACATTTTGATTCTTGTTTTTTTTTTAATTTTATATTTCATTCATAAAATTTTGTTTTTTTCTACATTTTAGTCCTTAACCAATATAAGAGAAGAGAAAAAACTTCTATAAAGATAAAAAAAAGATAGAAAACTTTTAGTTGATCATATTCTGGTCATAAAAAAAAATCTTGAGTTCAACGAATTAGAAGAGTTCAATGAAAATTGTTTGAATCTTTAATCATCTAAATATGGTTTTTAGATGAAAAAAAAGTTGAAAATTAGTTTTTGAAAAGTTGAAAAACTCAACCTTAAATTTTCAATAATTAGAAGTGACTAATATTTGTTATACAATGATATCAAGCTTTTCAAATGAGAATAGATGTTTTTAATGATAATATTATTAATTACTTTCTAATTAATTATACATGAATTTAATATTATTTTTTTCTCAAATTTCTCATAAATATTCAATAAGTATAATATCTTGTTTTTTTTGAAGTTTTGGTACAATTTTCTCAAATTAATTATTCCTTTATTTTTTTATAAGGCATATTTTTTTCTCTTTTAGTGAAACTTGCTTTTAAAATCATAAAAAGCTTTTATTAAAAATGTCATGCTATGAATAAAAAAATTATTTTTCTATATTAAAAAATACATAAACAAACAGCACTACTGTACCTAGACAGGTTCATGTATCAAATTTTTCCCCCCAATAAAAGTCTTTAAAATTAGATAAATACAATTCTCGGAACGGAGCGCTCGGGGGCAATTAAACTTGTTTTACTTCTACGACGCTAAATCTAATTAGCAAATATTATATTATTTTTTGTTTCGATAATACAAGAAACAAAACATAATTTTAATTACGAGAAGCAAAACTGGGTGAAAGAATTCCAGAAGAAATTAGACGAACCATGATATCAATGAGAGCAGAAAACCACAGGTAGCCGTCAAAGCGGATTAGAACCATTAAGTTCCCCTTGTAGAAGAGAACATAGCAACAACATTGATAAATAAAAATTTCGGCAGCAACAAATAAATAATTGCAATAGCAGCAGCTCAGAGCACTTGTGGTGATGAAAAACACAGGATACAGCAGTAATTGCAGCCCACAATCATATCACAGCCCCATCGAGACGATCAGACGGCCTCCAACTGCAGAAAACATGGTAGAAGCATCAAAGCAGCAGGCAGCAGCCTGGTAAGTTGGCTATAGCTGCAACTTTATGAATGATCCGACCTTCAAAAAAAATATTCAGAGTCATCACTTGCACCACCGTCCCTTAGCATTATTGACTTCTTGTTTTATCTCTCCGCCACCACTGGACTATTCCTTTATGCCATACTGTCGTCAATGAATCTTCTGACGGTCACTACAATCAATACAATATCAAAGTCAAACCCAAATTAATTATTCATAAAGAGAAAACCATGGCTGAGAGAAAGGAACATTTCACAGCATTTTTCATGGGTGATTCAGCTCGAAGGTTGTTTGCTCTTGAGCCCTTTAAGAGACGCTATCTTTTCTTACAAATTATAATAAATCAAAATAAAAGTTGCAATAACTGAATTTCCACTGGGCATAACAATCACGAAAAGAAGAAAAATGAAACCAAATGTTAACTGGAGTAATCGCATGGGGTATTTTTTTTCTTATACTATATATTTTGTTTTTTTTTGATTTAGCATAAAGAACGTATCGGTGAAAGGCACTTGTAGAGATGCATAGTATGAGAGCAAATGAGGTCTCCTACAAGTTCAAACATATTTAATTTCTAGAAGCAAGCTGTTGTGAATAGAACACAGTTGACGAGAAATACAGAAGGAACACCATTTCTTGTTATCTACAAGATCACACTCGATTTCTTTCATGTCCTTCACCTTTTGTTTCCACATACAACTATTGATACAATAAACAATTATAGTTTTTGTTAAGGAAAATGAATGAAATGTAGAAGTACAGCAATAACAACTTGAGCATACCAGAATCAGGTCGAAACTGCCATCAGGCTATATGTCTCAGCATCTGGCGTAGCACCCCCTAAAATATCCTTCTCAAGAGATTTGGATTGTTGGCTTGCACATAAGCCTTTATTAAGATATTCAATACAAAAGCATCCCTTGTGTACTTTGTTTTTGTGAGTTCTTCAAACTCCTCAGCATTAACTACATCACCCTTTTCTGCAAAAAAATCAATTATTAAAAGAGTAGTCTCCAACCACTGGGTTGAATTCTTTACCCTATTGCTTGTTGTCAATTCTTTTTGAGCATATCAAAATCAGGGTCGAAACTGCTCAGCAAGTTTGATCAGGCTATATGTCTCAGCATCTGGCCTAGCACCCCCTAAAATCATCCTTCTCAAGAGATTTGGACTGTAAATCTTGGCTTTCACGTAAGCCTTTATTAAAATATTGAATACAAATGTATGCCTTACGTACTTTGCTTTCGCAAGTTCTTCAAACAACTTCTCAACGTTAACTACATCACCCTTTTCTGCAAAAAGTTCAATTATTGATAGAGTAGTCTCCAACCATGGGGTTGAATTCTTTACCCTATTGCTTGTTGTCAAGTTTTTCCCCATTTCTAGAGTCTTCAAGGCTTCCTCCACCAAGTTAGCCTTTAAACAACCCAATGCAAGATGTCGAAAAGTTATGGAATTTGCTTTGCACCCATTGATCTCCATTTCCCTAAAATTCCCAGTTGCTTTCTTAATAAGCCCATGTTTACAATACACGGATAACATGGAATTGAACTGCTCAGTTGATCTCAACCCATGTATTGACTTCATCTCTAACCAAAGCTCTTCAGCTCGGCTAAGCTGTCCAATTTTACCATATGCTTCAATTGCAAGCATGTAACTTTTAGACCTAACATGAGGCAGTTCTAGTACAATGCCCCAAGTTCTTTCTAGTTCCTTCTCCTTTCCTAAATGTCCGTACAATATGATCAAAACATCAAGTGTTGACCAGTTGTCTCCACTACATGACTTCTCCACAGCTTCAACATATGCTTCAGCCACAGTATACAACCTTGCAGCTGCATGCGCGGTAGCTAATATGCAGAAAGATACTTCATTCGGCTCAACTTTAAATCTCTTCATATCATTAAATACCTTCACTAACCCATCAATATTATGTTCATTTGCTTCAATCTTCATCAGGATATTATATGTTGAAACATGGGGAACCACCTTATCAGCCCTCATTTGAGCAAGGATTTTCGGGATCATTTTCCTACTGCCAGGTGAGGAATGGAGGATTATAAGGCGGTTGAAAATCAAATATGAAATAGGATGACCTTGTTCCCTCATTTTCTTCATGTAATCAAGTGAAAGCCTAATGACACCTTTTTCCAAGCATGAAATTACAAGATTGTTATACAGCAACTCGTTCCGAAACTCAGACGGGACACGCAAGAAGAGCTTTTCGCCATGTGATATCCCATGATGTTTGGTTGTGAATTCCAACAAATAAGAGTAGTCTAGTTCCTTGAGCCTGTAGGGCCTCTCCCTTACTACCCATTCCATCACCTGATAAAATGTTGTGGTGTAACTCGTTAAAGCATTTAGACAAGAACTAACATTGCTATTTAAGTTATGTTCTCAAAGAACTATAAAGACAACACTAATAAACACACCTCAAGTGCGCGTTTGTTTAATCTGAGCTTCCTTAAGCGATTAATAGTGTGAAAGACGTCACCTCGATGAATGGGAAAACCCTCGCCCATCCAGCTTTGAAAGGCATATCCAACTGATTCTCCTCTCGGAAGTTTCTCAATTCTCGAAGATAAGCACTTCAGTCCTTCTGGGTCTAAGCTTTTCTTGGGAAATTTATCAATTGTGTGGGTATTTAGAAAGTTGAAGCAAGTATAAGGTGTTTGATAGACAGATAAAGAGGGGATAAAAAGTGTTTGATTAATTGTTTGTGAGAAACGGCGATGCCTCAAAAGAGCTAGTGCCTGCATGCTTTTCTGTATTTCAGGACAAGTGGACAAGAAGAAGAGTATAAAGGTTTTTCCTTTTCTCCGATTGGATACAAGCGCCTGAAAAGGTTAACAGGTGCAGCATAAAAGTAAAACCAAAAGTCAGCCAGCATCAAAATTTTGACAAGGATATATATCCTACTTGAAAGTGGAAGCAGTTAATATAAAATCTTCTTACCAGATAACGCTAAGTGATTCCCTCTAATGCAGACAATAAAACTCAACTCAGTTACCATTGCCTCCATAACAGCTGCTGCAGCAAATGGTAGGGAACATAAATAACTGAAGCATTAACCTTTGTTCCAGTTGTTGCTTACTCAACATACTTGAAACAGGAATTGCAAAGTTTTCTGCTTGACCTTGACCCTTCTGTGGTGTTATGCGATCAACCTCCTTCAATGAAACAGTAACTGGAAAATTGGTAAGATCTCTATTTAGGTAACAAGTTCTTTATAAAATTGACACGCATAAGTTTCTCATTTGTGTTTAGTTCTGTTTGTGCACCAGCTCACCGATAGCTAAAATTGAAACAGATACACACAAAGGGTGATTCTATATCAATATGTTACATATTGTAACAAGCCATAATCAATCCTGAAGGTTCGCTCCTATCATATTAAATCTCTCACTTATACCTAAATCCCTAAAGGATCCTTCGTCATTCAAAGATGTTAAACTTAACACAGAAAATTCCATAATGACTAAAAGAAGCCCTTGCTGGGTGGCAACCCCAATAAATACTCTCTCCTCTGTAAAAGCACCACATGAGCTCATTTCCACCACCCAGTCAGTGCCCGAATTCACATATCCCAGAATCCCACCAAATCAGTTAAGATTAGTCACAATGCACAAAATAAAAGCAAGCGCGCAACACAGAGGGAAACAAGCTGTTTTCGCTTCTTATGAATAATGAGATTGCAGAAGCAGGGAATCCCAATAGGATCATTATTAAAAAATAAATTCCAAGAACAAATACATAATTTGCACTACATTTTCTGACTGCTAGAAAAAACATCAAACATCTTATGTGCATAGACGCAAAACACACACAAAGCAATTGTAATGGTAATCCAAGCATCCAATGGCTGATTATTAATAAGAGAAAACACTAAAAAGGGAAAAGAGAAAACGACAGAAATTAAAAGGATATCCAAGAACAAAGATAAATGGACAGAAAAAGAAAGAAATTGTTAGGAAAGCTGTCAGTTGAGGAGATAAGAGCGAACCTAAAATTTTTCCATTGGGTTTCTATTCGAATTGTAATAAGGATGATGGGCTTCCAATTCCACGGCTTTTGTGGCGCTGGTGGTGAAGTGCTTGTGCTCCTGCTGGAAATGCAGCGAAGAAGGCAGAAAGTGCAAACCGGTTTTCAGCGGAGGAGGAGGAGAAAGGCTGTGAAAAACCTTTTTTTAACACGATACGAAATGTATAATATAAATTTAAATGGTAAAATCACAAGAAAAATATTTTAATTAATTATATATTAATAATTTCAGTTAAGTAGTAAATAATAATATAATATAATTAAAATAAAAGTGAAATAAATAATATAAATGTCCAAACATCTTAAAATACATAATTTAAATAAAAAATCATACATGGTTTAAATAATTTAAAAATATAAAAAGAAAAAAAATAAGATTGAACAGCTATGTTTTATTGATAGAGTTTCAGAATATTTTCTAGATGACAGGTCTTAAAACACACTGCAGGCAACTAGTGAGATGATACAACTTTCTAAAGTATATCACTAATTTCAAAAAAAATTAACAGAGACCAATACAGTGAAGTTGTGACAACAAGAACAAAAACGAATAAAATGACATCAATTTAATCTCATGCTATTCCACTTCCCACCTTTTTTATGTTAGTAACAAGTTCTAGAAATAATATCCAAATATCCCACCAAGCAAGACATGTATTTCAAGTTCTCTCTGAATCTTTGTCGTCTCTCTTTGTAGTTAACAAATGGTTAATCTAAAACACAGTATTTCTCTCTATATAAATATTCCTATCTCTTATTTTACTCATTTAATTCCTCACCATCTATCTCTGTCTTCCCATGGTTTCGATCCTCCGATCATGCATTCCTGGCTTAAAATAGAGTATAAGGTTTTCCCATACCCAAGATTCTCTAATGCTGGTGTTAGTTTGCTAAGATTGAAAATTTGAGATTTGGACAACGGGGAAAGGGGAGACTGGGGAGTGGGGACTATATAGTGAAGTGTCAGGGGACTCAAACAGGGAGACAGTAAATTTTTTAATTTTTGCGGGTTAAAACTTGAAATCGGTCAAACTCGTAAAATTGGTCCGATTTTATCAATTTTGATCGAGTTTGATTGATTTCGAATTTTAACCAGATTTGACACGTTATATACATGTTGACTTGTAAAATCGTAAGATTTTAAGAGTCAACTCGTGATTTTAACAACCTTGAGGAGGAGCTTATTTAAATTTAAGGCTAGTTTAACTTTCGTAAAAATCTGATTTAATTAAAAAAAATTAAATGATGTCGTTTTATGTTTATGTTTTTAAAATTTTTTAAAACCATGTTATTTTTTTATTTATTTGATGAACTTATATTACCCTATATATTATTCATGAATTAAGTCTTGAGTAAGTTATGGGAGTAATTATAGGTCTATTGGATTAACCTACAACCCAACTAAAGTTTTTTAAAACCTAAAATATAAAACTAAGTTGATTTATCTTATCAAGTCGGGTTTGATAATATTATTTTTACCTATAAAGTTTAGATGGCTTATCGACCGAGTTTTTAATTAGAATGATATTTCAAAAATTATTTAATTATACCAATATTTTTTAACCAAAGTTAAAAATATTTATGGTTATGTTTTCAATTTTTTTACATAATTATATTAAAATTAATATGCATATTTAAGAAAAACGATTGTATATGAATATCCAATGAGATTAAAATATTTTTTATTCTTATTTTTTATGTTTTTTTAAATTAATTATTTTTTATATTTTTATTGTTGCTTTAAAAAATGAGATATTTTTTTCTTAGCTTAAAACTATCTTACCAATCATGATATATGAAAAACTACACTTGATAAAAATATATTTTTTTTGTCAAAACTCAAAAAAATAAATAAATGATTAATGAAAGGAGTGTTTTGGCTAAAGAAATATATTTTAATCATATATAATCATTTAAATTCTTGCAAAATTTTTATTTTTATTACTTTAAGTTTTTTTGTAAAAAAAAACAATATTTTTAATGAAAAAATCAAGCTATTACAAAACAAGTCTAGTAGAGACAAAGAAAGAAGCCATTTTGACGGTGTTTTCGCTTCCAGTCATGCTTTTGTCAACCTCGTTATCTGTGCCAATAGATTGAAAGCTCTATAATGAAAAAACTCTGAAGTTTATTCCCCATCAAATCAAAAGTTGAAAGATGAAATTATAAAAGAAAACACACACAAATTGTGATTAAAAAAACAAAAGAGAAAATTGAAATAAAATTTAATTAGAGGAGAGTTAATTTAAAAACAAATAAGTTTTAACAAAAAATAAATAAATCAAAAGAATGAGGGCTAAATTGAAAATAATAAAACAACATAAACTTTGATTGAAGGATAAAATTAAAAACCAACAAAACTTTAATAAGAAAAGTCAAGGGAAAAAATAAAAAATTAAAAGAATAAGGATTGAATTGGAAAAGATATATATGATAAATTGTAATTCAATGACTAAATTAATAACATTTAAAACTTTTATAATAGTACCAAGGATGAAAAAAAAATATAAGGACTGAAATTGATAAATCTAAAGAAAAGATAAAAATAAATAAATTGGAGGGTTAATTTAAAAACAAACAAACAAACTTTAACAAAAAAAAAAATCAAAAGAATGATGGTTAAATTAAAAACAATAAAACAACATAAATTTTGATTAAATGATGAAATTAAAAATCAACAAAGTTTTAGCAAAAGAGCCAAGGGGAAAAATGAGAAATTAAAATAATAAAGACTAAATTGGAAAAATAAAACCTGAATAATTATAATTTAAGGATTAAACAAAAATACTTAAAACTTTTATAATAGTACCAAGGATGAAAATAAACAATAAAAAATATAAGGACTGAAATTGACAAATCTAAAGAAAAGAGGGCAAAAGTGTATTTTCTCTGGAAGAGAAAACAAAAGCGACCACCGATAACAAATTTCCTATCATCCGCCACCATGCATCATCTCATAAGAAAGATGACATAACGATACATCCAATGACACAATGAAATGGTAGGTTTAGCCATTGAAAAGCGCTACACGCACCACCGAAATATCGAGGACAACGCCCACCTATCAGCATGTGAGCATCATGTGCCAATAACCTTTTCAAATAAAATAATAATTTCCCAACATAAAAATACTAAAATACCCTTCAGGAGACTAGGAATCACCAAAAAAAACCACCATGAAAGTACACAAACACCCCTAGACACATGCCTTGGTTTTTGTCTTTTCTAAGGATATAATTATATTTATACTATATTCTAAAATGTAAAAATAAAAAAGAAAAGCTCTTGGTCAAAAACTCTAATTTCTTTGACCTCAAGGGTAAAAAGTAATTTAACTATTTCAAAGTCTTACAAAAGACTAAATCAAAAAATTATCAACTCTAAAAGTAAAATTATATTTTTATTGTGCAAAAAAGAATGGAAAATACTAACATACTTCTAAATAATCTCTTAATAACTAATGAACAACGAGAAAAAATTAAATTACTCTTAGAACTAAATTTTTTTTTTAGCTCAGATATAAAAAGATAATTTTACCGTAGCAATCCATCTTAAATTATGTCAATAAATATATTATATATTTTTTAAAAATATCTTGATCAATTTAAGAACAAGTAATAAGAAAAGCATGTTTTCATGGAAACATAAAGACTCCTAATCAAGCAAGCTATGTTCTGTCATATGAGCTTGGAAAACCACGGATAAAGAAAGCGAAGGGGGGAGAGAGTGGCTAAGGTCTTGGATGCGTGGTTAAAGTTTTTCTGCTTAAAGGGAGGATAGAATTGTTGTATATAATAATGATTACTATCCAAGATAGTCAAATGCTAGGAATTGCTTCATTAATTTTAGATTGTTATCTCATTGGGATTAGAAATGACAAAATCCACAGTGTAAAAGCAAACGAAAAGTCTATGAAATGAACCGAAAGAGAAGAAAAAAGTCAACAAACATAAAGCAGAATCAAGCTTCCGATTAAAGATACATAATTCCGTGGAATGGAACCAACAAAGCAGCAGGAAATACAAGACACTTACAGATTACTAGCCATCAAATGAGATCCTGTAGAAAGGATTTGAGGAGGCCATGGCTAGCTAACTGTACTTAATTTACAGCAAATACTATATTAGACAAACATGGAGTGACCAGACTTCTTCTTTTTATTTATTATAGTTCCATAAAACTGCTTGGTTGGAGCCATGCGGCGACGTTTTCTCATTTGCAGGAGCATGGATCACAGGTGCAGTTTGATCCACATTTGCAGCCATTCTCAGCACCAAAGTTCATCTCAGAGCTCTCGTAGAACCTGCAGCAGCAGTAGCTAGTAATTAGTCCTTAATCCCCTACAAGTTCTAAGACTAAATAGTTGATCTGCAGTACTGCGACTGACTGACACGTACATCCTAACTGGAGCAACACCAGCAATGATTGTCTGACTTGTGGTGGTCTCGGAGAAACTCAAGTCTGGGTACATGCTGCATCTGCCATGTACATGCAGAGGAAGATATTACAAAAACAGAAAAGCTGAGTGTCAGATTCATTTGAAATCTTATCAGCACTACAAAGAAGTAATTAATGAAAGAAAATAATAGCAAATTGATTTTTTCGAAGAAAGAAAGAATCACCCATTGCAGCCACTGCCGCACTTGCATCCAGAGCCGCAGCCACAGTTTCCTCCACAGCAAGACATTTTCTGTTGGAAAAGAAGGAAAGTGTGTTGAAATTAAGGGATTTCTTTTACTTAGAAGAATGCACTCAAGCTAAGTACTCAGGGTGATTTATCAGGCTCTGCCCTTAGCTGCTATTTATAGTGTAGTTCAGGCGAAAAGGCGGTTAATATCCACCATACACGTGGTTATATCTGAGGCTACTAGCGTCTGGTTGTTTTTAACCTGTGCTTGACATCGAATTATAAAGCAATTTTCACATTAATTTACATTAATTTCCCGTCATCAAAGTTATAAATCTCATATAATTGGCTTGAAGTAGTACAGCCTGTGATAATTGATATCTCTGAACAATTAAATATTTAATTATCATAATTAAATAATGATATGACTTAAATAAATTATCTAAAGTATTTCATGGACTAATAAAATAAATTCAGGTCTAAAAAAATTTAATTATACCAGACCAGAATAATAAATTAAACAAGCTATAAATTTTTTATCTTACTGTTGAATTAGACTAAAAGTTTTACAATAGTTTTCAAAATAATTATTTTATGCGTCTTGATAGTGTTTATTATTTTTAATTATCATGTATCAACTATGAAAATTACTGGTTAAAATGGTGTGTATTTTTTCCTTGACTTCATCTAGCTAAATTATAAAATATAAAGCTTTTAATTCTAATATAATAATGTGTTACTGATGATACTAAATAAATATACTTAATTCTCATAGAAAAATACTGTCGAAGATGCCATCCAAATAATAATAATAATAATAATAATAATAAGGAGGAGGAGGAGGAGGAGGAGGAGGAATTGCATACTTGTATCATTGGTCTAATTATTGCTGAGTCATAAGTGGACTCAGAATATTTCTTTTAAAAGAAATTTACATTGACTCGGTTTTATAATTAAGAATCAATTACAAATAAGGGTTATTGTGTTACAAAATTTAATTAATTAAATGCCTTCATATATATAAGATAGATCAGAGATATGTTTTTAAAATCAATGAAATTATTATTTTTCTCAAAACATTTTATAAATAATTTTTTTTACATATAAAATATTTTTCCTTGACATATTCTATATAGAAAAAAGGTTTTGCAACATTTAATAAATAATAACTTAAAAATATGATAGTAGTAAAGTATTGTTGTGGTGTTTTTATTAGTAATGGTAAAGATAGAGATGACAGCGTTGGAGTGGACGGAGATGATTCTGGAGATGGTGGCGATGGTAATTATAAAGCTGCTGGGTGGTGGGGCTACAGTGAAAATGGTGCCAGTAACTGTAAGCTTGTGTTAATAATGGTGACCATCAGTGGTGGGTCCAGACTGGCGTGGACAAAATTAATATTAATATTATTTGTTTAAAATATTCTATATAGAAAATGGGTTTAAAATTAATATTACATGAATTTTGTTA
>Ga0325401_1004856_pt1 | contig 12743 bp, 10 predicted proteins | sample PopdelMetagenome_FD_205666 | JGI IMG/M metagenome (GOLD analysis project Ga0325401, IMG submission 205666) | Populus deltoides microbial communities from Bellville, Georgia, United States - Xylem-PdKOR-R2 | ecosystem: Host-associated > Plants > Phyllosphere > Stem > Wood/Secondary xylem | place...
AATCAGCTGTTCGGACCATTCCACGCCAGGAGCATGTTGTTCCACGTCCGTTATCAGGCGGAGGCGGGCACCTGGGAGCTCGGTCATCCTGTAGACGACTACTTCGCCGCTTACCCTGCCCGGCGGGACAGCATCGTCGCGCTCGCGAACGAACACCGGGACAGCATGGGGCGCGACGAACTCGTGCGCTTTCTGATCCAGGCCGCCATCGCTACCGGCATCAACAAGCGGGTGGGTATTCTGGACACCGTGGAACTGGCCGCGAACTTAGAAGCGGTTCAGCGGTCGATCGATACAGACGCGGAATATACCTCCATACCGACCGAGTTCGACGCGGCATTCATCGCGGCCACCCTGGATCGGGGGCGAGGTACTCGGGGTGGGCGAGGTCTCTGGTGGGTGGACGACGGTAAGCTTTACCGCCTCTACTGATCCGGTCGAAGGGGAGGGGGCGGGGCGATGGTTCTGCCTCGGAACGCCATCGCGTGTGCAGGCAGGCATTCACGCCAATCCAAAGGCGACCGCAAGTCATCCGCGCGATCACGTCGGAATAAAACCCGCGTAAAGCAGTAACTTACAACCCCGTTCGATTATCCCCGCCAGGGGCACCGAAGGCGTCCGACAAAGACAGCCTGTGTATCCAGCTGAAAGGCTGATCCATAGGACAACCGAGGACGTCCGATCAGCGGCCCCTAAAACAGCACTTGCCCTCCCGAGCGCAGCTGAGGCTCGCTCGATAGGAAAGGGGCGGGCTAAACCAGTCCACGATCACGAAACCAACCACCGGAACCTAGGGCCGCGGGCGCACCCTCCGCGGGACCATCGCGCCGTCGTGCGCGAGCACGGCGTGCGCCACCGACCGTTCCCGACGGTCGCGAGTGAAAGCACCCACCATGACAATCACGAACCCCATCACCGGCTGGCCCGACGCGGCTCCGCCGGGAAGCAACCGACTGCCCACCACCATCCCGAACGTCATGCACATGCTGGCGCACGAGGGGGTCGCGGTCAGGTACAACATCGTCAAGAAGGATCTGGAGATCACCATCCCAGGCGAAATCGGCACGCCCGACAACGCCGGCAACGTCCGCCTCTCGCGTATCCTCAGCCTCGCCACCCGGCACGGCCTCTCGACCCGCCACATCGCCGAGTACGTCCAAGCCATCGGGGACGAGCACGCCTACAACCCCGTTGCCGACTGGATACAGAGCAAGCCGTGGGACGGGCGCGACCGTCTGCCCGACATCATCGCGACCGTTACCGCCGCGGACGACTACCCTGAAACCCTGAAGCAGACGCTGCTGACCAAGTGGCTGCTGAGCGCCGCGGCGGCGGGGCTCGCCGAGCCGTCGTTCAAGGCGAGGGGCGTGCTGGTGCTCCAAGGCCGCCAGGGCATCGGCAAGACCAGCTGGATCAAGCAGTTGGTGTCCGACGCGGCACTGCGGGACGAGGTGGTACGCCTCGACCACCACATGGACTGGAGCAACAAGGACAGCCTCCTTGGCGCGGTCAACAACTGGATGGTGGAGCTCGGGGAGCTGGAGGGGACGTTGCGCCGCGAGTTGCCGCCGCTCAAGAGCTTCGTCACGGCCGACGTCGACAAGGTCAGGCGCCCCTACGAGCGCCGGGAGTCGATCTACGCCCGCCGCACCGTGTTCGCCGCCACCGTGAACGACGCGTCGTTCCTGATCGACGCCACGGGCAACACGCGGTGGTGGACGATCGCGGCCGAGGCGCTCGACTACCTGCACGACGTGGACACGCAGCAGCTGTTCGCGCAGCTGGCCGAGCGGGTCCGCGAGGGCGACACTTGGTGGCTCACCAAGGACGAGGAGGCCGCGCTGGAGGCTTGGAACGCCCGCCACCGGGCCGCGAGCGCCGTGGGCGAGCAGGTCGCAGCCGAGATCGACCCCTCGCAGCGGGTGGTGCACATGACCGCCAGCGAGGTGCTGCGGAGCATCGGCTACAAGCAGCCGACCAACGCTCAGGCCAAGGAATGCGGGACGGCGCTGCGCGAGATCTACGGCGAGCCGAGGAAGCGCGACAGCGTGATGAAGTGGCCCGTCCAGCTGCGCGAGCCGCCGGCCGACACGTGGGTCAAGCCGGCCGACCAGAGACCCAAAGGCAAGTCCGACCTGCCGAAAGATCAGGAGAACGACGTGTTCTAACGGGGACACCCCTGGCTGGGCGACGGCTGTAGCGGCCGCCCCGCCGGGGGGCAGGAGGTAGCAAGAATAGAAACTTGAGGGGGTGGAAAAACGCCTGCGGCGGAGCTTGCCCGGCCTGCCGCCACCTGCCCCCCCACACCCGCCGCACCGGCGGCGCAGAACGCGCCCCCGATCGCGGCGCCTTTGCGCTGCCCCACCTCACGCGCCGCGCGGCGCCGCCGCTCCGCCCCCGCGCCGGCCCCACGCCGCCCCCTGCGCCCCGCCGGGCGCCGATCCGGGCCCGCGGGTGCCTAGCCCACGCCCGCCCCGCCGCGCGCGCTGGCGGGCCCCTCGGGCGCCCAACCGCAACCACCATTCCGAAAGGACACGACCCATGCCCAAGGCAAAACTGGACCACGCCTTCTGCCTGACCGCCGCGTGCGAGGAGGGCCGCAAGAAGACCGACTACTACGACACCGCCGTGACCGGCTTCGTGTTGGAGTGCCGCTCGACGGGCGGCAAGACCTTCTACCTGCGCTACGACCACCACGGCCGCCAGCGGCAGGTGAAGCTGGCGGCGTTCGGCGACGCGCCGTTCGCGCAGGTCAAGCGCAAGGCCGAGCGGCTGCGCGCCGAGGTGCAGCTCGACGGCAACCCGGCCGCGGCCAAGGCGGCGGCGCGCGCGGTGCCGACCTACGCCGAGCTCGCTGCCCAGCACGCCGCGTTCGCCGAGACGCACCTGCGCGGCTGGGAGAGCGTCGAGATGATCCTGCGCGTGCACTTGGTGCCCAAGTGGGGGCGGACGCGCCTGACCGACGTCACCGCGCAGGCGGTGGGCCAGTGGCTGGCGGAGAAGGGCCGCTCGGGCCTCGCGCCCGCCACGGTCGAGAAGATACGCGCCGTGATGTCGCGCTCGTTCACGCTGGGGGCCAAGCTCGGCGTGGCCGGCTGCGACCGCAACCCGGTCAAGGACGTGCCGCGGCGGGCCTTCGACAACGCCCGCACCCGCTTCCTCGACGCGGGCGAGGTGCGCCGCCTGCTCGACGCGGCGGCCGGGTCGCGCAACCCGCGCCTGCCCGAGATCGTCACGCTGCTGCTCGCCACCGGGGCGCGGGTGTCGGAGGTGCTGGGCGCGGAGTGGGCGAACGTCGACCTGGAGCGGCGCACGCTGTTCCTGCCGATGACCAAGAACGGCCAGTCGCGCTTCGTGCCCCTGTCCGGGCTGGCGGTGTCGACGCTGGCGGGGCTGCGGGAGGGCAGGGCGAAGGGCGCGCGCTACGTGTTCCCGAGCCCGTCCGACCCGGACAGGCCGCTGGGCTCGATCAAGCACGCCTGGGCGACGGCCTGCCGCGGGGCGGGGCTCGCCAACACGAAAATCCATGACTTGAGACACACGGCCGCGTCCGCGATGGTGGCGGCCGGGATCGACCTCTACAGCGTGGGCAAGGTGCTGGGGCACAAGAGCCACGCCAGCTCCGCTAGGTACGCGCACGTCTCGAACGCCCGGCTGCTCGCCGCCGTCGAGGCGGGCTCGGCCAACCTGACCGCCTGACGGCACCCGCCCCGACCCGCGCGCTGGCTCCGGCTGGCCCGCGGGTCGGGGTACCCTTTTGTTTTTTTGCGACCGCGGGAGGGCACCGTCAGTGAGGGGCTTCGTCACTGTCCGCAGCTCCACCGTTTGCCGAGGTGGCGAGCGCTGGCTTCCGATCACCGAGCCGTCGGTTGCCGGTAAGGATCGTCTGCACCGCTGTCAGATGGGGAAAGCCGTCGTGGTTGCCGTGCAGTCAAAACACCGGCAGCGAGCGGGGAGGATCGTCGGGCGGGGCGAAGCGTTTCGGGTCCGTCACGGTAAGCAAGGGGATTTGTCGATGGCCAGCGCACCGCCGCGCCCATCCGCGCACGGGGGAGGGGGCAACATGGCCCGCGCCCTGGTCGGCGTGGTGGACAGCGTTCCCGAGACACGCGGCATCGGCGCGGTGCTGATCGAGGGAGGGCGGCTGCATCGACTGCGCGCGCCGGACGCGGGCGAGGCGACCGTGGTGTTCGAGCTGCGCGACCGACCCCGCGGCATCCCGTTCCTCCAGGCGCCGCCGGCCGCCGCATCCCGGCGCGCTCCGGCCCCGCCGGCGGCCGCGCGCAGTGCGGCTCAGGTGCAGCGAAACGCGGCGAGCTCGCCCGCGACCGAATGGGTCAATCTGGGCTTGAACTGCGGCGGGGCGGTGTTGGCGTGGATCGGCGTGGCCGGCATGAGCTCGCTGGCCCCGGTGACGGGCGGGGTCAGCGGCGCGGGCGCGGTGCTGATGTACGGCGGCGCGATCGGCGCCACGGGCCAGTGCATGGTGTCGGTGGCGCGCACCACCAACGTCGCGCGCGGCCGTACCGACATCAACCAACGCTGGGACGCCAGGCCGACCTATTATTGGACCATGCTGGCGGCCGATGGCGTGGGCCTACTGGGCGCGGGCGGAGCGTTGCTGGAACTCAAGAGCGCCAACGCTGCGCTGCGGGGTGCTGGCTGGTCGCTGGGTCAGGCGCGGCGCGGCGAGACGATCAGCCGGCCCATGCGGCGCCAGCTGACCACCGCGCTGGAGCTTCAGGGGGCGACCCGGGTAGCTGGCTCCGTCATCAACCGCGTGGTGCGGCAGAAGCTGTTGGACGGGGCGGCCGGTGCGCTGGGCATGTTTGCCAGCGGCTATGGTGGCGTGCTGAACGAGGCGTGGGGGCAGAGCCGCGATCTGGTGGTGTGGATCACCGAAGAGCGCCGGGCCGGCGCGGGTGCGGGTCGGCGATGACGCGCCGCGACAACGCGTATTGGCAGCGGCTGCGCCGCGACCGGCGATCCAATGCTGCGGTGCTGCTGGCGGCGCTAGCGGCGCTGGCGGCCACCATCTCCGTGATCTCGATCAGCGTGGGGGGCACGCAGTACCAGGCGCGGGCGAACCCGCTCTACTGGCTGTTGATGGCGCCCATGCTGTGGTGGGTGGTAGGCCTGACCACCTTTGCGCCCCGCTACGTCCGGCTGTGGACGCCCGCACTGGCGGTGGCGTGCCTAGCCAGCGTCGCCGCGGCCGCCGCGACGATGCATGAGGCGGGCGACTGGACGGCGCAGACGATCGCATGTGCGGTGACGCTGGCGGCGGCGGCGGCGAGCTTCCTGGTGCGACGCGGCAGCCTGGTGGAGCGCGAGGGGCCGGCGCGCTAGGTCGCGCCCACTGCCGGCAACGGTCACCATCGCCCGGGATAGGTCAAGCGTCACGTGACGTGCGCTTGGACCTAGTATGAGGTTACCGCACCCGCCGTTCCCAAGGGTACGGCGGCCCTCCTGCCATCGAGGTACCCCAGGACGGGGTATGTCGCAGGTCGCTGATCGACGGTTTCCCACGTCAAGGACCGTTCGCTAGGAAGCTTTCCGCTGGCGCCTTTGGACGAAACTGGGAAGCGTCTGGGTAGGCCGCGACCACGGGTCGGGATTGTCAGGCAACTCGATCGAAGGTAACGGTAATCCCGAGAGCGTAACCTGCCTTCGTAATGATGGGGTCACAGGTTCGAGTCCTGTAAGCGGCACCACTGCCCGTCGCGACCCTGCCGGGCGCGATCGGCCGCGGCTCTCGGGGGACGTGGTCCTTATGGGCGGGGGCAGCAGCAGATGGATCGCATCGTCTACGACCGCATGGCGGCGCATGACTCGACGCATTGGTGGTATCGCGCGCGGCGCGACGTGCTGGCCGATTACCTGACGCGCTACGGCGCGCTGCCGCCGCCTGCGGAGGCACGCATATTGGAAATTGGGTGTGGGACCGGCCACAACCTGCCCATGCTGTCGCGATTCGGCGTCGTGGAGGCGATCGAGATCGATCCGGCCGCGCGCGCGATCGCGACGGAACGGCTGGGTCGCCCGGTGGGCGACGCGCCGCTGCCCGAACTGCCGGGCGTGCCGCGCGGCGCCTTCGACCTGGTGGCCGTGCTGGACGTGGTGGAGCATATCGCCGACGACGCGGCCGCGCTGGCGGCCATGCGCTCGCTATTGAAACCCGGCGGCAAGGTGTTGATCGCGGTCCCCGCGCATCAGTGGATGTGGTCGGCGCACGACGTGGTGAACCATCATCACCGTCGGTATTCCAAGACCACGCTGGCCGCCGCGATCCGGGCCGGGGGCCTGGTACCGACCCATCTGACCTGGTTCAACTCGTTGCTGTTTCCGCTGGCGGCGGCGGCGCGGATCGCGGGACGACTGACGGGCCGCGACGACAGCGACGACAGCCCGCCGCCCGCCCCCGTCAACAAGGTGTTCGAGGCGGCGTTCCGGCTGGAGCGTTACCTGGTCGGACGGGTGCCGATGCCACCGGGGCTGTCGATCCTGACGCTGGCCGTGCCGGACGCCGCGTAAGGCTCGGCCAGGTCGGCGGCCACCGGCTGGGGCGCTGCCGCATCCGATACCAAGCCGCGCCGCCGCACCCCGTCGCGCCACGATCCGGGCTCCGGCACGGACTCGGCCCGGAAGCCCAACGTCGCCGAGCCGCGTGCCTGGCCCGCCACGTCGGCGACCAGGTAGAGCGGGCGTCGCTTGCTTTCCACGTAGAGGCGGCCGAGATATTCGCCGATCATGCCCAGCACGAACATCTGAATCGCCGACAGTACCGTCACCACCAGCATCGTCGACGTCCAGCCCTGAACCGGATCGCCCTCGAAATAGCCCCACGCGATATAGACCAGCAGCAACAGCGACAGCCCGGCCAGGATCACCGAGGCGTGGCTGGCGATGCGTAGCGGCGCGGTCGAGAAGCCCGTCACCGCGTCGAGTGCGAGACGCACCATCTTGCCCAGCGGATAGTTGGTTTCGCCCGCGTTGCGCTCGTGCCGGTCATAGGGGAAGGGCACCTGGCGAAAGCCGACCCAGGCCACCATGCCGCGAATGAACCGCGCCTGTTCGGGCAACGACAGGAATGCGTCGAGCGCGCGCCTGCTCATCAATCGGAAATCGCCGGTGTCGAGGGGGATGGCGGTGTCGGTGACGCGGTCGAGCAGGCGATAGAAGACGGCGGCGGTGGCGCGCTTGAACACCGTCTCGCCGTCGCGCTTGCGGCGGACCGCGTAGACCACGTCGGCCTCCTGCTCGGCCATCGCGCGGCGCATGTCGCCAAGCAGCTCGGGCGGATCCTGAAGGTCGGCGTCGATCACCAGTATCTCGCGGCCCGAGCAGAGATCAAGGCCGGCGGTCAGCGCCAGCTGGTGCCCGTGGTTGCGCGACAGGTTGATCGCCACCAGCCGGGGGTCGCGCGCCGACAGGTCGCGCATCACCGCCCAGCTGTCGTCGCGCGAGCCGTCGTTGACCAGCACGATCTCGTAATCGTCGCCCACCGCCGCGCGCGCCGCCGCCGACACGCGCTGGTGCAGCAGGCCCAGATTGGCCGCCTCGTTGTAGCAGGGGACGACGACGGAGAGCTGCGGGGAAAGATGCGGGGACGGCATGGCGCGCCGACATAGCCGGATCGGCCGTCCCCGTCATCGGGTCTTCGTGGTTTACAGTCCCACCCGGATCGTCGCGCGCAGGTCGCGGCCCGCCAGCGGCGCAAAGTCCTTGAGGAAGCTGGCGTGGCGGCGCGCCACCACGTCGAAGATGTTGTTGGCCGACAGCAGCAGCGTCGGCGCCAGTCCCGCGCGGCCGAACGGGCGGAACGAGACGCTGGCGTTGACCAGCGTGTAGCCCGGCGTCGGCGTCTCGAAGTCGGCGGTGCGGTCCTGTTCGAACACGCGTTCCACCTCGGCGCGCGCGGTGAAGCGCGGGTCCTGCGCCTCGACGCCGCCCAGCAGCCGCAGCGGCGGGATGCGCGGCACGGGCCCCCGGCCCTTCAGCGTCGCGCGCGTATAGTCCGCAATTCCGTCCAGGTTGATCGCGGTGGTGCCAAGTTGCGCCAGCCGGAACGACGCGTCCGCCTCGAACCCGTAGAGGCGGGCGTCGGACTGCTGATACTGGAAACAGGGCAGGTCGACCTCGCCGTCGGGGCGCAGGTTCGCCGCCTCGCACACGCCCGCGTCGACGCGGTTCTCCGAGATGAAGTTGTTGAACCAATTATAGTAGACCGACCCGTCGAAGCTGAACCGGCCGCCATGCGCGTGAACCGTGCCCTCCACGCCCCAGCTCTCTTCCTTGCGCAGGGTCGGGCTGCCTAGTTCATAGGCCTGGGTGCCGGCGTGGGGACCGTTGGCGAACAGTTCCTCCGCCGACGGCGCGCGTTCGGTGCGCGAGCCGTTCAGCCCCAGTCGGAACCCGTCCGCCGGTGCCCAGGACGCACCCAGCGACCCCGACAGGGCGCGGAAGTCGCGCTTGCCACGGAAGAAATACGGCTCGTCCTGTCCGGCGCGGGCGTCGGCGCTGGTCCACTCGTAGCGCAGCCCGCCCTCCGCCTTGAACTGGCCCAGGTCGAGCTGCTGCAGCGTGAACAGGCCGGTCTGGTTGGTTTCGTTGCGGGGCAGAAAGGCTTCCTCGCCCACCGCGCTGAACAGGCGGTTGAAATATTGCACGCCCGACGCGCCCTGCCAGCTGCCGCGCGGCGTCTGCACCAGTTCCAGCCGCGCCTCGGTGCCGTTGTTGCGGAAGGTGGTGGCGACCGATCCGTCCTCCTCGATCTCCGAATGCGTGTAGTCGGCATGGCCCGCGCGCACCCGGATGCGCTCCAGGAAGCCGCCGCCCGTCTCCACCTCGCCGCGCAGGTCGACGCGGTTCTGGACCAGGTCGAGCCGCGGCGCCTCCTGCTCCTGGCCCACTTCGGTCGCATAGCGGACGGGGACGCCGTAGAAGCTGTCGTAATGGCTGTACGACACGCCCAACGAGCCGGTGTCGGTGATGATCGACGCCCCCCCGCCCGCGGTCCACGTCTCGGACGCGGTGTTGGGGATGCGGCCGCGGAGCGAGGCGCTGGCGGCGAAGTCGATCGGCTCGGCCGCGCCGGGCTGGGGCCGGCCGACCTGGGAGAGCGCGGCGGCGCGCGCCTCGCGCGACAGCACGTATCCGCCCACCTCCAGGTCGTCGGTCTTCAGGTACGATCCGTCGACGTGCAGCACCAGCGGGCCCGCGACGCGGAAATCGGCGGCGGCACCCCCCGATCGTTCGTTGGCGGCCGAGCCGTAGGTAGCGGTCGCCTTTACGCGATAGCCGGCGTCCGGGATGGAGCGGGGGATGCGGTTGTCGACCGCGTTGACCACGCCGCCGATCGCCGACGACCCGAACAGCAGCGCGGACGGCCCGCGCAGCACCTCGATCCGTTCCACCAGCAGCGGGTCGATCACCACCGCGTGATCGACCGAGGTGTTGCTGACGTCGATCGAGCCGATGCCGTCGGTCAGCACGCGTACGCGCTCGCCCTGGAGGCCGCGCAGCACGGGGCGGGACGCAGATGGGCCGAACGAGGTCGCCGACACGCCCGGCTGGCGCGCCAGCGTGTCGCCGATCGTGGGCCTGAGGTCGCGCGACAGTTCCTCGCCCGTCACCACGGACGTGCCTTGCAGCACGTCCGCCTCCGACTGGCGGTAGGGGGCGGTGACCAGCACGTCGCCGCGATCGGTGGCGCTGGCCGGGTCGGACTGGCCGGGGCCCGACGAGGTCTGCGCGCGGGCGACTGCCGGCAGGGCAACGGCGGATAGCGCCGCGGCGAGCGCCAACAGGCTGGCGCCAGGGCCGAACTTGGTCATGCTTATTTCCCCGAATCCTCGTTTCGCCGCCGGGTACGCTCGATGATGCAATGTATCAACGGCAATGTTACAACATTTCCGATCGGGTCGTGGATTTCCGCCCTTCCCTTGCGCCGCCTGGCTCGCGGGGGCAGGGGCCGTGGTTCAAGGAGAGGCGAATGCGCATCATCGACCACGTGATCGCGGGCGGTACCGCGGGTGCCGGCGGCGGCGGCCGGACGTCGGACGTCTACGACCCCAATACGGGCCGGGTACAGGCGAACGTGACGCTGGGCACGGCGGCGGACCTGGAACGGGCGGTGTCGGCGGCGAGCGCCGCGCAGCCCGGCTGGGCGGCGACCAACCCGCAGCGCCGCGCGCGCGTGCTGTTCCGCTTCAAGGAACTCGTCGAGGCCAATATGGAGGAGCTGGCCCGCCTGTTGTCCTCCGAGCACGGCAAGGTGGTGGCGGACAGCAAAGGCGACATCCAGCGCGGGTTGGAGGTGATCGAGTTCGCCTGCGGCGTGCCGCACCTGTTGAAGGGCGAATACACGGCGGGCGCTGGCACGGGCATCGACGTCTACTCGATGCGGACGCCCGTCGGCATCGGGGCCGGCATTACGCCGTTCAACTTTCCCGCCATGATCCCGATGTGGATGTTCGGCGTCGCCATCGCCTGCGGCAACGCGTTCATCCTGAAGCCGTCGGAGCGCGACCCGTCGGTCCCCGTGCGACTGGCCGAGCTGATGCGTGAGGCCGGCCTGCCCGACGGCGTGCTGCAAGTGGCGCACGGCGACAAGGAGATGGTGGACGCGATCCTGGACCATCCCGCCATCGGCGCGGTGAGCTTCGTGGGCAGCTCCGACATCGCGCACTACGTGTACCGCCGCGGGGTTGCGGCGGGCAAGCGCGTTCAGGCGATGGGCGGCGCCAAGAACCACGGCGTGGTCATGCCCGACGCCGACCTGGACCAAGTGGTGGCCGACCTGGCGGGCGCGGCGTTCGGATCGGCGGGCGAGCGTTGCATGGCGCTGCCCGTGGTGGTGCCGGTAGGCGACCGTACCGCCGACGCGCTGCGGAACAAGCTGATCCCCGCCATCGACGCTTTGCGCGTGGGCGTCTCCACCGACGCGGACGCGCATTACGGCCCGGTGGTCAACGCCGCGCACAAGCGCCGCGTCGAGGACTGGATCACAAAGGGCGTCGACGAAGGCGCGGAACTGGTGGTCGACGGCCGCGGCTTCAGCCTCCAGGGGCACGAGGACGGCTTCTTCGTCGGCCCCACGCTGTTCGACCGGGTGACGCCCGACATGAGCGCGTACCGGGAAGAGATCTTCGGCCCCGTGCTCCAGATCGTGCGCGCGCCCGACTTCGAGACGGCGGTGCGGTTGCCCAGCGAGCACCAGTACGGCAACGGGGTGGCAATCTTCACCCGCAACGGCCACGCCGCGCGCGAGTTCGCGGCGCGAGTCAACGTCGGCATGGTGGGCGTCAACGTGCCGATCCCGGTGCCGGTCGCGTACCACAGCTTCGGCGGGTGGAAGCGGTCGGGCTTCGGCGACCACAATCAGCACGGGATGGAGGGCGTACGCTTCTGGACCCGCGTCAAGACGGTGACGCAGCGCTGGCCCGACGGCTCGGGCGGCACAGCCCAGGCCGAGGACGGCGGGCCAGCGCGCGTGCAGGACGCCTTCGTCATCCCGACCATGGGTTGATGGCGGTGCCGCGTTTCATCCCCGCCGTCGCGCTGTTGCTCGCAGCCGGATGCAGTCGCGAGCCGGCGCCGGGCGACGAAGGCCGGGCCGCCATCCCCGCGCCCACCGTCTCCGCGAACGAGGCGCCCGCCGCCGCCGGCGCCGACCCGCTGACCCCCGGCGCGGCGACGCTTCGCGAGATACCGGAGCGCTTCCGCGGCCGATGGGCGCTGGGCGTTGTCGATTGCGACCCCGCCAAGGCCGACGTGGCCAAGGGGCTGATGGTGGTCGAGGCCGGGCGGCTGGTCTTCTACGAGGCGCGCGGGGTGCCCTCGCGCATCGCCGCCGACGGCCCCGACCGGCTGCGCCTGTCGCTCGACTATTCCGGCGAAGGTCAGACCTGGGCGCACGACGCGACGCTGACGCTCTCCCGCGACGGCCGGACACTGACCCGCGACGAGCCACAGGCCGACACTGGCACCGAGACATATGCCCGCTGCCCCGCGTGAGCGTCGTCTGGACCCCGTTTATCGCCTGCGATAAGAAGAAGCCGTGACGCAGCAGTTCGATAGCCAGATGTTCGTCCGTCGCATGGAGGCGGCGGGAATGGCGCGCGCCGTCGCCGAAGAACTGGCGGACGTTCTGGGATCGGTCGTGCTGGACGGCTTCGCCACCCGCCGGGATTTGCGGGACGACGTCGATCGCCTTGACGGGCACCTGCGCGAGACGGAACTACGCCTGCGCCAGGACATGAAGGAACTGGAGCTTCGGTTGACCACCCGGCTCGGCGGCATGATCGCGGCCGCGACCGCGCTCACCGTCGCGATCCTGGGCGCGCTCATTACCATCAAATAGGAGGTTCGGCTTCCGGTCGCGCCGTCCGCTTGCTAGCGCGTCTCCCATGAACCAGTTCGACCTGACCGACGACCAGCGCGAGGTGCAGGACCTTGCCCGGCGCTTCACCGCGGACCGCATCACGCCCAACGCCGCGCAGTGGGACGAGGAGCATATCTTCCCGCGCGACACCATCAAGGCCGCGGCCGAACTGGGCTTTGCCGCGATCTACGTGTCAGAGGAATCGGGCGGCATCGCGCTCGGCCGGCTGGAGGCGGCGCTCATCATGGAGGCGATGGCATACGGTTGCCCGTCCACCAGCGCCTTCATCTCCATCCACAACATGGCGTCGTGGATGATCGACCGGTTCGGGTCGCCGACGGTCAAGGACAAGTACCTG
>Ga0325401_1004857_pt1 | contig 12743 bp, 12 predicted proteins | sample PopdelMetagenome_FD_205666 | JGI IMG/M metagenome (GOLD analysis project Ga0325401, IMG submission 205666) | Populus deltoides microbial communities from Bellville, Georgia, United States - Xylem-PdKOR-R2 | ecosystem: Host-associated > Plants > Phyllosphere > Stem > Wood/Secondary xylem | place...
TGGACCTTCATCTCCGCGCGGTTCTGCTCGACCTGGTCCTTGCGTCCCAGCGGTCCCGGCTTCGGGGCGGCCGCCTTCTTCTTGAAGGGGTTCCAGAACCGGTGCACGGCGCCCCCACCCTGGACGACGTGCCCGAGCTCGTGGGCCAGCACCTTCTGACCCTTGGCGGAGCCCGGGTCGTAGGCACCGGCGCCGAAGAAGATGTCGTTGCCCGTGGTGAAGGCCTCGGCCGAGATCTTGCGGGAGATGCGGGCGGCCCGGTCGTCGCGGTGGATGCGGACCTTGCCGAGGTCGCGGCCGAAGGCGCCCTCCATCGCCGAGCGCAGCGGTGCGGCCAGACCCTCGCCGCCACCGACGGCGCCCTCGATCTCCGACTGCGTGCCGGTGTCGAGCCTGCCGCCCTCGTAGCCGATCGTGGCCTCGGCCGCCGGCGCGTGGCTGCGACCGATGCCGCACGCCGCGGTGTGCACGTGCTGCTCCTGCTCGGCCGGTCCCGTCGCCCCGGTCAGGCCGACCGGCTCGAGCCCGGCCAGTCGGCTGAGCGCAGCGTCGGCGCGCCGGTCGGCGTCGAGCTCGGCGTGGTCGTCCGCCGCGCCGACCTCCATCGACCGGCGTACGGGCGCCGACTGCTCGCGTGCGGGTACGGCGTCGGGCTGGCGGGTGTCGAGGTCAGGCATCGAAGTCCTCTGCTCTCAGGATGCGGCCGAGCTTCTTGTACTCACCCGCGAGCGCGGTGAGCAGGTGGTCCATGTCGAGGGGGCAGCCCTCGTCGGCGGCGCGGAAGGCCCCGGCGACGACGGCGTTGCGGATGAGGCCGCCGGCGATCTCGAAGCGCTCCGCGAGGCGGTCGAGGTCGAGCTCGCCGGTGGGGATGTCGCCGGAGGCGAGGTGGTGCGCCCAGATGGCGCGGCGCTCCTCGACACCCGGCATCGAGAACGGCACGACTTCGTGGATGCGACGCAGGAACGCCTCGTCGATGTTCTTGGGCAGGTTGGTGGCGAGCACCACCACGCCGTCGTAGCTCTCGAGCCGCTGAAGGAGGTAGGACACCTCGAGGTTGGCGTAGCGGTCACGCCCGTCCTTGACCTCGGAGCGCTTGCCGAACAGCGAGTCGGCCTCGTCGAAGAACAGGACCGAGCTGCCGGCCGAGGCCGCCGCGAAGAGCTTCTCGAGGTTCTGCTCGGTCTCACCGATGTACTTGCTGACGACCGACGAGAGGTCGACGCGGTAGAGGTCGAGGCCCAGGGTGTGGGCGACGACCTCGGCGCCGAGCGACTTGCCTGTGCCCGACGGCCCGCTGAACAGGGCGACGACGCCGCGCCCCGAGGCGCTGCTGACCCCCCACTCGTCGTAGACGGTGCTGGCCTGGCGGAAGCGCGCCACGATCGTGCGCAGCTGGTCGGTGCGCGCCTCGCTGAGGATCAGGTCGTCCCAGGTCTTGCGCGGCCGCACCCGGCGGGCCAGGCGCCCGAGCGGGCCTGCGAGCAGGCGGCGCACGGCGAGGTCGAGGTCGCCGCCGACCGCAGGCAGTGCCCGGCTGACGAGGTCGAGCTGGTGCGCCGTGAGGCGGTGACGCTGCGCGGCGTCGGCCCCGAACACCGCCGCCCACTCCTGCGGGGAGACGACGTCGTCGCCGGCTCGCACCTCGCGTCGGGGCCGCGACGGCAGCTCGGGCAGCGGGAGCTCGTCGACGCTCGAGAGCGCCCAGGCCAGGTGGCTGGCTCGCTCGATCCAACGACGTCCTTCGACGGGCAGGGTCTCCTCGAGCTCGAGGAGGATGCCGCTCCCGGTGACGGTGGCCTCGCGCACCAGCGCCGACCACCCGGCGGCGTGGGCGGGGACGGGGCTGACGAGGTAGGCGTGGGCCGCACGGTGCGCGCCGACGGCCGCGCGGCGGCGCACCGGGTCCGTGCCGGAGACCACGACGAGGTCGTCCTTGGCCGGCTCGACGTCGGGTGGGGTCTCCATCAGCCAGGCGCCGGCGGGCAGGTCTGGATCGGGGGAGGGGTCGCCCCCGATCGCCCACACGATCCCCGGCGCCAGGGCGATCTCGGTGGCCGCCCACGGCCCGTGCTCGACGAGGTCGACGAACGCCGCCCGCTGCAGGCTCGAGGCGGGTCCGACGGCCTCGACGCAGGCCGCGGTACTGCCGAGGAGCCGGGCCGCGGCGCCGAGCGTGAGCCGACCGGCGCGCCCGTCGGCGCGCAGCGCGGCGAGCGTGGCGCTGCGCGCGAGGTCGGACTCGCACGCGACCAGCAGGGCGAGGAGTTCGCGCGCGCGACCGTGCGTCCCGGCGTTCTCGCAGATCGTGGTGAACGCGTCCACCTCGTCCGGTCGTTCCAGCTCCGCGCGGGCGTGCGCGAGCCGGTGCTCCAGGACGACCGGGTCGGCGTCGGTGTCGAGGGCCCGGGAGAGTGCGGCGTCGGCGAACGCGAGGAACGGCGGCTGCGCCGCCTCCTGGGTCGTGTCGATCGCTGTGCTGGCTGCCATGGCCGCTGGTCGTGGCCTCTCCGCCGGTCCGGCCACAAGCGTGTGGGGCAGGGTGCTGCGTGCGCAATGGCCCGACCGGGTCATTGAGGACCGCCCTGCGTGGGCGTCGCGCTCGGCGACCGGCGCGCGCCGCGCCGGACGGTGGCGGCACAGCCCCCGGGCGTGCGAGCATCCTGGCTCGTGTTCATCAGCCACGCCGACACCGCCCTCGAGGCGTGGTTGCGCGCCGCCCTCCCGCTCTCGGAGGAGGTCGGGGACGTCTCCTTCGACGCACCCAACGGCCAGTGGTCGGCGCAGCTGTCCCGGATCACCGTCAGCCTGTTCCTCTACGACGTCTCGCGCAGCACCCGGCCCGCGGCCGCGGCGCAGCTGCGACGAGCGCCGGACGGCACGGTCGAGACCCGCCGCCGACCGCTGCCGATGATGACCCTGAGCTACCTCGTCAGCGCCTGGGCGGGCAGTCCGCGCGACGAGCACCAGCTGCTGAGCGACGTGGTCGGCCTGCTGGCCGCCACCGACGCGGTGCCGGCCGAGTTCCTCGCCGACGACGCGGTCTCGGGGATCCAGCTCCAGCTCGGCGACGAGCGCGCCGTCCCGCGCGAGCTCTGGACCGCCGCCGGCGGGCAGCTCAAGGCCTCGACGCTGCTGCAGGCAACCGTCGCCGCCGACGCCTTCGACTGGGAGGCCGCCGCGCCGCCGGTCGAGCGCCTGGCCGCGATGGCCCGCCGCATGGACGACGCGACCGAGGGCGGCGCCCGTGCGCGCTGAGCGCACGCACCGCCGGTCCCTGGCGGGTGTGCTCGTGCTCGTCGCCCTGGCCACCACCGGGTGCGGCCTGTTCGGCGGGGACGACGACGACGCGCAGGACGTGTCGGTCTTCTCCGTCGACGTCGGCGACTGCTTCGAGGCGCCCTCGGACGTCGAGGCGCAGATCAGCGACCTGCGGCGGGTCCCGTGCGACCGTGCCCACGACCGCGAGCTCTACGCCCGGGCGGCCTACGTGCCCGCCGGGTCCGCGCCCTCGGGTGCCTCCGGCGACGCCTCGGCCTCCCCGTCCGCCTCCGCCGATGCCTCCGCGCCGACCGACTCCTCGGCGTACCCCGGCGACGAGGCGCTCACGGCGTACGCCGAGGCCACCTGCGCGCAGGCCTTCTCCGACTACGTCGGTGTCGACTACCTCGACTCGTCGCTGTTCTTCACCTACCTCGTGCCCTCGCCGCGCAGCTGGGAGGACGACGACCGCTCCGTCCTGTGCTTCGTCGGCGCGGCCGGGACCCCGCTGAAGGGCTCGGTCAAGGGCAGCAAGCGCTGAGCCGCACCACCACCACCACCACCACCACCACGAACGCCCGTTCCATCCCCACCCGACCCGAACCCACCCAGGAGGCACCGTGCCCGGCACACCCGCGGTCACCGGCGCGATGGCGCAGTGCACGTTCGGCATGACGCCCTCGACGCTGACGTTCCTGCCGACCCCGCGCGTCGTGATCGGCGGGATGCCGGTCGGGACCATCACCGACGCCGTCCCGATGCTCAACGTCGTGCCCTTCGGCATGTGCCAGTCGCTGGCCAACCCCACCGTGGCCGCGGCCACGGCGGCGGCCTTCGGGGTGCTGACGCCGATGCCGTGCATCCCGATGACCCAGGCGTGGACCCCGTCGGCGCCGCGGACCCTCATCGGTGGCAAGCCGGTCCTCGCGGCCGGCTCCACCTGCATCTGCTCCTACGGCGGCGTCATCACCATGACGTCGACGGGGACGGTCACCACGACGGTCGGCTGAGTCACCGACCGCGGAGCAGGGGTACGACGGGACGCCCGCTCTCGCGCAGCGACGTGACCCAGGACAAGGTGGCGCCCGCGGCGACCTCGCGAGCCAGGGCGGTCGCGAGCCGCGCCTCGACGGGCGTGCCCGATGAGGTCGTCGCCGCGCCCGGTCGACGCTCGCCGAGGAGCACCCACGCCGCGACCAGGCCGGGCCAGGAGCTCGGGTCCTGCGCTGAGCAGCCCTCCACGTCCTGCGCCGCGAGCCACGCGGCGACCCCGGGCTCGACCAGCGACCGCGGGTCCTGTGCGACCAGGTGCAGCCGCGCGTCGGAGAGCAGACCGCTGCGCCCGCGCTGAGCCGCGGCGAGCGTGTCCGCCGGGCTCTGCACGCCGGGGGACAGGCGGGTGAGCGCGGTGACGAGGTCGGAGCCGCCCGGGGTCTGCACGGTCGTCAGCACGGTGGTGCGCGGCGCGCCGCCCGCGTCACCCGCGTCACCGGCGGCCGACCGGTCACCGGGGGAGGCGTGCACGGTGGTGACCACGCCGTGGCCTGTGAGCCGGTCGGCCACCGGTCCGTCGACGGCGACGACGGCGAGCCGGTGCCACCGGTCCGCGTGCACGGCGACGAGCCGCCCGCCGCGGACGACCAGGCCGGGGTCGGTCGCGAAGCGGAACCCGCCCCGCTCGTCCGGGCGCACGCCGTAGCGCTGCCACGCCCGGCTGACGCTCGACCGGCCGACGCCCAGGTGCTCGCCCAGCGTGCGGGCGGTCCAGTGCTCGGCGGCGCCCCGGCCCAGCGGGCGGCGCAGCGTCGCACGGACCACGTCGTGGGCCTCGACGGTCCGTGGCCGTCCCGTCCGCCGACGGGCGTCGAGGCCGCCCAGCCCGGCCTGCGCCCACCGCGTGCACCAGGTGTGCACCGTCGCCCGCGAGACGCCCAGCTCGGCGGCGATGCCCGTCCGCGGGGCGCCGGTCGCGGCGAGGAGCACGATCCGGGCCCGCAGCGCGAGCCCCGCGTCCGTCCCGCGCTCCAGCCGGTCCAGACCCCTCCGCTCGCGGCGGTCGACGACGACGGCGGGGGCCGGACGGTTCGCCACGCGAGGATCGTCAGCCCACGGGGGGACGATCGTCAAGCGACATCTGGGACGGCGGGTAGTCAGATCTGATCATTCTCGGCCTGGGCCCTTCCCAGGGCCCGTGCGAGCGGTGAGGGTTCATCACGCTCGTCCACCATCCCTTCGCAAGAACGGTGCATCCGCATGCCCACCTACACCGCTCCGGGCGTCTACGTCGAAGAGGTCGTCTCCTCCCAGAAGGTCCTCTCCGCAGCGCCCACCGCCGTTGCCGCGTTCGTGGGCTTCACCGCCACCGCGCCGACCGACGACCCCAACGACCCGCAGGGTCTCGCCCCGCGCCTGGTCACCAGCTGGAGCCAGTTCGAGGCGCTCTACGGCAGCTTCGCGCCCGGCTGCATGCTCCCGCTCTCGGTCTACGGCTACTTCGCCAACGGCGGCAGCCTGGCCTACATCTGCCGCGTGCCCAACACCGAGCCCGCCGGCGAGCCCGCGCGCCTCGCGCTGCCGGCGTCCGACCGCGCCCTGGGGCTGCCGGTCAAGGTCGAGAGCGTCGAGCCCGACGCCGACATCGCGGTCGTCGTGACCACCGACGACGCCGGCGACGACGACGCCGACGGCCCCTCGACGTTCACGATGACGATCCTCGAGGGCGGCGAGCCCGTCGAGGAGTTCTCCGGTCTGGACCTCAGCGGCGGCGCCAACGGCGTGGCCACCAAGGTCAACAAGACCTCGACCAAGGTCAAGGTCGAGGTCGTCATCGAGGAGAAGGCCGACCTCGCGAGCCAGCTCGAGCTGATCCGGCCCGGCACCTACGAGCTCGAGAAGTCCGCTCCGACCCCCGTCGCCGTCAACGGTCGCAAGTTCGCGGGCTCGGAGTCGGCCCGCAGCGGCATCAACGGCCTCGCGATCGCCGAGGACGTCACGATGGTGATCGTCCCCGACCTCGTCACCGCCGCGACCGCCGAGGACGGCACCGTCGACCTCGGCCTGTGGAAGGCCGTGCAGACCGCTCTCATCTCGCACTGCGAGCAGAACGGCAACCGGATGGCCGTCCTCGACGCGCCTCCCGGCATGAGCCCGCAGCAGGTCAAGGAGTGGCGCTCCGAGATCGCCATGTACGACACGGCGTACGCCGCCATGTACTACCCCTGGGTCAAGGTCGAGAACCCGATCGGCGAGGGCGGTGACAGCGAGGTGCTCATCCCGCCGTCGGGTCACATCGCCGGCGTCTGGGCTCGCACCGACGACACCCGCGGCGTGTGGAAGGCCCCCGCCAACGACACCATGCGCGGCGTGCTCGACATCGAGCGCAACGTCACCCAGAACGAGCAGTCGCTGCTCAACCCGATCGGGATCAACTGCATCCGTCCGTTCGGCACCCGCGGCATCCGCATCTGGGGTGCGCGCACCCTCGCCTCGGACACCGACTGGAACTACATCAACGTCCGCCGGCTCTTCAACATGGTCGAGGCGACGATCCTCGAGGGCACCCAGTGGGCGGTCTTCGAGCCCAACGACATGTCCCTGTGGGAGGGTGTGAACCGCACCGTCACCGGCTTCCTGCGCGGTCTCTGGTCGGCAGGTGCGCTGTCTGGCGCCTCCGCCGACCAGGCGTTCTACGTGAAGTGCGACGAGGAGACCAACCCGCCGGAGTCGGTCGACGCCGGTCTGCTCGTGGTCGAGGTGGGCATCGCGCCGGTCAAGCCCGCCGAGTTCGTCGTGTTCCGCATCAGCCAGAAGAAGCAGACGGCCTGACGGCCGCCCGCGCCCACCACCAGCAGCTCACCCAGCAGCTCACCCAGCAGCTCACCCAGCAGCTCACCCAGCAGCTCACCCAGCACTTCACCCAGGAGCAGGCACAGTGCCCAACGAACTGATCAACAACAGCGCGATGGTCGCGCAGAACTTCTTCCTCGAGGTCGACGGCGACGTGCTCACCGCGCTGACCGGCGTCTCGGGGCTCGACGTCGAGGTCCAGGTCACGACGTACCAGCAGGCCACCAAGGGCGGCAAGATGGTGATCGGCAAGACCCTGGCCAACCAGACGTCGGCGCCCGACATCACCCTCACCCGGATCGCGCCGAACGACGCCAAGAACGACAAGATCTGGACCTGGTTCAACGACGTGCGGGACAAGGGCACCATCGCCACCGCGCGCAAGAACGGCGCCGTCGTGATCTACGACGCCGCCAACACCGAGGTCGCCCGGTTCAGCTTCTTCAACGCCTGGCCGTCGAAGATCTCGACCGACTCGCTGTCGGCCGACTCCAACGACGCGGTCAAGGAGAACATCACCCTGGCCTGCGAGAGGCTCGAACGCGTCAAGTGAGCGGACTGCGCACCTCCTACGACTTCACCCTCCCGCGGGGCTACGTCGACCACCACGGCCGGTTGCACACGACCGGCACGATGCGGCTGGCGACGGCGCGTGACGAGCTCGACCCATTGCGCGACCCGCGGATCGAGGGGCCCGACGACCCACGGCTCACCATCCTGGTGCTGACGCGGGTGATCACGCGGCTCGGTGACCTCGAGATGGTCACCACCCACGAGATCGAGGGGCTCTTCGCCGTCGACCTGGCCTTCCTCCAGGACTTCTACGGGGTGATCAACTTCGGTTCGCCGGAGGAGTACGAGGCGCTCGTGTCGGCCCAGCAGTCCACCGCGCTCCTGGGGGTCGGCTCGCCGTCCCCGGAGCCGGTGGCTGCCGAGCCGGAAGCCGCCGCGCCGGCCTCGGGCCAGGAGGAGGCCGGCGGTGAGGCAGCGCCGGCGCGGCCGAACTTCCGCGCGGGCGTCGAGGAGATGCCCCGGCGGATGCCGTGACCTGGGTCGTGCGACTCAGTGCCGCGGGTCGGTCGGCGTGAGACGATCACGGTGATGAGCAGGACGCTGCGCGCGGGCCGTCGCGGAGGTGGCGCGTCGTGATGCGCTACCCCGCCGATGCGCTCTGGCAGGAGATCGCCTTCCTCGCCTACCACCTGCACTGGTCGCTCGACGACCTGCTCGACCTCGAGCACATGGACCGGGTGCGGATGGTGCGGGCCGTGGTGTCGCTCAACGAGAGGGCCTGGCAGGCCGTGCGAGAGGTGGTGTGATGGTCGAGAGCTCGACACCGCTCGGCGGCGACCTGCCCAGCGCGTCCCGGTTCCTCTTCGAGCTCGACGGGGTCGAGGTGGGCGTCTTCCGCGAGGTGCGGGGGCTGCACGTCTCCGTCTCCGTGACGGAGATAGCGGAGGGCGGGCAGAACGGCTACTCGCACCGCGTCCCCGGTCGCATGAGCTGGCCCAACGTCGTCTTCCGCCGCGGGGTCACCGACGGCAACGCACTGTTCGACTGGTTCAACCGGTCGTCGGGCGAGGCCTTCGCCGCCAACCAGAACAAGCTCGCCCGCTCGACCGGCGCCATCACTGCGATCGACGCCACGGGCGCCCGGACCCGGGCGTGGGAGCTGATCGACGTCTTCCCGGTGCGCTGGCAGGGCCCCGACTTCGACGTCGAGAGCTCCTCGACGCTCGAGGAGGAGCTCGAGATCACCCACCACGGGTTCCGCGCCAAGACCCTGAGCTGAACGACCCGACCCCCACGACCATCCCCACCACGACCCAGGGACCATGACCACCTCGCAGCCCGACGACGCGACCTGGCTCGGGCGCGCCGTCGTGCGGCGCCTGCGGCTCCCCGGACCGCCCCTGTCGCGTCCCCTGCCGAGCCGCATCGGCTCCCTCGCCTCGAGCGTTCAGCGGTTCGCCGCGTCGACCTCACGTCCGGTCGACATCCGTCGGGCGCTGCGCGGCCCCGAGCCCAGCGGCGCCGGCTCCCAGGTGCGCCCGCCACGCTGGTGGGTGCCCGCATCTCCGACCGACGACGACACCACGGACGGCGCCCCCGCGGCACCGCGCGCCGCCACGGGGCCTGCGGGACCCGCTCGACCCCCGGCGCCGGCGGCCGGGTCGGCCGTCCGCCGCTCGCTCGCGCCGGGCAGCACCTCGGACAGCACCCCGGGCACCCCGAACGCCATGCCGGGCAGCGCCTCGGGCGCGCCCACACCCGCGTGGCTCTCGCCGGCCCGCAGCTCTGCCGCCGGGCAGCTGCCTGGCCGGGGGCTGCCCCGCGCTGCTCGGTCGGTGCCGCAGGAGGAGACCTACAGCCCCGGCGCCATCGTCGGCTCCCTCGTCTCCCAGACCATCCCCGTGCGCCGCTTCGACGAGGTCACGGCGGCCGGGCCCATGCTGACGGCCGCCGACCGCACCCGCCTCGGTGCCGGAGTCGCCCGTCGCACGTCCGCGGCACGCGCCTCGTCGGTCTCGCCGGTCGTGTCGGTCTCGTCGGCCACGCCCGCTTCCGCGCCGACGTCCGGCCCCGCCTCGACGGTCCGCCGCTCACCGGCACCTCCGGCCTCCGCTGCACCCCCGGCGTCCTCAGCCCCGTCGGCGTCCTCAGCCCCGTCGACGTCCTCAGCCCCTCCGACGTCCGCCGCCGCGTCGACGTCCTCGGTGTCGCAGGCACCTGCGCCCCCCACCTCCTCGGCCGCGGGTCCCGGCCAGGTGACGGGCGTCTCCGCCCCGGGCACCGCGACGCGGGGGTCCGATTCGGGGCCGCAGTCTGCGTCGCCGTCGCCGTCGCTGTCGTCGCCCAGCACGTCAGCGCCCGGCCGCACCCCGCAGGCCGGCGCCGACCCGGCGGGTGCGCCGACGTCTCCGCCCCAGGCGCGGTGGCAGCCCGTGCCCGGTCGGGACCGGTTCGCGGCCGCGGTGCGGCGAAGTCCCGGCACGACCACCCTGCGGCGCACGGCGGTCGGAGGTGCGCCATCCACGGTCGACGCATCCGCGGGCGGCGGCGCGCTCGCCCTGGCCACGAGCCAGCGCCTGTCCGCCGGGGCGGCCCCGGTCGCCCACCTGGGCACGATGGAGGCATCCACCACCGTGGGACGGTCGCCTCTGAGCAGCGCAGTGCGGGAGAGCGCGACGGTGCAGGCCGCCACCACCGCGCTGCTCCAGCGCGAGACGGCGCCCGGTGCGCCGACGGTGCGCCGCCAGCTGTGGGCGGGTTCCAGCGTGGTGGTGCGCCAGGCAGCGGCCGAGCGCAGTGCCGAGGCCCGTACCTCCGCGCAGGTCTCCTCGTCGCAGCAGGCGCTCTCCTCCTCGACCTCCTCCTCGGCCCCCTCGTCGGCCCCCTCGTCCTCGGCCCCCTCGTCGCCCTCCTCGTCGGCCTCCTCGTCTTCGGCGGCTGCTCCGGCGCCTGCGTCGGCACCCGTCGCGAGACGCCGGGCGGCGACCACGACACCACTGACCCCGTCGGCCCCGTCGGCCCCGTCGGCCCCGTCGTCCGCCGGCGCTCCGACGACCGGGGCCGGGCCGCTCGAGTCTGCGGAGCAGCGGTCCCCGGGCGCAACCGCGGCGTCGAGCGCGGCCGCCGGACGCCACCGCGCGAGCACCCCCGACGCTGCCGCCGCGGCCGACCCCGGCGACGTCGCACCGGGCCGGGGGAGCACCTCCTCCGTCGGCGCCACCGTGCGGCGCTCACCCGTGGCCCGCCTCCGGGCCGGGTCCACCTCGCAGGTCGCGGCCGGGGCGGCGATGCCGGAGCTGTTCGCAGCGGTCCGCTCCAGCGGCCACGGCCGTCGGGCGGGACGCGCCCTGGCGACCGGGTTCAGCGAGCCCGCCGCGATCCGGCCCTCGTCGGGCGCCAGCACGAGCGCAGGTGCGGGCATCACGTCGGTCCCCACCGCCGCCGGGCCCACCCCCGCGCCCGCGGTCTCGCGGACCCCGCGCGACCGGGCCGACCGGGCCGACCGGGCCGACCGGGCCGACCGGGCCGACCGGGCCGACCGGGCCGACCGGGCCGACCACAGCAGCGCGGGCGCGACGGTGAGGCGCAGGAGCGCCGGCGCCCCGGGCGCACCCACCGGTCGCGGCGCCGCCGCCGGGGCGGCGAGCGCCGCCGCCGGCGCGTCGTCGAGCACCTCGGCACCGTCGACCACGACGGGCTCGACGGGCTCGGGCTCGACGCGCTCGACGGGCTCGACGGGCCCAGCCGCTCCCTCCGGCGGGTCACGGAGCTCGTCGTCCCCCGTGCAGAGCGGCGCGGTCGCCTCTACGGGGGGTGAGGCGCTGCGCCGCAGCCCGGCCGAGCTCAGCGCGCAGGAGCAGGTGGCCCGCCAGGGCGGTTCGCCGAGTCCCGCGGTGCTCGCTCCGCGGGGCGTCGGCCGCTCCGGGGGAGGCACCGCGCCGGAGGCTGGGGCGAGCACAGGTCCGGTGCGGCGCTGGTGGCAGGCGCGCACGCCCTCCGGGTCGTCGGGCTCGTCGACCGCAGCCGCGGCCGCGGCGGCGTCCGCCGTCGGAGCCGTGCCCTCCCGGACGCTGACCGTCGCCCCGCCGCGAGCGGGCGCGACCGGTGCGGCCTCGTCGCGCCCCACCGCGACAGGACCCGCCGGTGGCCCTCCGGTGCCGGACGTCGTACGCCGCTCGAGCACCGCCTCCTCGGGCGCAGCTGCGGGCGCGGGCGTCGCCAGCGGCCCGGGACGGACCGGCGCGCAGGACCCGGCAGCAGGCGGGCCGGGCGGCAGCCGTCACACTTCCCCCAGCGGCGCGGCGGGTGGCCCGTCCCTGCTCGAGCAGACGGCCCACCTCTTCCGCGCCGTGTCCAGCGGCACCACTGCGTCCCTCGGGAGCTCCGCCGTGACCCAGTCCTTCGAGTCGGGTGGCGGTGCGCCCGTGGTGCGTCGCCGCTCCTCCGGCGACCCCACGCCGGCCCCGCCGTTCGCCGCACCGGGCAGGTCGGACGACCGCCCCGGCCCGGAGGGCTTCGCCGACGCGGTCGGGACGCGCGGTGCCGGGGTGCCCGGGACCATCGACGAGTTCGTCGACGCCGTCGTGGAGCGCATCGAGCAGCGTGTGGTCGACGAGCTGGAGCGGCGCGGCCGCTCCCGGTGGACGGGGTTCTGATGGCCGAGCTGGAGAAGGCGTTCCTCGAGATCGAGGGCGGGGCACGGGTGCCGTGCCTCTACAACCCCGAGACGGTGTCGTTCGGGCGCAGCAACAGCTGGACCTCCAACCCGATGCCCGGGCGCGGCGTCTCCCGCCTGCAGTACACCGGCGCCGGGTCGGGGTGGATGAGCCTCGACCTCGCCTTCGACACGACGGCGACGGGCACCTCGGTGACGACGTACACCGACAAGGTCCTCAAGCTCATGGAGGTCGACGAGTCGCTCCCGGGCTTCGACGCCGCCAGCAGCAACGCGCGACCCCCGACGGTGACCTTCCACTGGGGCGACCTGCACTCCTTCACGGCGGTGGTGCAGGACGTGCGGCTGTCCTTCACCTACTTCTCCTCGGGGGGTCGCCCCCTGCGCGCCGAGGCGAGGGTCGACCTGCTGCAGTTCGAGCCGGGCGGCGCCTACGGGCCGCAGAACC
>Ga0325401_1004858_pt1 | contig 12741 bp, 6 predicted proteins | sample PopdelMetagenome_FD_205666 | JGI IMG/M metagenome (GOLD analysis project Ga0325401, IMG submission 205666) | Populus deltoides microbial communities from Bellville, Georgia, United States - Xylem-PdKOR-R2 | ecosystem: Host-associated > Plants > Phyllosphere > Stem > Wood/Secondary xylem | place...
CGGCAACTTCGGGGCCGGTGGCGCCGCCTGGATTTTCTCGGAAGAATCATTCGTAAAAAACGGCTTGTCGTTCCTGAGCTTTGGCAAGCTGCGCGGTAGCTACGGTGTGACCGGCAACGACCAGAGCGCCGGCTACTACGATTACCTTTCCACTTTCAGCTCGACGGGGCGCACCACCTATGGCGCGCTAGTGGGCCTGGTGCCGAGCCGCCTAGCTAATCCCAGCTTCCAATGGGAAACGGTGCGCAAGCTCGACCTAGCCTTGGAACTAGGTTTTCTGGATAACCGCTTGCTGCTGACGGCCGACTACTACCGTAGCATTTCTACCAATCAGCTGGTGGGCTTCCTGACGCCGACTCAAACGGGCTTCTCGTCCATCACCGGCAACCTGCCCGCCAAAGTGCTGAACCGCGGTCTGGAGCTAACGCTGAACACCACCAACATCCGGTCGGCCAACTTCACCTGGACCTCGTCCTTGAACTTCACACTGCCCGAAAACAAACTGCTGGAATATCCCAACTTAGAAAGGTCTAGCTATGCTCGGCAGTTTATTGTAGGCCAGCCAACGACCATCAACAAGGGCTTCGAGTACGGCGGCATCGACCCCGAAACGGGGCAGGCCGTGGGCGGCTACGTGAGTTCCACCGGCGTCTTCGTGGGCAGCTTCAACACCAGCAACGTTGTGCTGCGCAAAGGCTACCCCGACTTTTACGGCGGTTTCCAAAACGGCTTTCAATACAAAAACTGGAGCCTAGATTTCTTCCTGCAATTCACCAAGCAGAAGGCTCGCAGCTACGTGTCGTTCACGCCGCCCGGCCAGAGCTTCTTTAACGAGCCCACCTGGGTGCTCGACCGGTGGCGGCAGCCCGGCGACGTAGCGAGCTACCCACGAGCCACTGCCACCTTCGGCACAGCTTACAACACCTTCTTCAACTACGGCAACTCGGCCGCCTCTACCAGTGACGCGTCGTTTCTGCGGTTGAAGAACTTGTCGCTGGGCTACCAAGTGCCGCGCGCGGCGTTGCAGCGCCTGCACTTGCAAAACCTGCGCCTTTACGTGCAGGGCCAGAACCTGTTCACCATCACTAATTACCGCGGCCTCGACCCTGAAGTGTCGGGCCTCGTGCTGCCGCCCCTGCGCCTGCTCACCGGCGGCCTTCAGTTTTCCTTGTAATCCTAGCTTGAACGCGCTACCGATATGAAATCCTTGTTTCGTTCTTCTCGCCTTTTGCTGCCTGCCGCCACGTTTTTGCTGCTAGCTACCACCGCTTGCGAAAGTTTCCTGGATGTGGGGCCGCCACCCACGCAGGTCGATTCGGCTACCGTATTCAATACCGATGCTTCGGCAGCGGGCGCTGTTATTGGCTTATATACCGGCCTAAACAGCTCCAGCAGCGTGTTCGGCATCACCAACAGCGCCGGCCTTTCCACGTTTGCGGGCCTAGCTTCGGATGAGCTCACCTACGCTAACACGCAGTACGACCAGTACCGCCTCAACACTATTACCCCGACCAACGGCTCCATTGATAACTTCTGGAACCTGACGTACACCTCTATTTACCAAGCCAATACCATCATTGCGGGCTTGCAGAACAACACGACCGTAACGCCCGCCGTGCGCAACCAACTGCTCGGCGAAGCCAAGTTCATGCGGGCGTTTCTGTACTTTCAGATGGCCAACATCTTCGGCGACGTGCCCCTGATTGTGACCACCGATTACCAAACCAGTGGCAAACAGGGTCGCGCACCCAAAGCCGAAGTGTACGCGCAAGCGGTAACCGACCTGTTGGAAGCCAAAGACTTATTGGTGGCCGCTTACCCCGTCGCCAACGAACGGACGCGGGTAAACAAAGGCGCCGCCACGGCACTGCTCGCGCGGGTGTACCTGTATCAGCAGAACTGGGCGGGCGCCGAAGCCCAGGCAACGGAAGTAATTAACCAAACCACGCTGTACCAACTGCCGGCTCCTACCCAGAACTTCTTGGCTAGCAGTCAGGAGGCCATCTGGATGCTACGCCGCGGCGGTGCCATTTCGAATAATTCCTTCGAAGCTAGCTACTTCGTGCCCGCTAGTCTAACGGCGGCTCCCACGGCTACTTTCCTGCTCAATGCCCCCGTCATCAATGCCTTGGCCGACAATGACCTGCGCAAAACCAACTGGATCGGCTCGTTCACGGTGAACGGCACCACCTACCGCTACCCCAATAAGTACAAGCAACGCGCCGCCACGGCGGGCGGCGCAGCCGCCACCGAGCACAGCCAAGTGCTACGCCTCGGCGAGCAGTACCTGATTCGGGCCGAAGCTAGAGCGCGGCAAAATAACAGCAGCGGTGCCATTGCCGATCTGAATACGCTCCGGGCTAGGGCTTCGGCTACGCCGCTAGCTACCACACTCAGCGGCAACGACTTACTACTAGCTGTGGAGAGTGAGCGGCAGCGCGAGCTGTTCGCCGAGTGGGGGCACCGCTGGTTCGACCTCATCCGGACGGGCCGCGCCGCCGCCGTGCTCGGCGCCTTCAAGAACAAGGCTTGGGATAAAAACATGGAAGTGTGGCCCATCCCCAATCCGCAAATCTTGGCGAATCCCAATCTGACGCAAAACCCTGGCTATTAACCAACCTGTCATTGCGGGCTAGGCGAGGAATCTGGGTAAACACCTAAGTAATTAACCCAGATTCCTCGCCTAGCCCGCAATGACAAACAAACCTACTCTACTAACCACGCGAGCCTAGCTTGCCACAACCATCTTCATTATGACGTACTTACTCCGAACTTCTGGTCTTGCCCTTGGGGCGGCATTACTCACTACGGGTTCTGCCGTGGCGCAAAAGAAACCAGCCATGGCGGCTCGGCCAACTGCGGCGGTCAATGGCTACGTGCTGCAAGGCGAAGCGGCCGTACCCGAAGGCACGAAGGTGTACCTGACGCGCTTCGGGACCGAAACCGTGAAAGACTCTACCACCGTCAAAGGCGGGAAGTTTACCTTCAAAGGGAAAGTGGCGGAGCCAACTTGGAGCGGCGTGCAAATTCCTTCCGTTAAGAAGTATGCACCTTTCTTCCTCGAAAACCGGCCAGTGAAAGTGCTAGTGCCCACCGACCCAAAGGCCAGCGCCACCGTTACCGGCTCGCCCACCCAAGATACGTACCGCGAGTACGACCAGCAGTGGAAGCAAATCACCACCAAGGCCGGTACCATATATGAAATGCTCGCCAAAGCCACGCCAGCCGGCCAGCAGGAAGCCGACACTGCCACGCGCCGCCAAGCCAACATTCGCTTCGCTGCGTTGGGCGAAGAAAGTAAGCAGATTACCGAGGCCTTTGTAAGCAAGTATCCTAACTCGGTGGCCGCGGCCTCAGTAGTGCAGTGGCGCTTCGTCGATTTTCCGGATTTCCCGGAGGCGGAGAAACTATACAAGGAGCTAGGTTCGACGGCTAAAGCATCGAGCCCCGGCAAGAGCATTAATAAGTTCTTGACGGTGTGGGGCAAAACGGCGGTGGGCAGCATGCCGGAGTTTGCTCAGGCTGATGCCAATGGTAAAATGGTGAAGCTCTCTGACTTCCGCGGCAAGTACGTGCTGGTTGATTTCTGGGCCTCGTGGTGCGGCCCCTGCCGCAAGGAAAATCCCAACGTGGTAGCGCTCTACAACAAATACCATAACCAGGGCTTCGACGTGCTCGGCGTATCGCTCGACGGGAAAAAGGAGGCATGGGTGAAAGCCATTCAGGCCGATGGTCTCGCCTGGACCCATGTTTCGGACCTGAAAGGCTGGAAAAACCAAGTAGCCGTTGACTACGGCATTGCCGCCGTGCCCCAGAATTTTTTGATTGATCCGCAGGGCAAAGTCATTGCGAAGAACCTGCGCGGCGAGGAGCTGCAAGCCAAGCTAGCCCAGCTATTCACGGCGAAGTAATTATGCGGGAGAAGTCTGGCCCGCGGGGTGGGCTTCTCCTCTTTTTTTCCCGCCTGTACGAAAAGAACCATGCAAAAAACAAGCAGTGCAATGGCCGCTTTCGGGCGACTGTGGGGGCGGCTTCTATTGGCGACCCTGTTGCTGAGCAGCGGCAGGGGGCAGGCTCAAACCACGGCAGCACCTAGCCCTAGCCTAGCCATCGGCGACCCCACCCCGGCCCTCAAAGTAGGGCAGTGGCTGAAAGGGCGGCCAGTGCAGGGTTTCGAGAAGGGCAAGGTGTACGTGGTGGAGTTTTGGGCGACGTGGTGCAAACCTTGCATTGCGGGCATGCCCCACCTCTCGGAGCTAGCCCGGCAGTACCGCGGCACCGTCACGGTGGCCGGTATCAGCGTTATGGAGCGCAAAACCACCACGCTGCCGCAATTGCAAGCGTTTGTGACAGATATGGGCGCCAAGATGGACTACAACGTGGCCGCTGATGCTGATAACTACATGGCTACAAATTGGCTGCGGGCGTTTGGCGAACGGGGCATTCCAGCGGCTTTTGTGGTCGATCAGCAGGGGCGTATTGCTTGGTTTGGTTTGCCCGCGAAGCTCGATGCTGTGCTACCAAAAATCGTAGCGGGCCAGTGGGACATGCAAGCCGCCGCTGCCGCACGCAAGAAAAACCTAACTCTGGCCGCAGCCGACAACGCCACCATCGAGCGGCTGAACCCCTACATGGGCAACCCCGGCAACCCGCAGGGTGCCTTGGCTGAAATCGAGAAGCTCGTAGCAGCTAATCCTGACTTAAAGTACGCGCCGCGCATGGGCAACTTTACCCTGTATTCGCTGGTCAAAACGAAGCCCGACGAGGCCCTAGCCTACACCCGCCAGTGGCTGACCGTCAGCGAAACGCCCGACTGGGCCACCGTGGTCGATGTGGTAGAATACAGCATTGCCAAAAATCTGCCGGTGCCCAAAGCCTTTTACGAGCTAGGGGTAGAGTGCCTGCAAGCGCAAATCGACCACTACCCCTGGAGCATGCCCCTGCCCGCCACCTACGACCGCATGGCCGCCTTTCATTACCTAGCCGCCAACAAAGCCCAGGCTGTGGCCGCCGAGAAACAAGCCCTGGCCGCGTCCAAGCAAAGTACCAGCGTTTCCCTCACCCAACTCGCTCAGTTCGAGAAGAATTTACAGAAGTACCAAGGCCAGTAACCGGCCGCTACCACCCATTTTGACATGACACAGGAAACGGAAGAGCCGGCGTGTTTGGCCGCCGAGCTAGAAGAAAAGTTCGCTCACCTCTGGCACTTGGTCGGCAACACGCCCATGCTGGAGTTGCACTACCGCTACCAAGGTCAGCCGGGCCGCATTTACGTAAAGTGCGAAAACTATAACCTGACCGGTAGCCTCAAGGACCGCATGGCCCTGTACATTCTGCAACAAGCGTACGCCCAAGGCAAGATCAAGCCCGGCGACACCATTGTGGAAGCTACCAGCGGCAACACCGGCATTGCCTTCGCCGCTATCGGCAAGGCACTGGGCCACGCGGTGCGCATTATCATGCCCAACTGGCTCAGTCGGGAGCGGGTCGATATCATTCGCAGCCTTGGGGCCGAAGTGACGCTCGTGAGCAAGGAACAGGGCGGCTTTCTGGGCAGCATCAAGCTAGCCGAGGAAATGGCCGCCGCTGACGATACCGTGTTTCTGACGCGGCAGTTTGAAAATCAGTACAACTGCGAAGCCCACGCCCGCACCACTGGCCCCGAAATCTGGGCGCAGCTCGCGAACCTAGGTCGGGTGCCCGATGCCTTTGTGGCCGGCGTGGGCACGGGCGGCACCGTAATGGGCGCGGGCGAATATCTGCGCCGTCAAAACCCGCAGGTGCGTATTCACCCCCTGGAGCCCGCCGAGTCGCCCACCCTGACTACAGGCTACAAAGTTGGTTCGCACCGCATTCAGGGCATTTCGGATGAGTTTATCCCGGCCATTGTACGCCTCGAAAAGCTCAACCACGTAGTGCAGGCCCACGACGGCGACGCCATTTTGATGGCCCAAAAGCTAGCTCAGCAGCTCGGGTTGGCCGTGGGTATTTCGTCGGGGGCGAACGTAATTGGCGCCATTCGATTGGCGGCCGAGCTAGGGGAGGAGGCCACGGTGGTTACGCTGCTCTGCGACAGCAACAAGAAATACCTCAGTACCGATTTGCTACGCGACGAGCCCGTGCGCCCCGGCTACCTGGCCCCGGAAATTACTTTCACCAACTACCGGCCCATTAGTCGCTTGGCCAGCTGCTACTCGCATGCGTAGGGTATCGTTGTTACTCAGCCTAGGTCTGTGGCTTGGGCTGATGCTAGGGTGGAGCCAAGCTGCGCACGCGCAAATTGAACGGCCCGTGAGCTGGAAATTTACGGCCCAACCGGTGACCGGTACCCAGGAAGCTGTACTGACCTTCACGGCCAGCGTGGGCGGCAAGTGGCACATCTACTCGCAGTTTATCGAAGCGGGCGGCCCCGAGCCCACGTCCTTCACCTTCACGTCCTCCGCCGATTATGAGCTAGTGGGCAAGGTGACTGAGGAAACCACGCCTACGAAGGCCTACGAGGAGACCTTCAAGATGAACATTGCCTACTTCAACGGCAAGGCGGTGTTCAGCCAGAAGGTGCGCCTGAAAGCCAAGCAAACCACCATCAAGGGCACGCTAAGCTTCATGGCCTGCAACGACATGCAGTGCCTACCGCCGGAAGAAGTGGAATTTAGCATTCCAGTGAAAGCCGCCGTGGCAGCAGTAACTCCCGCCGCTCCAGCTCCGAAAACGCCTGCCGCCGTCGTACCAACTGCCTCAGCACCTAGTCCCGCTAAGCCTAAAACGACAGCTAACACACCGGCTAAAGTGGCCCCGGCATCCGCTGCACCTACTGCGCCAACGCCTGCCGCACCAGCACCCGAACCAGCTGCCCAAAACCTAGCTTCTGCATCAACGCCCGAACCAGTAGCCGCGGCACCGGAAAAGCTAGCTTCTACAACGGTAGCGCCTGCTATGGTCACGTCAAGCATAAACCCGGCGGCCGACCAGTCGCTGGGCGCTATTTTCCTGGCGGGATTTCTGGGCGGCTTAGCGGCGCTGCTCATGCCGTGCATCTTTCCCATGCTGCCACTCACCGTTAGCTACTTCACCAAGCAAGGCCAAACACGGCAACAAGCCGTGGGGCAAGCTGCCTTCTACGGCATCAGTATCATCCTGATTTATGTGGCGTTGGGCTTGCTCGTCACGGTGCTGTTTGGGGCCGACGCTTTGAATAACCTCGCTACCAACGGCCTCTTCAATCTGTTTTTCTTCCTACTGCTGGTCGTGTTTGCGGCCTCCTTTCTCGGGGCTTTTGAACTGACGCTGCCCAACTCCTGGGTTACCAAGGCCGACACGCAAGCCGATAAGGGCGGACTCGCGGGCATTTTCTTCATGGCGGCCACGCTGGCGCTGGTGTCGTTTTCCTGCACCGGGCCCATCATCGGGACGCTGCTGGTACAGGCCGCTTCGATGGGGCAGTGGCTGGGGCCGGCGCTGGGTATGTTTGGGTTTGCCCTGGCGTTGTCGCTGCCGTTTACCTTGTTTGCTCTGTTTCCCTCTTGGTTGAAGGCCTTGCCGAAATCGGGTGGGTGGCTGAACTCGGTGAAGGTGGTGCTAGGTTTCTTGGAGCTAGCCTTGGCCTTGAAGTTTCTTTCCAACGTCGACCTAGCTTACCATTGGGAATGGTTTGACCGAGAACTGTTCTTAGCGCTTTGGATCATCATTTTTGCCCTGCTTGGGTTCTATCTGCTGGGTAAAATCCGCTTCTCGCACGACAGCGACACGGGCTTTATCACCCTGCCGCGGCTGTTCTTGGCCATCGTTACCCTAGCTTTCACGGCTTATCTCATTCCGGGGTTGTGGGGCGCGCCGCTCAAAGCCGTGGCCGCTTTCCTGCCCCCGCAATACACCCAGGACTTTGACCTTTACACGGCCAGCTTAGGTGGCCCGGCACGCAGCACTGCCGCGGCCCGCCCCGCGCGCAAGTACGACACCATCTTCCGAGCCCCGCTGCAACTCGATGCTTTCTTCGACTACAATGAAGCCCTCGCCTACGCTAAGCAAGTCAACAAGCCCCTGCTGCTCGACTTCACCGGCCACGCTTGCGTGAACTGCCGCAAGATGGAAGCTACCGTGTGGCCCGACCCGCAAGTGCTCGGGCAACTGCGCCAAGACTACGTGTTGGTGCAACTCTACGTGGACGACAAAACCGAGCTGCCCACCGCCGAGCAAACGGTGTCTACCTTTAGTGGCAAGAAAATCAAGACTATCGGCAATAAGTGGAGCGACTTCCAAGCGGCCCGCTTCAACGCCAATTCTCAGCCTTACTACGTGCTGCTCAGCCCCCAGGAACAACTGCTGACCACGCCACAGGGCGCCAACTACGAGCCCCAAAACTTCCGGCAGTTTTTGCAAACCGGCCTCACGGCTTTTGCCCAGCGTGGCGCAAAGTCGACCGTAGGATTTGTGCGCCCGGCGCAGCCCTAATATCTTACGCCTTGCACCTACAAACAAGCTAGCTTTTTCACCTACTTCATGTCCCAACGTTTCTATTCCCTGCTGGCGTTTAGCGCGCTTCTAGCAGGATCTTCAGCCGCTGTGGCCCAGCAAAAAACCGCCCCCAAAACCGTCGCCAAGGCCCCAACGGCTACCGCTGGTAAGGCCCGCTTGGTGGAAAAAGTAACCGCCAAGTCTGGCGAGCTGGTTATTCCTTACTCCAAGTACGTGTTGCCTAACGGTCTGACGCTCATCGTATCGGAAGACCACTCCGACCCGCTGGTGCACGTGGATGTGACCTACCACGTAGGCTCGGCGCGGGAGCAGATTGGCAAATCGGGCTTTGCTCACTTTTTCGAGCACATGATGTTCCAGGGCTCCGACCACGTAGCCGACGAGCAGCATTTCAAGCTCGTGACGGCCGCCGGCGGTACCCTCAACGGCTCGACCAACCGCGACCGGACCAACTACTACGAAACGGTGCCGAGCAACCAGCTCGAAACGGCGCTGTGGCTCGAAGCCGACCGGATGGGCTTCCTGCTCGATGCCGTAACGCAGCAAAAGTTTGAGGTGCAGCGCTCCACAGTGAAAAACGAACGGGGTCAGAACTACGACAACCGCCCCTACGGCCTCGCTTCGGAGTACCTCTCGAAGACGCTGTACCCCTACGGGCACCCATACTCCTGGCTCACCATCGGCTACCTCGAAGACCTCGACCGCTCCGACGTAAACGACCTCAAGAACTTCTTCCTGCGCTGGTACGGCCCCAATAACGCCACCCTTACGGTGGGCGGCGACGTGCAGACAGCCGACGTGGTGAAGCTCGCCGAAAAATACTTTGGTTCGATCAACCGCGGGCCGGCCGTGCAGAACCAGAAGCTGTCGGCGCCCGTGCTAGCCCAAGACCGCTACGTAGGCTACGAGGACAACGTGCGCTTCCCGATGCTGCAAATGGTGTTCCCCACCGTGCCCAGCAACCACCCCGACGAGAAAGCGCTGGATGCTTTGGCTGAAATCATTGGGCAAGGCAACAACTCGTTGATGTACAAAAACTTCGTGAAGTCGCAGAAGGCGGTGCAGGCTTCGGCCTACTCCGGCAACTCGGAGCTAGCCGGCGAGTTTACGTTGCGAGTAATGAACTTCCCCGGCAAGGGCCTCGACAGCGCCACGGCCCTCGTGCGCCGCACGTTGGCTGAGTTTGAAAAAACCGGCGTGACCGACGAGCAAGTAACTCGCTACAAAGCCGGCGCCGAAGCTAGCTTGATTAACGGGCTGAGCAGCGTGAGCGGCAAGGTAAGCCAACTGGCTGCCAACCAAACCTACACTGGCAACCCTAATCGTCTGCCTATCGAGCTCAAGGAAATTCGGGCCGTGACCAAGGCCGACGTGCAGCGCGTGTATGATAAGTATCTGCGCGGCAAGCACGCCGTAGTGCTGAGCGTGGTGCCGAAAGGACAAATGACCTTGGCTGCCAGCAAGGAAAACTATACCGTCTCGAAGGCTGGCTATAAGGCTCCCAACTATGGCTACGAGGGTCTAACCTACGCAAAATCGACCGATACCTTCGACCGCAGCAAGCAGCCCAAATCGGGTGCTAACCCAGTGGTAAAAGTGCCCGCTATTTGGCAGGATAAGCTGGAAAATGGCCTGCAACTGATTGGCACGAAGAACGCGGAAATTCCGACTGTGACGATGCTGCTGACCATTCGCGGCGGCCACCGCCTGGAGCAGCAAGATCCTAAGAAAGCAGGTATTGCGTCGCTCACGGCGGCCATGATGAATGAAGGCACTGAGAAGTACACCAGCGAGCAGCTTTCCGCCGCCCTCGACCGTCTTGGCAGCAGCATCGGGGTGGGCTCCGGCAGCGAGAGCACCACTATCTACGTGCAGTCATTGACCAAGAACCTAGGTGCTACCACGGCTTTGCTGGAGCAAGTGCTGCTGCACCCCCGCTTCGATGCCACCGACTTTGCGCGGGTGAAAAAGCAGACTCTGGAAGGCATTGCCAACCAAACCACGCAGCCTGTAGTCATTGCCAACAATGCCTACTCGCGCTTGCTTTACGGCGCCAACGACATCATGGCCGTGCCGGAAAGCGGCACCACGGCCTCGGTTTCGGCGCTGACCCTCGACGACGTAAAGCAGTTTTACCAGCAGAACTACGCGCCGAACGTGAGCTACGTGACGATAGTAGGCGACGTAGAGCAGAAAACGGCGGAGTCGCAACTTGCTTTCCTGAAAAACTGGCAGCGCAAAGAGGTGACGCTTCCGACTCCCGCCGTGGCCCAGCAGCCCGACAAAACCCGTATCTACTTCATCGACAAGCCCGGCGCGGCGCAATCGGAAATTCGGGTGGGCTACCTCACCGACATGAAGTACGATGCCACCGGTAATTACTACCGCGCGTACCTGGCCAACTACCTGCTCGGTGGCGCTTTCAACTCACGCATTAACCTGAACCTGCGCGAGGATAAAGGTTACACCTATGGTGCTCGCTCAGGATTCTCGGGAACTCGCTACATCGGCCCTTATACCGCCCAAGCCGGCGTGCGCGCCGATGCTACGGCCGCTTCGGTGAAGGAGTTTATGAAGGAAATTGAGAACTACCGCAACGGCATTTCGGAGGAAGAGCTAGCTTTCCTGCAATCGTCGGTGGGGCAGAGCGACGCCCTGCGCTACGAAACCGGGCAGCAGAAAGCCGGCTTCCTGGCCCGCCTCGTTGAGTACGACCTCAAGCCCGACTACGTAACGCAGCAAAGCGATATTTTGAAAAACCTGAAGCGCGAAGACGTGCTGGCCTCGGCCCAGAAGTACTTGCCCGCCGACAAAATGTACATCCTAGTAGTTGGCGACCGAAGCAAGTCTTTCCCCGGTCTCTCGGAGCTAGGCTACGAAGTAGTAGAACTCGACGCCGAAGGCACCCGCGTAGCCGCCGCTGCGCCCCAAACCGCGCCTGCTGCCTCAGCCTCCACGCCAACTACCGCCACCGCGCCCGAGGAAGGCAAGCGCAAGCTCAAAGCCAAGGACAAAGAAGGCCGCAAGGTGAAAGCCAAGCAGAAAGCCGGCGACGCCGCCACAGAAACGCGCTAACCCTAGCTTTATTAAATAACACAAAAGGCCCACCTAGCTAGGTGGGCCTTTCGTGTTGGGGTGTGCGGGCAACTTACAGCAAAACGCATTACCGGTATTCCGCTGGGATTTCCGTGATGGGCCTGATCTGAATGTTGCGGTAGTAAGCTTCGGCGGCCTCCGACTGAATCTGGATTTTGCCATCCGTGAGCGGTCCTTTTGTGCCGTTTGATTTCCACTCACGGGAATTTTCCAGTACCATGACCACCTCCCCGTTGACGATGTGGAGGCTTTTTTGGCCCAAGCAAACCAGCTCGATGGTATTCCATTGGCCCAGCGGCTTCTCGTTGTTTTTACCGCGGCGGCAACGACCATCTGGCTGGTCCATGCCGAACGGTTTTAAGGGCGCGGTGGGGTCGTAGATCCAGCCGGTTTCATTGTCTACGTTCTTAAGGGCGGCTCTTACGTCCATGCCTGGCCCCAGCGCAAAATAGTCGCCCATATCGGTTTCTTGGATCTGCATTTCCTGTGACCACATCCAAACATTCCAAAACGCCCCGTGCTGGCCTTTGGCGTGGTACAGAATGCCGTTGTCGCGCTTGTCGTTCAACCTAGGTTCATACTTGCGGGTACCCCACTTAAACTCTGCCTTAAAATGGTAGTTACCGAACTCTTGCTTAGTGCTCAGGCCCCCGTAAATCTGCCCGGAAATATGCAGCACGGGAATGCCGTTTTCCATTTCTACCTTGAAGACGTTCAAGGGGTCTTTGTTCAGGCCAATGGGCGTTCCGTTCATCCCGTCCCCCTTCGGATAGCCGGGCAAATCGACGCTGTAGTGCGGCACCCCAATGAATTTGTCCCACTGCGTTAGGTTCTGGTCTAGGAGATTATTCCACAGATAAGTCGGCTTGGAGTCGGGCGTCATGACCCTGGTAGAGGCGCCGATGGCGTATTGCATGCCGCCTAGTAGATGCTGCAAAAACAACGGCTCTTGGTAGCTTTCGTCGGTGTGGCCACCAGCGGTGTAAAAAGAACGACCACCTTGGTAGTCGTGGTACCAGATGATGGGGTGGGTGCTACCGTGAATGCCGCCGGAATAGCTTTGCTCGTCAAGAGTCGCCAGGACCTGCACCCCGGGAGCTAGGTTTTTGAAGTTGTACCATTCGTCGGTGCGCCGCCAGGTGTCGGGCAGAGCGGCGGTGGCATCGTGGT
>Ga0325401_1004862_pt1 | contig 12736 bp, 14 predicted proteins | sample PopdelMetagenome_FD_205666 | JGI IMG/M metagenome (GOLD analysis project Ga0325401, IMG submission 205666) | Populus deltoides microbial communities from Bellville, Georgia, United States - Xylem-PdKOR-R2 | ecosystem: Host-associated > Plants > Phyllosphere > Stem > Wood/Secondary xylem | place...
CTCGCCCAGCAGTTGTGACCAAGCAATTGAGCTGGAGTATACAAAAGAAAGAATTTCCCAATGGAAACTTCCAAGGACAAAGGAGAATATGAGCTATATTCAGTTTGCCTTCTCAGTTAGAATCAAAATAAGATCTGTCCGAGCTTTTTCCAGGGCATTTGTCAAGTTCTCAGGCTCCCTCCCTCCTGCCTGAGCAAAATTAGGCCTGCCACCACCTCCTCCGCCACACAACTTCGCTATAGGTCCTATAAATTTCCCTGCCTGAATACCTATATCAACTACTCCTGGAGTGAATGCGGCAACCAAACTCACCTTACCTTCATCTGGACAGGAGCCCAAAATTATAGCTGCTGGGTCTTGCAGTGTATCCATTAGATATTCAGCTGCACTCTTGAGCGCATCAGCATCAAAATCATCCATGGACTCAACTAGTACCCTGAACATAATCAAAACAACCAGTCATTCTTTTGTCCCAAAACATGGTGAAAGTGTTTAGCATGTTTGACAATTACATTACATTACAGCTAACAATTTCAAAGACGAGGAGCCAACTATCACACTGAAGTGACAGAGACAAGTGAAACAACTACATTTTACAAGTCTGCAGAACTAACACTCAAATCATTGATACAGATGATGCCAGTTCTGCTCCCTCAGGATTGGAGTTTCTTCAAAAATCATGTGCATATTTAAACCATTAAATGGTTGCGATTCATTTTCTTAAGTTAAGCCTTTTTGTTTATCAAACTAGGAGATGTCTACTATTACTAGGAAAAACTAAGTAAGATGAAAAAAGAAAAGGTCAATTTAACTCTTCAAGTGGAAAGCGCATGCAATTTGGTGGGTGATATGAAAATTAGGCATATTTTGAGAAGCAAGAGTTTAGACACAATAAGTATTATGAGCACGTACATGTATGCACTCAAGAAGCACCCTTTACCTGATTGTTTTCGAAGTTCCCACTGAGAATGCCTTGCTAGCAATCATTGATGCTTTGTACACTGCTGCTTTTGCACGCAAAGCAGAAACTTCATTTCTTACCGTCCTTAACTCCTCTAAGAGATTATCCACCCTCGTTGTCACCTCTTCTGCTTTCACCTTCAAATGCAGCAATAAATAAACATAAAAAACTATCTTCAGCTTGGAATCAAAACCACATATTTAACAAACCAATCCATCCCCAATATATCCATTTATTTACTTGCAGATTTACATATACAAATATGCCAAATGCAGAATGGTTCTCCTTAGATAATACACACACAGGCAGACAGAGATCTGGAATGATGTAGATTAGATGGAAAAAATATACACATCCAATAAGAGGAGTGAAACAAAAACATACTTTGAGAGTGGAGCATAAAAGTTTCATCTGGGAATCTCTTGCATTAATGTATTCAATGAAAGCTTCACCAGCCACAGCTTCTATACGTCTGATTCCAGATGCAATGCCCTGTTCAGATATGATCTTGAAGGCGCGTATTTCAGAAGTGTTGCTCACATGGGTTCCACCACAAAGTTCCATGGACACACCAGGAACTTCTACGACTCTCACCTACAACACATCAGCATATGTAGAGATATATAAACTTGGGAACTTGTTTCCTTTGGTGCTTGATATGGTTGGTTAGTATCACTATTCAATTGCAGGTATGGCGCAAATACTTGAAAACTCTATGAGAAGAAGATACGATAAAATACACTTGTACCTGCTCCCCATACTTTTCTCCAAACATTGCAATGGCCCCAGCTTCTTTTGCATCAGTAAGTGACATCACCTTAGTCTGAAGAAGTGTTCCATCCCCAATCCATCCATTTATCAAGTTTTCAATTTCCTCCAGTTCACTGTCATGAAGTGGTCGATGGAAGTTGAAATCAAATCTGAGACGATCAAAAGCAACCAGTGAACCAGCTTGTGATGTTTCTTGGCCAATAACTTTCTTGAGTGCAGATTGTAGCAAATGAGTAGCAGTATGGTGAACCTGCAAGATATCACTCGAACAATAAGATGGAAGGCTTTCAAGGTAGAAAGTAGGTTGCATAAAACTATCATATCATTGCATATTAGCACTGCATTTGGCATACTTCAGTTTTTTTTTTTTAAAAGGTTCTGCTTGAAGTTAAGCATCTATAGATGTCCATTAGAATTTTAACCAAGCTCATGCAGTGAGCATCTATTTAGGCAGAATAAGAGGTAAACCATGGTTAAGCACCTTAGCCCGCTGCCTCAATTTTGCATCTACCGCAGCTTCCACTTCTCTTCCAACTTCTAGAACTCCTTCTCTAATAGTACCCTTATGAACAAATACACTACCTAGAGATTTTTGAACATCTTTAATTTCCACAACAGCTGTCTGTTTGCTTTGATCTTGTGTAACATATAGAAATCCATGGTCCCCAATCTGACCACCAGATTCAGCATAAAATGGTGTCTTGTTCAGCAAAACTTCTACTTCACTTCCTTCAGAAACCTGTATCACTGATTTCCCATTTAACAAGAGGCTTTCAACTACTGCTCTTGCAGAAAGTGTGTCATATCCTAGAAATTCAGTATCATGAACATTTTCAGCAAGATCCCCTCCATTTTCAACTGCAAGTTTAACAACATTGTGTGCAGCCTGAGATTGACGCCTTTGGTTTTCCATCTCAACTTCAAAACCATCCATATCTATCTTGACACCTCGTTCTTCAGCAACTTCTGTGGTTATCTCCACTGGAAACCCAAAAGTGTCATACAGTAGAAATACATCTTTCCCAGATAAGCAAGGCAGGGTTTCACTTTTCTGAGCATTTAATAGTGCTTCTGCAAGCATTTGGTCAAGCAGCTTTTCTCCTCTCTCTAATGTCTGCACAAAACGAAGTTCCTCCCTTTGCAACTCATCAAGAATGCTATGTCCTCTAGCCTTTACATCTGGATCAATATGGGGGCTCAATTCTATTACCTTTTCTGCAATGGCTGGTAAAAACACTCCATCCTCTCCACCCCCCTTTACACCAAGCAATCTGCCAGTACGAACAGCTCTTCTGATAAGCCGACGAACCACATAGCCTCTACCAATATTTGATGGGAGCACTCCATCTGATATAAGATATACAATTGCACGCAAATGATCTCCTATAATCTGAAAAAAATAAAGAACTTCAGGTGCATGTTTGTTAAAAAGAAGACTTTGTTGAAATGAAATACTTGACGTGTAGTAGGTAAGGTAAGCATCAATGTACTTTAAGGTTCATTTTTGTTCGATCATCGGCTAGAGCATATGATATATTTGCCAATTCTGCAGCCTTCTCTATAATTGGATAAATCAAGTCAGTCTCATAATTGTTTGGAACCTGCAGCAAAATAAGACTTGAAGAAAGATTAATTATGAAGCAGATACGCAATACAAATGTTGTTATGGATATATACATCGATGAAATGAAGCCCACTAGTTAAAGAAACCTCCATGGAGATATCAAAATTTCTTTCCTTTCCCTTTTCTTCTTTCTTTTATTATTTCTAATTATGCAAAAGAAAGATAGTTAACTTGCTAGTTTATGATGGTGGCAAAACTTATGAGTACCTTTTGAAGGATGCGAGCCAAACGCTCCAGGCCAAGACCTGTATCTATATTCTTTTGTTTTAAGGGTTCAAGTGATCCATCATCCATTTTATTGTATTGCATGAAAACCAGGTTGTAGAACTCTATAAACCTACTATCATCTCCAAGATCCTGCAATTAATCATCCAGAACAAACAAAAAAAGATAAAAGCAGTAGCATGAGAAATTCCACAGGCAGAAACTTTCAAACCCTCTCCCCCCTCCTCCTTGAAATAAAAAAGGGAAAGGAAAGGAAAGGAATCATAATACATACTGTATTCTTATATCCCCTTTCAGGATGGAAATCATAATAAAGCTCGGAGCATGGACCACAAGGTCCAGTGGCACCACTGGTCCAAAAATTGTCTTCTTCACCCATTCTCTTTATACGTTCAACAGGAACACCCACCTGATGCAAAAAAAAATTTAATACATAATAAATTTTTTGTGGAAAACAACTTGTTATAACTGCAAAGGTTGGATGGCTTCGCATAAAACACAGGAGCTAGTTACAGGGAAGTGAAAATACAATGTAATGTGTTGCAATTGAAAAATTCTCATGCAGTTTACCTCATCATGCCATATTTCAAACGCTTCATCGTCATCTTCATAAACACTAACCCATAACCTGTCAGCTGGCAGTCCAAATCTGCCAGAACAAATGAAATAAATTTAATATGTTTCTCTTTAGTCTTTCAAATTAAGAATGCATGAGCAAAAGTTTATTATATCCATGCATACTCCTTGGTCGAAAGCTCCCATGCCCATTTAATAGCTTCTTTCTTGAAGTAATCTCCAAAACTGAAGTTTCCAAGCATCTCAAAGAATGTATGATGTCGAGTTGTTCGGCCAACATTCTCCACATCATTTGTACGAATACACTTTTGTGCAGTTGTAGCTCGAGGGACTTGTCTGGGAGCCTAGACAGAAGCACTAGAACCATCATAAGCTCAAAAATTTTAACCCATGGAAGCAAAAAGTTAATTAGATTTTGCTAAACTTAACACACATGCTACGTAGACAAATGAATTAAAACAAGTTCAGCGATTGTTTCTTTCATAGTCAGTGTCCAATAACACACTACACCAGGTTCCAAACTATCAGGATCAAAATAGTTTGTCACTAACCTTCCCGAGGAATATAGGCTTGAACTGAAGCATTCCTGCGATAGTCAGAAGAACAGTGGGATCATCTGGCACAAGAGAAGCACTCGGAAGAACCTTATGGCTACGGGAAGCATAAAACTCAAGGAAACGACGACGTATAGCATCCCCACTTACAGGGTTTTCCTTAGTCTTATCCTCCACCAATTCCTCAGTCACTGGCTGTACTGACGCTGAAAAGAAACATTATAAATACTATATTCTTCAAAAATTGAACCTCATAGTTCACTCTACAAACTCATATCTCAAATTTCACACCATTAATTACATCAACCTTGTGTATTCCTCGCACCAACCCGCCTTTCCCTGGCTCCTCCCAAAATGAAATATTCACACGGAAATATACCGGGTGAAAAAAGGGCAACATTTCTTGTAGTAAAACCTGCAAAATTCCCCACACAAATAATATATCTAAAGATCAAATGATGCCACTAAATATAATGACAAGTAGAATATGCATAAGCAGGTTCCTTTTGAATTACCAATCAATTAATTTATCAAAAACGTTAAGACCCAATTTGAGATTTCAAGAAAAACCCAATATCAAACACCATCTTTGCTCAATTATGCAATGCCATAGAATGTTAATCAAGCAAGAAACAGACCATGACAGTTTTAAATGCTTATGAATAAACTAAAAGTGCAAAGTTAATTCTTTTTAAGTCTAAAGAGATCAAATTTTGAATCTTTTTTAACTAAACCAGAGACTTGAATAACAAAAACATCGAAAAAACAAAGAACTTGAGGAAGTAAGAAGAAGCTTTTACCAGTGGAAATGGAAGAGCTGTAATTTGGTTGAATTGTGAAGGCGGGTTTTGAAGATGGAGCAGTGAGAGGTCTCCTCCCGCCATGGATACCGTGTAGAGTTTGTGGTGGCAGTTTCAGGCCACCCATGTCTGTGTCTCTACGTGAGGAGGTCAAGTGAAGGGAATTTGCCTTTTCTTTTTGGCTTATTTTTTCAAATGGCCATTTTTATACGTGGGAAGGATAAGCCATTTTAAGGTGTCCACATGTTTGGCACACAATTTTCTTAGAATTTTTTTTTCCAGAATTAGTTATTTAACTAGTCCCTATAATTTTACAGAAGTAATAATTAGTACTTGTAATTTTATAAATTGTGAATTTAGTCCTTTAAAGTTATTTTTACTTAAGAAAATCATCTCATAAACTTCACGAACATTCTAAATTTTTCTTTATTTTGTAAGAAATTAAAAAAAAAAAGAATAAGTAAACAAGGTGAAAAAAATTTATTTGAAAAGAAGTCACTTTGAATTTTTTTTTACTAAATTAAGGATAGTCAACATTGGTCAAGGATTACTCAATTATTTTTATACTTACAGGGATTAATTAATTAGTTTAGATAAACTAGTGAGAATAATTAATAATTAATTCTCTCTCTTTTTTCCTACGGTTCGGGATTTAAGAGTTAAAAGAAAATGAAAGGGGTTCAAATAAAAGAAACATAGAGGCTACCGTACAGATTTGATTTTCAAGATCGTGAAACACACGGATAGGCAGGAGATTACATGGGCCAAGAGTTATTGGGTAGTCCACAAAAACCAAACGGGCCCACTAAGAACCCATTTGAAATCTATCTGGAAGTGGGCACAGAATGATGGGCTCCTCCATTTAGTTTTGTGATGCTAATTATATGCCAACATTTTGATATTAATCTTGTAGTTTTGAAAATTTGGGTTTGATACAATAAATAGGTGATACTTGAAATTGTCTTCCTATAAATTGTTAGGCTAGCAGCAAATTCCTAAGTTAGGCCAGCAGTCCTTTGAATGTCCTGACCGATCGGATGCCGCAAAATGACCTTTCTTGAATTTCAGCAGTTACTCTTGCAGATTTGAGGTTAGTACTAGAACAATGTCACAAGCTGGAAGCCTGTGCCAGCAAAGGGCTTCTGATGAATATACAAGACAATGAACAAAACCTCATTTTCCATTTTGAGCAATACATGATGTGACCTACCCAACGCAAGCAAAAAAACAGAACCTAATTGAGTATAATACCCTGTTTATGCTGCCCAGTTACCTTGCAGACAATAGAACTAGTCTAAATAAGACTGAGCATTACAAGATTAAATAAATAATTGCGGTTTTTGTACATGAATTTGACGGGTAGAAATGGATAATCATAAGCAGACTGGAAACCTGATGAATTATTTTTATCTTGATGGCTACAGGCCAATTTCCATATCTTGTAGACTTTCATGTTATTGGCCTTTTGTGATCTGTATGTTTATGGTCTTCATAGTAACCAGACCCTGCCAAAGGACATAATATTTTGGTAGATTATCTGCTTGAATAAAATATCTGATATCCTTCAGGGATATTCCAACATAAGTACAATCTTCTACATTGAATTCCCAGAAAAGGAATCCTATGCAGGAAGGATTGTCTCAAGTAAATCCTGTGCATATATAAGTTATCTAGTTGTTAGTCAAGAGTAAGACAGCATGATTAGTCTGAGAAAGCTCATCAGAATTGCTAGCAAGTGACAGAAGATAGGTGTAGTTAGGATTAAAAGAATTTCTTGTTAAGAATCACTAGCAAGATGGATCTTAAGAATGGCAACCCATCATTTGTTGCTAAAAAAGGGCATTTTGTTGTCTACACTGCAGATTGGAAGCGTTTTGCTATACCATTAGAGTATCTTAGCAATGAAATCTTTCGCGAGCTCTTCAAGATGTCCGAAGAGGAGTTTGGAGTATCAAGTGACATGCCTATAAGGTTTCCATGTGAGTCAGCATACATGGACTACATTTTAGCACTCATCCGACGAGGCATAGCCAAAGATTTTGAGAAAGTTGTGATCAATTCCATTACCACTGGGCAGTACTGCTCAATATCTGCTTCTTCAGATCACGGATACGCTTGTGCGACATGCTTATCTTGGAAACTTCGTCTAAACTCTGAGCTTCAAAGACAAAAACAAACAAGAAAGGTAAAAGGAAAAGGTCAGGCATAGGAGAGTAAGAGTTCCTTGTGGAAAATGTACAATCAGTTGTAAATTTCTGGATAAGGTATATAATCATTCTTCAGAAAGCACAATTCTCATCCAAGTAGGAACCTGTGGCTACTACTTGTTAGACAGTTAATGGACATGTTGGGCCAATAGTCCTTGTCTTCCAAAGCATAGAATTGCTGCTCTCACAAAACCATCAGGAACAGATTCACATGCACATGTAGGCTTATCCATGTATCTGCCTTCTTGTGGAGCACAAATTAAGTTTCGATTCGGCTAGATCAAGCGACACAAAATTTGGACCTTTTTTACTGTAAAACCGCTTGACTGAAAACATGCATGTCTGCATCCTTCCATGACCCTAATAGGCAAACATGTCCACCTCCCAAACAACCCCACAAAACCAACCTCTCACATGGTTTTGCTTTGCATGTATCGAAGGGGGCTGGAAGTGTCGGTAATGGAATTGTCTCTGGCCTTGTGTATATATAATCAACCCACTTCCGTTTCCCTCTACCCAAAGCAAGATTAAGATTTCAATATTACAAGATCTAAACATCTCCTTTCTTAGTTTAATCAGCCTCAAGATGATCAGTGCCAAGAAGCTCATCAAATTGGCAAGAGAATGGCAGAAAGTGGCTGCCATTAGTAGAAAAAGGCTCACGTTTCCGCAAACAACTAGCAGTCTTGATTCAGATGACTGCAGCACATCATCAACAGCAGAGAAGGGTCACTTTGTGGTGTACACCACTGACGAAAAACGTTTTGTGCTTCCCTTGGATTACCTTAACAATGAAATTGTTAAAGAGCTATTCAATCTAGCAGAAGAAGAGTTTGGATTGACAAGCAATGGACCCCTCACCTTGCCATGTGATGCTACCTTCATGGAATATGCAATCACCATGATCAAGAAGAATGTGGCTAAAGATGTAGAGAAAGCATTGCTGATTACCTTAGCTAGCAATCGATGCTCATCATCTTTGAATTTTCATCAAGATGTAACAAATCAACAGTTGTCAATTCTTAGCTTTTGAAATACATTACAAAGTTAATATACACATTAATAAGTTAATTAAATTCCAGAATTTTTGCTTATGTTTATATGTTCTTCCATAGTTAATATTCAAGAATTTAAATCCAAAACATATTACTTCCTGTAAAAGCAACTACATCACTGACAGGTGATCTCTCTACGCAGACCTAATTTCGTTTCAAAGATTTTCTTTTTCTTTTTTGTAAAGAAAGTAATACAGTTATTGGAATTCTACATCATAAATTTCAACAAGTTCTTCTCCCCAAAATTTTATCTTAAAAGAGATGGCACTTGTGAATCGATACTTAATGGTTACACAGCAAAGGCATTCTTAAATCTTAACCGCGGCTTTTTAAAATGCAGAAGATTTTGAAAAAAATTACGGACTGTGACTGTAAGGAAGTTTTGTCTATATAACTTTGGTTTGATGATGAATATAATTTGTGAAGTGATGATGGTTTTGTTGCTGGATTATTTTGACTACCAGTAGCTGGATCATCAAACAGAAAACATGGTGCGCAGTGAGAAGACAGGAGCCAGCCAATCCTGTCTGACTGATAAATGCAACACCAAAAAAAATAGAGAAATAGGAATGAGAAAAGGTAAATACATGATTATCTTGATTATATTTAATTATCAGTACAAATGACACCCCATTTGATGCATCCCATGTTCTATACAGAAATCTGCCGTCCTGTCAAGTACTCAACTGGCACATAATATCCGTAGTCAAGGTACAGTATGGATGATTTTATGCCTTCGGGACAAATTCTCTTCATCTCTTACCTGAAAGTCTGGCGACCAGTCGATCACTTTTGTCACTTAGACTTTGCTTTTTAGTTATAGGAGACAAAGTAATGTGAGATTCTCAACAGTACACGGACAAGGCAATCTGATAAATGGATTAGTGTGTCTGTAAACCCATTAAAGTAGGCTTGGTTGAACCACATATTTCCTGTTTGGTAGTTCCTCCTGAATGGGTCCAACATGCCTGTGTCTTGAACGTGCTTCGGATTAATTTTTGTGGATCACAAAGTTTGATGGAAGCTAGGATCATGAGACATCAAATCTGGTCCTATTTTACTGTTAAACCACTTGGCCATAAACATAGATATATGCATACCTTCCATGCTCAAACTTGATGTGCTGTTATTCAAGGGGAATAGGGAAACATGTTCACCTCCCCAGCAACCCCACATAAACCCACCCGTCACGTGGTTTTGCTTTGCTTGACTGCCTGGACTGTTGAAAGTAATTAAGATGGAATTGTCTCTGGCCTTGTGTATATATAATCAACCCACTTCCGTTTCTCTCTATCCAAAGCAAGATTAAGATTTCAATATTACAAGATCTAAACATCTCCTTTCTTAGTTTCATCAGCCTCAAGATGATCAGTGCCAAGAAGCTCATCAAATTGGCAAGAGAATGGCAGAAAGTGGCTGCCATTAGTAGAAAAAGGCTCACGTTTCCGCAAACAACTAGCAGTCTTGATTCAGATGACTGCAGCACATCATCAACAGCAGAGAAGGGTCACTTTGTGGTGTACACCACTGACGAAAAACGTTTTGTGCTTCCCTTGGATTACCTAAACAATGAAATTGTTAAAGAGCTATTCAATCTAGCAGAAGAAGAGTTTGGATTGACAAGCAATGGACCTCTCACCATGCCATGTGATGCTGCCTTCATGGAATATGCAATCACCATGATCAAGAAGAATGTGGCTAAAGATGTTGAGAAAGCATTGCTGATTACCTTAGCTAGCGATCGATGCTCATCAACTTTGTATCCTCATCAAGAAGTCAGAAATCAACAATTGTCAATTTGTAGCTTCTGAAATACCATACAAAGTTAATATACACATTGATACATTAATGAAATACAAGAATTCTTTTCATGTTTGGTTGTTCTTTCATCAAAAACAATTCTTGAAAGATCCCTTTGATAACATAGCCCCCAGATCAATCTTAGTTTAAAGTGAAATCTAAAATTGTCCTGGTTAAGTACCTCAACAACAATTAGAATGAAACAACCAGAAAATATAGCATTTAAGGTCTGAATAATGGAAAAATTCAAGTTTCTGAAATTGAAACTTCAATCTACAGAGACTACAAAGCTCTTTCTAGCCCTTACCATTCATTAAACCAGTTGCTTCTTTTTAAATCCAAAATTTGTTACTTCCTGTGGAAGAAACTACCTCAAGACTAGTGGTGTCTATAAGGGGACTAAATTTATTTTTGTAATAATTTTCTTAAAATCTTTTTTTGATGAATGTGCTAGTGTTCTTAGCATTCTGCATCATAAATCCCAAAAGACTCTTTCCCCTGAATTTTTTTCTTGCAGGTGCAGAAGAGTTGGCCCAGTGAATAACTATAGCTTTTTAAGATTTTGAAGTAAATTATGGACTGTGAGGAGATTTTGTAGATTTGAATTTCCGTTTGGCGAGGACTAGAATTTGTTAGGTGATCAAGGTCTTCTTTTTTTTTCATTCATCACCAAACAGAATTTGTTCATCAAGATGGTTCTTTGAATTTTCATCAAGATGTTAGAAATCAGCCATTGTCAATTTGACTTCCGGTTTGCTAATGACTATAATATGTGAAGTGAAGATGGTCTTTTTGTTTGCTGGATGATTTTGACTACCAGTAGCAGAATCAACAACAGAAAACATGGTGCACAGTTAGAAGATAGGTGCCAGCTTATCCTGTCTCACTGATAAAATGCAACAGAAAAAATAAAATAAAGATGAACAGGCAAGAAAGGAGCTAGTGAATATATGAGAAAATTTAATGATCACCACAAATTAATGACACCCTGTGTGATGCAACCCATGTTCTATTTCATACAGAAATCTGCAATCCTGTCTAATAATCAAACGACACATAATATTCGTAGCCAAGGTACAGTATGAATGATTTTTTGTCGTTGGGACAGGTTGCCTTCTTCATCTCTCACCTGAAAATCTGACCGTCAATGAAGAGCATCATGAGACAAAAAAATTGGACCTATTTCAATGTTAAACCACTTGATTGAAAACGTACATATATGCATACCTTCCATGCTCCACATTGACAAACAAGTCTGCCTCCCATAAAAACCCCACATAGCCCACTTCTCACATGGTTTTGCCTTGCATGTCTGCCTGATTTGTGAAAGTGTCCATTATGGGATTTTTTCTGGTCTTCTGTATATATAATGCGTTCACTTCCATTTCCTTGTATCTATCAAAAGATTAAAGATTAACATTTCCATATTCTAAGATCTAAACATCCCCTTCCTTAGTATAATCAGTTTCAAGATGATCAGTGCTAAGAAGCTCATCAAATTGGCAAGAAAATGGCAGAAACTGGCTGCCATTAGGAGAAAAAGGATTGAATTTCCAGGAACTGTTAGTGGTAAAGATTCAGAAGATTGCAGCACATCATCAACAGCAGAGAAGGGCCACTTTGTTGTGTACACTACCGATAATAAACGCTTTGTGCTTCCCTTGGATTACCTTAACAATGAAATTGTTAGAGAGCTATTCAATCTAGCAGAAGAAGAGTACGGATTAACACTCAATGCACCTCTCACATTACCATGTGATGCTGTCATCATGGAATACACAATCACCTTGATCGAGCAGAATGTGGCTAAAGATGTAGAGAAAGCATTGCTGATGACCATAGCCAGCAGTCAATGCTCATCATCTCTGTATCTTCGTCATGAAGTTAGAAATCAACAATTGTCAGTTTGTAGCTTCTGAAATACATTTTAATGTTAGTATACACTTCAATACATTAATGAAATTCAAGATCTTTTGTCATGCTTGGTTGTTTTTCCATGGAAAATGGTACTCGTCATCTCTCAAAAGCGTTAAAAGTCTCCCGTAAATTAATCTGGAATACCTCGTTTTGACAGGCCCCAGATACATCTTAATTAAAATGAAATACATCTTAGTTGAGAGTAATTACTAGATGTAGTCTACAAAGTTGAACTGTTATTTCACT
>Ga0325401_1004867_pt1 | contig 12727 bp, 9 predicted proteins | sample PopdelMetagenome_FD_205666 | JGI IMG/M metagenome (GOLD analysis project Ga0325401, IMG submission 205666) | Populus deltoides microbial communities from Bellville, Georgia, United States - Xylem-PdKOR-R2 | ecosystem: Host-associated > Plants > Phyllosphere > Stem > Wood/Secondary xylem | place...
CTGTCACGTTTTGTACCCAATATCTGACGTGGCAAACCAAAACATTATGCCAAAAGTATAAATATAAATATAAATATAACCCCCACATAAAATATTCTATCAATCGTACACACACTCAGGCAGGAGATGTTGTGATCTCTTGCTTGTTAGCACGTCTCTCTCTCTCTCTCTCTCTCTCGATCGAGTATGCAGCACTTCACATCATAATAAATGCAGAGTTATCAGAACACTTCCAAGGTTTCATCTGGCACATGATTTCCATACCTTAATCCAACAAACTCTAAACATTAATTATTTTAATTTTTATTGTTTTGAATAAAAAAACAATAAATATTAAAGTTAAAAGTTTTTAATCCAACATTTACCTTGATTAATTAGGTTATGAAATGATTCATCTAATATCAAGTCAATATAGTATATTAAAAAAACACCTCAAATTAGATCAAGTCTTAAATTTATAAATCAACAGATTAATCTATCATGCCATATTTAATAATTATAAATAAACATGTCAAATGAAAAGAGTAATATGTTAATTTTATTATTGATTAATAAACTTTTAAAAGAATAAAAAAAACATGCTTTTCATTGATTATATCTAAAAACATAGTAAAAGCAATTATATTTTTTTTCTCCTACAATAAATAAAGTAATTCTTTCTTTCTCAACTATATTGCAGTGTTGCGGTGATTGATGCTATTTTTAAAAATAATTTTTATTTTAAAATATATTAAAATATATATTTTTAAAAATTTTATTTTTCACATCATTATATCAAAATAATTAAAAAAATATAAAAAAATTAATTTAAAATAAAAAAATTCAAAACTCCGGTTCAACACCCCTTTATACAATTCCTAATACATTATTTTAATTTTTTTTATGATATGAATATGATTTTATGATACCATTTATTTTTTGTCGCGAAATCTACATCTTAGCAACGATTTATAGCATCCCACTTGATCAAGGACAAGGAGTTTTTAAGCATGCATCCACCGCGTCACATCTCTCTTTCCTTAGCGAGGTAGTATTTCACTTGTTTTTTAAAGTTTTTTTTAATAAATATATTAAAATAATATATATATATATATATATTAAAAAATTAATTTTTAATATTAACATATTAAAATAATTCAAAAATATATAAAAAATAATTTTAAATAAATTTTTTTTTAATTTTTATCGATTAGTGTTTGGACAACACTACATGCATTACTAAATCCTTTTCAGAATACATAATCATTCAATTTTTTTATAGAAAGTGTTTGAGGGTGTGGTTATAATTATTTTTTTAAAATATTTTTTATTTAAAGATGTGTTAAAATAAAATATTTTTATATTTTTTAAAAATTATTTTTAATATTAGTACATCAAAAATAATTTGAAAATATAAAAAAATATTAATTTTATAAATTTTTTTATAAAATATAAAAACATAGTAAAAGAAGCAGTAGCTTAACAAATAATGAGTCTTTGGGCTCCATCCATGAACCTCACTCATATGCGGAAGTAGTCATTCTTTATCATTTAATAAATATTTGATTTAAATCAAAGAGAATTTAGCTTGTGTTTTCTTAAGGCTAATTTCTTTTTATCATTTAATAATCTTTAAAATATAATTAATTGTTTTTGCTTAAGGACCAAAATGTTATGACCTTAATAAACCAGGGACAAATTTATACCTTACCCCAAAAATAAATATTGACGGTCGGTCCCACAAGTTTTGACCGGGAAACGGTGTTTTTTGGGGTCACGTCACTTTCCACGATATAGCGCGAATGAGGTTTTTGACTGCGCTCGGGCAATGGGCAGCTTCAGCTTCTTGTCCGGGCAGCCTTACACATCTCCCTCGTAAAAAGAACACTTGAAAAAGAAAAATAATAAATAAACATGGATAAAGAGGAAAGTTCTTTTTTTTAGTTATTATTACAAAAAAGAAAGTATAGTGAACTGAAAATGCTTTGAAAATTTTCAGCCTTGTTACTTCTCGCTGTTGTGTTTTTTGTGGTGGGTTTTGAGTTTTTGTCTTAAAGTTGTGAATTTTTTGAAGTGAGGTATAATGGGGTGTTAGAGATCAGGTTAGTTTCTAGAGGGAGATAAAAATGGTGGGGTTATTAGTGTTTTTGGTGTTGTGAGAGAGTTGAAAGAGAAAGGGAAAGCCAGGGGTTTTGTGGGTTTTTTTTATTTTTATTTTTGGTCGGCTATGTAATGGTGAGTTGGGTTTTGGTCTGTTGTTGTTTGGATCTGAGGAGATTGAGAGGTTAAATTTAAGAGCTTTGGTGGGTTATGGAGAGGAAAGTTGGGGACCTTCTGTTTTTGTGGTTGTTGATCTTGGTGTTGCTGCTGCATCCAGTATGGCTGGTTCTGGGTAACATGGAAGGTTGGTTTTTTTATGCTCATTTATTGGTTTTTTTGGTACTGTATTTTTGTTGGTTTTTTTCTTTTTGAGAATTTGAAGTTGATCTTGGTTTTTGCTTTATTTGTTCATTTGTGAAAAAGGGTTTTTGTTTTTGGTTTCATTAATTGTTTGCTGCAGTGAAGAATTAATATTTGCGGCTGAGTAAAGTACTTTGATAATGGGTACTGGTAAACTTATTGGATTCTTCAATTTATTGCTTTTGTTGGTGAATTTGAATGTGATGTAAATTTGAGGTTGTGTATGTTGATCTTTTAATGTAAGAACGAGAGTATGTTTGTTTGTACTATTTATGACTTAGAGATGATAGTTAGAATGGCTTTATTGCACCTGAGAATTTACCTCGTAAGACGTTGCCTTTTGTTCTCCATTTTAAAGCTTCATAACTGGATGGATTTATCAAATAATTTTAAAAAATGTACTTGGTTTGAGATACATTTGTTGTGGATGTATATCCTTCCCTCTATGTTATATATAATGAGTGGATGATTTCTGTGAGATGATTCGGGTCTTGCACATTCAGTTAAGTTCTGGTATCACAAGAAGGCCTTAAATCCTATACTTTTTTCTTTTCTTTTTTTGGGAAAATAATCTCATCTTTTTTCATCATTAATGTCTATGGATGAAATGCCATGAATCAATGTCAACCTCGATGTTCCTGCACCTCATTGACACATCTCTGTCTATTTTGTGCCTTGATAGTTGTCAACCCCTAACTTGAATTTGCTTGCTGGAAAACAGGTGATGCTTTGCATAGCCTCAGGAGCAACTTGAATGATCCAAACAATGTCCTGCAGAGTTGGGATCCTACCCTTGTCAACCCTTGCACATGGTTTCATGTCACATGTAACAATGATAATAGTGTCATACGAGTGTAAGCTTCTTGCCCTTTTGATGCTCCTCAAGAACAAGCTTTTGATGTAACATATAACAGTGTGTATTAGCTTATATAAGCATTCCTGAGGAATACAGCATGTGATATTTCTTCTTGATTTCACAGTGATCTTGGAAATGCTGCTTTATCTGGTCAGCTTGTTCCACAGCTTGGCCTACTTAAGAATTTGCAATACTTGTAAGTCCTGCTCAATGATTTGAATGCATCCATCTAATTCTTTTGTTAAATGGTTGCATAATGGTGCACTGCACCAGTTCTCTTGTTCTTGTAAAGGGAATTTTGAAATGTAATGTTATACATCAAGTTGCATGTTGGAGACAAATAAATGCTCACAAGCATTCATTTCTTTGTCGAAATGAATAATAGTTGATTCCCCAGAAATACTTTTCGTTGTGAAATCATCAAAAAGTTCATTTTTTTCTTTCTGGAAAAAATATGATTTGGAACTAGTGCAATTAAGTGTAGAATGTGTTTCCATGTTTTAGCAGTCTAGCTAAAAGGATTATATTTGCACTTTTAAACAAATAGAGCATGTCTTTTCATAGTTAAATAGGATTCTTGAATGAAATTGATAGCGAGTGCCTCTTGTGCTATTATATCCTCACTGGGGTAAACATGGATCTAGTTAATGTCAGAGGCAAGGGTTAGACTAAAGCTCATAGGTCTTTTGGAAAGGTCTGACAATGTTCTCTGCAGGGACTGATTCTCCCCAAAGAGTTTAGATTATAAGGATGGGAGATTTGGTGGCATTAAAGAGAACAGTTTTGGATTTTCATTCTCAACACTCTTCCATGGGGGAAATGATTATGGAAATATTACCAAGATTGTTTATGTTGGCAAGTGTTTTACTCACTTCCAACCATGCAGATTATGGTCCTGACAGATTGTTGTCGGCGAAAGATTTTCCACTAAAGCAATGAAGCCCATGAGACAGAACAATGAATTGTGAAAAAGAATTGGAAATTTCTGATTATGTTAGCATTTCCTGTAGTCTAACCAAATCTAACACATGTATTTGCTGTCTGGTTGAGTGAAACTTGTATTTTCTATTGAAAGTCAGAAACTTGTTATGTTAGGGGCCTCTGCTCTCTGTATTGGATGACCCATCACTTAATTATAACTCCATTCACAATAAGTGAAATGCCATGTTATAAAGAAAAAAAAGAGAGAGGCATTGCTCTGTGTTTTTCCACCGAAGTGGTATCCTGGAAGAAAGAATTTGAAGGCTATCTTAACATTTCACATTTAGTAGCTGTTCTCAAGATTCAAGCCCTGCTTCTCTGTGGCTACAATTCCAAAAGTTTCAACACTGTACCAGGCAAAGGCTCCTCGGAGATATTTGCAGAATGATCTGACATGTACTGGAATTTATCCTAGAGTGTGGGAAAGTTGAAATAATCTAAGGTTTCAGGAAATGGATGCTATGCTTTTCTGGTATTAAACTGTGTGCTTGTAGCTTTGGTCAGTGGTAAAATTGAATGTGGTCTATTAGTAACTTCCATGACTGAAAATTTGTGAAGTTCAATGTTTCATAAACTGGAAGCACAATCTCTGCTGCTCAAACCACTATCTGGTATTGGCTCCATACATTGAGGTTGTAGTTGGTTGTAATGTAACAGCATCTTGTGTGGATCAGGTCAGGCCCAGGAGAATCGTTTGGTAAATTTTAATTTCACCACTTGGAAGTTCCTTCTAGTAGTGATATGTTTGTTTTGAACAGATGAAAACGTATATCATGCTTGATCTATCATGCTTGATCTAGTCCCTTGGCAATCTGTTAATTTTGTTTTGTGAGTTTATGGTTGACACATCTTTTGTTTTTTAATCATTTCTTGCATGATTCATTAAGCCATATTGTTTACAACAGGGAACTCTATAGTAACAATATAAGCGGAACAATTCCTAGTGATCTGGGAAATTTGACTAACCTGGTGAGCTTGGATCTTTACTTGAATAGTTTTACTGGTCCCATCCCGGACACTTTGGGCAAGCTGTCAAAACTACGATTCCTGTAAGTATGCTCCTAAAATATTAAGTCTCCATCTTTGTGATGTAGTTTCCAAAATTGTTATTATATGCATATCAATTCTTTATTCTTGTCCATTACTAGTCATGCTTCTTGATGTGTGTACCTTGTTATAGGAGTTTTTATACTGCACAGGAAAAACAAAATGAAGTTATTAGTTGGCTCTTGGCTCTACTGAATTGCCAGAATCTCTAATCTTCAGCGATCCCTAATGATCCATCTAATGATAAATTGCAATTGCTGACTGTTAGACATGCACATGAGTGTTGCTAACCTGCATCTGCACGCACATGCCAAATCAATGATGCAATTTCTTTATTTAATATGGCTTTTATATCCTTAGCCATAATATACTGTTATGGCATCTGCTTATGATGGTAATTTAAGCTGCGTCTCTTGATTGATTTTGGAGCTTAACTTTTTTTTTGTTCTTGCCATGTTTGGTGCAAGGACAGTCGGCTTAATAACAATAGTTTGGTGGGGCCCATTCCAATGTCATTGACTAATATCTCAGCACTTCAAGTACTGTGAGTGCTCAGTTACTTACTATGTTTCATGAAGAAATCTCTCTTTAAGAAATCGTGTGATACAAAAGTAAATTTTTGCATTTTGCATTTTGGAACACAGGGATCTTTCAAACAACCGCCTCTCTGGAGTGGTTCCAGATAATGGTTCCTTCTCACTGTTCACTCCCATCAGGTTTGATAATCATCAGAGCATTACCTGCCCTTAATGGAATGCTTTTGAAAGCGCTTCTGAAATTCTTCCTTTTCCCTTTCAGTTTTGCTAACAACTTGGATCTCTGTGGACCGGTTACTGGTCATCCCTGCCCAGGTTCTCCTCCCTTTTCTCCTCCTCCTCCATTTGTCCCACCGCCTCCAATTTCTACACCAGGTAATCTGTCACTCATTCTCTGTTTGAAATTAAGAAGTGCAGATCATGCTCTCACATTATAGTATTTCTTAAGCCTTCAGCACGGTCGGTCAATGTTTTTGGCATGTGAGCTGACCTGGGTTTTTATGAGCGAAGTTCTTCCTTCTATTATTGCTTGGTCAATATGAACTGTTATGTGGTCCAAGTTATACATCTGTTATGTGGTCCAAGTTACAAATGTACACATGAATTTTGCTTCTGCTGATCTATTAATATGAAGGCATGTTTTATTGTCATTATTGTGTTGTTCACACTGGCTGGAATATTTAATATGTGATGTAGTAATACTTGTACAAGAATATATTGCAACACATTTTAACTTGTAGAACTTAAATTAATTAAAATTGATTTAATTGATTCAATTTTGTTTCCCTGGCATAGGCTGAATTCCCATGTCAGGCTTCATTAATTTTGATCACTATTTGGTTTATTAGTGAATATTTTGTCAAGAATTTGATATCCTGTTCTGCTAATCTTGGTATTTTTTTTCTTTGCATCTAACTTCAGGAGGTAATAGTGCCACTGGAGCAGTTGCTGGAGGAGTTGCGGCTGGTGCAGCCTTACTGTTTGCTGCCCCTGCATTAGCATTTGCTTGGTGGCGTCGGAGGAAGCCTCAGGAATTCTTCTTTGATGTTCCTGGTTAGGGTTTTAACTGAAGAAAAAAAAAAAAAACCAGATTTAGACTTTGTAGGATGTTTTGATGAAATATGTTTGTCTCTTTGCAGCTGAAGAAGATCCCGAGGTTCATCTAGGACAGCTTAAGAGGTTTTCACTGCGAGAATTACAAGTTGCAACAGATAGCTTTAGCAACAAAAATATTCTGGGTAGAGGAGGATTTGGGAAGGTTTACAAAGGACGTCTAGCAGATGGCTCATTGGTGGCTGTAAAAAGACTTAAAGAAGAGCGTACACCTGGAGGAGAGTTGCAGTTTCAAACGGAAGTTGAGATGATAAGCATGGCCGTGCATCGGAATCTCCTCCGCTTACGTGGCTTTTGCATGACACCAACTGAAAGACTGCTTGTTTATCCCTACATGGCTAATGGAAGTGTTGCATCATGTTTGAGGGGTAAACCTTGTTATCGTTGGCATTTGTCATTGATATTTCAACTGCCTTGACACAATTTGTTTTGATTATCAAATAGCTCGATCATTCTTTGTGCCTTCTAATACTAGCTTTGTGCCAGTTATATCATTGTCTTAATTGTTTTATTGATGCATGTTTTAGAACGCCCACCGTCACAACCTCCTCTAGATTGGCCAACAAGGAAGCGAATTGCATTGGGATCTGCAAGGGGTTTATCTTATTTGCATGATCATTGTGATCCAAAGATTATTCATCGGGATGTTAAAGCTGCAAATATTTTGTTGGATGAGGAATTTGAGGCTGTTGTTGGGGATTTTGGGTTAGCAAAATTGATGGACTACAAGGATACTCACGTCACCACTGCTGTCCGTGGTACAATAGGGCACATAGCTCCAGAGTACCTATCTACTGGTAAATCGTCTGAGAAAACTGATGTTTTTGGTTATGGAATCATGCTTCTGGAGCTAATTACTGGACAGAGGGCCTTTGACCTTGCTAGGTTGGCAAATGATGATGATGTCATGTTGCTTGATTGGGTATGCACACTTTACTATGTTATTGTATTTTATTTTTTTGTTGGAGTCTTGTCTTTTTGCCTGTTTCACAAGGCTTCGGAACAATGACTAGTTCGAATATGTAATGGAATTGATGTTGTCTCAGGTAAAAGGACTTCTTAAGGAGAAGAAGTTAGAAATGCTAGTAGATCCTGATCTCCAAAACAAATATGTGGAAGCAGAGGTGGAGCAACTAATCCAGGTTGCGCTGCTTTGTACGCAAGGCACTCCGATGGAGCGGCCTAAGATGTCAGAAGTGGTGAGAATGCTTGAAGGTGATGGTTTAGCAGAGAGATGGGATGAGTGGCAAAAGGTAGAAGTTCTTCGTCAGGAGGTGGAATTATCCCCTCATCCAAATTCTGATTGGATTGTTGACTCGACAGAAAATCTGCATGCGGTTGAGTTATCTGGTCCAAGGTGACCATGGCACAGTTACAAGAGAGGAAATACTACCTATTTTTTATTTTTATCATAATTTTGCTACCCTTTTTTTTGTCTTTTGATTTGATGAATGTATCCTGATTTTAAGTCTCATGTAAGTCCATTCTGCATTGTATTCATTACCTTTGTGCATACGAGTCGTGTTGTTGAGCTGCAATTTGTGTCATCAGCTGCCAATGGAGTCTGATATTTGGATGCGGCCCGAGCAGTTCAGTCTTGCCTACTGCAATTTTATGGAAGAGTAGGCCTGAGCAGTGAATTTTTCAAATTGAAGTACATAGAGGAACCCCCATGGAACGCTGGTTACTAATTTAAACATTTTTTAGTGAGAAAGTTGTCTGGATGAATTATTTGTTACTGAACTTGTGCCATCTTTGGTTTGCAAACCGACTGTTCTAATTCTAAGTGCTCAGCTCACGTCTTCAATTGAACTATTTTTCAGAAAATTATAGTAAAAACTAAAACGATTTAGTGTTCTTACTGTAATTGATTCATTTCACTGTTGATTTTAGCTTACAGGCCCAGCCTCGATGTACCCTCCTTTTCATTTTGTAAAATTATTAGACTTTTTAAGTAATTAGAGTTTAAGTTTAACCTAACACTAACAACTTACATAAATAATATTAATGCTCTAATTAATAATATACCCATTCTACGTTTGAACAGTTCCATACCATTCACCACAAAAAAATAGGAACACTCGAAAAATGCAAATCCTAGCCGTAATAGACGAAAGATTTAGATTATTATTGGGTAGGGGCCGCGACTCGCGCAGCCCCCTCTGCCACAAATTTTGACGTAGGCTCTCCCTCTTGGGGAGACCTTAGACCAGCACCCCTCCTCAGTGCAATGGAGGTCACTGACCTAGACCATGGGCCTTCATGATCACCCATTGATCCCGTCCAGGTAAGTATGTATAACGTTGCTGAGGCCTTCTAATTTATACCCACACGCCTCATGTGACTTCTTGTGTTTCTTCGATGTGGGATTGTTAGTTAAACGCCAGACAGGTCATCACTTTCTTGGAACAGCTTCTTTAAGTCAGTACAGTTCTAGCACCATATTTACGCAAAACTCAACGAAGCAGAAACTTGATTGATACTTTGGGAATCAAAGCCAGTATCAAATGAAAAGTTGGAAAAACATTTCCATGGAGGAAACTTTTCAAACCCTTTTTAAAGCTGGTTGTAGGTTGAATCTCTAGTTTAAAACCTACAGCCTCTACCAATAGAGAACGAACAATGGCTATGAGCATGGATGGATTCTTGACTTCAAGTGCTTGGAAACAAGGTAGAGGCAGAAGTCACAGTGGTTGTGACCTGGAGATTGTTACTAGAGAATAAAACTTGCAGACCTGAATCCCTCTACTAGGAAAAACCTCTTATTGTCTTAAGTTGTTGGACTAACAACCAAGAACTGGATTGATGAAATATCTAGTAGTTTTTGCGTTACTGGCTTATCAACTATGGTTTGAACGTAGCTAAATCCTGTTGTTGTCATGAGCGGTTGCTCAATATCCATCACATTCATAAAATGAACTCGGATGGAAAAATAAACAGGCACAAGGTTTTGTTAAATCTGTTTAACAAAATTACAAAGGCTGGACAATTGAATGTCAAAATTCAAGGAAAGATGAACTTCATTACCTGCGACAGAATAAGGTTTCTTTACATGAATCCTATAATTGATCAACACAAAATACATAAACTCATCTGAGATGGCTTCTCTCAACTACAATAAGCAGTTGAAATTTCCTAATGATAAAGTCTCATTGAACATGTAACAACTAGTAACCTTGTACTCTACAAATAACAACGAAAATGGCTCACCCCAAATTGCATGGATGACTGCACGGCACTAAGTCAACTCTCCACAAACCAATGCACAGGACCCAAAAATCAAAGGTCATGGATTGAATTGGAATGATCTGTAGCAGATAGAGCACTTGATCCAAGATTTGAGTTCTGTGATGTGAACAAATTTGGGTATGAGAAGTATGGCTCATCATCCATTGAAGGCAATCTCTGTGGCTGGTGACTAGCAGACCCTTGCTCAACAACATGATCACTACGAGGAGAATCATAATCCACTTCGAGTTTCTCAAAGGAAGGAATATCCAACAACTCTGATGCCTGGTGGCCCTCATGAAGTCGATGGAAGTCTTTATAACTTGGAACATTATCCCCGTCACCAAAAGATTGTTGGTGAACAAAAGGTGGCTTATCAGCAGAAGCTGATAGATCAGGAGTATCCACAAAAAAGGGGTTATCATAGCCACTCTCATGTAACCTCTCACTGTTTTTCTTGGTTAGCTCACTAATCCTTGCCTGTGCAAGAGTTGCTGCTGAGCGAGCTGCTGCTGCTGCATGTTCAGCAGTCTCAGCAGCAGCATGCGCTGCAGCTAAAACATCTTGAAGATCCACATTAGCCTTGGTTCCGGTCCTTGTTACATGGGGTGGTGAAGTGCTTGGTATTGTTGCATGCTTAGCAGTCTCCACAGTGCCCCCCACAGTAGCTGAAACATTCTGCAGATCCACATTGACCTCACTTTTGGTCCTCGGTGCAGAGGGTGGCGATGAAAATGATGGAGAGGATAGTGAAGGGGGAGTTATGGATGACAGAAACTGTTTTTTTTCCCTGGCACTTGCCGCGGTGCTTGAAATTTCATCCCTGGTAGCTGCTGACTTTTCTTCAATCACATCCTGATGTACTACAATATGAGGTTCTTGTGATAGATCTTTGTTAGTCACATAGTGATTTGATGATTCATGATCAATGTCAGGGTGTAGAGCAGCTTGTGCAGGTGGTGCTATCCCTGGTGCCGAGGCAGAATTTGCACTTGGCAGCAGCGACACCTCAGGAACTTCAGAAAAATCTAATGGGTCAAAGCCTGTATCAGAATCAGACTGTTCATGCTTGGCAAGATCAGGAGCGACATCATGCTTCTCTTTTGGAAGAGGCAATATAGTGATATGTGTTGGACCATTCTGACAATGAGAACACGTGTAAGACAAGGAAAGATAACAAGAATTGAGGTAGTTGCACCATACTACTCACCAATAAATCTTCATTCTTTTTTAAAAGCTCGGTTTCAGATGCAGCTGGGTCCCAGTCTAACTCATGCTCTTCAGCAATTTCCTTCAAAAGCTTCAGCTTTGCTTCAGGTGAAGGCGCACAAACTGAAAGGAGTTGTATTAACTGCAGGATTTCAATTTGAAAAATGTCAGAAGAAAAGGAAACATAAGCATAAACATAAACAAAGGAACTTGTTGCAAGAAATAAATCAAGGCATAAGATAGAGATTCAAAAAACCTGGCGATTAACACCACAAGCTGGCCTAAGCTCTGTTGCAGCAGCTACAAATTCCTTTCCATATTTGGAAGCAAATAGGGTTTGAACCTGCAGCAGCTCGGGTAGATCTCCACATCTTGGTGCAGCAAAACAGACACTGGATATTGCTTCTTTCAAGTCTAAAGGACATTCCCTGAAAAATAAAAATAAAATGTCATTTGAAAAATACAACCTATGAAAAATGAGCGGTATTCTTAACTCCAAGTAGCTATGAAGATTCTTCAACTCACTTTGCATAGAGGTATAAATTTAGTACAAGCTGGGTTAAACAAATAAATTATCAGAGCTACACACAGATGTTGCCATTCATGAAATTGTATAACCATAAAGAAAAATTGACAGGATATGGAACATAAACAAATCGACTTCCCAACCACATTGGAAATCCAATATGAAGAAGATAACAGGTTAGATTTTTGTAAAACTTAACTTGGGGGTCTATAAGAAGGCTCTTAATGATGATACTATCTGCAAACTCTTCAGTCTTGACTGATTTTAAGACAACCCACAACCATAATGGCTCGAGAAGGTAAGGCAGAGTTGAAGCTTCACCTGAATTATCTGCAGGTTCGCTACTCAATTAACATGTCATAGCAACTCTAGGATAACAATCACCATTGAACCTCCTAATTGTTTGTCTGGCAACTTCGACCCAATTCTCAACTTTAACAGTTCATATTATACTTGAGCTTAAACAATTATTGCAAATTCAGCATTTAGACAACAGCCTAGAGTTTCTAAGGTAAAGCAGAAATATCAAAGACTGTGACTTGCACTGCTCCCTCCAAAACAAGTCTGGAAAGTGATCAGGATTTCATCCTAGATCATGAAACGGTGAATCTCCAGAGTTAAAGCTGGACAGCCCAGGGCAGTGCAAATATATCCTACATTATGATATAGCATGTCTGTAGTAATGTGGTGAAACATGAATTGAGTAGAAAACTGGAAAAGTGAAAACATATAAAACCATCCTATGTTATGCTACTCTGATCCTTCTCCACATATATAACTGAATATCAGTAC
>Ga0325401_1004869_pt1 | contig 12724 bp, 12 predicted proteins | sample PopdelMetagenome_FD_205666 | JGI IMG/M metagenome (GOLD analysis project Ga0325401, IMG submission 205666) | Populus deltoides microbial communities from Bellville, Georgia, United States - Xylem-PdKOR-R2 | ecosystem: Host-associated > Plants > Phyllosphere > Stem > Wood/Secondary xylem | place...
CGGGCACCAACTGGTTGCAGGCGCACTAGCCGCAGGTTGGCACTGCGCTAGGTGATGCGGCCAGCCGGTCTGTGGCGAGCTAAAATGGGTATCCGCACGTCGGAACTCGCTTTTGGCTCGTCGCAGACTGGCTGGCCGCGTTGCTTTTCAAAACACCTTCCGCACTTGTGAGTCGTATAGTACAGCTTGAACCTACAGCTGAACGCTATGCAACACGAAACGCACACCACTACGCTACAGAATGTAGCCCGCGGCATCATGGGCACTTTCATGGTAGTCGCCGGCACGGGACACCTTACTTTCGTCCGCCGCGAGTTTCAGGCCCAAGTCCCCGACTGGATACCCCTAGACAAGGATTCCATTGTGCTACAATCGGGGGTAGTGGAGATTGGGCTAGGGCTAGCGTTGCTGTTTTGGAAATCGCGCCGGGTGGAGATGGGGCTTGGATTAGCGGCGTTTTACGCCCTCGTGTTTCCGGGTAATATTCACCAGTATACCCACCACATTTCGGCCTTCGGCCTCGACACCGACGCCAAGCGGCTCGGCCGGCTATTTTTTCAGCCAGTACTAATGGGCTGGGCTTTGTGGTCGACCGGAGCGCTGAAGAGCTTGCGTCTACCACGTCAGACGCCAAAAGGCACCAATAGCACGTTGTAGCTGTTTATAAGAAGCCTACGTTTGGCAAACGAAGCGCAAGAACATCCGCAACCGTTGCAAACTCCTGGCTTCCGAATTGGTATTACACGTGTATGACGACAGATTCTTCTTTTGACGTAGTAGTGATAGGTGCCGGTCCGGTAGGGCTAGCTTGTGCCTTGGAAGTACAGCGGCAAGGCCTCAGTGCCGTGGTAGTCGATAAAGGGGCGCTGGTGAACTCTATCTTGGGGTACCCGACCAACATGGAATTCTTTTCCACGCCCGAGCTCCTCGAAATCGGTGGGCACCCCTTTCCAACGGCGCACTACAAGCCCCTGCGGGAAGACGGCATCGACTACTATCACCGCGTGGCCCGCGCCGAAAAGCTGAACTTGCGTCTCTATGAGCGAGTAACCGGCTTAGAAGGTGACCTAGGTCATTATGAGGTTATCACGGAGAAAGGCCGAATCGGCTGCCGATACGTGGTGGTGGCTACGGGTTTCTACGACGTACCCAACTACCTGCGTGTGCCTGGCGAAGACCTGCCACACGTGTCGCACTATTACAAGGAGCCTTATGCCCATGCTCACCAAGACGTGGTGGTAGTTGGGGCCAAAAACTCTTCGGCGAAGGCTGCTTTGCAGCTGTTGCGCACGGGAGCTAGGGTTACCATGATTGTGCGCGGCGAAGAAATCAGCCAATCGGTGAAATATTGGATCCGCCCTGATTTGCTTAACCGTATCAAGGAAGGCCGCATCAAAGCATACTTCAACACCACCACTGAGCGCATCACCCCCAATACGGTAGAAGTGAGCACACCTGAGGGTCCGCTGTCCATCCCGGCCACGTACGTGTACGCCCTCACCGGCTACCACCCCGACTTCCAATTCTTGACTGTACTTGGCATCACTTGCCAAACCGACCTAGCTCAAACCCCCACCCACGACGCTGAGACCTTGGAAACCAACCGTATGGGTGTGTACCTAGCCGGCACCGTCTGTGGTGGCTTGAATACCAGCCGCTGGTTTATTGAGAATGGCCGCTACCACGCGCAGGTTATTGCTGCTCACATAGCTGGTCAGCCGGCCCCGGAGCTGCCAGAGGTTCTGCAACCCGTGCAACTATCCGTGGACGCATCAACCGCAGGCGCTTAGCTCTGCATTTACACTTTCTCGCTAGTTGCACCATAAAAAAGACCTCCTTGCTAGCAAGGAGATCTTTTTTGGGTTAGTTAAACTTGCTGCTTGCCGTTATGGAAAGCTTACGCCACGGTAGCTGTTCGGATTGACGGGCTGAATGCTAGCACCATACTTGGCATTGATGGCACTGATCATTTCATTGGCAAGAATGGCGTAGCCGCGGGGTGTGGGGTGCACCCCGTCGAGGGAGAACAGGTTACCGGAGATAAATGAGGTAGTATTTGCCACCGCGTTGATGGCGAAGCCGTTCGCTGCTAAGCTCGTGAAGAAGGCATTTGCATCGAAAATAGCTAGGTTTTTAGCCGTTGCTTGGCTGCGAAGCGTTGCGTTGTAGGCGTTGGTAGCCGTGCTTACTTGCGTTTGCTCAGCATCATCCAACACAAATGCACTGGGGAACGGATTACCCAGGCTTACCCCGAAGGCTTGCGTGGTATCGATGGCATAAGCCGTCAGGAACGTGCGGAATCCTGCCGCCGGCTGGCCCGATTGTGCGTACACGAAGCGCCACGGCCGCCCAGTGGGGGTGCCGATAAGACCTACGAAAGGCGAAGCCGTGAGGGTGAACAGTTGCCGGCCACCTACTGCATCACGAATGTCGCTGGTAGCAATTTGCTTGCGGTTGCCCGACGTTACTCCACCAGGGTTTGCTCCCGTTTGTATCACTAGCCCCGGCACACTCTTCGCCTGTAGCGTGGCTTTCAGTAACGGGCCTACCGTTGTGAAGAAAGGGATATTCGTTACGTCGGGAATGGTGGCCACTAGCCCTTTCGCACCGTTTGCCGTCAGGACGTTGATGATGCGGTTCGACTTTAGGGCGAATGTATCGGGGCGCGTAATAGTGGTTGTGGTGGAGGCCCCACCCGCCGTAGCGTAGCCAAGTACGTCGTTATTACCGAGCCAGGTGGTGAAGAACGTAGCCGTTGCAGCTTCCGCTTTCACACGTTGAAAATAGGTTTGCAGCGCGCTAGCAACAGGCGTAATACGCTCGAAGTAAGGGTTGCCAAGTTGGCTGCCATAGCCCGGCGTTTGAATATCCGACAGCCTGATCCCAGGCACTCCCAAGTTGTTAATAGGGCTGTCGTAGCGCGTGAACAGCAACGGCGTCGCTTGCCGGATAGCACGGTTCGATGTTTCAGTAGTCGTGACAGGCGAGCCAGCAGCGTCGAAGCCCGTCAGCTTCAGATATCCAGAGCCGTTCTGTTGATTAGCTTGGTCAAACAACGGTTGCGTAAAGTCGCCACCGCCTACTGTTTTAAATTGTTGGGCCAGAATGTTCGGATATGAGTTTTGCTGGCCTTCCAGGTACAAGCCATTGTCGCCGTAGCCAGCCGTGAGGGAGTTACCAACCGAGATGTAGCGGGTAAAGTCGGCAGAACCTCGGCTGGTGCTAGGAGCATCTAAGTCGGGCTGGCAGCTAGCAAGTGCCACACCTAGCACGCCCAGCGCCACCGCACTTTTGGGAAATAACGTATTCATATAGGAGAAGCAGGTGGGTTAGAAGGTGTAGTTCAGGCCGATACCAGGAATGACGATGCGCGTCTTGTAAGTGCCAGCCACGCGGTCGGTAGTGTTGTTAGCAATCAACTCCTGTTGAGTCTGGCTGCGCTTTTTTAGGTCGATGAACTGCGCGGAAATGTCGACCCCGAAGTGCTCCGAAAACTTATAAGAGGCGCCTAAAGTCGCGCCCACGCGGTCAGCATCGGGGGTTTCAGGCGTTACGTAGCCTTCTTTCACGGGCGAAAGGTCATATGAACCGCCAGCTCGTACCGTGAAAGCATCACTCACTTGGTATTGCCCACCTAGCCGGAAGGTGAAGGCATCTTTGTACTCACGGCGCGAGTTACTAGTATTGTTACCGCCTACTACGCCATCAAACGTAAAGTTCAACTGCTGGTATTTGTGCCATTCCGTAAAATTGACGTCCAGACCTAGGGTCAACTTATCGTTCGGCCGCACGCCCACACCAAGGGTAGCAGTGCCGGGCAGTGGCAGCGTTACATCGAAGTTGGTAGCGGTGAAGCGCGAAGCCAAGGAGGCCGGAATGTTGGAGAGTTTTACGTCGCCTTTGTTGCTTTTCACGTGCGCATTGATGCGGGAGCGGTAGCTCAACCCAATGCTCAGAACCTCGCTCGGCTTCAGGTACAAGCCAATGTTGTACCCTAGCTTGTTCTGCGCTTTACCATCGAGCTCGACATGACCAATATTGCCTTGCGCATCTTGCACTGGCACATCGCGTTGCAAATTCACCGAGCCATACGCCAGCACGACTAACCCAGCACCAATACTTACTCCTTCTGTAATAGCGTAGCTAACAGTAGGTTGTACGAAGATGGACTCTAGCGTAATATCCGTGAGCGAGTAGCGACCTTCCCACCCCGTAGCATACTGCAACTTGCTTCCGAAAGGCGTGTACACGGCGATACCAGCCCGGAACTTACCCTCAGACGGACCAATGCCAGCGTAGAGGTTAAAAGGCGTAACAGTGCTGTTGCGCAATTCGCGCTGCGAACCGCCGTACTCGGCCCGGAATGCCGACCGCGCCATGGTAGCGTTTACGCCTACCTGCACGCCCCGCTCGCGCACCATTGCCAGGGCGCCGGGGTTGTAGAACATGGCAGCTTGGTCGAGCGACAGGCCGACGCCCACGCCGCCCATGCCATTGTTCTTCTGACCAGCGAGGGTTACTTGAAAGCCACCCGCGGAAGCGGCCGTACTGGTAAGTAGAGCGCCACTCGCTAGGAGTAGATGTTTGACGTTCATAGGAGAGGTAAAAAAGTGGGAATTGTGGGTTGAGGTCTGGAGAGGAAATGTAAGAAGAATTAGACAAAAATAGTAGGCGTGCCGAACACTTTACTTTGTCACCAAAGTCAGTGAACCTAAGTTCTTTGCACTACAAGCCCATAAAACCAAGCATTTTCCGGGCTATTGCTCGCTGACTTTTATCTGTCGGCTCCGCAAATCGAAGCGCTGGCCGCACACAAGTAAATGCACGCGCAAATCTTGGCCCGAAACCGGTTCACCCCGCCCAATACGCCCCAAATTACTGTCGCGCAGGTGGCTACCATCGACCACCATCACCACCCCGTCGCCGAATACCTCTGCTTCGTGTCCGTGTCGTACCACAATGCCGGTTTCCTGACCTAGCCCTAGGCCTAGCCGCGTGGGGTGCTGCACTACCGCATGCGCGAGCCGCCCAAAACGCCCCCGCTCGGCAAAGTGCTGGTCGATGTACATCTCGCGTATCAAACCTAGGCCATGCGCCGTGCGCAAGCCGCCCTTGGTGAGCGAGCGGGCGCCGTGGCCTTCTACAATCATGCAGCTCGGCATCACGGCAGCGCCGGCGCTGGTGCCGGCCACAATAAAGTGCTCATCCTGTCGGTAACGGTCGAGCAAGATGGCCTGCGCTTGGGTTTTGTCCCAGAACTCGGTGATGCGCTCTTGGTCGCCGCCGGTGAAGAACACCAATCCGGCCCGGCGAAGCCGCTCTAGGTGGGCAGGCGTATCGGCGGGGTGGCGCTCATCGACGCGCAAATGGTGTACTTGCGCGCACCCTAGCTCCTGAAACGCATTGACGTAGGCTTTGCCCGAACGCCCCGGCTCAGGGGCGGCCGTCGTCACGATTTCGATGGGCGTGGTAGCTTGGTCAGGCACCATATCGGCCAGCAACGTCAGCATTTCATCGTCGTCGCCACCACCAAGGGCAACAAGCGTTCCGCGCGCAAGAGTAGACGAGTGAGACATAGGCAGCTAGGTAGAACGGCTCAAAAGTACACGCCGGTTTACGGACTTGTACGGCGAATTAAGCGAATTGAGCGTACGAGGAAGGCTAGGGTCGAGCTTCTGGGCAGTGGAATAGCTTGTTCAAGGGCTCAAAAACAAGGAGTTACTCTTTTCTATTGCGTTGCTTGGTGGGCGCATCCTTCCTGCTACTGCTAAGCGGCTTTTCACCGGAAATGTCGTTCAGCTTCCAGTTGTATTTTGAAAAGGCGCTTCATTCAGAATTAATACGTTGGCATGCCTGTTTCCCGGCCAGGATGCCCTACTTTTGCGGGCCTTTTAGTCACTAACCTTCCTGCCTAGCGAGAAAAAATCTTTGCTTTTTCATGAATCAGCACCCGACTACCGAACAAATTACGTCCCTGGTTCAGGAGGGCGAGTTTTTTAAGCTCAAGAATATTCTCAAAGAATTCGAACCGGCAGAGCTGGTTGCGCTGATCGAGGAAGAAGAAGAGCGTGAGCAGTTGATCATTTTCCGCCTGCTACCGCTGCGCTTGGCCACGGAGGTATTCGAATACCTAGACCTAGATACGCAGCGGCTGTTTCTGGCTAATTTATCGCAGGATAAGATTACCGACATCCTCAACGAGATGTCGCCCGACGACCGTACGGCGCTGCTGGAATTTCTCCCGGAAGACTTTGTAAAGGAGATTATTCAGACGCTCTCGGAGCCGGAGCGCAAGGTGACGTTGGAGCTGCTCGGCTACCCCGAGTCGAGCGTGGGCCGCCTGATGACGCCCGACTACATTGCCATTCGGGAAAACTGGACGGTGCAGCAGGTACTCGACTACATTCGGCGGCACGGGCGACACTCCGAAACGCTCAACGTGCTCTACGTGACCGATGAGCGCGGTGTGCTGATCGACGACCTAGGTATTCAGGAAATTCTGCTGGCCGATCCGCAGAAATACGTGAGTGAGCTGATGGACCGGCGCTACGTGTACCTGCAAACCATGCAGGATCAGGAAGAAGTTATTGAGGTGTTCCGGCGCAACAACCGGGTAGCCTTGCCGGTGGTAGGCAGTGAGGGAGTGTTGTTTGGCATCGTCACCATCGACGATATTCTGGACATTCGGGAAGAAGAAGACACCGAGGACATTCAGAAGCTAGGTGGTTCGGAGGCCTTGGATGAGCCCTACTTGACCACTTCCATCTGGAGTATGGTGAAGAAGCGGGCGGGCTGGCTCGTGATTCTGCTCATCGGCGAAATGCTGACGACCTCGGCCATGCACCACTTCGAAGACGATTTGCAGAAAGCGGCGGTGCTAGGGCTCTTCATTCCCCTAATCATCTCGGCAGGCGGCAACGCCGGTTCGCAGGCCACGTCGTTGATTATCCGGGCCATGAGCTTGGGCGAGTTTTCGCTCAGCGACTGGTGGATCGTATTGCGCCGCGAAATACAATCGGGGCTGTTGCTGGGTGGTATCCTAGGCGTGGTAGGCTCGTTGCGTATTGTCTTGTGGGCCACCGTCATAGACCCCGGCTACTTCGGTCAGTATTGGGAATTGATTGCCATCACGGTTGGCTTCTCGCTACTTGGCATTGTACTGTGGGGCGCACTATCGGGGGCAATGCTTCCCATGTTGCTCAAGCGGTTGGGCCTCGACCCAGCTACTGCCTCCGCTCCGTTTGTGGCCACCCTCGTCGACGTAACGGGGTTGATCATTTACTTTTCCGTGGCCACCATGGTGTTGCGCGGCACGCTGCTTTAGCGGGCACACACTGTAAAGACACTTATTTGTGTTTCGCCATTGAACGATTGACGTTTAAATAATACGCTACCAGCCACCACAAAAAAGCCGCGCTCCATCTAGGAACCGCGGCTTTTTTGTGGTGGCTGGTAAGCTTACTAGCTACCGAGTATTCCCGATATCTGCTGGGTAATAGCGAGGTGTTCTTTGATGGCCACGGAAGCTAGGGTGGCAATGTGGCGGCCGTGTTTTTCCATCATGTTGCTGGCGCCAGGTGCAGCGCTAGCTAGGTACCCGCTGGTGAGCGTATTCAGCTGCTGGTGGGATTGAATTTGGGCGGCAATGTAAGCTTTGTCGAAGGCGGCGCCTTTAGCAGCTTTAAGCTGGTCGAGCATACCTTGGGCCTTAGCATCCAGAGGGGGCGGCGTAGTACCTAGGTCTTTCAAAATGCTCATCATGCCATTCATTTCGGCTAGCTCAAAACCCGCAAACTGCTTAGCGTATTTATTCGTGGCTTGGGTAGTAGCCACTTGGCTGCTCATTAGCGACATTTGCGCCAGTGGAGCAACGGCGGCTCGAAACTGCGCTTCCGTTGTGATGGAGCCGGCTCCTTGCACCAGCAAACCGCTTTCATCTTCCTTAAAGGTGAAGGATTGTAGCAGCGAAGCAAGGGACGACATACCTAGGCCAAGTGCCAAAGAGCCGCGCACGGAGTTCGTCAGAAAATTTCGGCGCGGGGTCGATTCATTCAGTGGATGTAGGTGCATAGTTTTAGTCGTTAAGAGAATACCATTTTTGTGGCCGCAAGCGTAAGCCGCCAGCTAGCATGCACTTCATAACGTCTACATAATCAGAAGGTTAATAGCCGAGCTTCGGATATTTTGCCAAACCTCAACGGTTGAAAGCCAGTCGTAATGCCTCGCTTCTGATCATTACTTTTACGAAACTAACTCACCCACAATCCCTTGCGGCTCTCTACTGGTATCATGCGGCCTAGCACCTGGATAAGCAGAATTTTACTCTGGCTGGCCGGTAGCGGGGGCCTTGCTAGCTGCGCCGTGGTGGGCAACATCACGCAACTTCCCGAAGGTTGGTACGAGGTGATGCACCTAGGAGGCAACGACACGCTGGCTGCGCGGCTGGACCGGCAGAGGGTGTACGTGCAGTCGCGCGCCGATTCGCTTATTTTCACCCCGTATTCTACCCAGCCGACACCACCGACTATTCAATACCGCTTGCAGCCCGACCACCACGTGCTGCTTCTCGACCGCCGCCTCGACCTAGATGTGTTTACCATTCCGGTGAAGGTGCGCCCGCCGCGCGCTGGTGTGCCCGTGCAGCTGAATAGCAACTTTAACGCGGCGCTCTACCTAGGTCGGCGCTTCAATTTCTACTACCTGAGCCGGCAGAGCGTTACGCCCTGGCAGCAGGCCCCGCGTATTCGGGCCACTGGCTTGGGCTACGGCGGCTTCTTAGGGTTAGGCTCTACACTAATTACCGGCGACGTGACGCGCCAGCAAGCTGGCCCCGAGTACGAAGGACTGGTGTTACATGCCGGGCTAGCTACCCTCTACGATGCGCGCATCTTCAACGTCGGGCTGGCTGCCGGCCTCGACCACCTTATCGGCCCCGACCGCCGCTTCTGGATTTATCAGCACCGCCCCTGGCTAGGCCTCTTGTTTAGCCTAGACTTGAACTAGTAGCGCTTGCGTAATTAAGCAGCTGATTGATTGAGTAGTTTTGTTCTGCGGGTTATATCGTGTTAGCCTCCTTGGTTTATGCCATGGCTCAGTAATCCAGCCGGCGATTTGCTTTCTTTTCGCTGTTCTTTTTCTTGGAGGCCAGTCGTTCACGCACAGCACCGGGGCTTGGTTTGGTGGCTTTGCGGGCTTTGGGTTTGTGCAACGTGCGCTTTAGCAGAGCATACAATTTCTGCACGGCCGTCTCTTTGTTGCGCAGTTGGCTGCGGTCTTCCTGGGCCGTCACGAGCAGGTAGCCTTCGGTAGTGAGTTGCTTGGCTAGTTTTGCCAGCAGCACCTCTTTCTGCTCCTCGGTGAGCAGTTGTGAGTTGGCCACGTGGAAGCGCACCTCCACCTTCGATTCTACTTTGTTTACGTTTTGTCCGCCGGGGCCACTGCTCCGCGCCGTTTGGAACTGGAGCTCAGATGAAAGATCGGGTATCATTTTTCCATTGATCAGTTAACATTGATCATTTGTTAAGCTAGGGATTATTAGTGCTCTGTATTCAAACGCTGCACCAACTAGCGAGCATCAATTGTTCGGGCCACGCGAAACAATTACTGCTGATCGACGGCTGAATACAGCATCCAGCCGAGCAAGAGCATGCGCAGCGTCCAAGCGAGGGTGCGCAGCCAGTTGGTGCGCGTGAGGCCGTCGATGGCAATGTAGTTGAAGCCTGCGGCCGCCAAACGGTTGTGGAAAGGCACCGAAACGAAGAACGTGACGCCCCAAATCAGCACGACTAACCCTAGGCTCCACCAGACGTTGCTGCCCAGCGTATCGCGCCCTTGCCACACGAGCAAGCACGCTAGCAGTGCCTCCGCCACCATGGGCGCCATTACTACCCAACCCATTCGGGCGAGGTGGGCTTTGTGGTAGGCAGCAAACTCCGCCGGCGCTACCAACCCAAACGCCGGATAATGCACGAGCTGCACCGTCCAGATAACGCCTGTGAGGTAGGTAGCCAGGGCAAAGTTGAGCAGTAATAGCAGCGCAAGCGACATATCGGAGCAGCAAGGGTCTGCCTACGCCCTACGGGCAAAGCGGGAAAACGGTAATTCTTCGCGCCTGAATTATCGGCAGCAACAGTTAATTGTTACTTATTTGACGTTAAAATAAAAAGTGCAGGCAACCATTGCCGTTTGCAAATCATCTGGGGGTTTAGTAATATACTCTTAACCAAAACCAACTGATTATGAAAACGCTACGCCTTTTGTTGCTGGCCGTATTGCCTGCCCTGCTCTTGCTTCCCTCCTTCCGGCCGGCCTACCTAGCCTCGCGCGAAGTGCGGCAAATTAGCGCTTTCACCGGGCTCAAGTTGGCTGGCTCGCCCAAAGTAATATTGCGCCAAGGCAGCCCGCAGAAGGTAGAGCTAGAAGGCGACCCGGCCGACCTAGCCCGCATCGAGACGGTGGTGAGCAGCGGACAGCTGCGCATTGGGGTTAAGAACACGAATAACCGCAACAACAGCGACTCCGACGGTGGCATCCTCGATAAATTGATAGGCAGCTCCGACAACTACCGCATGGGCCCGGTGACCGTCTACGTTACGATGCCCGAAATAAAAGCCCTGAGCGTGAGTGGCTCGGGCAGCATCAAGGCGGCTGAGGCCATCAAGGCCAACGACCTTGACTTAGCCGTGAGTGGCTCAGGCAGCCTAAACCTAGCCCAGGTGCAAAGCGCCGCTATTTCGTCGGCTATTTCGGGCTCGGGTTCCATCACGATCATGGGGGCAGCCCCGCGCCACGACATACGCATCAGCGGCTCGGGCAACGTACAATCGGCTGATTTGCGGGCTCAAGACAGCAAAGTATCAATCAGCGGCTCTGGCAACTGCCGGGTAAACGCCACCAAAACCCTCGACGCCCGCATTGCTGGCTCGGGCAACATTTACGTAAGCGGCAACCCTCAGATTAATAGCTCAGTAGCGGGCAGCGGCCGAGTGCACCGAAGCTAGGTTTACCCGCGCATTCCTACCCTAGTACAACGCCCCGCTTGCGCAAACAAGTGGGGCGTTGTGACTTTTGTTGGTAGTTAACTACTTAGAAGTCGAACAAGCCGCGTTTGGAGGAATTCTTCTCCTTCTTGCGCTTCCTTTTCTTTTTGTCGTCGTCGCCGAAGACTCGGTCAAACAGGCCGGTATTTTTTTCTTTGATGAACACGTAGCGGATCGAGAAGGCCGTGGGCACCCGAAACCAGTCTTCGCTATGCCCGATTTCGACGCTCGGTTTCACGTCGAGGGACAGGTCAATGGGCAAAAATGCCACCTTGTATTCTAGTCCCAGGATACCATCGACGCCGCCGAAGCCGCCGTGGTTTTTCTCAACGCCTAGGTGGGCGCCGGCGCCGGCGTAGTAGTTGAGGCTGCGCCCGAGTAGCCCAAAGTGGTGCTCGGCAAGCACCGTGACGCTGGCCTCGCGGTTGCGAATAATACCGATGCCTTCGAGCGTGCCTTTGGAATAAATCCGCTGTTGCACCGTGACGCCAAAGTTTTCTTTGCCAAGCCGCAAGCCGGCGGCCGTGATATACTTTTGGGCAGTTGCTTGTTGCCAACCTAGGCTCAGCAGCCCAGCGCAAACAAGCGTTGACAGGGCCCGAGGGGACGGTAGTCGAAATATCATAATCTTGTAACCAACGAAACGAACTCAGCCGTGTGGGTCGCGTTTCAACGTAAATTAGTTGCGCAAAGTACGAGCCTAGCTATGATATTGCGGCTTTTGCGGTAACAACGCCGTACCTTGCGCCCGCTTTTTTTCGCTGATTCACTTTCCCTGCTCTGTGTATATTCACCAAGTGGCGGCCTACTTGCCCGCCGCCGTCGTTACCAACGAACACTTCACCCGTCTGAACGGCCTCTCTCACGAGTGGATCATCGAGCGTACCGGCATCCGGGAACGACGCAAAGCGGCTCCCGGTGAAAATACGAACACCATGGCCGTAGAGGCCACCAACCGCGTACTAGCCGCAGCTCCCGAAGTTCCGGCTTCTACTATCGACCTGATTGTGGGCGGTACTTACACGCCCCACGACACTATTTTCACGATGGCTCATGCTGTGCAGCATGCCATTGGCGTGACGGATATTCCGGTGGTCAGCATCTCGTCGGCGTGCTCCTCGTTGCTCAACGCCCTAGAGATTGTAGAAGGGTACTTTGCCATGGGCAAAGCGCGCAACGCCTTGGTGGTGGTATCGGAGCACAACACGGCTTACAACAACGAAGACGACACAGTAGCCGGTCACTTGTGGGGTGATGGAGCTGCGGCGCTGCTCGTTACCAAAGAGCGCCTCGCGCCCACTGACTTGCGCATGGTCGATCTGCTAACGGGCGGCGCGGCCCCCGTGGGTAAAGCCAATATTGCCGTTACCCTCAAGCCCGTAGAACGCGGCATCGTGATGCCCTTCGGCAAAGATGTATTCATCAACGCCTGCCAGTACATGGCCCGCGTAACCAAGGAGATATTGGAGCGCAACCAACTAGAAGTAAGTGACTTAAATTACCTGATTCCGCACCAAGCTAATTTGCGCATCACCAAGAACGTGTTGCAACAGCTAGGTCTCCCCGACGAGCGTGCTGTTTCCAACATCGACTTCCTCGGCAACACCGGTTGCGCCGGCGCCGCCATCGGCTTAGCTGACACGTGGAATCAACTACAGCCCGGTGACCACATCGTAATTACTGTG
>Ga0325401_1004870_pt1 | contig 12718 bp, 11 predicted proteins | sample PopdelMetagenome_FD_205666 | JGI IMG/M metagenome (GOLD analysis project Ga0325401, IMG submission 205666) | Populus deltoides microbial communities from Bellville, Georgia, United States - Xylem-PdKOR-R2 | ecosystem: Host-associated > Plants > Phyllosphere > Stem > Wood/Secondary xylem | place...
AGAACACGACGCCCGCGCAGATGAAGATGTTCCTGACCCGCTTCGGCCAGAACAGCCGCATGGTGATCTGCGGCGATCCCAACCAGGTCGACCTCCCCGGCGGTGTTGCCGCGTCGGGGCTGGCCGACGCGGTCCGCCGGCTGGAAGGGATGGAGGGCCTCGCCACCTGCCGCTTCACCGCCGCCGACGTCGTCCGCCACCCGATCGTGGGCCGGATCGTCGAGGCGTATGAGGGGGCCGGTTGACGCAACGGTATATACTTCGTAGTGCACGGATATACCGGAGACGCTCATGGCTTCGCTCTATATCAAGAACGGCGACACGGCCGACCTGGCGCGCGAAGTGGCCGACCTGCTAGGCACGAGCAAAACCGCGGCCGTGCATGACGCTTTGCTGCACCGCAAGCGGGCGCTGGAGCGGGTACAGGCAGGCTCGATCCATGATCGCATGGAGGCGTGGCGCGAGGCACATCCTCTGGGCCGCGCGACCGGCCAGGTGGCCGACAAGGCTTTCTATGATGCGCTGAACGACGAGGATACCGATTGATCCTGTTTGTGGATGCATCCGCCATGGTGGGTATTCTGGCCAAGGAGGCTGACCATCACGAGCTGGAGGCGCGGTTCGGCGACGCGGAGGCAACTCTGTGTTCCGCGGTTTCGTTGTGGGAGACGGCACGCGCGCTTGCCACCGTGCGAGCTGTGCCGATCGCGACGGCAAACTCGCAGATCGAGAGCTTCATCCGCGAGTTTGCCGTGCGTCATGTGCCGATCGGAAATGCCGAAGGTCGTCTGGCGATCGCCACCCACCATCGCTATGGCAAGGGGCGTCACCCCGCCAAGCTCAACATGGGCGATTGCTTCGCCTACGCCTGCGCGCGCACCAACAACGCCTCGCTGCTCTACAAGGGCGACGACTTCATCCATACGGACCTTGCATGATTCAGATCGAACTGTCCCGCGAGGACCCGTGGCCCCCCCTTCCTGAGGGTGTCGCCGACTGGGACGCCCTCGCCACCCGCGCCGCCGTCGCCGCGGTCGAGCGGACGCCGCACGGGCCGCTCGCCACGACGCCGGCGCTGGTCGAGATCTCCGTCCGGCTCGCCTCGGACGATGAGGTGCGGACGCTCAACGCGCAGTATCGGGGCAAGGACAAGCCGACCAACGTCCTCTCCTTTCCCATGGTGCAGCCCGACCTGATCGACACCGTTTCGCAGAACTCGGACGATGGCGAGCTGCTGCTCGGCGACATCGTGCTGGCGCATGGCGTGTGCGTCGCGGAGGCGGCGGAGCGGGGGATACCGGTCGAGGACCATGCGACCCATTTGATGGTGCACGGCGTCCTGCATCTGCTAGGATACGACCATCAGGGGGACGACGAGGCCGAGGCGATGGAGGCGATCGAGCGCGATTGCCTGGCCGGGCTCGGGATCGCGGACCCCTATCTGGTACGCGAGGACTGACATCTACCCATGGCCGAGGACCGAAGTAGCGCCGGCGGCGACTCTCACGAAAGCGGCATCTGGCTGGGCCTCAAGACCCTGATCTTCGGCAACGAGGCCGAGGAGTCGCTGCGCGACCAGCTGGAGGAGGCGATCGACCGTCACGAGGGCGATCCCGGCCCCGATGCCAAGGGCGACCTGACCCCGCTCGAACGGCAGATGGTGCGCAACCTGCTCCATTTCGGCGAGCGCGACGCGGGCGAGGTCGGGGTGCCGCGCGCGGATATCATCGCGGTCGAGGAGGGCGTGAGCTTCGCCGAGCTGGTCCGCGTGTTCGCGGAGGCGGGACACAGCCGCCTGCCGGTGTACCGCGGCAACCTCGACCAGATCGTCGGGATGATCCACGTCAAGGACGTGTTCGCGATCCTGGCGACCGGGGCCGACCATCCCGCCGCGATCGCCGGGTTGATCCGCGAGCCCCTCTACGTCCCCATGTCGCGCGGGGCACTCGACCTGCTCGCCGACATGCGCCAGCGGCACGTCCATCTGGCGGTGGTGCTCGACGAATATTCGGGAACGGAGGGGCTGGTCACGATCGAGGACCTGATCGAGGAGATCGTCGGCGAGATCGAGGACGAGCATGACGAGGTGCCGACCGAGCTGATGGTGCCGCTCGACGGCGGCGCGTGGGAGGCGGACGCGCGCGCCGAGCTGGAGGACGCGGCCGCGCTGATCGACCGGCGGCTGGGCGAGACCGACAGCGAGGTCGATACGCTGGGCGGGCTCGCCGCGGTGCTGGCGGGGCACGTGCCCGCGATCGGCGAGAGCGTCGCGCACCCGTCCGGCTGGACGCTGGAGGTGCTCGACGCGGACGAGCGGCGGATCAACCGCCTGCGGCTTCACCCGCCGGTGGAGCGGGTGGAGGAGGATGCCTGACCGGTTGACGGATTAGGTCAGGCCGACGCCAGCGGCCAGTAGGTCGCATACCGCTCGTGAGCGATGCGGAAATACGGCTTGAGCGTCACCGCGCTGCCGTCCGCTGCCGGGATCGCGAACTCCAGCGGCTTGCCCGTGGCGGTCACGCGGGTCGCTATCGTCCGCACGTCACCCGCCAGCCGCGGCGGGGTGAAGGGCGTGTTGGCGTAGTCGCCGTACTTGCGCTCGTTGACGACGATGTCGTCGCCGGGCGTCAGCCCCTCGGTGCCGAGCGCGCCCGACAGCACCACCGGACCATAGGTGAAGGCGACGATATCGGGCGATCCGGGCAGCGGCACCGCCGAAACCGCCATCGCGAGCGTCATCTCCACGACGTCGCCGTCCGCCCAGGTCCGGTCGATCTCGACCAGCGATCCCGGCCGGTCGGACTGCGCAGCGACCTGGCCGTTGACGCGCACGGTCGCGGTCCGGCTCCAGCCGGGGTGGCGCAGCCGGAGCGCCAGCGCCACCGGCCGCTTGGCGCTCCAGCGCAGCCGCGTCGTCGCCTCGTCGGGGAAGGTCGTCGTCTGGGTCAGAGTCACTCCCTGTTCCGCCCAGCGCACGGCGGACGGGATGAACAGATTCACCAGCAGCGATCGGTCCCCGCGAAAATAGATCGCCTCGCCGTACTTGGCGTGGTTCTCCATCCCCGTCCCCGTGCAGCACCAGAAGCTGTCGACGGGGGTGTGGTAGAGCTTGACGTAGCCCGGTCGCGCGCCCTGGAAATAGGTCGCCATGCCGCTCGCCGGGTCCTGCGACGCGAGGATGCCATTGTAGAGCAGCCGCTCGTGGAAGTCGGCATGCGCGACCGTCCCGCCCTGCTGGAACAGCATCCGGCTGAGCTTGAGCATGTTGTACTGGCCGCACGTCTCCGACCCCTTGGGCGAGAAGACGTGCGCGCCGAAGTCGGCGACCGGGAAGAAATGCTCACCGTCGCCATGCCCGCCGGTGACGTAGGAGCGCGTGTCCGCCACAGTCCGCCAGAAGAACGCGGCGGCATCGCCATAGGCCTTGTCGTCCGATACCTCGTGCACCCGCTGGAACCCGACGATCTTGGGAATCTGCGTGTTGGCGTGAAGCCCGTCGAGATGGTCGCGCGACTTCGACAGCGGATCTAGCAGCGCCTTGTGCGAAAACCGGCGCGCGAGCACGAGGTAGTCGGGGTTGCCGGTCGAGGCGTGGAGGTCCGCGAGCACCTCGTTCATGCCGCCATGCTCGACGTCCAGCATCGTCTCGAACTGCGCGTCGGACAGCGACCGCGTGGCGGCGACCGCCCAGTCGGCGAAGCGGACCAGCACAGCGCGCGCCTGGCGGTTGCCGGTGTAGCGGTCGGCGTCGTGGAGCCCGGCATAGACCTTGTGAAGCGTGTACCACGGCACGCCCGACACCTTGTCGCCGCGGATGAACGCCGCCATCAGCTGCGGCCCTTCCGGAAAGGCGCTGACCAGTCCGCTGTCGCTCGCCGCCTGGCACGCGGCGAGCTCGGCGACGATGTGGTCGGCGCGAGCCCGGAAGCGCTTGTCGCCGGTGGCACGGAACATCAGCGACACCGCCGACAGATAGTGGCCGAGCGTATGGCCCTGGCAGTGGATGTCGGCCCACAAAGGCTCGGACTCCCAGCCGCCATAGATCGGCGCGCGAGGCTTCAGCCCGGCATTGACGCGGAACTGGTGGAGCATCCGGTCGGCATCGAGCGACAGCAGGTAGCGCGCGGTCATCTCGCGCGCATGAAGGAACGGACCGGGCAGCAGCGTCACCTCGGCGAGGTCGAATGCCTGCCAGCCCTGCCCCGTCACGGGCGTAGGCGCTGGCTGCGCGCCGGCGGGGATCGCCGAGCCGATCGCCGCGGCCATCGCCAGTCCCGGCACCGGGCGCAGCATGTCGCGGCGGGACGGGTGGTGCGAACATCCACAGGACACGGGCATACTCCGGTTCATTCCGATTAGTCGTTCTAATGACCTGACGTTTCACGACAAGCCGGTGTTCGGCTTCGCGCATTGATCGATTTCGTCGCTTGGACCGATCAGATCAAATCGCTCGCTAAATCTGTCCGGCGGGGGTAGCGCGGGTCCATAGCCTGGAGAGAGACCATGGACGCGATCACCGAAAACAGCCCGATCAACGATCCCAAGAAGCAGCCGGCGGCGCTGCGCAAGCTGTTGGGCCAGACCAGCCGTGACTGGTGGCCCGAGCAGCTGTCGCTGAACATCCTGGCGCAGAAGGGCAAGTCGTCCAACCCGATGGGCGACGAGTTCAACTACGGCAAGGCGTTCAAGACGCTCGACTACCCCGCGGTCAAGCAGGACCTGACCGCGCTGATGACGGACAGCCAGCCCTGGTGGCCGGCCGACTACGGTCACTACGGTCCCTTCTTCATCCGCATGGCGTGGCATTCGGCGGGCACCTATCGCACCGGCGACGGGCGCGGCGGTTCGTCGGCGGGGCAGCAGCGGTTCGCGCCGCTCAATTCGTGGCCGGACAACGGCAACCTCGACAAGGCGCGGCGCCTGCTCTGGCCGATCAAGCAGAAGTACGGCGCGAAGCTCAGCTGGGCGGACCTGTTCATCCTCGCGGGCAACGTCGCGATCGAATCGATGGGCGGCCCGACCTTCGGCTTCGGTGGCGGGCGCGAGGATGTGTTCGAGCCCGAGCAGGACGTCTACTGGGGCACCGAGGAGGAATGGCTCGGCCAGACCCGCATCGACGAGGAGGCCGGCATGACGCTGGAGAGCCCGCTCGCGGCGATCCAGCACGGCCTGATCTACGTCAATCCCGAAGGGCCCGGCGGCTGCCCCAACCCGATGGGTTCGGCACGCGACATGCGCGAGACATTCGCGCGGATGGGGATGAACGACGAGGAAACCGCGGCGCTGACCGCCGGCGGCCACACCTTTGGCAAGGCGCACGGCAATGGCGACGCGTCCAAGGTCGGCAAGGAGCCCGAGGGCGCGGACATCGCGTCGCAGGGCCTGGGCTGGACCTCCACCCACGGCACCGGCATGGCCGACGACACGATCACCTCGGGCCTCGAAGGGTCGTGGACGCCGACCCCGATCGAGTGGGACATGACCTATTTCGACATGCTGCTCGACCACGAGTACGAGATCGTGAAGAGCCCGGCGGGGTCGTTCCAGTTCCAGCCGGTCGGCAATCCGGAGGAGACGCTCGCCCCCTCCGCGCATGTCGCGGGCAAGAAGGTCCCGACGATGATGTCGTCGGCCGACATGGCGCTGAAGGCGGACCCGGCCTACCGCGCGATCATGGAGAAGTTCCGGGCGGACCCCGAGTATTTCGGGGATGCCTGGGCGCGTGCGTGGTTCAAGCTGACGCACCGCGACATGGGCCCCAAGGTGCGCCTGCTTGGGCCCGAGGCGCCGACCGAGGACCTGATCTGGCAGGACCCGATCCCGGCCGCGAATTACCCGCAGGTCGAGGCGGGCGACGTCGCCGAGCTCAAGACCGCGATCGCCAACTCCGGGTTGTCGGTCGCCGAGCTGGTCGGCACCGCCTGGGCTTCGGCCTCGACGTGGCGGGTGTCCGACTGCCGCGGCGGCGCCAACGGCGCGCGCATCCGGCTGGCTCCGCAGAAGGATTGGGAGGTCAACCAGCCCGAGCAGCTTGCCCGCGTGCTGGGCGTCTATAACGGCATCAAGGCGGACTTCGACGGGAAGGGTGCGAAGAAGGTCTCGATTGCCGACCTGATCGTGCTCGGCGGCTCGGTGGGCGTCGAGGCGGCGGCCAAGGCGGCGGGCTTCCCGGTCGAGGTGCCGTTCAGCCCCGGTCGTACCGACGCAAGCGCCGAGCAGACCGACGCCGACAGCTTCGACGTGCTCGAGCCCAAGGCGGACGCGTTCCGCAACTATCTCCAGGTCAAGTACAACGTGCCGACCGAGGAGCTGATGATCGACCGGGCGCAGCTGCTCGACCTGTCCTCGCCGGAGATGACGGTGCTGGTCGGCGGCCTGCGCGTGCTCGGCGTCAACCACCCGAAGGCGGAGAAGCACGGCGTCTTCACCACCCGCGTCGGCGCGCTGACCACCGACTTCTTCGTGAACCTGCTCGACATGGGCACCGCGTGGAAGCAGGTCAGCGACGAAAGCGACGAGGAGTTCGTCGGCACCGACCGCCACACTCACGAGCATCGCTGGACCGGGTCGCGCACCGACCTCGTGTTCGGCTCCAACTCGCAGCTGCGCGCGCTGGCGGAGGTGTATGCGATGGACGACGCTCACGAGAAGTTCGTCAAGGACTTCGTGGTCGCGTGGACCAAGGTCATGAACGCGGACCGCTACGACCTCGCGGACTGATACCCGTTAGCCCCAAGGCGCCCTGGGCCGTCGGCAGCGATGCCGGCGGCCTATTTTCTGGACCCCTTCCGTTCGTGCTGAGCTTGCACAAACGGGGTACAGGATCACCCGCACGCCCCTTCCCTAGCGACCCGCGACGCCCTAATCGTTAGCCATGCGCAAGCACCTCCTCATCCTCGCCGGGCTGATCCTTCTGGCTGGCGCCGCAATCTTCGCGTGGCTCGCCTGGCCCGACACCGCGCAACTGCCGATCGGCGCGGTGCAGGGCCGCACCCCGACGATCAGCAGCCCGCGCATCCAGACCATCCCGACCGTGGAGGTCGCAGACGTGGTCGGCTGGCAGAACGGGCGGATGCCGACCCCGGCGCCCGGTCTCAAGGTCCAGCCGTTCGCGGCGGGGCTCGACCATCCGCGCTGGCTGTATCGCCTGCCCAATGGCGACGTGCTGGTCGCCGAGACCAACAGCCCGCCGCGCAAGGGCGGGGGCGTCACCGGCTGGGTGATGCGCCACCTGCTCGGCAAGGCGGGGGCGGGGGCCCCCTCCCCCAACCGCATCCTCCTGCTCCGTGACGCGGACGGCGACGGCTGGGCGGAGGTGCGCACCACCTTCCTGACCGGGCTCAACTCGCCCACCGGCATGGCGTTGTTCCAGGGGCAGCTCTACATCGCCAACACCGACGCGCTGGTCCGCGTCCCGTATCGCGATGGCGAGACGCGGATCGCGGCGCGGCCGGAGAAGGTCATCCCGCTCAACGGCGGCGACAACCATTGGGCGCGGACGGTGATCCCGTCGGGCGACGGGCGGACGCTATTCGTCGCGGTCGGCTCGGCGAGCAACATCGCCGAAAAGGGGATCGAGGCGGAGAAGTTTCGCGCCAACATCCTCCAGGTTTGGCCCGCCGACAAGAACTGGCGGGTCTATGCCGCGGGGCTGCGCAACCCGCAGGGCATGGCGCTCAACCCCGCCAACGGCCAGCTGTGGACCGTGGTCAACGAGCGCGACCAGCTCGGCTCCGACCTCGCCCCCGATTACCTGACCCAGGTCGAGTTCGGCGACCATTTCGGCTGGCCCTGGTATTATTGGGGCGGCTATCTCGACACGCGGGTCGAGCCGCGCAACCCGCAGTTGCAGCAGTACAGCAAGCGCCCCGACTATGCGCTCGGCCCGCACGTCGCCGCGCTGGGGCTGACCTTCGCCGACGAGCTCAGGCTGGGGCAGCACTACGCCCGCGGCGCGATCGTCGGCGAGCACGGGTCGTGGAACCGCAAGCCGGTGTCGGGCTACAAGGTGGTGTTTGTGCCGTTCGGCGCGAACGGCTTCCCGGTCCAGGGTGCCAAGCCGGTCGACCTGCTCGGCGGGTTCCTTGACGCGGCGGGCAAGGCGCAGGGGCGGCCGGTGGGCGTGATCGCCGACCGCACGGGCGCACTGCTGGTCGCGGACGACGTCGGCAATACCGTGTGGCGGGTCAGCGCGGGGCGGTAGCGGCGTAACGGGAACCCTGGCAGGGCGGCCCGACCCGATCGTCAGCTTCTCGGGACCACCGCCCCCAGTCCCGCCGCGTCCGCCAATCGCCGGAACCCCGGCCGCGCGCGCAGCGGCGCCAGCGCGGGTTCGATCATCAGCCCGGCCAGATCCGGCTCGCGTCGCTGCCGCGACCGGTCGAGCCACGCCATCGCCGCTGCTCCTCGACCGAGCAGCGCCTCCGTCTGGGCAAGCTTGAACGCAGGATAGCGTCCGCGGGCATAGGCGTCGCGCTCCGCCGACAGCCGCGCCTCCAGCAGCCCGCGCCGCCCGCCCGCGCGCCACCCGCGCGCGGCGGCGGCGGCGATCGCCCCACACTCGGGATCGCCGGTGATCGCCGCGGCGCGCGTCGCCTCGCGCAGGTAATCGTCCCAGCGTTCGCCCGCCGCATACAACGTCGCCAGATACTCGGGCGGCGAGCGCAGCTTGGGATCCACCTCCGCCAGTTGCCGCAGCACGCGTTCGGCTTCGGTCACCTGCCCCGCGTGGAACAGGATCAGCGCGCGATTGGCGAGGATGGTGCGCGATCCCGGATCGAGCGCCTGCGCCCGCGCGATCTCCGCCAGCGGCCGGCGCTGATCGCCAGTGTGCATCAGCACCATCGCATACCACAGATGCGCCTGCGCCGCGTCCGGATCGGCGGCGATCGCGCGATCAAACAGCGCGCGGGCGTGGGTCAGGTCGCGATGCGCGCTCCAGGCGAGATAACCCGTGAGCGCCAGCGCCCGCGGCTGCGCCGGGTCGAGCGCCAGCGCGCGAGCCGCCAGCGCCTCGGCCTGCGCGTTCGCCTCGTCGGCGGGCACGTCTGCGAACTGCGCCTGCATCGCATGGGTCTCGGCAAGCCCGGCATAGGCGTCCGCGCCGGCCGGGTCGCGCGCGATCGCGGTCTCGAAATAACGCTGGGCCAGCGCCAGCCCCGGCGCGGTGCGGGTGCCGAGGTGATAGAGTCCGGTCAGATAGGCCTGGTCGGGCGCGCGCCCGGCGGCCTGCGCCTCCGGTCGCTGCCACGCGACCGCACCGACGATCGCGGCGGCCAGCAACGCCGCCGCGATCAGCCCGGTTCCCGGCCGTCGCCGCGATACCGACGCCGGGGGCGAGACATCGGGTTCGACAGGGGGGAGTTCGATAGGGGGCTGCTCACCAGGGGCCGGCTCGACCCGGCCGGCCGCGCGAAGCCAGTCGGCCAGCTCGGCGGCATCGGCATAGACCGCGCCGCGCTGGTCGCCCGGCAGGCGGTGGACCGGCAGGCCGCGCGTCGCCTCCCAGCGCTTGGCGGTACGCACGTCGACCTTGAAGAACGCCGCGATCGCCTTCCAGCTGCGCAGCCGCTGGCCCTCGGTGCCCGGCCGTGCCGTCGCGCCATGATCCCGTGCCTCCACCACGCACCCCCGTGCCCCGTGATGCCCCGCCATGTCCTGGCAGGGTATCGTGCATCCGGGGCGATCCTCGATCAAGGGTGCAGGCGATCGGCGCCGTTCAACGACGGCACGATCGCCGCGCGCTCCCTCTTGTGGGCGTCTGCGGCCGGGAGGCGTCCGGGTGGCGTCCGGGTGCCTGGGCGCCAGCGCTCAGCGCAGGAGCCGGGGCGCCTCCCGCTCCACCGCTGCGCGGATCGGCGCGGCGAACAGGCCGAGCAGCGCCGGCAGGTCGATCTCGGCATGGAGCCGGTCGTCGAACACGGTCAGCCGGCTCTTCACCGTCTGCCCCATCGCGGCTACGGTGAAGTGCATCGTGTCGCCCTCCCACCGATGGGTCACGTCCGCGCCGCCGGGAATGTGGCTGGCGAGCTTGCCGATCTTGGCATCCACCCGGTCGCGCGCGCCGGCGCGGCCGAGCTGATGGGGAATGTCCATGCGGATGGGGGTGCTCATGCGGCGATCTCCGTAACGGGGGCATCGGTGGCGAACAGCTGCGCGTCGTCGGCGAACGCCTTGAATTCCAGCGCGTTGCCCGAAGGGTCGCGGAAGAACATCGTCGCCTGCTCGCCCGCCTGCCCCCGAAAGCGGATGTGCGGCGGGATACCGAAGGGAACGCCCGCCGCCGCGACCCGATCGGCCATCGCCTGCCAGTCGCTCATCGTCAGCACCACGCCGAAGTGCGGCACGGGGACATGATGGCCGTCGACCTCGTTGGCGACCGCGACGGGCGTGGCCGCGGGATCGAGATGCGCGACGATCTGATGCCCGTGCAGGTCGAAGTCGATCCACTGCTCGCTCGACCGCCCCTCCGCGCAGCCGAGCACGTCGCGGTAGAAGGCGCGGGCGGCGGCCAGATCGTGGACGGGAAAGGCGAGGTGGAACGGGCGCAGGGTCATGAGCCGCAGATACGCCCGTCATCGCACTTCGTCACCCCGGACTTGTTCCGGGGTCCACCGGACGGCAAGAGCAGCGGGCCGCGGCTCCTGCGGCGACGTGGACCCCGGGACAGGGCGGGGTGACGGAGGACAATGATTTCCCGCCATCCCGCTCCCCTCTGCCTCCTCCTCGGCGCAGCCGCAGCGTGCGGGTTCGCGCCGCTCGGGCTGTGGCCGCTGACGCTGGGGTGCCTCGCCGCGTGGATCGTGCTCGTTCACGCCGCGCCGACATTCCGCGCCGCGCTGTGGCGGGGGTGGCTGTTCGGGGTCGGGCATTTCACCGTCAACGACAACTGGTTCCAGCACGCGTTCGACTTCCAGGACAAGATGCCGCCCCAGCTCGGCTATGTCGCCGCGGTAGCGCTGGCGCTGTACCTGGCGGTGTACCCGATGGCGGCGGCGGGGATCGCGTGGCGCTTTCGCCGCCCGGCGCGCGACGGCGGGTTCGTGCTGGTGTTCGCGGCGGCGTGGATCGCGACCGAGTGGCTGCGCGCCGTGCTGTTCACCGGCTATGCCTGGGACCCGCTCAGCGTGATCTGGGTGCCGGTGCAGCCGGTCGCGGGGGTCGCCGCCTGGGTCGGCACCTATGTACTGGGGGGGCTGACCGTCGCGTCGGCTGGCGCGCTCGCGCTGCTGCCGCGCCGGGTCGAGTCGGTCGCGGCCGTGTCGGCGGCGCTCGGCGGGCTGCTGCTCGCGCAGGCGTACAGCTACCCGCCCGCCGCCTCGGACGCCACCGCTGCCGGCCCGCGCCTCGTCGTGGTCCAGCCCAACATCGGCCAGGACGCGCGCGGGGAGGACGATGCCGAACCCGTGCTGCGCCGGCTGGAGGCGCTGACCGGCGGCCCCGCCCCCTACCCCCGCATCGTGCTGTGGCCCGAGGGGGTGGTGCGCGACCTGGTCGAGGACGGCTATCCCTGGTGGATCTATCGCCGCGCCACCGGCTACGCCCTCCGCCGCCGGATCGCGAGCCTGCTCGGCCCGCGCGACGTGCTGGTATTCGGCGGCACCGCGCTCCGCTTCGACGCGCGTGACGAGCTGGTCGGCGCGGCCAATTCGGTGTTCGCGATCGACGCGCGCGCCCGCATCCTCGGCCGCTACGACAAGGCGCACCTCGTTCCCTATGGCGAGTACCTCCCGATGAAGTGGCTGCTGGAGCCGCTCGGGCTCGCGCGGCTGGTGCCCGGCGACATCGATTTCGAACCGGGGCCGGGCCCCGCCGCGCTCGCCATCCCCGGCATAGGCGCGCTCGGGATCCAGGTCTGCTACGAGATTATCTTCTCCGGGCAGGTGATCGACCGGGCGAACCGCCCGCGGCTGCTGTTCAATCCGTCCAACGATGCGTGGTTCGGCCGCTGGGGTCCGCCCCAGCACCTCGCCCAGGCGCGGATGCGCGCGATTGAGGAAGGGCTACCGATCGTCCGCGCCACCCCGACCGGTATCTCGGCGGTGATCGCCGCCAACGGCGCGCTGCTCGCCACCGTGCCGCACGAGCGCGCCGGAACGATCGCCGTACTCCTGCCTCCGAGCGCCCCGCCGACGCTGTTCGCGCAAATCGGCAACCTGATGACCGCCGCGGTCGCGCTTATCCTCGCGGGCTGCGGCGTTGCCATCCGCCGCCGTGCGCGATAGGAACTCATATAAAGCTATCTTTATATCGTTATGAGGCCCCGATGCGCGCAGAGTTCATCTTCACCTCCGAGTCGGTGTCCGAAGGGCACCCCGACAAGGTTGCCGACCAGATCAGCGACGCGATCGTCGATCTGTTCCTGTCCAAGGACCCGCAGGCGCGCGTCGCGTGCGAGACGCTGACCACCACCCAGCTCGTGGTGCTGGCCGGCGAGATCCGCGGTCGCGGCGTGTACGAGAACGACGCCTGGGCCGAAGGCGTGGAAGCCGAGATCGAACAGGCGGTCCGCGCCACGGTGAAGCGCATCGGCTACGAACAGGCCGGCTTTCACTGGAACGAGTTCACCTTCCTCAACAACCTCCACGGCCAGTCCGCGCATATCGCGCAGGGCGTCGACGAGGCCGGCGACAAGGACGAGGGCGCGGGCGACCAGGGCATCATGTTCGGCTATGCCACCGACGAGACCGCGGGGCTGATGCCGGCGACGCTCTACTAC
>Ga0325401_1004874_pt1 | contig 12714 bp, 9 predicted proteins | sample PopdelMetagenome_FD_205666 | JGI IMG/M metagenome (GOLD analysis project Ga0325401, IMG submission 205666) | Populus deltoides microbial communities from Bellville, Georgia, United States - Xylem-PdKOR-R2 | ecosystem: Host-associated > Plants > Phyllosphere > Stem > Wood/Secondary xylem | place...
GTCTTCCATTCTTCATGAAAGTTGTAGGCCCATGTCTTAACGTTCCAGAACAATAAACCAAACATCAATCCAAGGTCCATAACTCCAGATATGATCAAATGACTGAATGATATGCTAGTTTGATCCAGCATCTCTTCTCTAATCTTAGCCCTTCTTTTGTTCTTTTATTTTCAATAGTTAATCACATAAATCAATCATTTGAATTGTGAAATTTGCCTGTATTTAAAATGAGCATTTACCATAAATTAAAACTATCTTATATTATCAGACTTATTATTATAAAACATGCTTAAGTTAGGGAATTTAATGATACTAAAAGTATAATATGATGATATAAAACCTTAATAATAATGCACTTTTAAGTACTAATCAATTGCCTACTTTTTTAATAATATTTATTTTTATGAAATTACCAAATAGTCCCTAAATGAACCCGATTATAACATAAAACAAACCATAATGAATCGACAAAAACTTTTTAAAGGGTAATTTAGTCATTCTACTATATTTTAAAAAACAAAAAAGACTATAATGCCTTGGACGATAACTTTAAAAATTTTTGCTTTTTAAGGTAATTTTATCGTGCATTTGAAATGTTAAAAGACCAATTTGAACTATATTATTCTAGCAATGACTGATATAGCCATGGAAAAAGACTGTTTTACCTTTGAAAGTTAGTTATTTGATTTTTTAGCAGGACCAAATAGTCATTTCATTGTTCCTATCATGACTCATTTTGGGTTATTCCCTAATTTTTATCCTTTTTCCTTGTAAAAATAAAAAATAAAAGTAATAAAACTGGTGATGTGACAAAAACTGGCTAAGGAATGTTTCAGAGATACATAGAAAAATCAAGTCGGAGTTTTGGATGAAATGTAGAGCCTAATCATACCCCATTGTACCCAACATTAGAGAGACAATATATATTCAATGTTAAATCAATGGATTACTGGATGAATCTGTATAAAAATCAAGTCCAAGGTCATACTTAGATTTTTAATAGGCCAATTGATTTAATCACGATCAAAATTAAAAGTTTAATTATTGGGTCAAATTAAAAGATTTAATTAGGTGCAATGACTTAATTATACTTTTAATGGGTTTAATTAATTTTATTAGGGATTTAATTGGTGAAAAATTAAGTTTGGGTGCCCATATTGGACTTAATTGAGAATATTAAAATGTTTAAAAGACCAAACTTAATTTTTACAAAGTCAAATAGTTGAAATCAATGTAAATTTACAAGAAAATTGGAAGTTTAAGGTCAATTAGGGGTTCAATTAAAGAAATTCATAGCCAAAAATATTTTTGTAAAACGCACTAAACTTTGGAGATTGAATTCAGTTGAAGACAGGGGTGAAATTGAAGAAAATGAAAAAGTTTAATTATCAATTGAGGATCAATTTGCATAAATCCAAGAATAAGGATCATAATGAAAAAAACACTGAAATTTGGGGTTGATATTGAAGTTCAACAAGGACAAAATTGCATAAAATCAAAAGTTTAGAGTCAACTAGGGATGTAATTAAAATAAATCAAAAGCCGAGGGACTAAATTGAATTTTGGTTGAATCTTTAAATTAAAAACCTAAAAGATAAAATGATGTTGTTTCATTTGAATGAAACATGTTTTGACCAAACAGTACAAAAAAACACCAGATGACTTGTCATCATCTTCCACTTCTGTACCTAAAAAACTGCTCGAGTGACTATTTTTTCAGAGCATTTTATGCTTCAGCTCTCAACCAAACCGGACAAACCATACACTATTATGATGACTTGACATTGTACTGCACCCCAAAGTAGTTCTTGCTGACTAATTGCCCCTACAGTCGTTGCCCCAAGGAGGCCAACCCGATCAACCCTTTTGCAGCCAATTTTCACAGACCATAATAACACTTTTGAGCCAATAATTAAGATCCTTCCTGCTTAAATCAAAGGCCAAGATTTTATCCATAATAAAGACAAGATGTCCCTCTACCACCCTTTATAAATAAGGTTGTATTTCAAGCGTTGAGAAACAATAAATCAATGTGTAAATTTGGCAAACAATCAGCCCCCAATTTGTTTTTGCCATTGCCGCATTTCTTCTCTTTCTCCACTGTTTTTTCAGCAGCCACCACCTCACCCACGCCGTGACCATTGATGGCCCAGCACCCTTGTAATCCCATGAACATCCACTGTGAGCTTATTATACTCTCTCCCTCACATGATAGTCCATCAACCTCTCCACCAAAAGCTCCTTTATGACGCCGTGGCTGCTAGTTCCTCCACCAACAAATGCCAACCTTCACAAACGTGGTCAGCTAGCCACCCCTATGCCAAGTAAATTTTTTCTTCCCCCTGTGACAAGATCGACCACTGCATACAAAACAAGAATTCATTTAGCATGCAAAACGCGAATATAATTAACATGGTCACTAGGTTGTGACCATGTGAGCTGGGTTGGACTCGTTTCATCCCAGCCCAGATGGTTGGGTTGGGTCCAGCCCAAAATATTTAATAATAATATTAAAGAAAAAGAAATCAAATTTTTCAAAGGGCATTTTAAAAATATTTGTGGGTCTCTCGCATATTTTTCCAACAATTTTACATAATATCAGGCTGTAGATTTACACTGTAAGATACAGATTCAGTATTAAAAGTACTTGTTTTTCTCCAAAACTTAAAAAAATATAAAAACCCAAAACTTTAAAAATAAACTTTCATTAAAAAAAAAGGTGTTTAGTTTTCATGCATAAGACTAAGTTCTAAAGGTTTTTCATGCATATTTTCTAAAAAAGAGAGGCTAAAATCATCTTTTCATAGTTTAAAAAATGCAAAAATAGATATCGTAACTAGTTTATGATTATCCATTAGAGTTTGACCAAAATACAAAAAATCCCATTATAATTAGTTTGTTATTCGAAATGATAGGACTTGGCTATATTTAAGAGATAAATAAGTCTGGGCCTTAGAACAGTTATGATATAATTCAATAAGATAAAGACTTTCTCATGAAGGGAGATCTGCATTGTACCTTAGTCAAGACCAATAACTTAGAATAACTATCAAACAACAACATAGCTTACCTTAGATAGGATGCACTAGGGGTGATGTATTTTTCCCTTACACAAATAGTCCCCTTACCTAGACTCTCGCAGACCTTTATATTTTCTAGTGACCATAATACTAGATGACGACTCATGAACTTTATAATCATAAGATTATGATTATATGTAAAAAAAAACCCTTTTACCATTCTTAAGTGGCAGATCTGCCATTCTACGTCGTGCACGTCACAACAAGATGGCGACTCCATTAGAGATGCCTTGTCTGGTTGGACTAAGCTTTGCTTGTTTGATTGTTTACTTATATGTTTTGGTCTATTTAATTTTAGCATATTTTTCTTTATTATACTACTTATGCATAAGCACATTAGGTATAGATTAATGCCTTCATGCATTTTAATTTTTGCTAATAAACCCAATTCTAGGTTAGGTGGGAAGTAGCAGTTTGCCTCATGACTTTCAGTCGAGGTCAAATTCGTGAAACATCTAACTATGAGCCAAGTGTTTACTTTGTAATAGTGGTCATATTGTGCCCTAATTGTTCCTTGTAAACTCCTATACTGCTTTCATGAAAGGTGGTCACTAGGTGGATTATAGACCCCTTTTGAGATCAGAGAGAAAGCTTACCCCTCATGTGATGATCTAAAACCTTCTATTAGGGTATGGATTCCCTAATAATTCATTTTACATCAAAGCAGACATGATTAATAATTCTGAACTCCGTAGGATTTTATTAGCTAAGACCATGATTTTTTTCTAAATATGGGTAATAATCTGAGATGATGTAATTAGCTGGAGGGAATTTCCTAAGGACTAAGGTTGGGAGATTACCGTGTGTAAAAACTATTTTTTTAAAAAAAGGCTAATACCCATCTTTTTGTTTGTACTCTTTAATGTATATGAGTTTAACCGGGATAAGAACTTGAGAAAGATTTTCTTAGATGAATCAGACTATAGATTTTTGCCCATATTCAATAAAGAAGACATGGATCAGCCCTTCAAACAGGTTAATCTATACCCAATATGCATGTACATATATTTACATCCATCCATATATATACATTTATTTTGAATGACATACATAGATGCACCAGGTTGAAATATAGGTCCCCAAAGAGCTCCAATCCATAAAGTCTACAACACCCAACTCAGACGAAGAGATATGGAAGATGAATAGCGCGCTCATTTTGATACTCATTTCCAATAAGAATTGGAGTCTCTGAAGGCTAGCGTGGCTCATATTACTAGCTTACTTAAGCAAGCACTTAAAAATGTCTCTAATGAGGATCTTTCCAATAGACCTGTCACACAAGTGACAACTCCACTCAAGGAAAGGGTGGGAGAATAAGGTTAAGATCCCCAACACAATCTAACATTTGTGTAGTCAACAACATTGGCACCAACTTCTACAACTATAGATGCATTTGCCAATGAATCTCATAAGATAAGGTCATCTGAAGCATTTGCCATTAAAGGAGTAGACCTGTATGACCAGTGCAGATTGTAGAAATGTGTCTGGTCCTAAATATGGTTATGTCAAAGAAGTTCCGTGTTCCCAAGTTTATCAAAGACACTGGAACTCAATGTCCTATTACCCATCTCAAATCCTACTACAATAAAATGACAAAAGCAGCATATAATGAAAAACTATTAATGCGTTGTTTTCCAGGATAGCTTAAGTAGGGCAACACTGAGCTAGTACATAAGACTAGACAATATAAAGATTCGAAGATGGAAAGACTTGGTAGTTGCTTTCATCAATACAAGTACAACATGAATATTGCTCATGACAGAACAAGTTTGTCTAATTTAGAAAAAGGGGATAAAGAAAACATAAGGGAGTATGCTTAAAGATGGAGAGATCTAGCAGCACAAATACACTCCCTTACTTTTTAATAAAGAGATGATCACCTTATTTGCAAATACGCTCAAGCACCATACTACGAGCATGTGATAGGTAGTTCAACATAACAATTCAATGACACTGTAGTTGTAGCCGAGCATATAGAGCAAGGAATAAAAAGTGGTAAAATTTATGCGCCCATTGAGAAAGGGGCTTTAGAGGGAGGAAGAAGAAGTAGATCATGTTGAAGGTGGCTACAAAAACAAGAAGAGCCAATTCCAAAACTACAAAACTCCATTCCCTTCATCTTAAATTGCCAAAATCAACTTTAACTCTCCATTTCTTGCCAAAAAACCCGAGCCTCAAAATTACCAAGCCAAAAACCAAACCGAAAGTTTCCTAAGGAAAAACTACCAAAGAGTCTACGAACAACTACCCCTGTTACCGCTACCCTTAAACAAGATGTACCAAAGAGCTTCTGATCATCGGACATGTAGCTCCAGTACCACTCATGCCTCTTCGGCCACCTTACCCCAGTTAGTATAAACCTGACCTCACACCTGTGAGTACCATGCAAGCGTTGCAGAACATAACATTCAATTTTGCAACGCCTTCAAGTAGAAACTGCTGCAATTAATTAAGGCTGAGTGGATAACGTTTAAAGAAACTCCAAACATGAGTACGAACCTCCTGCCCAATCAGGCTTTTGGTAGTGGGTCAGTAAGTAAATGCATTAGAGGCGGAATGCCCAAGGAGTTTAAAAGTGTTGATGGACATAATTTATAAGATGCTGATAAAAGCAAGGTATGAAGAAGGTAACATGAACTTCTACAAGTATCATGGTAAAGAAGGCCACATGATCAACCAATGCAAAGGCTTCCATAACAAGGTGATAAAAATGATGATTTGAGGAATTCTTCGAAGAAAACAAGGGGATGGATAGAGAGGTATCCATGATGGATGCATCGGGTATAATTCACTGCAAGTGGGTTGCCAAAACTAATCCTATCCAAACCCACAATGACACATAAGGGAGACTACAATACCTTACCCTCTAATTACAGAGACTCCTTTTAGAGTATGCAGCTAGCACCTGTCTTTCAAGCAGAAGTTAGAGGCCTGACTCGTAGTGGAAGATGTTTCACCCTAAAAGAGTTGGAGAAATAAAACAAGGCCAAAGGTAAGGAAATGGTCGATCTGATGGAGGAAGTAAATAAACCCATCACTGAAGAAGAAACCAATGAATTATTAAAGTTGATAAAACATAGTGAATACAATGTTGTTGAGCAGTTCAAGAAAATTCATGCTAGTTGATCATTATTGTCATTAATTCTGAGCCCCGAGCCACATAGGAAAGCCTTGCAAAAGGTGGTAATTGAGGCCTATATGCCCCAAGACATCAACCAAGAACTATAGAGCATATGGTTGGAAGAATCCAAACTTGAAATTATCTATATTTCACCGAGGATGAGCTGGGTCCAGACGGTACTGGGCATAACAAGCCACCGTACATCATAGCACGATGTAAAGACATCTTGATCGAAAAGTTACTAGTCGACAATAGCTATGCACTAAATATGTTGCAAAGCATATGTTGAAAGAAATGCCTATTAATGAGTCGCATATAAAACCCAGTACCATGATGGCAAGAGTATACGATAGCTTGCCAAGACAAATAGTTGGGACATTAGAGCAGGAATCGTACGTGGGGCCATAAATTTTCCTAGTAACATTGCATGTGATGGGCATTCATCCATCTTACAACATATTATTAGGGAGGCCATGGATCTATACGACTAGAGTGGTAGCTTCCTTACTACACCAGTGTTTGAAATATTTCATGAATACAATGCTGATAACTGTTAAAGTTGAAGAGACGGTTTTCATGATAAAAATTATGGTTGTGCCATTCATTGAAGTAGAGAATTATAGAGATGGGAACATTCATGCATTTGAAATCATGACTTAAAGGTGTGGTGCTGAAAAAGCCAAAACATTTACAAGCAGCAAGGATGGTTGCCAACTACTTTTTGAAAAATAGGATTCCTTTTTAATATGATCCAAAAAGAAGATACCTGAGCGAGTTAATGCGATGAAATTAAAGTGTGCAGACCAAAAGTATGGGTTTGGATATAAGCCTAAGAAGGATGACTACAAGGGGGTTGTCAAGATCAAAAGAGAGGCAAAAATGATGATGAATAAAGGATGAGAGCTATAGGAAGAGGAACTTGTCATCCTACCATTCTAAGGTCTGTAGAAGTGATTAGATCCAGCATAATTGATATTCATATTGGTACTCTAAAATGTTAAGATAAGGAATAAACTAAGGAAGTGGAAACTGAAATAAAAATGAAGTTTTATCGCAGCTTTCTGTCCACACAATTGATGAGATCCCTGCAAGAGCTTTTGTGAGGAAGTTGGCTGAAGGAGAGGTGTACTTGAATCAGAAGATGGAGCCTGCTTCTATTATTTTCAAAAAGTAATTTGCCTTTATTTGATCATGTCCACAAAATTGTTTTAACTTTATTATGTTTCGACTAATTCTAGTCTTGTCGGCAATTTAACTCATAATGCCGCAAGATTTTTTCTATCAAATGAGCCCTTCTTTTTAAGGAGATCATGCATTTTTTTTGTGTTCATGATGTGCCTTCATTTTTTTAACACATTTACACGAGCATAACCTATATTTTCAGAAACCCTGAAAGTTCCATCAATTCACAAACTCATTACAATAAGAATAATTGACCAAACTTTGATAATACTATTGCAATGGGTGATGAAGAATTGGAAGAAGAGGACATGAAAGAGTTTGTTAGGTTGGTGGAAAAATCCAAGAAAATTGGAAAAATGTTAGTGAAGAACTATAAACTATAGTTTCAGAACTAAGCAAGAAAAGAAAGAATTAAAGATTGACACTCTTATTATAGTTGAAGAAAGAGATAGGTTGACATCTCTACTGCATAAGTATGTAGATATTTTCGCTTGGACTTATGCAAATATGTCTGATTTAGACACAAACATGGTGGTGTATAACATTCCTTTGGTAGAAGCAAGCAAGCCAGTTAAATAGAAGACCAAACGAATGCGCCTAAATAAGTTGCTCAAAGTAAAGGCAAAGATACAAAAATAGTGGAATGCGAGATTTCTGAAAGAAGTCCACTACCCATAATGGGTAACCAATGTGGTTATAATCACCTACAAGGATTGAAATGAGATGCTTATGTAAGGACCAAACTTAATTTTTACAAAGTCAATTAATTGAAATTAGGGGTAAACTTAATTTTTACCAAACTTATGTAAGGACCAAACTTAATTTTTACAAAGTCAATTAATTGAAATTAGGGGTAAACTTGCAAGAAAATTGAAAGTTTAGGGTCAATTAGTGGTTAAATTGAAGAAATTAATAGCTAAAGACCTTTTTAAAAAAGGCACTAAACTTCAGAGACTTAATTCGATTGAAGATAGGGGTGAAATTAAAGACAATTAAAAGTTTAATGGTCAATTGAGAATCAATTTTCATAAATCCAATACCAAGGATCACAATTAAAAATGAACTAAAATTCAGGGCTGATATTGAAGTTCAACAAGGACAAAATTGCATAAAATTAAAAGTTTGGGATCAATTTTCATTTAAAATCAATCAAAAGACAATGGGCTAGATTGAATTTTGGTTGAATCCTTAAATTAAAACCCTAAAAGCCAAAATGATATTGTTTTGACTAAACAATATATATAAAAAAACCAGATGACTTGTCATCTGATTACTGTTCATCATCTTCCACTTTTGTACCAGAAAAAACTACTTAAGTTGCTACTTTTCTAGAGTATTTAATGCTTCATCTCTCAACCAAACCAGACAAACCCTACACTATTATGATGGCCTGACATTGTACTACACCCCATAGTAGTTCTTGCTGGCTGGTTGTCCCTACAACCATCGCCCCAAAAAGGCCAACCCAATCAGTCTTTTTGCAACCAATTTTCACAGACCATGAAGACATTTTGAGCCAACAGTTGGGATCCTTCTCGCTTGAATCAAGGGTCAAGATTTGTCCCCAATAAAAATAAGATGTCCCTCTTCCATCCCCCATAAATAGGGTTAGATTTCGGGCATTGAGAAACAAGAAATTAGTGTGCAAAGTTGGCAAAAAATCAGCCCCCTAGTTTTTTCTGCCATTGCCGCCTCTCTTCTTTTCTTTCACTACTTCTTCAGCCACCACCACCATCTTACCCACGTCGTGACCATCGGTCTCCCAACACCTTACAACCCCATCATCTCGTTGGTAACAAGAACATCCACTATGAGCTTATCCTCTCTCCCCCACACGATAATCTATCAACTCCTTTACGATGTTGTGACTGCTAATTCATCCACTAACAAGAGCTAGCCTTTACCACCATGGCTAGCCAACCACCCCCACACCAGGTAAATTTCTTCTTACCCCTGCCATAAGACCAGCCACGCAAATATAATTAACATGATCATATGAGCTGGGCTGGACTCGTTTCAACCCAACCTAGATGGTTGGGTTGGGTTGGGTTGGGTTGGGTCCAGCCCAATATTTAAAAAAAAGGAGAAAGGATTATTGGGTAGTTTGTTGGCCCAACCCATTTTGATTGAGCCAGGTTGGACTCATTTCAATCTAGCCCAAATGGATGGGTCGGGTTCAACCCAATATATTTAATAATAATAAGATAATATAATAATATTAAAAAAAAAGAATGAATTTTTTTTCAAAATTTTCGAAAGGCATTTTAAAAATATTTGTAGGTCCTTTGCATGTTTTTACAACAATTTTGCTTTATATCGGGCAGTTGACTTACATTGTAAGATACGTACTCAATATTAAAAGCACATGTTTTCTTCGAAACTTCAAAAAGAAATTCCAAAAAAAGTCCAAGAATACAAAAAAAAAAGGCTTTTCATGTTTCAAGAAATGCAAAAATGAATATCATAACCGGTTTATGATTATCCATTAGGATTTGGCTAAAATACAAAAAAATCCCATTTTAATTAGTTTGTTATTCGGAATGCTAGGACTTGGTTGTATTCAAGAGATAAAGTCTAGGTCTTAGAATATTTAGGACATAACCCAATAAAGTAGAGACTTTCTTATGAAGGAAGATCTGCCTTGTACGTTTGACAAGATCAATGGAGAGAAACACGACTTAGAATAACAATCAAACAACAATGCAACTTATTTTAGGTAGGGTACACTGGGGTGATGCGTCTCTCCTTTGCATAACTAATCCTCTTATCCAGACTTTTGCAGACCATTAGGTTTTTTTAGTGACTATAATACTAGGTGACTATTTCTGAACTTCATAAACATAAGATTATGATTACACCCAAAAACCCCCTTTTACCATTTTTGGAAGGCAAATTCGTCATTCAATGACAATTCCAATCCATAGTGACATGTGGTTTGGTGCACAATGAATGAGTGATGCCTTTAAGTTTTTTTTTTAAAATTCTAATTGTTCTTATTTTTTTGTTTCTTCTTTAGATGTAACTAGATTTGTGGCCCGCGCTCTGCTGTGGGTCATCCAGATTTTTTTTCCATGTAAGAAAAATAATAAGGAAAAAAAATCTAAGAATCGAGTCATTGGTTAAATTGGTAATTTAAATAATATGAATTAAAAAAAAATACATTGACAATAAATAAATTAAGAAAAAATAACAAAGAAAAAAGGTAAAAAAAAACCCGATCTGAGCCTATTCAGATTATTAAATAATCTAATATTAAAGGGGAAAACTAAAAAAAGATGATTTAGAAAAAAAACTACAAAAATTAAACCCCAGTTAAATCGGGTTAACTCGCAAACTTTACGTCCATGGACATAAGATTGGTATAATCTCATAGAAAGGAAAGTAAAAAAAAAAAAAAGGATGAAGACTAATTTCTAATAAATCAAATGAGAGCATGATAGCTCCATAGAAAGCGAAAAAGTTGAAGCTTAATTTCTTGCAAAAAAAATGTTGAAAGATAAAAATTCAAAAGAAATAATTAAAAAAGGTAAAAAAAAACTTGATTAATGTAAACACCCAAAAAGTAAAGCAAAAAACGACTCCACTGTCGCTGCCGATTTCTGAATCGGCAGCAGCACACTTCTTTGTTGTCGATTTCTAGATCAGTAGCGACACAATTTATGGCTGCTGATTTCTGGATAGGCACAACGCAGTACTTGGTTGTCGATTTCAGAATCGGCAGCGGTACAATTTGAGGCTGCCGATTTCTAAATCGGTAGCGACACAGTTTTGCTGCCGATTTCAAAATCGACAGCGGCAAAGCTTTTGGCTATTAATTTTTGAATCAGCAGTAGCACAATTTGGCTGCCGATTTATAAATCGGTAGTGACGTAGTTTTCGCAGATGATTTTTGAATTGGCAGCGACATAGTTTATGGCTACCAATTTTTGAATCAGCAGTGACGCCGAAAAGCCTAACAAAAATTCATGTTGGACCGGGCTATTCTAGATGAGAACAATAGAGGACATTAAAAACCTTAGATTAACCCAAAAGAGGGATGGGAACAACAACCTTATCCAGCCCAGCAAACACCCTTTTTGCATTTAAGAAGGGTATAAATGCAGCAAGGAATGAGAAAGGGGCACTCTTTCCAAAAGGGGCTGCATGCTCTTGCCTTTTTCCTCTCCTAAAAAAACAGCTAGCTAGCAGCAACCTCTCTTCCCGAAGCAAAACCAGCTGCATGCATCTCCTTGGAACGTGGGAGAAGAAGGGAGGATTAAGGAAAAATAGAGTTGGTCTAAGGCATGGAAGGAGAAGAAGTCTAGACCTCTCCCCAAAAGCCAGCCAGCAAACACCACTATAGCCACCGCTTCCCCAAGAAGAAAACCTAGCAACCAGTTGCATGCACATTCCTTGAGTGTTAGAGAGGTGATACGATCCAGGCAAGGTCAAATTTAGATTTCGATGTAAAAAGTGATTTATCCAGTTTTACGGCGACAATGATAATTCTCAATCCGATCGTTGGATCGGGCTGAAATTTTACGTGGAGTCTCCTGACATGTTTTCCTACCTTGGGCTCAAATTTTAGATCAATTGGAGTTTGGGAAGGCATCTCAATACAGGTCAACAAAGGTTGTATGAATTTTGTTATTTACTTCCTTTTGACTTGTGGACTTCGTATTTGGCTAGGATTCTTTTCCTAAAAAGATATGGCAGCTTATTTTTGAAATCTACTAATTCTACCAAGATCTTTAATGGGCTGCAACATAGTTGCCAAGTGTGGCAAGGATTTATAATTATTTCAGAATCCTTACAAGGATTCCTTATTCATCCTAGCTACAAAAAGAAAAGACTTTAGAATAAATTCTACCTTCAGATCAGATTTTCTAGTCTATTTGGGACTTTTAAAGGACAACAAATCTGATCCTATTATATTTAGGATATTAAATTTGGATTTATTATTGTTATTATTATTTTCTTCTTTAGTTTAGGGTTTATTTATATTATTTGAGTTTAATTGTAAATGGGTATCATATAAGTCCACATAAGGGGTCCATTAGGGTTTATTTTAGTTTGGAGTCACTATAAATAAGGGCATAACCAGACATGTAAGGTAGACAATTTAGATTAATAAAATTTCTTGTTTACCGCACTTTGTGTGTGTGTGTGTGTGTTGGTGAGATAATCTCCCTTCCATGGTTCTCTAATGAATTGAAAAATGACTTATCGAAGAACAACTATCTTTGTGGCATCATCCTTATACTTTTCATTCGCGAATCAATATTCATTGGGTGGGGGTTTCCGTTTCCAATAGTGTTGGTGCCTAGGTACAAGTTATCTTTGTGTCACACT
>Ga0325401_1004875_pt1 | contig 12714 bp, 9 predicted proteins | sample PopdelMetagenome_FD_205666 | JGI IMG/M metagenome (GOLD analysis project Ga0325401, IMG submission 205666) | Populus deltoides microbial communities from Bellville, Georgia, United States - Xylem-PdKOR-R2 | ecosystem: Host-associated > Plants > Phyllosphere > Stem > Wood/Secondary xylem | place...
CGGCGGGCGGCGGCGGGGACCGCCGCCGCCTCCAGGGGAAGGACCTCGCTCACGCGGTCAGGCGTTCGGGCGCCAGGAGACGAGGGAGGGGTCCACCATCTCCGCGATCTTCGTGCTGAAGCAGCTCTCCGCCGAGGGGGCGGAGGGGATGCGGTTGATGTTCATCGCCCACTCCGTCTGGAAGCGGTGGCTGGCGATCAGGCCGGGGGTGATGCCGAGGCCGTACTTGTTGGCGGTCGTCATCACCTCCAGCGCCTCGTTGTCGATCCGCAGCGTCCGCTGCAGCGCGGCCATGGCGCGCGGCCTGTCGGCCGACATCATCTCCGTCGCCTTCACCAGGGCGCGCAGCAGGGCGGCGAGGGTGTTCGGCTTCGTGTCGATCCAGCTCTGCGTCGCGAGCAGGGTGGAGTGGTTGTAGAGGAGGCGGTCGTTCTCCGGCTGCACCTCCGCCCGCCCGCCGTTCACGTAGAGCGTGCCCCCCGTGCAGTACAGGCTGCCGCCCATGGAGACGAGCCGGTAGAGGTTCGGCTGCCAGCCGAGCAGCCCGTGCACGTCCCCGCGCGACGCGGCGACGATCCCCTCGCTCTGGTTCATGTTCACCAGCTGGACCTTCGACTGGTCGAAGCCGAAGGTGCGCGCGAGCTTCGCCAGCAGCAGCACCTGCGAGTTGCCCTGGGTGAAGGCGAGCTTCTTGCCCTCGAGCTCCCGCGGATGGGACAGGCGCACGTTGGGGCCGAGGGCGAAGCCCTGGGTCTCGGCGATGTCGGCGAGCGCGGAGATGGTGCGAACCGGCAGGTTCTGGCCGCCGAGCACCACCTGGGTGAAGCTGCCGCCGGTGCCGACCTGGGCACCGCCGCCGCCCATGATGGTCAGCGTGTCGGCGGCCGACTGCAGCCAGCGGACCGTCACGTTGAGTCCCTGCTCGCGGAACAGGTTGTACTGCTCCGCGATCGCGAACTGGGCACCGAGCTGCGGATCGCGCACCACCACCGCCTCGAAGGCCGGCGTCTCGACCGCGCCCTGCGCCCTGGCCGCGGCACCCCAGACACCGAGGCCGAGGCCCGCGCCCATCACGACGCGGCGGGTGGGGGGAACGTTGCTCTTGCCTGTCATGGCCACCTCGGCTGCCGGCGTTTCGATCGGAGACTAGCACAGCAACCGGCGTGCCAGGGAATCCGGGGAAGGGGCGCGGGATCAGGCCGGGGCCAGGATGCCCGCCCGGCTCCGCATCAGCGGCTGGATGCGCGTTCCGAAGGCATCCATGCCGGCGATGAAGTCGTCGAAGGTCAGCATCACCCCCGTCAGGCCCGGCACCTCCGCCATCTCGTCCAGCAGCCGCGCGACGGTGGCGTAGGAGCCGACCATGACGCCCTGGTTGGTCGGCGACCCCGCGCCCTGCATCTTGTGGCGGTGCGGCTGGGAGTAGGGGTCCTTGTTCGGGTCGGCGCCGGCCGCCCGGTCGCGCCAGGCCAGCGCCTCGTGGTCCGCGCCCTCGCAGTAGAGGGTCCACTTGGCCATCGCCGCCTCGTCCGTCTCGTCGGCGATCACCATCTGCATCACCAGCGCGCCGACGTCGCGGCCTGTGGCCTCGCGGGCCTCCACCAGCCGCGCGATGCTCGGCGCCACGCTGCGCGGCTGGTTCACCCCGAAGCCGACGCAGAAGTTGTAGTCGCCGTATTCCGCCGCGAAGCGCGTGCCCCGGTCGCTCTGCCCCGCGCAGATGATCGGGACGCGGGCGGAGGGCTGCGGCAGCAGCCGGCAGTCCTCCATGGCGAAGAACTCCCCCTTGAAGTCCGACCGGCCGGTCGACCAGAGCTCGCGCATCACGTCCACGTACTCGGCGCAGTACTCGTATCGGCGCGCGAAGTGGGCGGCGCCCGGCCAGATCCCCATCTGCCCGTACTCCGCCTCCTGCCAGCCGGAGACGATGTTCACGCCGAAGCGGCCGGGCGCGATGGAATCGACCGTCACCGCCATCCTCGCCGCGATCGGCGGCGGCATCGTCAGCACCGCGACCGAGGCGAAGAGCCGGATGCGCGACGTCACCGCCGCCAGCCCGGCCATCAGGGTGAAGCTCTCCAGACCGTAGTCCCAGTACTTCGACGGGCCCCCGAAGCCGTGCAGCTTGATCATGGAAAGGGCGAAGTCGAGCCCGTAGCGCTCCGCCCGCTGCACGACCTCGCGGTTCAGATCGAAGCTCGGCAGGTATTGCGGCGAGGTGGTCGAGATGAGCCAGCCGTTGTTGTTGATGGGGATGAACACGCCGATCTGCATCCGGAACCTCTCGCGCCGACGCGGCGCGGCGGAAGGTTCCCGGCCCGCGCCCACGTGCATCCGTACGACGGTGCAATGCAGCAAACCCTGTGCCATGATCCCGCGGGGCGACGCCGGCACGGGGATTGCTGCGCGCCGCCGGCAGCATGGGGGCGAGGGCCGGCGATGGCGGGACGTCTGATCGGACTTGCGGCGGCGCTCGCCCTTCTCGCCGCCCCGGCCGCGGCGCAGGACCTGCGGATCGCCTTCAAGGCCGCCGTCGACGGCTCCGACCCGCACCTCAACTACACGCCCAACCGCAACGTCCAGCTCCACGTTTACGAGCCGCTCGTCTTCCAGGACGAGAACCTCCGCCCCGGCCCCGGCCTGGCGGAGTCCTGGCGGCCGGTCGATCCCGAGACCTGGGAGTTCACCCTCCGCGACGCTCGCTTCTCGGACGGATCGCCGGTGACGGCGGAGGACGTCGCCTTCTCCATCCGGCGGGCGGGGACCATCCAGGGCACGCGCACCTACGGCCCGGCGCTGCGCGCCATCGCCTCGGCCGAGGCGCGCGACCCGCGCACCGTGGTCATCCGCACCCGCGGCCCGGCGCCGCTGCTGCCGGCGGCGCTGGCGGTCGTCGGCATCGTCTCCGCCCGCGCCGCGGCCGACGCGGGGGAGGCGGAGTTCAACGGCGGCCGCGCCGCGGTCGGCACCGGCCCCTACCGCTGGGTCCGCTGGCGCCCCGGGCAGGACGTGACCCTGGAGCGCAACCCGATGAGCTGGCGCGAGCCCGAGCCGTGGGCGCGCGTGACCTTCCGCTTCATCCCCAACGACAGCGCCCGCGTCGCCGCCCTCCTGGCGAACGACGTGGACGTGGTCGACGCCGTCCCCGCCGCCCTCTACGCCCGCGTGCGGGAGGACGAGCGGACGCGGCTGGAGACGGCGACCTCGGTCTTCGCCCTTTATCTCTTCTTCGACAGCTTCCGCGAGCGGGCGATCCACGCCACGGCCGCGGACGGCTCGCCCCTGCCGCGCAACCCCTTCCGCGACCCGCGCGTGCGCCTCGCGCTCAGCCACGCCATCAACCGCGCCGCCCTGTCCGAGCGCGCGATGGAGGGCGGCGCCGAGCCCGCCGGCCAGATCGCCCCGCCCGGCTTCCTCGGCCACGACCCGGGCCTGGCGGTGCCGCGCGCCGACCCCGCGCTCGCCCGACGGCTGCTCGCCGAGGCCGGCTACCCGGGGGGCTTCAACCTGAACCTCCACTGCACCAACGACCGCTTCGCCGGCGACGCCCGCACCTGCCAGGCCGTCGGCGGGATGCTCGGCGCGGTCGGCATCCGCACCACGGTCGAGACCCTGCCGGCCTCCGTCTACTTCCGCCGCGCCTACGGCGGCGCGGGCGGGGAGCCGGAGTTCACCGCCTCCATGTCGATCTTCGCCTCCTCCACCGGCATCGCGAGCGAGGGGCTGAATTCCATCCTGCGCACCCAGGACGCCGCGCGCGGCCACGGGCCCCTGAACCGCGGCCGCTACTCCAACCCCGCCCTCGACGCCCTGCTCGACCGCATCGACGGGGAGCTGGACGACGCGCGGCGCGAGGCGCTGACGCGGGACGCCGTGCGGCTGGCGGTGGAGGACGGCGCGGTCGCCCCCATCTTCTGGATCCGGGCCGCCTGGGGCGTCCGGCGCGGCTTCACGCTGCGCCCGTCGGGCGACCAGTACACCTTCGCGACCGGCATCCGTCGCACCGAATAGCGGGAGGAAGCGATGAGCAAGCGGCAGATGAAGCTGGGGGCCTTCCTCAGCACGCCCGGCAACCACCTCGCCGGGTGGCGCCACCCCGGCGCCGACGTCGACACCGACATGAGTTTCCGCCTCTACATGCGGCTCGCGCAGAAGGCGGAGCGGGCGAAGTTCGACACGATCTTCTTCCAGGACACCGCCGCCGTCGGCGGCAGCGACGCCATGCTGCGCGGCGACCGCTCGCGCGAGCGCCTGTGCCGGATCGTCAAGCTGGAGCCCACCGCCACGCTCGCGGCGCTCGCCGTCGGCACGAGCCATATCGGCCTCGTGGCCACCGCGACGACGACCTACAACGAGCCCTTCAACATCGCCCGCCGCTTCCTCACCATCGACCATATCAGCGAGGGGCGCTGCGGCTGGAACCTCGTCACCTCCCAGATCGAGGACGAGGCCGGCAACTTCAACCGCACCGAGCACGTCGAGCACGCGCTGCGCTACGAGCGCGCCGAGGAGTTCTACGAGGTCGTCACCGGCCTGTGGGATTCCTGGGAGGCGGACGCCTTCCTGAAGGACAAGGCGAGCGGCCTGTGGTTCGACCGTGAGAAGATGCACTTCCTGAATCACCGGGGAAAGCACTTCCAGGTCCGCGGCCCGCTCAACGTCTCCCGCTCCCCCCAGGGCCGCCCCGTCGTCGCCCAGGCAGGGTCCTCCGAGCCCGGAAAGGCCCTCGCCGCCCGCACCGCCGACGTCGTCTTCACCGCCCAGACCGAGCTGGAGCCGGCGCGCGCCTTCTACGCCGATGTGAAGAATCGCCTCGCCGCCCATGGCCGCGGCTGGGACGACCTGAAGATCATGCCCGGCATCACCCCCGTGATCGGCCGCACGATGGAGGAGGCGAGGGAGAAGTACGAGGAGCTGCAAGCCCTCCTCCCCGACGACGTGGCCCTCACCGCCCTATCCCGCTTCACCAAGGGGATCGACATCCACGCCTACCCGCTGGACGGCCCCTTCCCGGAGCTGCCGCTGACCAACGCCGCCCGCAGCCGCCAGCAGCTCATCAACGAGATGGCGCGGAAGGAGAACCTGACCTTGCGCGAGGTCGCCCGCCGCGTCTCCGCCGCCCAGGGCCACCGCGTCCTCGTCGGCACCGCCGCGTACGTCGCCGACGAGCTGGAGGAGTGGATCGACAAGGACGCGGCGGACGGCTTCAACGTCATCTGCAACTACTACCCCGCTCCGTTCGACGACTTCGCCGATCAGGTGATCCCGGAGTTGCAGCGCCGCGGCCTCTTCCGCACGGAGTACGAGGGCGCGACGCTTCGCGAGAACCTCGGCCTTCCCGTGCCGCCGAACCGCTACGCCACCGCGCGGAGGGCGGCCGAATGAGCGACGCGACGCCGCGGGAGCGCGCCCTGATCGCCGCCGCCGGCCTGGACGCCACCTTCGACCGCTTCCCGGCCGAGGTCCTGGGCGCCCTTCGCGCGACGGAGGCGGCGCGGGGGCGCCTCGTCCGCCCGCAGGACCCCGCCGAGGAACCCGCCACGGTGTTCCGCCCGTGACCAGCCCCGTCGACCTCACCCTCGCCGAGGCCTCCGCCGCGATCGCGGCCCGCCGCCTCTCGCCCGTCGAGTACCTCGACGCCCTCCTCGCCCGCATCGCAGAGCGCGATCCGGAGCTGAACGCCTTCATCCGCCTCACCGAGGAGGAGGCACGCGCCGCCGCCCGCGCGGCGGAGGCCGCGATCGCCGCCGGCGGCCCGCGATCCCCGCTGCACGGCATCCCGGTCGGGCTGAAGGACATCATCGACCTCGCCGGCCATCCCACCACCTGCCACTCGCGCCAGTGCCTCGACCGCGTGGCGGCCGCCGACGCGCGCGTCGTCGCCCTGCTGCGCGACGCCGGCGCGGTCTTCCCCGGCAAGCTCGCCACCCACGAGTTCGCCATCGGCGGCCCGGCCTTCGACGGCCCCTTCCCGCCGGCGCGCAACCCCTGGAACCGCCTGCACCACCCGGGCGGCTCCTCCTCGGGCTCCGGCGCGGCGGTCGCCGCGCGCATGGTGCCGGCCGCGCTCGGCACCGACACCGGCGGCTCCGTCCGGCATCCCGCCAGCCACTGCGGCATCGTCGGGCTGAAGCCGAGCTACGGCCTCGTCTCCCGCCGCGGCGTCTTCCCGCTCGCCTTCTCCCTCGACCACGTCGGGCCGATGACCCGCACGGTGGAGGACAACGCCATCCTGCTGAACGCGATCGCCGGCCCCGACGCCGCCGACCGCGGCAGCGCCGGGCGCGAGGCCGAGGACTACACCCGCCTGCTGGAGGGCGGCGCCAGGGGCCTGCGCGTCGGCTTCGTCCGCCACTTCCACGAGCGCGACGACCCCGCCGAGCCCCGCGTCGCCGCCGCGCTGGAGGAGGCCGTCCGCACGCTGGAGCGCGAGGGCGCGATCCTGACCGACGTCACCCTGCCCCCGCTCGGCGACTTCGCCGCCGTCAACCGCGCGATCCTGAATTCGGAGGCCGCCGCCATCCACGAGCGCTGGCTGCGCGAGCGCCCCGAGGGCTACGCCAACATCACCCTGCGCCGCCTGCTGCCCGGCATGTTCCTCTCCGCCACCGACCTCGTGCAGGCGCAGCGCCGCCGCGCCGTGCTGACCGCGGCGGTGGAGGCCGCCTTCGCCGAGGTGGACATCCTCCTCACCGCCTCCTCCATGGACCCGCCCTGCCGGATCGACGATCCGGAGGCGGTGGAGCGCACCTACCCGCGCCAGGCGCGCACCGTCTTCAACGTCACCGGCCACCCGGCGATCACCCTCATGTGCGGCCTCGCCGAGCCGGAGAACCTGCCCCTCTCCGTCCAGCTCGCCGGCCGCCGCTTCGGGGAGGCCGCGCTGTACGGGGCCGCCCGCGCCTACGAGCGCGCGGCCCCGTGGCAGGGGAGGGCGCCCTTCTAGTTCGGGGCGCCGCGCTCCGGCCGGTCCAGCCCGAGGTGGTCGCGCAGCGTCGTCCCCTCGTAGGCCGTGCGGAACAGCCCGCGCCGCTGCAGCTCGGGCACGACGAGGTCCACGAAGTCGTCGAACCCGCCCGGGAAGTAGGGCGGCAGCACGTTGAACCCGTCCGCCGCGCCGGTGGTGAACCATTCCTCCAGCGTGTCGGCGATGGACGCCGGCGTGCCGCACAGTACCCAGTGCCCGCGCGCCGCGCCGGTCAGGTTGTACAGGTCGCGCAGCGTCATCCCGTCCCGCCGCGCCTTCGCCAGCATCACCCGCGCGAAGCCGTGGGAGGTGTCCGGCAGCGGCAGGTCCGGCACCGGCGCGTCGAGGTCGTAGCCGGAGATGTCGACGCCGAGCCGCCCCTGGAGCATCACCCGCGCGTTGCCGCCGTCGACGAAGGACTGCAGCGTCGCGAGCTTGTCGTAGGCCTCCTCCCGCGTGCGCCCGATCACCGGCATCATCCCCGGCAGGACGGAGACGCTGTCCGGCGCGCGCCCGTATCCCGGCAGCAGCGCCTTGAAGCCCGCGTAGGCCGCCCGCGCCTCCTCCAGGTCCTGCACCACGCTGAAGACGAGGTCGGCCGTCCGCGCCGCCATCGCCAGCCCCGGTCCCGAGGATCCCGCCTGGATGATCACCGGCCGCCCCTGCGGGCAGCGCCCGATGTTCAGCGGCCCGCGCACGGTGAAGTACGTCCCGGCGTGGTTCAGCGGATGAACCTTCCCGGCATCGAGGTACTGGCCGGTCGCGCGGTCCGCGACGATGGCGTCGTCCTCCCAGCAGTCCCACAGCCCGCGCACCACGTCGACGAACTCCTCCGCCACCGCGTAGCGCTCCGCGTGCGGGGGGTGGGCGCGGCCGAAGTTGGCGCCCGTCGCGGTGTTGGAGGAGGTGACGGCGTTCCACGCCGCCCGCCCGCCCGAGAGGTGGTCCAGCGAGGCGAAGGCGCGCGCCACCAGCAGCGGCTCCCCGTAGGTGGTGGACGACGTCGCCCCCAGCCCCACCCGCGAGGTCGTCGCCGCCAGCGCCGAGAGCATCGTCAGCGGCTCGAACCGCGCGACGAAGGAGGGGTGCGCCCCCGGCTCGGCCACGAGGCTGTCGCCGAGGAAGAGCAGGTCGAACAGCCCGCGCTCCGCCGTGCGCGCGATCTCCTGGATCACGGGGAGGCTCTGGAAGCTGCTCGCCGCCCCCGGGTAGCGCCAGCCCGCGATGTGGTTCCCCGTGCCGAGCACGAAGACGCCGAGATGCATGCGTCGTTTCGGGGGGCGGCTCACCGCGCGGCGTACCGGCTGGCCGGCACGGGCACGCCGAGCACGTCGCGCAGCGTCGGCCCCTCGTACCCGGTGCGGAAGATCCCTCGCCGCTGCAGTTCGGGCACCAGCAGGTCCACGAAGTCGTCCAGCGGCGCCGGGAAGAACGGGAAGAGCAGGTTGAACCCGTCGCAGGCATCCGCCTCCAGCCATTCCTGCATCATGTCCGCCACCTTCCGCGGCGACCCGTGCACGACGTTGTGCCCCTGCGACGCCCCGAGGCGGGCGGCGATCTGGCGGATGGTCAGCCCCTCCTCGGCGGCCCAGCGCTTCACCATCCCCTGCCGCGCCTTCGCCGCGTTGCTCGGCGGCAGCTCCGGCAGCGGCCCGTCCGGATCGTGGGCGCGGATGTCGAGCCCGCCGCAGAGCCGCGCGAGGTTCGCCATGTTCCACTCCTCGGACAGCAGGTCGCGAAGCCGGTTGTACTTGTCCTCGGCTTCGGCGTCCGTCGGCGCGATGAAGGTCATCAGCCCCGGCAGCACCCGCAGGCTGTCCGGCGCGCGGCCGTGGCGCGCCGCCCGCGCCCGGATGCCGGCGCAGAAGGCCCGCCCGTCCGCCACGCTCGTCTGCGCCGTGAAGATGAGGTCGGCGGAGCGCGCCGCCAGCTCCATCCCCACCTCCGACGACCCGGCCTGCGCCACCACCGGCCGCCCCTGCGGCGATCGCGCGACGTTCAGCGGCCCCCGCACCCGGAAGTGCTTTCCCTCGTGCCGCAGGAAGTGGACCTTCTCCGTGTCGAACCAGGTCCCGCTCGCCTTGTCGTGGAGGAAGGCGTCCGCGTCCCAGGAGTCCCACAGCCCGGTGACGACGTCGTAGAACTCCTCCGCCCGCTCGTAGCGCAGCGAATGGTCCATGTGCGCGTCGAGGTTGAAGTTCCCCGCCTCGTCCTCGCTCTGCGACGTCACGAGGTTCCACCCCGCGCGCCCGCCGCTGATGTGGTCGATCGTGAGGAAGCGGCGCGCGATGTTGTACGGCTCGTTGTAGGTCGTGGTCGCGGTGGAGACGAGGCCGATGTTCTCCGTCACCGCCGCCAGCGCCGCGATCAGCCCAACCGGCTCCAGCTGCACCTGCCGCGCCTGACTCGGCCGCAGCGGGCTGCCCCCCGTCAGCGCCCCGGTGCCGGGAATGCCCGCCGTGTCCTGGAAGAACAGCATGTCGAGCTTGCCGCGCTCCGCCGTCCTCGCCATCGAGACGTAGTGGCGGAAATCCATGTCCGTCCCCGGCACCGCGTCCGGGTGGCGCCAGCCGGCGGAGTGGTTGCCGGGCGTGTAGAGGAAGGCGCCGAACTTGAGTTGCTTCTTCGCTGCGGCCAAGCTGGCCTCCCTTCCCGTAGTATGTCCCCTGGGCATGCCCCCTGGCGCGGACGGACGGAGCCTGCACCATCCGGCGCGCGGCGCAACCGGGGACAGCCGGATGGCATGCATTTTGCTGACCAACCGCTCGGTCGTGATGCGGGGGTCGGCGGTGCGGGCATCTCTGGACAGGGACGGAGCCGGCGCGTGACCTCGAAGCGGATGATGAAGCTCGGCGTGTCGATGATCGGCATGGGCTACCACATCGCGGCGTGGCGCCACCCGGACGCGGACCCGGCCGGCAACATGCGCCTCGACCACTTCGTGCGCGTGACCCGGGCGGCCGAGCGCGGCCTGTTCGACATGGCCTTCCTCGCCGACGGCGTCGGCATCCGCTCCTACGACGAGCCGCCCGGCGCCCTCAGCCGCACCTCGAAGAACGTGGGGTTCGAGCCGCTGACGCTCCTCTCGGCGCTGGCGATGGTGACGCGGAACGTCGGCCTCGTCGCCACCGCGTCCACCACCTACAACGAGCCCTACCACATCGCCCGCAAGTTCGCCTCGCTGGACCACATCAGCGGCGGCCGCGCCGGCTGGAACGTCGTCACGTCCGTCACGCAGATGGAGGCGCAGAACTTCAACCGCGACACCGCCCTCTCCTACGAGGACCGCTACGAGCGCGCCGCCGAGTTCGTCGACGTCGTGCGCGGCCTCTGGGAGAGCTGGGAGGACGACGCCTTCGTCCGCGACAAGGAGGCCGGCCTCAACTACCGGCCCGACGGCCTCCACGTCCTGAACCACCGCGGCAAGCACTTCCAGGTCCGCGGCCCGCTCAACGTCGAGCGCACGCCCCAGGGCGCCCCCGTCATCGTCCAGGCCGGCGCCTCGGACCAGGGCCGCGAGATGGCCGCCGCCACGGCGGACGTCATCTACGCCGCCGCCCAGACGCTGGACCAAGCCCGCGCCTACCACGCCGACGTGAAGGGCCGCATGGCCCGCTACGGCCGCGAGCCGTGGGAGCTGAAGATCATGCCCGGCCTCATGGCCGTGCCCGGCCGCACCCGGCAGGAGGCGCACGACCGCTACGCCGTCCTGCAGGAGCGGATCCAGCCGATCGTCGGCCTCGCCGCGCTGGCGCCCTTCTTCGGCGACCTCTCCGACCACGACCTCGACGGCCCGCTGCCGGACCTCGTGCCGGAGCGGATGCGCAGCCGCGGCGACATGATGGCCGAGATCGCCCGCCGCAAGAACCTCACCGTCCGCGGCCTCTACGAGGAGGTGGCGGGCGGGAACGGCCACCGCACCGTCATCGGCACCCCCGCCGACATCGCCGACGCGATGGAGGAGTGGTTCGTCAACGACGCCGCCGACGGCTTCAACTTCCTGCCCCCCTGGCTGCCCGGCGGGCTGGAGGACGTGGTCGAGACCGTGGTGCCCGAGCTCCAGCGGCGCGGCCTGTTCCGCACCGCCTACGAGGGCGCGACGCTCCGCGCCAACCTCGGCGCCGCCCCCGCCACCCACCGCCGCGCCGCCCTCGCGGCCGCGCTCCCCTCCGCCTGAACCGCCCCGCCTGAACCGCCCCGAACCTCACGGAGCCGCCTCCGCATGACCGCCCGCCCCCGCCTCCTCGCGGCCGCCTCCCTCCTCGCCCTCCTCGCGGGGCCCGCCCTCGCGCAGGAGCTGCGGATCGCCATGAAGGCCGCGGTCGACAACCCCGACCCGCACCAGAACTACACGCCGAACCGCAACGTCCAGCTCCACGTCTACGAGACCCTCGTCGCCCAGGACGAGCACCTCCGCCCGCGGCCCGGCCTGGCGGAATCCTGGACCAGCACCGACCCCAACACCTGGGAGTTCACGCTGCGCGAGGGCGTCCGCTTCCACGACGGGACGCCGCTGACGCCGGAGGACGTGGCCTTCTCCCTTCAGCGCGCGGGGACCGTCCAAGGCGTCCGCACCTACGCCTCCAACGTCCGCAACGTCGTCGCCGTGGAGGCGCGCGGCCCCCGCACCGTGATCGTCCGCACGCGGGAGCCCACGCCGCAGCAGCCCGGTCTGCTGGCCGGCGTCGCCATCCTCTCCGCCCGCGCCGCCCGCGACGCGACGGGGGAGGATTTCAACGGCGGCCGCGCCGCCCAGGGCACCGGCCCCTATCGCTGGGTCCGATGGACCGCCAACCAGGACGTCGTGCTGGAGCGCGCCCCGGCCCACTGGGGCGCGGCCGAGCCCTGGACCCGCGTCACCTACCGCTTCATCCCCAACGACAGCGCCCGCACCGCCGCCCTGCTCGCCGGCGACGTGGACGTGATCGACACCGTTCCCCCCGGCCTCTACGAGCGCGTTCGCTCCTCCGGCCGCCATCAGGTGATCGCGACGGACTCGATCTTCACCCACTACCTCTACCTCGACAGCATGAGCGAGCGGATCGCCAACGCCACCGGCGCCGACGGCCAGCCCCTGCCGCGCAACCCGCTGCGCGACCACCGCGTGCGCCAGGCCATGACCCACGCCCTGAACCGCACCGTCCTCGCCGAGCGCGCCATGGAGGGCGGCGCGACGCCGGCCGGCCAGGTCGCGGCCGAGGGCTTCCAGGGCCACGTCCCCGGCATGGCGCCCCCCGCCTTCGATCCCGCCCTCTCCCGCCGCCTCCTCGCCGAGGCCGGCTATCCGGGCGGCTTCAACCTCACCCTCAACTGCACCAACGACCGCTTCGCGGGCGACGCCCGCACCTGCCAGGGGGTGGCCGGGATGCTCAACGCGGTCGGCATCCGCGCCACCGTCGACGCCCAGCCGCTGTCGGTCTACTTCCGCCGCTGGTCCAACATCGGCCCGAACGGCTCCTCCGAGCTCTCGGCCCACATGTCGATGTTCGGCTCCTCCACGGGGCTCGCCAACGAGGCCCTGACCACCCTTGTCCGCACCCCCAACCCGGCGCGCGGGCAGGGGGTCACCAACCGTAACTTCCACTCCGACCCCGAGCTCGACCGCCGGCTGGAGGCCGTGGACCGCTCCTTCGACGAGGCCGAGCGCGAGCGCCTGACCCAGGAAGCCGTCCGATACGCCGTCGACCGGCAGGCCCTCGTCCCGCTCTTCTTCATGCGCGCCTCCTGGGGCGTGCGGCGGGAGCTGG
>Ga0325401_1004878_pt1 | contig 12711 bp, 4 predicted proteins | sample PopdelMetagenome_FD_205666 | JGI IMG/M metagenome (GOLD analysis project Ga0325401, IMG submission 205666) | Populus deltoides microbial communities from Bellville, Georgia, United States - Xylem-PdKOR-R2 | ecosystem: Host-associated > Plants > Phyllosphere > Stem > Wood/Secondary xylem | place...
GGGCCACCCCCTCGGCTGCGGGTGCCGGCGAGGTCGTGGCCGCTCGCGGGACGCGGGCGCGGATGACGAACTCCTCGCCCTCGGCCCGCGCGGACAGCTCGCCGCCGAGCCCGCCCACGCGCTCGGACATCCCGATCAGGCCGTGACCTCCGGGGCGGTCGGGAGGACCCGCCGCCGGGCCGATCCGGTTGCGGACCAGCAGCGTGACGTCGTCGTCGCCGCGGTCCAGGTGGACGGCGACCGCGCCGTCGCCGTAGCGGTAGGCGTTGGTCAGGGCCTCCTGGAGCACCCGCCACAGCGCCGTCTGCACGTCGGGTGGCAGTCCGAGGAAGAGGTCGAGCCCGCTCGTCTCGACGGCCAGGCCCATGGACTCGTAGCGGTGGGTGAACTCGCGGACGAAGTCGGCGGGCACGCCGTCGGCGCCGTCTGCGAGCGCAGGGCGGTCGCCGGTGGATCCGCGGAGCACGCCGAGCACCTGCTGCAGGTCGGCGAGGACCTCGCGCGCCGCGGCCTGGACGTGCTGCAGCGCCTGGTCGGCGGTGTCGACCGAGACCGGCAGGCTGGCCCGGGCGAGGTTGGTCTGGACGTTCACGACGGCGATGTGGTGGGCGACGCTGTCGTGGAGGTCCCGGGCGATCCGCAGCCGCTCCTCCGCGAGCCGCTGCTCGACCTGGACCCGGCGCCGCTCGCTCTCCTCGCGCCGGCGCCCGATCTCGGCGGCGACGTACCTGCGCTGGGCCTGCACCCACTGGGCGACGCCGACCATCGCGGCGGCCAGCGTGATGATGCCGTAGGCGCCCACGTCGAGACCGCCCGTGAGCCAGGGCTCGTCGATCGCCACACCTGCGGCGGCCAGGGCGACGCCGGCCGCCACCGCGTCGAGCCGCGGACGCTTCAGGGCGAAGAGGAAGAGGAGGCCGCCGGCGACCACCCACGTCGCCTTGGGTGCGGGGTCGACCACCTCGATCGTCGCGAGCACGACCGCGATGATCGCGGCCAGCACGTGTCCGCGGACCGCGGCGACCAGGCCGATCGCACCGCACGCGACGACGGGCACGAGGGGGAACCACCCCTCCTGGGCGAGCTTGGCGTCGACCACGCCGACCACGAGGGCGGCCGTCACGAGCGCGACCGGCCCGGCGACCCAGGGGTCGCACTCCCTCAGGCCGGCGAGGAGCCCGTCGGGGCTGCGGGTGGCCCGTTCCGATCGAGGGCGCATGGGCGGACCGTCCTGTCGTACGTCGTTCCCGGGTGTCGCCGGGTCGTCCTGCCGGTGGGTGGTCGGGCGCGTCCGGTCGTCGGGTGGGTCGAACCTACGCGTCGGACACCGGCACGCCCCACCCCGCCGACGCGGATGCGGCGGTGGACCCGGGACCGGGTCCACCGCCGGCTCCCGTCAGCCGACGAGGACGGTCTCCTCGCTGGGCTCGTCGTCGGTCCCGTCTGCGGCGTCGAGCGCGGCGCCCTCGACGTCGAGGTTCGGCAGGAACCGGTCGAGCCAGCGGGGGATCCACCAGCTGGCCTCGCCCATCAGCTCGAGCAGGGCGGGGACGAGGACCATCCGGACGACGACCGCGTCGACGAGGACGCCGACCGCCAGGGCGAGGCCGATCGAGGCGACCATCGAGTCGTTGCTGAAGGCGAACCCCGCGAAGACCGCGGCCATGATCGCGGCAGCCGCGACGACCACCGGGGACGCACTGCGGAACCCCTCGACGACCGCCTGACGGGTGGTGAGTCCGCGTCGGTGCGCCTCGTGGATGCGGGAGACCAGGAAGACCTGGTAGTCCATGGCCAGTCCGAAGAGGACGCCGACGACGATGATCGGGACGAGCGAGGCGATCGGTCGTGCCTCGCTGAGCCCCATCAGCGAGCCGCCCCAGCCGTGCTGGAACACCGCCGTGGTGACCCCGAGCCCCGCGGCGAGCGACATGAGGAACCCGACGGTGGCGAGGACGGGGACGGCGACCGACCGGAAGACCATCGTCAGCAGGATCAGCGAGAGCACGATGACCAGGCCCAGGTAGAGGACGAGCCCGGAGGACAGCTGGTCGTTGACGTCGACGTCGACCGCCGTCTGCCCGGTCACCGAGGCCGTGGCGCCCTCGACGTCGGACAGCTCGGCGCGGAGGGCCTCGACGAGCGCGCCGGTGCGGGCGTCGGTGGGGCCGTGGGCGGAGGTGACCGCGACGAACGCCGCCGTCCCGTCGCTGGAGACCTGGACCGGACTGACGTCGGCGACGTCGGCGGTGTCGCTGATGGTCGCGGTGGCGGCCTCGGCGGCGCCGACCGGGTCGTCGCCCTCGAACAGCACGACGAGCGGGTCCTGCTCCCCGGCGCCGAACTCGGCGCTGATGATCTCGTACGCCGCGCGCTGGGAGCTCTGCGGGTCGGGGCCGCCGGGAGGGTCGAGCTCGGTGGCCATGGTGAGAGCCGGCGCGGCCAGCGCCGCGACCAGCGCGGTGCCGAGCACGACGGCGGCCACCGGTCGACGCACGACCAGGTGGACCCACCTCGAGAGCAGGGCGGCGGTGCGTGCTCCCCGGACCGGGGCCGCGACGGTGGACGGAGAGGAGGGGGCGTCGAGGGTGCGCTCGTGCTTGGGCAGCGCCTTGCGGCCGATCGTCGCGAGGACGGCCGGCACGGCGGTCAGCGAGACCAGCACGGCGACGACGACCCCGAACGCCGCGCCCAGCCCCATCTCGGTGATGAACGGGATGCGGACGACGGCGAGCCCGGCCAGGGCGATGACGACGGTGCTGCCGGCCACGACGACCGACGAGCCGGCGGTGCCGGTGGCGCGGGCCACCGCCTGCGGGACGCTCCGCCCGGCCCGGAGCTCGTCGCGGAACCGGGACAGGATGAAGAGCGTGTAGTCGATGCCGACGGCCAGGCCGAGCATCACCGCCAGGATGAGGGTGGTCGACTGGATGCCCCCGGTGAACGACGAGAAGCCGAGGATGCCGACCACGCCCACGCCGACGCCGACCAGGGCCATGGCCATGTTGGCGCCCGCCGCCACGAGCGAGCCGAAGGTCAGGAGCAGGACGAGGAATGCGATGAAGGCGCCGATCGCCTCGGTGATCGACAGGATCTCGGGGGGTCCGTCGTCGAGCGCGCCCCCGACCTCGACCGTGAACCCGGCGGAGGTGAGGTCGTCGGCCGCGGTGCGCAGCCCCTCCTCGACCGCCGCGGGGTCGACCTCGGCCCCGTCGACCTCGAGCGCGACCGACAGCGTCGAGACCGCCACCCGGCCGTCGGAGGAGACGAAGGGCCGTTGCTCGTCGTACGGGTCGGCCGCGCCCAGCACCGCGGGGAGCTCGGTGGCCCCCGCCACCGCGGTGTCGACCAGTGCCCGCGAGGCCGGGTCCGTGACGGTCGAGCCGTCCGGGGCCTGCACGACCAGGAGCAGCTCACCGGCGTCGGGGTCGACCCGCTCGGGGAACTCCTCGGCCATCGTGGCCAGCGCGGTCGTCGACTCGGCGCCGGCGATCGAGAAGGCCGAGTCGGAGAACCTCGCGCCGCTCAGCGTGAGCAGCACCAGCAGGCCGGTGACGACCAGCCAGCCGAGGGCCACGACGGCGCGGTGCGCCGCGCTGAACGATCCCAACCTGGACAAGAACGTGGACATCGCGAGCTCCTTCTGCCGTGGGTCCGCGGTGCGGGACCCGATGGCTCCACACTCCGGCCGCGGGGCCGTCACCGTCGTCGTGCTGGCGCAGCAACGCGGCGTACGGCGGACGCAGTAGACGAGCAGGGTCGGCGTACTGCCGACCGGCGAGACCGGTGGCCCGACCCTCGCGAGGGGTGCCGGGTCAGTCCGCCCGGGAGCGCGGCACCGACGTACCCAGGACCGACCTCCTCAGCACTGACGTCCCCAGCGCGGCGACCCGCTCGGCGGCCCGGCGCCGGTCGGGCACCTCGAGCTTGCGGAGCACGCCCTGCACGTGGTGCTTGACGGTGTGGACGCTGACGAACAGCCGCTGGGCGATCTCGTTGTTGTCGAGACCCTCGGCGAGCATCGCCAGCACCTCGCGCTCGCGGGGGGTCAGCAGGGCGACGGCCTGCTCGGCCTCCCGGCGGGCCGACACGTCCTCGACGGTCACCACCAGCAGCTCGGCGGCGACGCCGGAGCGGACGGGGCGCTGGACCGTGGAGGTCACCCACGAGGTCGTCCCGTCCGGCCTGAGGCAGCGCCACTCCCGGGCGCACGGCTCACCGCCGAGGGCCACCCGCCGCAGCTCGGCGCGGTGGGCCTCGCGGTCGTCGGGGTGGAACACGTGGCTGATGCCGCTCAGCCGGGCCAGGTCGCGCCGGGAGTGGCCGACGATCTGGCCGAACCGCTCGTTGAAGCGCACCAGGCGCCCCTCGGTCGTGACGTTGGCGATGCCGGCGGTCGAGCCGTCGAGGGCGTCGAGGACCTCGAACCAGCCCTCGCTCAGCTCCTCGACGCGCTGGGTGATGTCGCGGAAGTGGACGGTGGAGCCGCCGACCTCGGGGTCGTCGGACAGGTCGCGCACGACGACCTCGAGGTGTCGCCACTCGCCGTTCTCGTGCAGCACCCGGAACACCATCGGGACCGGCGGGCCGGAGGCCTCCACCGCCGCGAGCATCGCGTCGATCATCGGCTCGACGTCGTCGGGGTGGACCAGGTCGATCGTGACCCGGCCCGTCATCTGCTGCGGCGTCCAGCCGAGCACGTCCGCGACCGAGGGGCTGATGTAGCGCAGCGTTCCGTCCGCCTCGTAGAGCGCCACCACGTCCGGCGAGTGGTGCAACGGGTGGCGGGACCAGTGCTCGGCGATGTCGGCCGGCACGGTCCGGTCGGAGTCGTAGGTCAGCTCGGCGAGCCCCTGGGGCGGTCCGTCGTCCGCAGCGCCGGTGGGCAGCACCTGGACGACCGAGACGGTCGCCTCGAACGGCGTCCCGTCCTTCGGAAGCAGCCGGAGCCGGCCCTGGAAGGTGCCCGTCCGGCGCTGCTCCTCCCGGGCCCGCTCGACGCGCTCGTCGGTCGGGTCGAAGACCGAGACCCTCCCGCCGAGGATGTCCTCGCGCGACAGCCGCAGCTGGTAGCGGCACGTCGTGGTCGCATCCAGCACCCCGGACCAGTCGGGGGTGAGCAGGACCGTGCGCACCGAGGAGAGGTCGGGCACGTGGTCGTCGTTCTCGCTGATCTCGGTGCCCCTGTCGTCGGTGCCCTCCGGTCGACCCGACTGCCGCACGAGGGCTGCCGTGCGGGCGACAGGGACGTCCCAGCCTAGCCAGAGCACGGCCCGGTCGGTGGGAGCACGCCGCACGAGATGGGTCGCGCGGCTAGTAGCCCCCGGCCGGGGGCGCACCCAGACTGGCTAGGACAGCACGACTGCGGACCATGGGGGTCTGCCGCTGCCTCTGTCGTCTCTCGGAAAGGTTCGCCATGCTGCGGCGCCTCGCCCTCTGCATCGCCCTGCCCATCGCGGTGTCCGTCACCGGCCTGCCGCTGGTGGCGTCCCCGGCCGCCCAGGCCGACACCGGCGCGGTGCCGCTCGTCACCCAGATCGCCGACGAGCCCGTCTCGGTGAGCGCGGCCGCGTTCCGCCGCCACCTCTTCGTCGCGGCCGACGCCGCCCGGTTATCCGACCCGGCCCACACCGCGGACCTCCTCGCCGAGCGGGTCCTCCAGCACGTCTACGCCCTCGACCCGACGGCCGACCCCGCCGCCGCGGCCACGGCCGCCCAGGGCCTCGTCGCCGGGGCGGGGTCCGTCACGGGGCGGGCGTTCGACTCTCGCATCACGCGGACGATGGTGCTGTTCCAGAGCACGGCCGCGGCCGACCGCGGCCCGCTCGCCGGCACGCTGCAGCGCGCGACCACCGAGGTGGTCGCGCTGACGGCCCGCGAGGTCACCCGGGTCGCCGCCGACACCTACGCCGAGAGCGCGCTCGGGACGACCGGCGACACCGAGTCGCGGCTGCTCGTCGCCCCGACGTTCACGCCCACCGAGGTGCTCCGCGACAGCGCGGCCCTCGCCGACACCAACGCCCGGTTCGCCACGGCCCGCGACCGCGTGTGGCAGAGCGCCACCGGCGTCTCGATCTCCGCCGCGAGCGACGTGCTGCTGCGGACCGCTCCGCGGCTGGAGGACAACGCCGACGTGCAGGCCCTGGCCGCGCTGCGCGACCAGGCGGGTGCGCTGGTGACCACGGGCGCCGCGATCGCCGGCACGCCGCGCGACCCCGCGCCGCACACCATCGGCGCCACCATGGCCGCCCTCGGCGACGCCCTCGGCGCCACCCAGGAGGCCGCGGCCGCGAGCACCACCTCGACCACGGTGGTCCCGGCGCAGGCGCAGGCCTCCGAGGAGGCGGTCGAGGACGCCCGCGACGCGCAGACGGCGCTCGCGCTGCAGACCGGCTTCCTGACGGGTGGCACGAGCGCGGAGAAGGACGTCGTCGACCAGGTCGGCGCCGTGGCGACCCAGGTGACGCTGCTGGCCATGGCGTTCAGCGACTTCGCGTCGAAGGACATCGGCCGCGCGGCGCTGTCGGGCAACGCCCTCGGCGTCGTGATGACGCTGCTGCCGGCGGTGCTCGAGTGGGCCGGGGTCTTCGGGCCCTCCGGCGAGGACCTCGTGATGACCCAGCTCGACAACATCTCCGCCCAGATGGCGAGCTTCCAGAACGCCGTGACCGGCCAGTTCACCCTCGTCTTCGAGGGGCTCTCGCGGGTCTCCGCCCAGCTCGACGACATCTCGCAGAAGCTCGACCGCGCCGTCATCGACATCGAGCAGGCGCGCGTGCAGATCGGGCAGATGTACGACAGCCTCACGAGGCTCCAGGGCTCGCTCGACGCCGTGCAGAACAACCTGCTCGAGGCGCTGCGCAACGGCGCCAACTCCCAGCTTCGCCAGACCATCAACTCCGCGCTGGGCTACTCCGAGCGCAACGGCAGCGCCCTCCCGCTCGCGGCCTTCAACGACGCCGCGGCCTACCTCCACACCTTCGCGACGGTGACGGCGCGGCACAGCCCGGAGCTCAACACCGACCGGCCGTCGTACGACGTCCAGAACGACGCCAACCAGCTGAGCACCGGCATCGCCAGCAACGTCCACTTCCTCGACCAGGTGCCTGCGCAGCGGGGCTGGACGACCGGTCGCCTCTCCGGGCTGACCGGTGACGCCCCGCAGCTGGCCAACGTCGACGACTTCGTGCTCGCCTCGCGGGCCTACGCCCAGCTCATGCTGGAGAACCCGCGCTACGTCAGCGCCGGCTACCGCCGCTGGCTCAGCGACATCCAGCAGCTCGGCGCGCCGCTCGCGGCCCTCACCTCCGCCGTCTCGACCTCCGACACCACGCAGGGGACGCGGAGCACGCTGCTCAACCACCTGGTCTGCGCCCGCACCAGCGCGGCGTTCGCCCCGACCGGCACGCCGTGCCAGGCGCAGAGCGAGGACACCCCGCCGGTCGACAGCCTGGTGCAGCAGGCCGTCGCGTCGCTGTCCGCGGTGGTGCCGGGCTACGACGGCGCCGGCAGGCGCACGGTGAGCTCGCCCCTCGCGGCCGAGGGCCGCCCGAGCTTCGACCCCTTCGTCGACGGCTCGACCGACGTCTCCGACCTCTCCGGTCTGTGGCCCACGCTCCCGGGCCGCGACAAGGTCTCGCAGTGCGCCGCCCCGGCGGGCACGACGCAGACCGCTCTCGGTGCGATGGACCGTCCCGCCTCACTGACCCCGAACTCGCAGGGCGTCCCTCAGGTCTACCAGTGGGCCGACCGGATGGGCCTCGGCACGCTCGGCGTCTGCTACAAGACCACGACCCGCTCCACCCGCGTCACCGCGTGCCAGTTCGGCACGCAGTGGATGCTGGTCAACCAGATCGCCGGCTCGGGCTGCGCAGGAGTCTTCTGGGACCCGGGCGTCGGCAAGGCCAACGTCTGGGGCGTCGCGACCACCGTCGGCTACAGGTACGACGACACGGCGTTCGTGTGGACCTTCACGCCGGTCGACGCCTCCGGTGCCTCCGGCGCTCCGGTCTACGTGCAGAGCCTCGTGCGCCGCGGTGCCGCCGACGCGACCGCGCCGGTGGGTCCCTGGACCCCCGTGCCCCGGGGCGGCTACGACGACGCGGGAGCCGTGCAGACCTACGTCACCGCCGACCTGGAGGGGACCAACCTCGGCACGAGCAAGGTCTTCTACGAGCTGACGAACGTGGCGACCACGCCGAGCTACAGCGCCCCGACGACGGCCGCCAAGGTGCGGCTCGGGTGGGGTGACCTCACGGCGGCCGGAGCGTCCGCGTCCTACCAGGGCAACCGCGCCGCGATCGAGCCCGGGGACGCCCTCGACCAGCCGATCGCCGGGCTCGACCCCAAGCTCTCGACCGCCTCGACGCCGTACGCCCGGACCTGCACCGCCGCCGAGAGGGCCACGGCCGGGCTGTGCGCGGTCGGTGCCGACGGCACCACGCGCATCGTGGGCCAGGCGAGCACGGCGAGGTCGGCGCAGGCGAGCATCGACGCCCACCTCGTGACCCAGCAGGCGGACGTCTACCGGGGGCTGCTGCGCGGCACCCAGACCGCCGGCACCACCGCGTCGGGCCCGCTGCACGACGCGCTCGTCCGCCTCGACGGGGCCAACGCGATGCTGAGCAGCTTCCTCCAGCTCGGCGCCAGTGGTGCCCTGCGACAGCGCGACCTGACGGGCCTGCCGGCGAGCCTGACCGGCTCGAAGACGCTGGCCGACGCGTTCAGGGCCGAGCTCGCGAAGACCGTCGCGGGCCGGGCCGGCGTGGCCCCGGGTCGCGTCGTCACCGACGTGCTGGAGCCCGACGCGCTCGACCCGCTCGACGGGCTCCTCCCTCTCCCGGGGTCGGGCGCGCGAGCTCGGGCGGCCAGCGACCAGGTGACGGTGGGGCCGGTGCTCCCCGCGCTCCTCGCCACCAACGACCAGCTCACGCTGACCGCTGTCGCCCTGGGCGCACCCGCGACCCCGGCGGGCACCACACCCACGCCCACGCCCACCACGACGACGCCGACGCAGACCCCGCCGGTCGCGGTGGCGCCGACGGTCCCGGCGCCGGTCGCCTTCGGCAACCTCTCGGTGCCGCGGGCGAAGGTGGGCAAGCGCTTCCTGGTGCGGATCACGGTCACCGGCGGCACGGGCGCCTTCGGCTGGACCCGGCAGGGGCGACTGCCCGCCGGGCTGCGCGGTCGGCCGACCGTCTCCGGTGGCGCGTTCCTGGTCAAGGGCCGCCCCACACGGGCGGGCCGGGTCACCTTCGTGCTGACCGCGACCGACGCGGCCGGTGTGCGGGTGAGCAGGAGCTTCACGATCCGGGTGCGCTGAGCCGCCCCGCCTGACCACGAGAGTCCCGGAACCGGGGGGATCCGGGACTCTCGTGCGCGTGACCGGACCTGCTCGGCCGCAAGCGAGCGTCAAGGCGCCCGCAAGAGCCCTGCGCCAGTGTCGTCCTCACGACCTCGCCACCGTGGCGACGCCGCCGACGAGGAGCCGACCATGACCGTCCACCCCCGCTCCGACCGCTCCACCCGGTCCCTCGGGACCCGCCGCCGGCCCTACGCCGGCACGCCCCGCCAGCGCGATGCGCGCCGGCTCCACGAGGCCATCCAGCTCGAGGTGGCCCTGCGGCGCCTGGCCCAGCTGCGCTGACCCGGTCTGTCCAGGGGTGATTGACGGGTGTAGGTGTGAGCGCTCACAGTGGTGAGCGTCACATCCTGTCTCGGAAGGAAGACCCCATGACTCTGCGTCGAGGAACGCGCGGCGTCGCCGCCGCGACCGCGCTCGGCACGGCCGCGGCGGCACTCGCCCTCGCGGCCGGCACCAGCCCCGGTGCCCAGGCCGCGACCCCCCAGGGCGGCCAGGTGATCGCCAACGGCGGCTTCGAGGGCGGGCTGTGGACCGCCAACGAGACCGGCGCGGTCTCGGTCGTCACCGACCCGGTCGACAGCACCAACCGGGTGGTCCGGGCCACCGGCCGCGCCACGACCGGCTCCGGTCCGGGCATCGAGCTCGGCGGGCGCATGTCCGCCGGCACGACGTACACGCTGTCGTGGCGCGTCTACTACGACGGCGCCGACGCCCCCGCGACGAAGAGCTTCAACGCCACCGCCCGCTACGCCAGCGCCCAGAAGGACGAGTACGGGCCCTACAACCTCCACGTCAACCTCGTGCAGGCCGCCGACGTGGCCAAGGGTGCGTGGCGCACGGTCACCGGCGAGTTCACGATCCCGGCCGACCGCACGGACGTCTCGCGGTTCCGCCTGTTCTTCGAGACGCCCTGGACGGCGAGCTCGAGCCCGACGGGCGACCTGTTCGACTTCATGGTCGACGACGTCGTGCTGACCGAGAAGGGCACCACGCGCAACCTCGTCCCCGGCGGCACCTTCGACGAGCAGGCCGTCGCGCCCTGGACCACCCGTGGCGCGGCCTCGGGCATCGCGGCCACCACGGCGGACAAGGCGTCGGGCAGCTCGAGCCTGCTCGTCTCGGGACGCACCGACTCGACCAGCGGTGCGGCGCAGTCGGTGCCGGTCGAGGCCGGCGCGACGTACGACGCGTCGTTCAAGGTCAAGTACACCGACGCGGCGGCCGCCGGCAGCGTGCCGTTCGCCCTCACCGCCGACTACGGCTCCACCACCGGTGGCGCGCAGTACGTCGTGCTCGGGAGCAAGGCCGTCACCAAGGGCCCCTGGACGACCGTCACCGCGTCGTTCACCGTGCCCCAGCGCGACGTCCGCTCGCTGCAGCTCTTCGTCGAGAACGGCTCCCAGGTCGCCGGCTTCCCGACGTCGTTCTGGCTCGACGACGTCAGCGTCACCAAGACCGGCGGCAGCACCACGCCGCCGCCGGCTCCGACGTACACCGACGACCTCGAGCGCACGGCCAACACCGCCACCGACTTCGGCGCGTTCGCCAAGACCCCGGGCCGCGGCAACCCCCTCGTGACGCAGAACTTCGGCGCCGATCCCTGGGCGATGGAGTACGACGGGCGGCTCTACGTCTACACGACCAACGACACCCAGGAGTGGGCCGACTACCTCGAGAAGGGGCAGTCCAACGACTACGGCCGGATCAACCAGATCAACGTCTGGTCGAGCGCCGACCTGGTCAACTGGACCAACCACGGCGGCATCGACGCGGCCGGGCCGTCGGGCCTGGCCAAGACGGCCAACAACTCGTGGGCCCCGGCGGCGGTGCACCGCACCGTCGACCGCAAGGAGAAGTTCTACCTCTACTTCGCCAACTCGGGCGGCGGCATCTACGTGCTCACCGCGGACTCGCCGGTCGGGCCCTGGACCTCGCCGCTCCCCGGCGCGCTGGTCAGCTTCAGCACGCCGGGCGTGCGCAGCAACAGCGACCCCGAGGCGCGTGACGTGATCTGGCTCTTCGACCCGGCCGTCCTGATCGACGACGACGGCGAGGGCTACCTCTACTTCGGCGGCGGCACGCCGGACGACGACCCCGCCACGCCCGTCAACGAGCAGAACGACCCGAACACCGGGCGGGTCATCAAGCTGGGCGACGACCTCATCTCCGTCGAGGGTGAGGCTCAGCTCGTCGACGCCCCGTCGCTCTTCGAGGACTCGGGCATCCACAAGGTGGGGGAGAAGTACTACTACTCCTACTGCTCCAACTTCGGCAACGACGACCAGCGCACCGGCAACGGGGTCATCAACTACATGGTCGCCGACGACCCGATGGGCCCGTGGACCGAGGACACCTACGTCGGACGGGCGTTCGGCAGCCAGGCGTCGTTCTTCCCGGGCACCGGCGGCAACAACCACCACGCGATCTTCCAGTTCGGCGGCGAGTGGTTCATCACCTACCACGCGGCGACGCTCGACGTCGCGGCCGACGGCAGCAACAAGGGGTTCCGCAACGCCCAGATCGACCGCATCGGCATCGCGGCCGACGGCACCCTGACGCCGGCGAAGGGCACGTGGGAGGGCCCCGGCCAGCGCGGCACCCTCGACCCGTACGCCGGCCCGGTCAGCGCCGAGACCATCGCGTGGCAGGCCGGGACCCGGCAGGGCTTCGACGGCAGTTCGTCGTTCGCGACCTCGGTGCCGTCGTCGATCCTGACCAGCGTCGACGACGGCGACTGGACCTCGCTGTCGCAGGTCGACTTCGGCGCGGCCGGCGCCAGCAGGGTCACGGCCGACGTCCGCTCGAGGGCCGGCGGCACCGTCAGCGTGCGGACCAGCTCGAAGCGCTCCGCCGACGACGTCGTCGCCGTCATCGACGTGCCGGCGTCCACGGGCGGCTCGGACTGGACCCCGGTCAGCGCTGAGATCCCCTCCGGTGCGCTCAGCGGGGTGCAGGACGTGTGGTTCACCTTCGCCGGTGCCGCGGGGAGCACGCCGGGTGAGGACCTGTTCGACGTCCGGTCGTGGAGCTTCACCGGCGCGCCGACCACGCCGGGCACGCCCGGGACGACGCCGACCGTCCCGACCGTGCCCACCGTCCCCACCGTCCCCACCACGCCGACCGTCCCCGCGGTCCCGGGTGCGGGTCCGTCCGTGCAGGTGAAGGCCAAGGGCGCGGTGCGCGTCGGCCGGCGCGTCCGCCTCGTGATCACCTCCGACTCCGGTGCCTCGAAGGGGACGGTGAGGATCGCCGGCCGCACCTACCGCTTCGTCCTGCGCGACGGCCGGGCCGTCGTGAGGGTGGCGTTCCCGCGGGCCGGCGAGGTCAGGGTCGTCGTCCGCATCGGG
>Ga0325401_1004881_pt1 | contig 12705 bp, 10 predicted proteins | sample PopdelMetagenome_FD_205666 | JGI IMG/M metagenome (GOLD analysis project Ga0325401, IMG submission 205666) | Populus deltoides microbial communities from Bellville, Georgia, United States - Xylem-PdKOR-R2 | ecosystem: Host-associated > Plants > Phyllosphere > Stem > Wood/Secondary xylem | place...
ATACTCCCAAAACATCATCAATTATATCGTATCACCAACTTGGTCTCAGGGCATCATAATATCTCTAGGCGATTCTTTTTCTGGTAACTCGTAAAATACATATTCAATCCTCACCTACCTCTATTTATATGCAACTTTCAACTACCTCACGATCCAAGAATGTTATAAACTGTTTTACCATAACCTATAAATGTATATCCTTGTATGAATCTTGTTATTCAATGAAGGCATAATCATCTACTGCACAAAGAAATTCTCTGTTACTCGATTCTGCAACATGAAAAAGAACGATGCAAAATCATCTTACTGACATACCATTTAAATCCTTAACGATATGGCCTTTACTACCACTGCTACCAACAGTATTAGTATAACTTTGCCCTTCTCCTCCTAACAATTCTCTAGGGTGATAATTCATTGAATAATCAATGAATCCTTTTCTTTTTCTCTCCCAACTTCCATTCGATGTACACTTGCAAGACTTACATCCTTAAACCTCACACTTTTTTACCAAATTATAGGAATAAGAACTTACACTACCAGAAAATTAACAAATATAAACGAAAATATCAATTAAATTTTAACTATCAGTAAATTACTAAGACATTTACTGATAGAATATTTATTTGCTAGGTCCCTCAGTATCTACTGACAACAATTTTATGTTGGTGTATACCGAGGGAATTATAATTGGAAATGATGGAATGAAAAAGAAAGAAGAGAAAAACGATGTATTATTATTACAGATAGTATTACTGAAAAAATGAACTCGTCACTAATATTTGTCGTTGAATCCATAGTAGTTTTTAAGTTATAATCTGTCAATTTACTCCTCTTTCCCTTCCCCATTTATTCTTCTTCTTCCATTTTTTCTGTAAAAAAAAAACAAACAACCCCTTCTATTTTATCACAAATCAAGCTCACATCATCATAAATTCGGTTACCATGACACTCATTCACATGATGCGATGTATGGAGTCATGGTATACTCTTTCAATGGTGAAGCCTGAAAATATTTTAATAAGGAGTATCCTTGGTTTTTAATGGAATCACAAAACATATATCTTCGATTATGTATAGATGGATTTAGATCATTCAGGTCATTTGAAGGATGACAGATTGTCTGGAATGAAGAGTCAAGATTTTCACGTGTTTATGTCAACTTTCATTCCACCTTCTTACCGGGATTTATTGCCAAATAAAATATAAAATGCAGAGATCAATCACTTTTTTAAAGATACATGCTCTAACAAGTTGCATACCCAATACATGGAAATGCTTGAAACGAATATTGTCTAGACAATTTGCAAATATGAGATGATAATAAAGATGAATGTATCCATTTTAGAGGTTAGGGATTACACATGCATCCTAATTAAATTTCTATTGTCTCTTTTTTTTTTAATTTAAAACATTCATTTAATTCCATGCAAATACTTGTTCAACTCGTACCATTTCGAGCTCAATTAAGAACAAGAATCAACTATGTTCCAAGATATGACGACGTTAGAGAAGTAACTTCGAGTAAAAATTTGTCAATATTTTCCCATCGTGAATGACCTTTATACCTTTTATTCAATAAGTATAATAATTAACATGTTATTTTCAAATAATGTTTCTCTTCTACTCTCATAAACTGATAGATTGATTAATTCCTTGTAAGCAGCATCATCAATTTTTACTATCTTAAAATTCAAATATAATTGAATCTTAAATTTTCTAATTACAAGATGAACAATCTTCTACGTGGTTCAGAACACATGTAAACACTACTTAACAATTCTTATCTTTTGTAATACTTAATTTCATTACATCTTTATCTTTAATTGTTAATAGTTGGAATCTTGTACCAATTTTATCAATTGAGAGGGAATTCTAGTAGTAGTTTGAATTTATTGTGTTTGGATCCTGAAAGAAATGTTAGGTGCTATAACAAGTATTTTGTCAATGTATATGTTTTTCATATGGAAAAATATGGTCAGGGTAAAAAGACATATAATAGTGGAGTTTATGTTAAGGGATCAACTTCTAATGAGTCTAAAGTTCATTATTATAGGAAGTAGAAGATGTCATAGAATTGCAATATCATATCAAGCATAATATAGTCTTTTTATTCAAATGTTATTGGTATGATACCACCAGTAAAGAAATTAGAGTAGATCTCTACCGTGGTTTGGTAAAAATTAATACAAATGCAAAACTTTGCAACGTCAACAATGTCTTTGTTTTCGCCAAGCAATGCCAACACGTTTATTACACATACACTCCTTCCTTTAGAAAGGATCATACTAGGATTGGTTGGTTAACCGTAGTGAAACCTAAACCTATGTGTCAGGTTCATGTTATTTAGGATGGTAACGATGAAGTCATTGCAGGACATGATGTCTTTCAACTTGATGAGTTAGTTTATCCATATTGACTTGCTTTGTCTACTGACTTAGAAGAAAATTCAAATTTTCACTTCATGGGGAATACTTTTGTTAATTTTAATGCTGGGGATTTAAATGATGTATTAAGAACCAATTGACATATAGTGGTCAATGAAGATGATGATATTGACAAGCAACAATTCAATAAAGAAGACTATTGTGGACATGACAATGATGATGATGATGATGAAAAAGAAGAAGAAGACAATGTTGATTAATTTATAAAACATCAATGTGTAATGAAATTGACTTTAAAGTAATATTTCTAGTTGTTCTTTTTGTAATCAATGATGTATTAAGAACCAATGGACATACAGTAGTCAATAAAGATGATGATATCGACAAGAAACAATTCAATAAAGAAGATTATTGTGGATATGCAATGATGATGATGATGATGATGATGAAGACAATGTTGATTAATTTATAAAACATCAATGTGTAATGAAATTGACTTTAATGCAATATTTCTAGTTGTTCTTTTTATAATTAATGACAAGAATAAAACGTTTGTTTTTGTGATTTTATTATTATAAATAGACCTGAAATTTTTCAGAAACCCTCCAAAATAAACTGAAATTTTTTTAGTCCATTAACAATTTTATCTATAATGGTCAATGGCATGATCGTGTAATTTCTCTCCAACTCTCTAGAACTTTCTAACAAAATTAATTTGTTGATAATTATATCTATCATGGTTAGTGGTATGATCATGTAATTTTTATCCAACTCTCTAGATTTTTTTGATAGAATTTGTTCATGGGTGATTCTATTTGTAATGGTCAGTGGCATGGTCGTGTAATTCTTTTTCAACTCTTGAAACTTTTTGACAGAATTAATCCATCGATGATTTTATCTGTAGTGGTCATGTTATTTTCCTTCAACTCTTTAGACCTTTCTGATGGAATTAGTATGTTGGTGATTTTATTTGTAATTTATAACTCATTGATGATTTCATCGGTATAAAACAATTTTCCCCCTAATATTTTTGTTTTCCATATCTATCCAACTTGCAAATATAGTAAAATCACAACACAATAACACCGTTTCTATTTATAATAATAAAATCACAAAAACAAACATTTCATTCCTGTCATTAATTATAAAAAGAACACCTAGAAATATTACATTAAAGTCAATTTCATTACACATTGATGTTTTATAAATTATATCTGAAAAATTTCAGGTTTTGTTGAAATCTTTAATTTATAATTAGAGATGGACTTACCGATGGAATTTAAAAATTATTAAATTTTGAATTGTCCATCAGTAATTCCATCGTGAAAAAACTCCAATTAAAAGACTTGAATCCCAAACTATGGAAAACAAAACTTGTCTTCTTCCTTTCTCTTCCTCTATTATATCTGTAATTTCTTCTCTCTCTCTCTCTCTCTCTCTCTCTCTCTACATTTCCTTCCTCTCTTCTTTCTTTGTCAACCTTTTCTCTATTTCTTCCCTCTCATTTTCTTCCTCTCTTAATCCATCCTCAATGCTAGAATCCTTCATGCCAGGTAAATCTCCAACTCTTTTGTTTTTTTTTGTATTGCCATTGTGTTTGAGGTATATGGGTTAATTTTTTGTTTTTTCACTCTCACTTTCTCCCTCTCTCCCTCCATTAAGGTCTTTCTTTTTTATCAATCCCAGCAAGGTCTTCGAACAGGTAGATCTCCTTGTTCTTCCTTCTTTTTTTAATTGTCATTGTGTTTTGTTTATATAGGTTATTTTTTTTTGTGTTTGATGATTGCTTTTGAAATTAGTTGTATTTTTTTCTATACTCATATTTTATCTATGTAAATAAATGCGATGAATTTATGGGTTTTGAATTTGTCTATAATTATTTTTTTAATTGATTAGAAGTTTTTTGATTGAGAGTGAATGAGATTCGGGTTTGTTTCTTTGATTAGTGAGAGAGAGAAAAAAAGATAGAGAGAGAACAATGAATGAGGGCATATATCACGTGGCGACATCAAACGACATGTTATATGCCTCATGAGAGTGGTATTGGGAAAGAAAAGAATTTTGAGTATAATCATAAACTTAATATTATAAGGTTCAGATGTCACCACCGAGTATTATGATTACTAGGAAACCTGTGATTTGTGAGAGTTCGGGCAAGGGACTGGTTATGCAAGAGAAAGATGCATCACCTCTAGTGCACCCTATCTAAGGTAAGCTACATTGTTGTTTGATTGTTTTTCTAAGTCAAGTTTCTATTCATTGATCTCGTTTAAGGTCCAAGGCAGATCTTCATTTGTGAGAGAGTCTCTACCTTATTGGATGAAATCCTAGTCGTTCTAAAATTCAAATTATAGCTCACATTTATTTCCTAAATATACCAAATTCCTAACATTTCGAACACAAGAAATGTTAACGCCTTATTTGAACCAATTGACTTTGTGAAAATTAAATTTGGTCTTCTAAAATTTCAATCTTCTGACTTAAGCCCAAATTGAGCTCCCAAACTTAAGTTTTCACCAATTAAGCCCCTAATAAAATTAATTTAACCTATTTATAGTATAATTAAGTCCTTACACCTAATTAAATCCTTCAAATGAATCAAAATTAATTATGAAACATAATTAAACTTTATTTTGACCCATGATTAAATCAAATTAGCTTATTAAAATCTAGTTATGTCCATAGGCTTACTTTTTATGTAGATTCATCCAATAATGATTTAATTTGACCTTAAATCTATATTGTCTCTTCCATCCAAAATTGTAGATTGATTTTTCCTACATGTAAAATCCTCTCAGCTTGCTTTTTCTAAAATGTCAGCCTTCTTGCTATTATTATTGTATTTATTTTATTTTTATTTTGGAAAAAAAAGTGAATTTGAAGAATAATACAGAAATAGGTTATGATAGCGTAGATGGAGTGTGAAGAGAAAAACAAATGTCTAGGGTTGTGGATGCTCTTCGTAACGGCTAATTTTTTATGGGGTTGTGGTTTTGTAGGGCATTGGATTGATTCATTTAAATTTTGTTGTGGGTTTCTTACCATTAGATGGTGTGTGATTTAGTGGATTATATCATTGAGGTGGTGGAATGAATCTGATTAGCAACCGTTATGACTATTGACCAATTATAATATATAGAAACTCGAGATAAAAAAGAATCTTTTTTTGTTAATCAAATAGATATGAATTCATTTGTGGTAAATTAAATCAATTGGTTTGTGGCTTTATTTATTAATGCATACTTGTAGATAATAAAATTTTGAGTAGTCTCTCGTATAGAGGAGGTGCTACATATTTTTTTAAAAAAATATGAATGTAATAAATTTTTTTAATCCTTGAATTAATATAGATGTCAAGGGAAAGACATTAGTGCATCATATAGACAAAAGCTTTGCTAGTTCTTCTAGTAGCATTTCTGATGACCTTTTAGGTGCCGACCATGAATAAACAACTCAAGCAGAGGCATTCTCTCTCGATGCAGAGTCATCGAGTGTGATGCCACCTCACAAAGGATGTGTTTGTTTTAAGCGAGATGTATATTCTAAATACATAAACTTAAATATTTTTTTTATTTTAATTCAATTAGTTTTTTAATGTTAATAAACTAACTCTTTTACAAATTTGATATGCAAGGAAAATTTTCACTAGGATAAGGTTGACAAGGTTGTTCCAATAAGGATTTAGGAGAATCACAACACAATTAGGTAACATTGAATTATCAATGTTGTTGTGGCATACACGACATCGAATGGCCAACCTACCTCCTAGATCGAGGGGGGTTTGGATGTGTTGGAGTTAATCATGAAATTATGATTTGTAGGAGTTGCCACAAATTATTATGGTCACTAGAAAATGTACTTGTCATCAAGGTTTTGGGTAGTGTGACTAGTTGTTCGTGGGAAAGATGTATCTACATCTACATCCACATACTAGTCATCTAGGTGATGTTTCGATTCATTCGTCTGTCAAAGATTCAAGAAAGGTTATCCTTAGTAAGGAGATCCACATCTTATAGATTTCAGGTAGACCCTTCTTAATAAGGAGGTTTTTATCTTTATAAGCTAAAGATAAATCCTCCTCAATAAAGAAGTCTCTGCCTTATCAGGCTAAAACCTAACAATTCTAAAGTTCAAATTTTAATGGTTTTTATTTCTATTTTGTATCTTTCATGCTTGATAATATATTTTATAGTATAATTTTATATCTCTAAATATTAAAGTTTATTATTCATTCCTAACATTTTATTTTTGTTTATTCATTTAATTTAATATCGAGAATATGCATTACATTGTAAAATTCATACACCAAATATTAATTAAATAGAATGATTTTTGTGGTGTTTTTGAAATTTTGGCGAAATCATAATGGATAATCACAAATTTTTTATGGCACCCATTTATTGATTTTTGTATTTTTCAAAGTATGATAAAAATATAATTTGTATTTTTTTTTTATAAAATATGCATCAAAATGATTAGAGTGTGGTCGTATGCACACAAATAAAAACATATTTTTGCTTATTTCAAATAAGGAATTTTTTAATTTTTTTTGTATTTTTCCAAAATTTTGAAGAAAAACGTAAATATATTTGATACCAAGTCTTATAGTGTAAGTTTACAGCCTAAATATTAAATGCCATTGTTGAAAAATATATGAGGGAGCCATAAATAATTTTTAGATGGTCCCTAGAACTTTTCAGAATTTTTAGAAATCATTTGGGCTTTATTTGGCAAAAGCATAAAATGCATTTTAATTTAGCTATTTTAACCACAATATTAACTCCACGCAAACTATTTATTCAATAACTCAACAACTTAAAAATCCAACACTACCAAAAAATCAAACATCAAGTCTTGTAAAATTCATAAATTATATTCAAATCGCATGTTAATTCAAATAAATCAACACAAACCCAAGCAACAATCATGATTCGTGAATTAACGTAGAATTAGCAATCGTGATTCTAAAAAAAATAAACTCAAAATCCACCACAAAATGATCTAATCATTTCAAAATCAAAACACACAGCAAACCAAATAAATGTCTAAACTGTCCAATATTATACATGATAATAAGCATTTTGTCCCAAATTTCACAACATTATACCAATTTGTCCAAAAAAAAATTTTAAGATTATGAATCGACCTTCTGAGGTGTTTAGCATGTCCATGAGCTAAATGAACCAAGCTTGGAGTTTGTTGAAGGTATAGGAAGAATACTGCAAAGCTTCCAGAATTAGTGAAATAGTGGTGGCACATGTATCAACGTGTCATCGCTGGTAAAATGAAAGAAGGGGTGGATCTAGACCAGCTTTTACTTTTCTTCATTCTTGTGTCGACGATGAGCCTAAACAATACCTGCTAAAGATAAAATCTCACCAACAAGTATTTAGTTTTGTCCTTTTAATATCAACAATTCTACTTCTTTCTCTATCTGTTATAAATAGTGATTGCGATTAAAATCGAGGAAAAGGCATGAGGTGTGGGAGACTTGTGTCTAGTTTTCTTGAGATATGAAGGAGGAGTTGAAGATTATGATTCAGGGGTGTTACGTATAGTTGTGGGTTACTAGGATAAGGAAGATGAGAGGTTGTGGTTCCAATGAGTATGTTGGTCTTAGCCATGAGCTAAAAAGCTGCTAGTGGCTAGTAGTAAGGAGAAAAGGATGGGTAGCAAGTGAGGTTACTTTGACAATGAAGGAGGGATTTGAGAGCTATTTTTTGGAAGGAAAATGGCATTAGGTCCATGGTTGGAAAAAAAAAATACCAAAGCTTCAAGTTAGGGAGGATGGCTTTTAGTTTAGAGAAAAAATCATTCAAATCTTTGTTTTATGGAGAGAACATGAAGGGAGAAAAAGAAAACATGATTGACCTTGCTTTTTAAAACAAAAAAAAAAGAATAGGAGAGAGAGAGTTTTATATTCCTTTCCTTGGAAAAAAAAAGAGTTGGATAGTGTATGGCTAATGCTCCCTTAAAATTCTTCACCATTTTTTGTGTGAGATTCCTTCACTATTTATAGACAAAATTTTTCTTTTCCTCTAAATTGTTTGATGCTCAAGCAAACATGGTGACATGATCATGTCATGCCCCTAGTATCAGGCTTGGATCACTTGTCTTCGTTTTCTTCATTTGATTTTGAACATCATCATCATATTCATCATTTTTCTTTGCATGACATCTTTAGCCTTTTTGAATCCTTAAATATCTATATGCCCCTAATTTTTTTAACACTTTTGATCTTTCCACTGATCATTGAGGATTATTTTGTATAATTATGAGGTCAAATTGCTTTTATAATCCTAGTACTTACCCCCAGTGTGGGGTACGATCCAAGTCGATGTTCTTTTGCATGAAACATCTTATTAGGCTTAACAAGGACTTACAAAGGAAATTTATCAAGTATTGTGAATGGATTATCAATGATGGCCTTTTATTATCTCAAATGCATATGTTTAGGATCAGTGAGCTTTGTTTTCATCCATTGTGATTAGTTGGACATGTAAAATAGTTTCCATCATAATTAAATTATGAATCATTATTCAGCCAACTAAAACTCAGGTTCAAAGTTAGTTTTGAATGGTTTTTTTGTTTATTTTTCAAGTTTTTAAGAATTTGGTCACCTCACAAGAAGATCACTTAATTTCCCAAAACTCATTTGCTAAAAACAAACACCAATTTCACCTCTGAATTTGTACTGATATATTTGATTTTCCAAAAACTGTTGTTTGAAATTTGTTTTATCTTTTGCGAAAATGATGTTTTTTGAACCTATAAGATCGTCCGAAAAGTTATTTAAATTTTTTTAGGGTTTATAAAGAGGAAAATACACCAAAGAATTCCTGGCTAAACTTTGATTTTTATTGATTCATCGGCACAGTATATTATGCATAGTACTTTTTTACAACATCAGAGTTTATAAGCTTAGGTAAATCATCTCCATCAATTTTGGTCAAAATCAAGGCTCCTCCAAAAAAGGCTTTCTTCACCATATATGGTCTTCAAATTTTGGCGATTATTTACTTTGATCTTCTCCTGAGATTGCCAAGATCTTTTTCAATATAAAGTCTTCTTCTTTGAATACCATTGATCTAATCCTTTTATTGTATGCCTTAGTTATTCTCCTTTAGTATAGCTGGTGGTGACAAATTGATGTCAGTCTCTTCTCACTGATTAGATTTAATTGCTCAAACTTTAGCATTGTCCATTATGATTCTTCTATTTCTGCATCCATCAAAATCCTCAATGATGTAATCTCTACTTATAAAGGCATCACTGCCTCCATCCCATACACCAAAGAGTAAGGAGTTCTGCCCATAGATTTTTTTACTATAGTGTGGTATGCATGAAGTGTGTATGGAAGAATCTCATATCAATCCTTATAAGTAACCACCATCTTCTAAATGATCTTCTTAAGATTTGTATTAGTTATCTTGACAACACCATTCATCTTGGGTCTGTAAGGAAAAGAATTATATTGTTTAATCTTCCACTTTGTGCAAAGTTCAGCAATCAACTTCCCATTAAAATTCAGAGCATTGTTAGTTATCAACTTTGCTTGCAATCTGTAACGATGAACCAAATCCTTCTCAATGAACTTCTTGGCCACTTTCTATATCACATGTTCATAAGAGCTGGCTTTTACCCAATTAGTGAAGGAGTTGATTATCACCAAGATGAATTTATATCCATTGTTGGCCTTTGGATTGATCAGACATATAACATCTAATCCTAACATATCAAAAGGCCAAGATGAGGTCATATTGAATAGACGTGTCGGAGGCACAATTATCTTGTCGCCATATATCTGATATTTTTTACACTTCCTGACATTGTCAATACAATACCTTTCCATGGTCAATTAGAAGTATCCAAATCATTGTATTTGTTTTGCCATTATATGCCCATTACCATGAGTTGCACATATTCCCTCATGGACTTCTTGTAATGCTTGTTTAGCTTCTTTCTCACTCAAACACCTTAGCAAAGTTCCATGTAATGACCTCTTATATAGGATTACAACATCCAAACAATAATCCATCATTATTTTTCTTATAGTTTTTTCATCTATTTTGGAGACTCTAGGAGGAAATTCCCAGTATTGGATAAACCTTTTAATATCATTGTACCACAGATTTCCATATGTTATCTCTTCAAGTGAGTAGTGGTGAGCTTGGGAATTTTTAACTTCGATGTTTATTGGTTTGATTATACTCCTGATTAGTACTTAAAAGTGCATTTTTATCAAGGTTTTATATCATCATTTTGCACTTGAAGTATCAATAACTCATTAACTAGAGCATGTTTTATAATAATATGTCTAATAATATAAGATACCTTTAATTTATGGTAAATGTTCATCTTGAATGCAGGCCTGTCACATAAATCAAAGAATTGATTGATAAGTTTAACTACTGAAATTAAAAAGACAAAGAGAGGGCTAAACTTAGAAAAGAGATGTTGGTTCAGTCCAAACTGAAATACCATTCGGTTATTGGATCATAACTGTAGCTGTAGAACTTGAATTTAAGTCAGGTTTGTATGTATGGAAAGCAAAGACAGGCCTAAAAATTTCATGAAGAGTCCAAGATTTAAAAATGCCTTTTTCAAGTTCAAATGGTAACAACAACGGAGAAGTCAGAATCTTTCCTGCAGCCTAGACACTGTTCAGTGTTCAGCCCATATCTCGAGTTCTAGAATTCTAAATGCGTCAATTCTTATTTTGTTGGAAAGCAGAGACAATTTCTCAAAACTTTCATGTAGACTATCTATTCAAATTCTGATGTTAGCAATGACGTTTTGTTCAGACAAGAAGATGAAGATTGTCACCAAGTCAAGATGTGGCCACCCATTTATTAATTAGTCATCAAATTATAGTTCTGAATTTTGGCCTATAAAAGGAGGCATTTGCCATGCATTTAAGCATCTTGGTTTCAGATCAAGATCATATTCTTGCTTTATTTCTTTGTATTTTGTAATGTTCAAGTTTTATTATATGTTATATTTTCTTAATCTCTTGTTTATGCTTTTCATTTCCTTTACTATACTTATATAATTATGTTCTTATCTTGTTTATCTATGTATTTTTTTATTCATAATGTTTAGCTAAGTTTATTATGTCAAGGTGAAAAGGTTACACTAATGGTGTAAGAATAAGTATAGTATAAACTCAACATGGACTTTAATATTTGATACTAACATGTTTTGTATTTATTATCTTACTCTCTCTTAATACCTTGCTTGTTAAATGGTTATTCTAGATTTGTGTTGAACAACCCTTTTTACAACAAATACTTGGCACAAAAAATACTTGACACTTTCATAACCCAACTATATGGTATAACCGACACCTGTGCTATGGAAGGAACTTGATTTGTTGTTAACATAAGTTATCACCATGAATACCTGACAACATTTACAAGTATTGGCATTACTCAAATAAGATAGTTAATATAATCATGTTAATAAATTATAATCCGATTGGAACCTCCTTTGTGTATGGTTTCCAGTTGAATAATAAAAAGAGTTTATATTATACTTATTTGAAATACCATTAATGGATCCTCTAACCTTGACTTTTGTTTTTATAATTGTTTCATCCTTACATCAATATCACATCTCAAAACTCTCTTCAACTCTTTTTCTGTTATTATCTATTTCTTTATTGTAGTTTATAAAGTTAACCTCCCTGTGGTTCGACCCCGGTCTTGTCGGGTTATTTATTACTTCGACACTCCTACACTTGAGAGAAGACATCAATATTTTGGTCGTGTCAGCCCCCAACATTCATTTGTGCCATTAAGACTAGGGTAGCCAAGACATCATCAAATTGATTCTTGTCTCTACTCATATGAGTAAATTTTATCTCTTCACTCACTCTTTAACTTCAAGAGATAATCTTAGTATGACCTCAATTTCTCATCCTTAATTTGTCATTCTCCTTTCACCTGGTAGAAAATTAGCATTGAATCTCCATAAACATCAAGCTTTTCAACTTCCAAGTTTAAAGCAACTTCTAAACTGATGATGTAAGCTTCATATTCGAGCGTGTTGTTAATGCATTCAAACTGCAACCTTAGTAAAACAAGATATTGTTTTTTTTAGAGAAATTATTATTGCTCTAGCCTTATTCTCTGATACTTTCACAGCTACAGTATTATTTGTTAAGTTATTAGCAATTGTGTTACCCTTGCTATGTAGACGATGTCATATTCTACTAATAACACTTGTCACCTTGCTATTTGACTTGCCAAGTAAGGCTTTTCACTTATATATTTGAGCAAATCCAATTTAGATATTAATCAAGTTGTGTAATACAGCA
>Ga0325401_1004886_pt1 | contig 12703 bp, 6 predicted proteins | sample PopdelMetagenome_FD_205666 | JGI IMG/M metagenome (GOLD analysis project Ga0325401, IMG submission 205666) | Populus deltoides microbial communities from Bellville, Georgia, United States - Xylem-PdKOR-R2 | ecosystem: Host-associated > Plants > Phyllosphere > Stem > Wood/Secondary xylem | place...
GAAGTAAACAAAACTTTGTACATTGAATTTGAGATTGACCATGTAATTTTTTATTATTTTATACTTTGATTTTTTTTAATTGAAAATTTCTTTTCTTCATAAATTTTAATAAATTGATAATTAATTTAGGCATAAAAAGTTGTAATTGAAAAAAAAGAGAATGAAAATGGGAAAAAAAATTGAGCTATTGTGGAATTTTACCTAAATATTTTAATATATTTTGTAATTGTAAATATAAATTGAAGGGATAAATCATGAAACAATCAATGTAGTTAAATACTATATATATAGAAAACACACTTTTTCCTAAAAATGTTTTTTGCAACAAAAATACTTTTATTGAACAAATTGAAAAGAAATATGAACTCAAACATTTTCAGGAAACATGTAGGTCACCCATTAAATTGTAAGAGAAAAAAAAGAAATAAAACAACAAAATAAATAAAAATAAGAAAGAAGGAAAGATAAAAGGAAAGGAAAGAAGTAAAAAAAAATACTGAGAAGCTTAAAAAAACTGAAAAGGGTGAAAAACACGCTCCCCCTTATTTTCAAACTGGAAAAAAAAAAAGCGACACTCCCGGGACCAGTCGTGTCTAACACTCTCACCAGACAGAGAAGCAGTGAGTAAGATTAAGCCCCCCCCCCGCGCTCTCTCTATCGACTTCAGTGAAAGCGAGAAATGGGGAGCTCATCGAAGGACGATTCCGGCAGCGACGCCGAGGCTTCAAGCGGCGACAAAACACCTTCTAATTCTAGTCTCTTCTCCGAAGGCGAGCGCGTCCTCGCCTACCACGGACCCCGCATCTACGAGGCCAAGGCATCTCTCTCTATAAGATCTTTCCTTTTCTATTTTTTTTTATTTGTGCCCTATGATTTTGTAACTGATGTTTATTTTCATTTTTTTAAATCGACTTTTTGTTAATTTTAGGTTTTGTTTTTGGTGGTTTTAGTGTTTAATTGTGATTTTGTTTGTTTGAATGGAAATCTGTGGTAAAGAATGGAGGTGAAAGTGATAGTTGAGGAAATTTAAGGTTTTTTTAACGGCTTATTGTTGAAATTAGGGTTTATAGAAGCTGGAATTTTAATTTTTTTTAGCGTAACAAGTTTAATTTGTCTTGTTATTGCAGAATACTAAGTTTCAGGGATTTCAACTGAACTAAGTAAATTTCACTGTGATTTATAGTTGCTGCAGTCTCCATTTTTCTGTAATAAGGAGCATTTTAGTGCGGTGGAGAGTAGTGTTGTTTTCTATGGATGTGACCTTTCAGTTCACAAGTGTTATTTTTTTCATTTTTTTTTAATGAAATTAAGATGCCAAGTATTTTTGAGTTGCCAGGGAACCACACACAAGAATCAAGGGATTTTAAAATTTTGTCTTGATTTTGGATTTTTTGCTGAAGATGAGATTTGTTTTTCCTTGGAAGCAATGTTTGTGTTATCTAATTTCTTTTTACAGCATGTTATATGTTTTTCATTTCTAGTATTTTAACTTTTTTTTAATGTTCTTTTAAATCTTAGGTTCAAAAAGCTGAGCTTCGTAAGAAGGAATGGAGATACTTCGTCCACTACCTTGTAAGCTTCTCCTAGCTATTCCTTTCTGAATGACTTGTTCTGGTTATACAATTTTGAATGACTGAACCACTGAGTAGTTGACTGGGACAGTATTACCTTGTTATGATGTTAAGTGATGTGCCTTTTGCTGTTTTACAGGGTTGGAATAAAAAGTGAGTATGCATTTTGTTCGTTTCCTGTTGCTATATATTTTGGCTGAGATTTTGGAACTGAATAGGTCTGACTGCAACATTGTGAGGTCATTTTCTCTACCTCTTTTTTTTCTTAAATCTAATCAAGTATAAGTTCAAGTTCTTGGATGCTTTATTTATTCATGATGTGATTCCCCCCTGCTTTTCCCTTTAAAAGTTAGGATAATATTAAGACGTTTCAAGAAATGAAGCAACAACTATGGCGCATTGCAAAACTGACAATAGCAAAGTAAATAACTAGATATCTATTTTACTCTTTTCATTATTGTTACATTTAATGTCCGTTGCATTCATCACATGACAATAATTTTCCAAGATTAGAAGTCTAGGTTTTTTCAATAAAATTTCATAAGTGAAGGCCTCTTTCTTCTCTGTTTTTTATGTTTTTCTTTCATTGATGCTAGTTTTTTAGGAGTTTTATGATCTTAATTCTATACAACTATAAACTTTTTTTAGAGTACCTAGTCTGACATTTTCCTTCCGCTATGTGTTTTTAATTATTTTGTATAATTTTTTTATCAAATACTGTTTTATCTTTTCCTTTTACTAGTTTATTATTGTAATTTATTACATTGACAAGGTTTATCATGACAGGAAAGGGTTGGAGAGAAAAGGGGGGTGGGGCAGTTGTTACCATTTGAAAGACAATGATCGATTGTGTATGAGATACATTAAAAAGAAACATTTAAATCAATGTCACATTAGGGAAGTAGGAAACTGTTGTCCTATTATAAAGTTTAGCTAGCTATAGAATAGTTATGGTTTGCCAGTGACCATAGGCATGCTAAGCAGGTGTTGGAAACTCAGATTCTTGAGGATCTTTGCTGGTTTTGCTGTCTTTTAATTTAATTTGGAAATTATCTTTTTAGATCAACATAGCAGATATAACTTGAATGAATCGAAAACAAAGGATATTTTTAGTTTAGAATAATAATATAAAAAATTATCAATTGGACAGGTAAAAGAGAAGCTACAACTTATAAAAACAAAATCTTGTCTTTGATGTTTCTTCTATTTCTCAGCTGGTGAGCCCTCTTGTTGCATCTTTTTCATCTTAACATTTGGTCCTATTGTCATTTTTTTACTACTTAGCCTCTTTTGTGAATTGGTTTATGTTATCACTGAAAGGTTTCTCGGAATTGTTATTTGTCCTAAGAGTTTTATTTCGTTAATAAATATACCCTGTTTCGAAAAGGGACACAGAAATCATTACTGTGGGTTGGACATATTGCCAACAGTTGGGACGAATGGGTAGGCATGGACCGACTAATGAAACACACTCCGGATAATGTCTTGAAGCAGCAGGCCCTAGAGAAAAAACAAGGTGTAGACAAGAGTTTGAAGCCTGGACGTTCTTCTCAGACGAAGCCAAAAAACTCTACTGGTAAGCTTCAGTTTTATTTAAACATATGTTTTTTCAAATTTATCTTGTATGTGTTAATGTCCAAATGGAGATTTTCAACAAGTTCTGTTCATTTAGCTTGTGGTGCGTGAAAGTCTCAAAGCAACTGTTGGCCATCTAGAAAACTTATGTTTTCTCTTCCTTCTTGCCTGAGAGAATCAGCTTATGGGTTCTTAGGTCAAAGGAAAAACTCAATTGATGTTCTCTCCCTTTTCAATAACTCTTACTGTTATTTATAACTTGGGGACTTAACTTTCATTTTGTGCTAATATATGAGTACCTTGAATGTTCAGGTTTTTATAGTCATGACTATGAAACTGCTAAGTGATAGTTAAGCTCATAACTATTTCAATTTTATAAAAATTAGTTTTTGTTTTGTAGATTCAAAGATGGACAAGGAAGATCCTAAAAGCAATGGTTCGTTCCCTTACCTTCCTTTTCTTTCCCCCTTCATAAGCACAGTTTTCATTGTTTTAGTAAGTGACTATTGGTTGTCATTATTCTCCAGTAGAAGTCCTACCACAAGTTGGTATGATTTTTCTGCTATACATTGCTAGTCCTAGATTTGTTTTTGCTGTTTATTTTCTTTATATAGAGGCCGTCCTATCAGGCTTGTACCTGCGAATTGGGCAGATGTTCCCCAAAAGAGGATGAAAAGAATTTTGTAGTTTAATTATTTTCGCCCAAAGAAAGTTGTGGTGCCATAGGACTTTGTATGGAGCTTGACATTGGCATTGCTATCTGTTGGTCTTAGGTTTTTTTTTTTTTTTTCCTCAGCATCATTTTGTTTCATCTTTGTGCCATATTGACTTGCATTAGGTAGTACACCATTATAAACATTTTGCTAGTAAAAACTGGGTCTTAATTTCATGATTGCCAAAGTTATGGGGCATATTTGCTCAGCTTTTATTCTATTGCAATTTTGCCATCTTGACATATTCAAATAAGTTGCATTTATATTTAGTGCTTTTTTTTTTCCTTTATCAGTGGTTTATCTTCAATTTGCCTCTTAAATTATATATGCTCGTGAAGACAAAGAAATTTGTTCTTATGAATTGTCACTGCTTCTTGCAGTGGCAAAAGGGAAGAAGCGTAAAAGTGATTCAGGAATGGAGGTTTGTTTCATATTATTTCATATGGTGCCTTGGCATACCTTTTAATTTCTGAAGTATTTGTTGGACAACAGTTTTGGCCTGCTACATCTTGTTGTTGCTCTGATCTCATCTTTTTTGCCCCCGTACTGCTTTTGTAAATAATTTTTCCTTCATTGAAGACCAAGCTGAAAACATGCATACCCTCACAATCAGATTCTTTATTTCAGAAACTTCATTGCTCTTCTTAGATTCTTATTGAGATTCCTCTTAATATTGTGGTTTCAAATTGTTAGAAGGATAATTTGCCTGTAGAAAAGCTTGTCAAGATCCAAATTCCATCAACACTAAAGAAGCAACTTGTTGATGATTGGGAATTTGTCACCCAGCAGGATAAGGTATTCACATATTTTCTTCTATTGCTATTATATTGTATTCATTATGCGAATTGATTTTATTTGAGTTAGTGTAGAAGCCATAAAGTTCAATTATTACCAAATAGCTTAATGGTTTTTGCTTCACTGAATATAACCCTGCATACATTTAAGTCTATCCAGCCATTTCGGATGTGTTACCATAATCTTTTCTTTGGCAATTTTTACATACAATCTTGTGAACAAGCCTTTGACAGAACACCTTTTTTACCTTGACCCTATTCTTTCTGGCAATCCTGTTACTCTTGAATTACATTTAATTTAAACACCTCTCTTGCCATCCTAATTATTAGGCTATCAACACTACAGTGCATACATTATACTTGTTAAAGAATTAGCTCTGAAATTCTATATCTTGATGATTATAATTCCTATTTTTTTCTAGTTTATAATCAAAACAGCTTCTATAATGCTGAACCAGCAATGCAGCGACTTTTCTGTTATCCAACTTCAGTTTTCTGGTTGTACTTTTTTGTGATAAAAGGGTTGGGTTTTTACAAATATCAATCAGGAAAAAAAGATTTGGTGATTTTCTTAGTTATTGGATCTTACAGAAAAAAGATTCAGGGTTTATACAAATATCAATCAATTGTAAGATTGTTCTTTGTTGAAAATCCTAATATCAACTTTTTTGTCCTTTGACACCTTTGTTGATTCTGAATGCCATACATCTTAAAACAGCCAACGCCAACCCATCCAACACGACCATCGTCCCATCCTAAGAGCTTGGAATTTTCCCACAAAATAGTTGGCCTTTTACACTTAAAAGATTTTATATTTTTTAGCAAAAGATTTTGGATTTTTGGTATAAGGATCAGATTCTAGTGAAATTCTGCAAGTAAAAGAGGAAACTGTGAGACCTACACCCCTGTAGTGATTCCATTCACTCTAGATGTTCTAGATATTCTTCTGAACACTATTCCTTGTTTTGCTTTCTTCAGTATTGTGGTATGACTTTGTTCTGTCTTATTGCCATTTGTTAACCTTGATGTACTCGTGGTACTCACAAATTGCTACATGTAATGGGATTTGTGACAAAAGTATTTTTTCTATTTACAAATTGAAAGTAATATAGTTTCCCCATTTCAGGATAGAAGATAGTTCAACACTCTGCCACAGTATTTTTTGATTGGATGAATGTCTTTCTAGAATGTGAAATTTTCCATATGCAGATGTCAAATGAAAACACTCAAAATAACCAAGAGAACTTATTATTCAAAAAGTCAATTTATTGATCAATGAAAATCTGTAGCCTCCTTTCTAATGTCTAGCTATGCTTTATCGAGGCACCAAAGTCCGTACAAAATAGAAAATCTAAACCCACTAGGAAAAGAAAACGTTTCTGCTTATCCATCATTGGAGTTTAAGTTCAATCTTCTTTTTAATGATATAGTGCTCTGATTTGTTAAAGAACCTCTCTTTTTAAATGCAGTTTGTTAAACTTCCCCGGTCACCAAATGTGGATGATATTTTGACAAAGTACCTAGAATATATGTCGAAGAAGGATGGCATGTAAGTTTTGTTCTAGCTTCTGCTGAAATTACATGTATCAATTATAATTTGCATGTGCTAGGAATTTTTTTCTTTCCTATCAGCTATTTTAGTATATATTCTCGATTGCATAGACCACCATAACAGTGATCTTATTCTCTGTTCCAATGATTGATTAGATCAATTTTCAGATGTTTTGAAAAGGAAAGCAAAAAAATTAAATGAGCATATCTAAGTGTATGATCCATGAATAATATACCTTCCATCCATCGATATTGGGGAATATCACTGGTGAAGATGTTAATAACTTACCTGAATGGAAGGATGTAGAATGTTTTAATTTGAAGCAGAATGTTAAAAGTAAAAGGCGAAGCCAGAGCACTAGGAGGGAAAAATTGATTTAGAGTTGCAATAAATGGTCAAGACATGAAACATTTCAAAAGGCCTTATTTGCTTGGGATTCAGATTGAGATGTGCATATATGAGACCAATTAACGCTGATATATGCTCAAGCTTCAGAGTTGATTTTTGCTAATGCAACATGGATTATGTATGCCACAAGTCACAACTGTGCTCTCATATGGGCCTCCGTAAAGGGCATTGATGTCAAAGTGGACATCAATCAATTATTTTGCTGATTCTGCATTTATTTCACATTTTCTGATGTTACTTAATATCCAGGTTCATGCATTGGTTGCATCAATAATAGTTGCATGGATCATGTTTTCTTGGATACAGGATAACTGATTCCATTGGAGAAATTTTGAAAGGCATACGGTGTTATTTTGACAAAGCATTGCCTGTGATGCTACTATACAAAAAAGAGCGTCAACAATATCATGATACTGTCAAAATTGATGTATCTCCATCGACTATATATGGTGCTGAACATTTGCTGAGGCTCTTTGGTATGCTTATCATAAGCACTTGTGCTTTTTAGCCACTTATAATTATTGCATTCTTTAGTTGTTTGACCATCATATTTTTGTTTGATAAAGTGTTGAAACTATTGCTTTTGATCAGTAGTAATCTTTAATGAAAGCTGATATGGTCACCAGTTGTGTTGTCTTAATGAAAATGTGTTTTATTTTGTTCTGTCTGAAATTAAATTCAATCATTGTTTTCTGGAGGCAAACATTAGTATCTTTTATATAGCCTTCCCTTTTCTTTTCTTTTTTCCTTGAGAATTTTATATGGCCTTCTTAATCATTGTAACAGTTGCAAGTCCAATTTTCTACAACCTTTCCTCTGAAGCGAATTACCTTGACAGATGGGGTTTTCCTTAAATGTTTAAGGACACCCTTATGGTCAGGTTACAGTTTTTCACATTCTGAGCATTTGTTAGATGGTTTTTCGAAGGCCGAGCCTTTCCAATGTTATTTTCACATTTTAACCAAGTCATGTGTGCTTGTGCTGGTGATTGACACCTTGATAGAAGCCATAGATGTAGTTGGTTTTGAAATCACCTGCATTCCTTTGAACATCTCACAGCAAAGAACACTGTCAAGAATTTGAAATGATATAGTTCAATGTGGAACTACTTTTTTGTACATGGTGTGCACTTGTGCAAGTGACTTTATTCCGTATTTTAGGAATTTAGCATAATGTTAATTTGTTCAGACTTATTCTGTTCACCTGTTGATGTAAATTTTACTACAAGTACATCTTTACTTTTTCCTCATTGCAGTTAAATTACCAGAGCTCTTGGCCTATGTGAACATTGAAGAGGATACATCAACCCGCTTGCAACAGAAATTACTCGACTTTCTCAAGTACTAACTCCATCCTGCACATTAACTGTATTTTCCTGTTCTTTAGAAAAAATAAACACTGAAAATCAATTGAAATTAAAATGAAAGAGAAAAAGTTTGGTTCCCACCACTGGCCTCATCTTCATTGTGATTGGCTTCATATCAGACATATACTTCATTAGGAATATCTTTTATCAATGGATCAAATTAATTAATAAAAGATATTCTTCACATTCAAGCAATTATCAGAAAGCAAAATCTTTTCTATCATCATTGTTGCCTTTGACTAAGGAGAGTAGTTAATTCATGCATGCATCAACAAATTTCTAGGCTCGTCAAGAGGCACTTCTAATGTCTCTGCTACACATTGATAATGATCCATAATCTACCTTCTCATCAGTAAGGCACTACAAGTTGGTAAATATCAAAGGCTGCCTTTAAAGATTATGGAACATAAAGGAGTCTACTTCTACATTGATCTGGTCAAGCATTGTTTATTCCTTTCCTGCCCGCTCATATATTCAATCTCTTAATTGTCTTGCCTTGACCCGTAAAAAAATATATTCATGTCTTGCAGATTTCTACATAAGAACCAAAGTACTTTCTTCCTTTCAGCTTATGATGGATCTAAAGTTTCTGAAGGCAAAGTCAAAGGGAAAGATTAGTGAGCTGCTGTTATATGTGCCCTCTCCATGCCTGTTATTGTTGCTGTCATCAATTTGGTGGCGGACTGACATGACCAAATTGGTATGCCATTATCTGCTTTAACAAGCCGCGGAATGGGCATCCATTTGTTGTTGTAACAGTAGTATTTGTTAATTCTTTATCCCCCCAGGGGGAAGGATGTTTAGTATAAAACATTTGGTAGCTAACTCTGTACAATGGCTCGTCGCAGGCTATTACATTTTTAAATGATTTGGCGGTGCATTTGTCAGAGGTGCAACAATGTGCGGTTGTAATTGAGACGTAACAACTGCTATTAAACTACGTTTGCAAATCACAACTTGAACTTTCTCAAGCTTGCATTTCAGCTTTGCATGGCATCCCAGATTGACTATTGCTTCACGGATTTGGTTATTCGTGAGATCATTTATGTGCCTAGGTAGGTTCATCGAAACGCCACACTTTGAGACTTTCTGCTATGAGATTGGGTGATAAATGGGGCGGGATGCTCATGGCCATGCTCTATCTTTTCCAGGACAAGTAGTGATTGTCCAAAATCAATTAATGGTTTCATTTAACCAAATGTATTTTCACTAGGAGATGTTATTCTCGCTGTCCAGACGGGAAATGAAAGGAAAAGTACAGCCCATCACTAGAAATTCAGAGTGGAAATGTGATTCCAAAGTATCAGAATCCGCAAGCTAAAAGAATCCTTTATTTGAACTTTGAAGCTGAAGATACGAATGATCTACCAATCAACAGTCATCGCATGAAATGACCAAGAAAATGATAATTTGATGAGGAAAAGAGGGGCTGAATCATTCGACGGTTGCTGCCGGCCACATCCAGCACAAACCTATGTCTCGCTCCATTCCTTACCATTCTCTCAAATGCCTTGTTCACACTATCCATCTCCACTCTCTCTATAATCTATGAAAAGCCCTTCTAGGCCCAAAAATCCAGTAACTCCTGGGTCTCTTTACGATCCCAACGAGGCTCCCGCTTCTTGATTTCTTCCCAGGATGCCACCATAAATTAAAGGCTTAACCATCAAAGTACATTTAAATTCTGCTCTGGTTCTTGCACTTTGACTTTTTGGGTTTAAAATCAAATGCAGGAAGAACAGACAGAAGACTAGTTCAAATAGATACAAAGAGCTGGGGCATAACAGTAATCAAATCACTTGCAATAAACTGCAATGGTTTAGGAACAGCTCCAACTACGATGAGCTTCCCTTCAAACTTGAGCAGTGAAAGGTAGGATTCCAGAGGGTGTGCACCACTGGTACGGCGTCAAGAATGTAGTCAAGGGTGTTAGCAGCCTTCTCCATCTCTGTTGCGTTGGAGCTCGCCAGAAAAACATCGGCACCTAAATGCTCCAAAGCTTCCTCCATCTTCTTATCAGAAGGGCTTAAGAAAATAACATGATGCCCCATTGCCTTTGCAATTAGCACACCTACATGGCCAACTCCACCTAAGCCCAAAATTCCTGCTTTGATAACCTTACTATAGCTACAGAATTGTTTCAAGGGCCTATAAGTCGTCACCCCAGCACACAATAGTGGTGCTGCCTGCTCTGGATAAAGCTTGTCTGGTATCCTAACCACAAACCTGTATTCATCATAAATCTTAAATGGCTATACAAACCCGAGATTGGAAATGAAGTTGTTTGCCTGATTTAGCTTACTTTTGATGAACAACCATAGCCGAAGAGTAGACTCCTTGAGAGGTTCTTCCATCTCTGTCAGTGGCATTGTAAGTGAGGATCCTTTTCTCGCAATACTGTTCCACGTTGGGGTTGCAAAACAAACATTCCCCACTATACGAAACTATGCCTCAACTCCAACCATGTTTCCAACTCTGAATTTCCTTACTTCAGGACCCCACTCTACTTCTTCTTCCCAGTGTTATTAAATAACCCGTTGATTTGAAACCTGGTAAAGCCATGTTTCATGTTGACCAAGTCAACAATACAGGTTAACCTATAATTTAATTTACCTAGTTAAAATCCAAATAAGATTCAATTTGATAGAATCTACAAACACCACCACAACATCTAGTGTTTCATTATCGTTTTCTTTTTGTTTCAAGATTACAATATAGAAAATTATTCCTTACATCAAAATCACACCATAGGGTTTGGTTTCATCTTGTGCATATATTCAAGATAATTAGCGCAAAATTCATCTTGTTCTTGAATTGGGTTTTCCTTGCTTTTCGAATTTGCGATTTATTTGATTAAAAAAACAAAATAAAGAAAAGGAAGAAGAAAAATATGAACAAAAAGTCTTTTTAATTGTGTTTTGCATTGAAAAGAAAAAATAATCATAAAAGCAAGTCAAGAAGTTCAATTTTGAATATGTTTTGTTTAATTATTCTTCAAGAAAATCTTTCTTCGCTGATCTTTGGTGCTTAATTTTCTTAAAAGCAAGTCAAAAAGTTCAATCTTGAATATGTTTTGTTTGAGTTATTCCATACTGAATTCGGGTTTGTTAAGTTATTCCTAAATTCCTTTTAGTTTCTTGTTTGTTTTTGTCGTCTTAAATTTGATGATTTGAACTCTACGATTTGATCTGTTTTGATTGATATTTGTTTAGTTCAACAAAGAATTGAAAAGAGGAGTTAAGAGTGGTAAACAATAAAAGGGTATGAGAATAACATCAAGAAAAACCAAGTTAAAAGTAAAATATGAGTGGAGTGACACATCTTTGAGTGTAATCATGTAAGGAAGTGTATGAGGTTTATTACTAACATCTTTTACAAATTTAAATTTGTTTTTCAAAGGCGAATCATTACCAAATAAGAAGAAGGAAAACATGTTCCTTATGTTATAAGCAATGCAACAACAGTTTAAGCATATGAATATGATGTTTGGTGACATAATGAATCAAATGGATATACAAGATGCCATGATTGTTAATTTACAAGATGGACAATCCCAAATGGACAATCCCAAAGGGTCTTTAATGTTATAAGGCAAGAGAGATGTGCTTTCATACTCGTAGATGAGTTTGATGTTAAGAATAGGGATAGAGATATATATGAATTTGATCAAGTATCATTTATCAATTGGGAAGGGGTTTTGACCAAACTATGATAGGTGTGATAAAGGGTTTAGAAGAGATGCTGGAAGCTATGATGGTATAGATAGAAACCTTAGAAGTATTAAAATAAATATTTCATCTTTCTAATGGAGGAATGATATAAGAGCTTACCTAGAGTGGGATAAGAAAGTAGAGTTTATCTTTAATTGTCATAACTATTTTGAGGAGAAAAAGGTTAAGTTAGTTATGATAAAATTTATTGATTATGCAATTATATGGTGGAATCAACTTGTGTTAAAAAGGAGGAGAAATCATGAGAGATCTATTGAGACTTAAGATAAGATAAAAGTTGTTATGAGAAGAAGATTTATCCCAAGCCATTACTATAAGGATTTATATTTGAAGTTACAAAGCCTTACTCAAGGTTCTAAGAGTGTAGAGGATTACTATAAAGAAATGAAGGTAGATATTAGAATCTTTCTTGCATTCGTACTTGCTTTTTAATTTTTCTTGTGTTCGTTAATATATTCGTCATTGTTTTTGTTTTTGCTGTCATTTTTTTTTTGTAAATTCATATCATTATCATTGTCATTTTTATTCTTATTGATTGTTTTGAGTCCTAAAATCTATGGTTGATCATTACAAGGCTATGATTGTTTTATTGTTTATGATTAGTTCCTTAAAGAACTAAAAAGGAGAGCATAAGAGGAAAAAAGCAAAAAACAAAGGTGAGTATATAATCGTGAAAAGCTAGAATTGAGTGAAACATGAGTGGAGTGACATCATAATGAGTGTAAATACATAAGGAAGTGTGTGAAGATACTTTTTTTTTTTGCTACTAACGTGAAAATTTAGATTTTGACGATGTCTTCCATAAACAAATCATCACTTACAAAGGAAAGGGAAAACCTATTTTTATGTTACAGCTATGCAATAACAATTTAAGAGAATGGGTGTGAGGTTTGGTGAGGTTTTTGACAGAATAGAAAGACAAAAGGTTGTGATTGCTAGTTTATGGGAGGGTTAATTTGAAAAGGTCCTAATGTTAGAAGGCCAAAAAGACAT
>Ga0325401_1004887_pt1 | contig 12703 bp, 12 predicted proteins | sample PopdelMetagenome_FD_205666 | JGI IMG/M metagenome (GOLD analysis project Ga0325401, IMG submission 205666) | Populus deltoides microbial communities from Bellville, Georgia, United States - Xylem-PdKOR-R2 | ecosystem: Host-associated > Plants > Phyllosphere > Stem > Wood/Secondary xylem | place...
AGACCCTAAAATCCTTAGCACCTACATATCCAAAACTCTAATAAAACCAAATATTCAAGAAAAATTTACCGTGAAGCATAGCCATCACACTTAAACAAAAATGCGAACAGAACCAAATGCAACCATCACCAAATTAGCCCCAGATTACAAAATCGGCATTCACACTAATCAATAGAACCACATAAAAATACCAATTTCGACAAAAAAATCAAAATTAAAACTTTCAAGAAAAGAGACTTACCTATGAGGAAAAGTCAAGTACTTTGTCATAGGCACAGTAATGATATTTCTTCTAGCATTAAGAGCTGATTTCTGGACAGCAACAATAACTTCCTTAGCTTTTCCAACTCCAACCCCAACTCGACCTTGTTTATCTCCAACAATAACAACAGCTCTAAAATGCAACTGTTTCCCTCCTTTAACAACCTTAGTTACTCTCCGAACTTGAACAACTCTCTCGTCAAACCCATCTTTAATTTTCTCCTTCTTTACTCTTGAGCCCCACCCACTAGTTTTTTTAACCTTAGAATCCATTACATAAATATCCTTGCCTAAAACACTAACTCCACTATATGCAGGACCATAAAGTTCCTCGTAAGCTGCAGCAATTTCTTCTTCAGTTTCGATTGGACCCTCATCAAAGGATGGTGGAGGAATGTAGTCTTCGGGTGGAGTTGGTGGGTCATAAGCAAATTCTTCTTCTGGATTAAGATTGTCAAAGAAGGAAGTGTCAATGTCACTCGAATTGGCTTTAGTAATTATCGTTATGATTTTGGGGTGATAAGAAAGGGGGGAGAGAAACGAGGATTTGGGTGAGATGGATAGGGATAAAGGGTGGAGTTTGGAGGTGGGCTTGAGGAAGGAAAGGCGGGGTGTGGTGGTGGAGTGGAGGGAGAGGGAGGAGAGAGTTACAGTGGTGCTGGCCATTGATGCGTGTACGTGGAGGATCAAGTGAGAAATCAGGGCTTATCCCAAAAGGAGGGGATAAAGGGCAAAAACAAGAGAATTATTTCGAGGACAAAATATAACTCAGCCCCTAATTTATACCTGTAGTTTCAATGAAGTAAATTATTTCTATTTCCTTTTATTTTGTTTTACTTTATTCTATATGTTTTTTCTTTTTAAAAAAAAACAATTTGAAAAACACACCTGATGTATTCAAAATAATAAATATTTTTAAATATTAGACTTTAAAATTGAAATTTAGAAAGTTAAAAGGAGAGAGTAAATTTTCTTGAGGTCCAAACCAACATTTGGAATTGATGATACCGGGGAAAAAAAAAATGCAACCTTGGCAGCACCTCCAAAATGGGCACAGGCTGCTGCCTGGCAGCAGCCCACACCAGAGCTGCCTTGGCCATCCTGCACCGATACCACCTCGGGCAGTCCAGATTGAGGCTGCCTGTGTGAAGCTGACTCCCGAAATCATTTTTGTATAATTTTTCAGCTCATCCATGAATTATTTATTTTAAGCTCATTAATTTACTGTTTCAGTGAATAGTATAAGTCCAGTTTATCCATGAATGGTGCCATGGCATAAGGCTGATGACAGCCCACCCTTGTGGCTGCTTTGGACAGCCCACGTCGAGGCTGCTTTGGCAGGCTAGCTCTTTCATTATTATTTTTCGTATGATTTTTAAAACATTCTTTTTACACGGTGTGTCATTTTTTATCAATCTTCTATTTCACAATCTAGATCTAGACATGAAGCACCACCCTGGTAGTCGAAAGGGTAGCCGGGCTACGCCACCCAGTCGAAAGAGTAAGCTAAACTACTCTACCAGCCACTTTCATGGAACAATTCTTTAAAAGGGATATAACATCCTTTCTTCTTGTTTTTTATTTTTTTATAGAAAAATTAAGTTGTATAGACCCAAAAAAGTACAAGATACCACAAATATGATTCAAGTATTACAAGAGACATATAAGGTCAACCAAAAACAAAGAAGCAAGCTTGTACATGAAAACAAAAACATATAAAATAGCATAAATCGGTCAGCCGATTAATACAGAAATAACAAAAACTCAAGTAAAATCACCATTCAACTGGAAGGTTATGATTATACTTTCTCTGTGAAGTAAGAGCATCATCTGTAAAAGATGGTGCCACATGAGAAGTAGGTGTAGAAGCTGCCCGAGTTGCCGTCTCGGGGATATCCTTTTTCTTTTTTCTCTGAGTAGCAAGAGTAAATTCTCTGTCATCACATCCAACAGATTGTGCAGCAGATAGAGATGCCGGAGGAGGTGCTCGAGATGGTATCATCTTAGGTAAGTCTGTGGCAGGCACCTGAAATGAAGAACTGAACTCAGAAGATGATGACAAAGATATTTGTTACACTCCTTTCTACACACAACTAAACAATATTTTTTCATCTTCTTAATTTTTACTTACTTGTGATATGAGCTATTATAAAACTAAAAAAATAACTTAAATATTAGAGTGTCCCTTGTTTCATAACATACTTGTTTTAGAAATACAACTCAAGCTTAAAACTCAGCTAGAGAAACTCTATTTCTGTGTAAAGTTTTTCTTCGACTTTATCAGGAATATATTCTTTAAAAGGAAAAATTAGAAAAAATAAAAATAACTAAGAAATTAGCACTCGTCATAATGAACTTTTTTTAACATGTTTGTTCTTCATAAGCATGTACAATGTTAATTTCTAAAAATATCTTTAAATATCTATAATTGTATCTTTGACCTCTATCTATAAAAGTCAGTTCATTTCCTTTCAACTCTAATAAAAAAAATTCATGACTAATGAAACTCTAGTAAACGAGAGAGTGATTGATCTTCTTATAAGGACTTCAACTTTCTTATGGCTCCAACAAATCTGCAGCTAGGTTCAAATACTCAATGATGTTGTTACAATTATGCAACTACATCTTCCCACTTTTCCTCCTATATAACAACAAGCTCATATATATGTACCATTGAGTGTGTATAGATGAATCTTGTTCCTTAAAGAAATAGTGCGGGATGATATGTAGACAAGTAATGCTTATAATTATACATTCAAAAGAAGCTACACTTCTCGATCGTTCCTACACAAGATGCTCCAAACAATCCAGCATCATCGATCTTTATCACCTTACTTATGCACCCGAAAAATATCTAGGTGTCTAACAACCTCCATGACTTCACAAGTTTATGAACATTAACATAATACTCACTAAAAGAAAAGTCTTCACTTTGTCACAGAGAGTTACACATTTACCTCTCCAAAAATTATATCGTTGCTAAGACCAATTAAGACAGCTATGATGGTTTTACAAATCCTATAAAACACATACAAAATAACAGAAGCACCTTGAAACAAGTGACAAAAAGAGTGACGACATATGTGCAGGATGTTCCCCATAACTTTTTGTATATCTAGTAGGGTGAGTATCATAGCCTTGAACATAACTTCAATATTATAGGTCTTCATGATCTTTGTGTGAAGCTTATTTTTTATTTTAACATTAGTATTTCTACCAAAAAAAAGTTATCTATTAATATCTCTAATTTCTATCTTTGATTGATTGATCTTTGAAGGGTTTTTTTATAAATTTTTCAAAGATAATTTATTTATTCATAAAATTAAAAAGAATCACTTATTATTAATATTTTTAGAGACAAAAAATATTTTGAGAATAATATAGCCAAAAAAATTTAAAAGGGCCCAATTAAAAATTCAAAAAGAAAATTTTTATAACCTTATAATTTTGTTACTATCTAAAAAAGAAACACCCTATTTTTTGAAAAAAAGAAACTGACCCAGCCAACACTCAACCCCGTACATCCACGCGAAGTCATATTTTCAACAAGATTAGGAATGGAGTCCATCAAGTTCGATTATTTAAGAAAAGGGAAAAAAAAAAAAAAACTTCATTAAACAATGCTGCATGCAAGTTATGCCAACAAGTTGTTAAGAAAATAAAAGGAAATACTTGTGTTAACAAAGACACTCACCTTTGCTAGCAAATGATTGTTTATTGATATGGGAAATAATTCCATTGAGAAGGATTATTTACATCAGAAATGCAATTACAAAACACCTCCCCAATTACAAATGTCTTCTCTTTAAATTTTCTTGTTCTTCCTTTTCCATGTTAAAAAAGAAAAAAGAAAACAAGATAGGAACTTCTAATATCCAATACCCTTGTTAAAAAAGAACGTCTCTTCTCTATGTCCTCCTAAACATCAGGGAAAATATATTGCTAGCGGTCGTATTACAATCAACAACTGATTACTCAACCTTTTAGTTGCATCAACCATGCTTTGACAATGTTGTCACCCCATCTTCTTTCACGTTATGAATCTTGATATTTATTGTTAATGCTATCCAATAGATCATAGCGAAAAATTATATCGGTAGACATCAGGGAGCACATCGAGACCTGTATAGCAGTCATCGACATGAGAATCATCTACCGCCTTCATTTTGCCATTTGGTGAAGAAGGTTGCATAGCTGAAGATGCTGGTTGGGAATAGGTACTTGAGTTGTTGAAAGGATTGTTGGTTAGTTGTTCGTTGTGTGTGTAAGCAGAGTCCGGAGGCACAGCCACGAGGCTGTTAGCTTCTTCTTGCTCCTTTTGGTCAAGTTGTTCTATAAGTAGTGCTAAAGATGATTTTTCTTCATCCCTAGCTTGGCACATCTGCGGGGTGTTTAGGCGGTTAGAGTTGTGGTTAATAGGCTGTGGTGTTTGAGATGGCACCGATGCTGGTCTTCCCACTTTTGTGATAGAGAAATACTGCTTCGTCGCATGAAAAAGACATCAACAAGTTATTCATGATTTTGCAATAACATTTGTTTGAAAACTAATCAGGCAAAGACATAACACTTCACTTTATCAAACTCAACCTAGAGAGGACTTGGGGCAGATGCGTCTTGACTGCCCCATCTAGGTTATCCATGGCTCACATGCATGCACAGGCTGTTAGGTTCTACGAGTACATGTAGTAAGCTATGGACGGCCAAATGGACCAGTCCTCGACAGGTAAGCTCAATCTAAATTCGACTGAAATTTTTTCACTCAAAATTTGTGTTTCAGATAATTTTATCTTTGATTATATGATGCACTACTTGTGTGTTTTTCTTTCAGTTGTTGGTAAAAATGCAATCTTAGTAACTCAATGTCATGCCCTATGTGTTCAGCCAAGGCATCACCGTACTGGTAGGACCCTCTCCTCAGCCCCACAGAGATAGCACTCGTGCCACCCAAGTGAGTTTCCAAGTTGTATATGGTAAGGCAGTTTAATTACCAACGCATCATCTGCTAAAATTGTCGTTTTTAGCGCAATTTGTCTGTCTTCATCCCTTCATATCCTTCCAAAGGATGTGTCAGCATCATAGAAAAGGTCAAGGGAAGCATTGTCACATAGCAAAACAAACTCGTGCCTTTTACAAAATTCAAATCCCACTTTTAAGTAATTTTTGGTCATAATCTAAATTACCAAAATCATTGCAGTAAGTAACAAGGAAGATAAACTCACGAGATTCTTGCTCTCATCCTCGTAAAGAGTAAGGAAATCTCCAGTCTCCAGCCCATTTTGCTTTACGAATTCTCCTGTGGAATGTAAAAGAGATACGTGTATTAGAGATTTAGAATGAAATAGATCCAAAATAAAGAGATTTAGCTGTGAGTTTACCTGTATTTTCAAGAACATACATCCTACTTTTGTTGTTAGACCAAAACCTAAGTCACCAACAGAGAAAAAACCTGTCTTTAATAGGCAACAGAACATCTCGGAGTAGTAGTTTAAAGGAAAAAAGAAGAAGAAAAACGTAGCATCCAAAGGCTCACTTGAACTTTAAGGCCCACTCTTGGTTAGAGTATACATCTCTGAGAAAAAGTAGGATTCCTTCTTTATCATTTAGGACGGGAAGATTTTCCTCTACTTCTCTCTGGATTGACATGCAAGAAAAAACTTGAATATTAGAGGTTACCATCTCTGTAAGAAACACGGGAAAATGGAAAAGGAAAAGAATCTTTAGCATTTTTCGTTTTTGTGCACAAACCGAGAAGTCAGGAAGAGATTAGTTATTGGGCATTCTAAATCACATTCATGTTGCAGTGTTCAATAAGAGCAAGTCAAACATGGGTATTGGTCGGCTATTTTGCCTCGTTTTCTGTCTTTTTAGAAGAAAGGATATGATGAAAGAAAGGAACAGAACTCGAAACAAGCAAAAAATCTGCATACGATCACAGGACACTAAAAATAGCCTCATTCATCAAGAAAATCATACCTTTGGAAGGACAATTCTGCCAAGAGACCCAACATCACTATTCTTCAAGTCCTTCCTAAGGACCGCTCTGAGTCTCTGCACTCAAACAAGAAACATTCTTAAACGACATAGAAAAAGATCCAAACTTCAAAAGATAACAGATAAAACAAAAAACATGAGTGACCAAAATTCATGATTTGACAAGAACCTACCTTGTTATCAGGTGTTAAGAACTCGTAAAGATCTTTGCTGGTATTGCTCCTGCTTCTGTGGCCACAAGTACTAGCACCATGCAAAGCCAATCTCCTTGCATCCATTATTCGAGTTGAACTAGCCCCAATAGAAGTTTTACTAAGGCTTCTTTGGCGTGCAAGTTTTCTCTTACACCTTGCCACCTTGGTCTTGTATGCATCAAGAGCTCTCCTTTCTTGCTCTAATTGTAACGCATTAGGCTGCAAAATGCATGATCTTTGCATTTCAAAAGCATTTTGGCCAGCCATGGCAAGACGGAAAGGATATGCTGATGGTGTATGATGGCTAGGCTTCTCTAGAGAATGCATGTATGGATTTTGTCGACTTTCACAAGGCGCTGGCATATAGTACTGTGGCGGAACGCAGTTTGACTGAGCTACGGAATTTGAAGGTACTGTTGAATGGTAGCTCAATGGTCCATACATAGAAGAGAACTGGGAATTCTGAGGACAACCCATTATTGCGTTGCTAGCATTGGTGGTATTGGTGGTGTTGCCAGTGCTGGTGAATAAAGTTGAAAAAAGGTTCTCCATATCAAAATGGACACAAAGAGAGTTGTGAATGATGAGTCTTTGGGGCTGTGTTACCGATCAGAAAGAATCCTGTGTGTGTGTGTGTTTAAGTAGGTGTTTTGATTTCTAGCGAGCATGCAATCTGGTAAGAAAGGGTCATGGGCGGTGCGAGGTGCTGCCTGTTGAAACAACCCAGGTGTTAAAAGGCAAGATAAACTCGTCAAGAAATGCAGTGGGTTGAGTTGTAAGAGAGAGATTAAAGGCCATGAAGAAAGAAAAGAAGGGAGAGAAGACTAGAGTTAACAAATACGGGTTTGAATAGAGAGTGCAATAGCGTGAAGAGAGTGACAAGTGGCCGGAGGGTGGTGGTTTTGGGATATACCCAACTGACCAGTGAGGAACCTCAGACAGAGAGGCATAGGGTTTGAAACTTGGCGCCAGCTTTGATTTAAATGTGGCAGCCCTTGGGCCAACGTTGCACAGAAAACCATTCTATAATGGCAAAACTATGCATTGATGACCAAATGCCAACAGTCATCTCATTCCCACTCTATATACCATCTTTGCAGTCTCTTTCTCTCTTCAGCACACACTAAGGCCAGTGTACCTAGCGTTGTTGAGAATGTTGAGTAGTAGGAAAAGTTAAAGCGTAAAGCCTGTGGACTGTGCTAGCTCCATGATTGTCTATTCTCATGCACAGGGATTCTACTGCCTTGAATTATTAGAAAGAAACTCACTGGAAATACTAGTTACTTATTTTAAATGAAAGGTTTAGGGTTTATGGTGAAATTCAACTTGCAGCACCTTGCACCGCCCATAACCCTTTCTTACCATATTGTATGCTCACTTGAAATCAAAACACCTACTTAAACACACATCACTCACACGTGCATACACAAGATTCTCTCTGATCGCTAACACAGCCCCAAAGACTCATCATTCAATACTCTGTCCATTTTGATATGGAGAACCTTTTTTCAACTGGCCCTTCCAGTCAGTTTCCAATTTTCGGCAGCACCGACGCTGAATCTTCTGCTCATATTGCATTTTCATTCTGTTAGCTTTGTTTTATTAACCAGAAAATTTGCTACTAAGTACTACTCTTGTCAGTTTTAGTAAATATTATATTTAAATTTTATAACTAAATAAGGGGTTATGTAATGTTAGGAATGTGAGTAAAAGAGGGTAATAATGTTTGGAATGTGAGTAAAATTGAGGGGCTAAAACTGAAGTTGCAAATTGTTTGTCATGGTTTTCAGCCACTCCCTGGTATTTCCATTTTGATGCCTTATTTGGCTTGGTAGACATCAGGTTGGTCATGGCCTGAGGACCAAAGCCATCATCAAGTCCATCCTGCATCAAGTGAATGTGTATTTATGAGCTTAGATTTGGAAAATCAGAAAACATACAGTCAATACAAGGATTGAGTGACTAAAGTGAACATCACACTCACTAAAATGGCGACTAGTCAATGACACTTGAGAGATTAAAGGAAAGTTTGATCAGTCACACTGAAACTGCAAATCACTCAATCAAGACTCACTCGATCACAGGAATTATTAGTAAAATTCTTTTAAGCAAATTCTGAAGTCCTCTAAAATGCCAGGCAAGGCATCCCCAAGCAGCAATCATTATTATATTCAGACCAAGAGAAAGAAAGTAGCAAGATATAATACACACGCGTGCACAGACAAAAAGAAACAAAGACACGCAAGGATCTATTTGATTTGTCTCTTTGGACATCTACAAACATATGGAGATCGTAAAACAGACTATTCTTTAGAATCGGTCATCAAATACACCAAAGAGTTGATATGAGGTGCCAATGCAATGGAACAAACACAAATAAATTGGGGGCTACATGCCAATATGAATGTGTTGGAAGTTAAAATGTGCTGATCAGTAAGGGCATCAAAGTGCAAGATTCGGATTATATTTGTCAAAATAAAATTTTCTTGATTAGATCTCTTTAGAGTTCATTGAGCATTAACTTTACTAGATTAAGCTACGCCCTCGGATAGAAAAGAGTCACCTTGGATGAGTTTGTTGTCAGCTCCCTCATGCTTTTCAACAGCTGAGATTGTCCACAGCTTAAAGCTGCTTCTAGCTACTGACTGCATTAGATAAAACACGAGATAATCAGTCCTCTTATCAAGACCAATTGACATAACGTCTGAGTTTATGCTATTATGAAAAAGAAATGAGTGCTCCCATGTGTCTTGAAGATCACCTTTCATGCCATTTTTGTGGAACTAAAGTTGATGCAAATGTATTGATTTCTCATGCGCCAACAAAAGATTTAAAATTGAAAGATCTATTACCACATGAAAACCTCAGCCATTTCGGCTAACCTCTTGTTTGGGCATTAAATGCATGCATCACTTCAATTCCAACAGATAATTCTACCATTATAAATGGAACATCATTGTAGAGTTTCAACACATTGAAGCAGAAGGAACCACCAATTTTAAACAGAAGGTTTGTTTCCTAAGTTTTGTATGCATGCAGTGGTAGATCAAAGCCTTCCTTTTAATGGTAGAGACAGAAAATCTTCAACTTTAAGCCAAAATGATACATGAACACATGTAAAAGATGCATTTTTTCTTAACTTTCTTTGACAACTGTAAATCACAATCACAATTTTTTGAACTTCAATGGTTGCTTTAAGCAATGATATTGAAATTAAAATGACTATCATTATTTCCAATTTTGTCAATAGGCAATGGCAATGATATTGAAAATAAATATTTAGACCTCCTATGATCTTCATCCATACTGTTAATTTCACAACAAGATTTCCTATCAGATTCTTCACCTTGCATAACCACACTTGAATTACATGTTGTAAGAAATAAAAAGAAGCAGAATTTTGACAAGGATGCCTAAGAAGTAATATCGGCACCTGAACTTGCCAGAGAAATTTATTGTCTTAGGTAAAATCAGGAATATGATCTAGATATTAAAATATTCTAACCATACAAAGCAATCTAACTCAAAAAAAATATGAGATGATTAGAAGAATCAAATAATAGACGTGAAAATAGAACAAAGTTTCTGTATGAAATCTACTTAATAGAGATATAAAGAGCACATTATACCCCAGATGGACATAATGACAGCATCTTGATTTGATTTATAATAATGATAGAGCAATATAGATGGAATGATATTTGCATGTCAGAAGCATGCAGAACTAGTGCACTTGACTTACAGAGCAACTAAGGCAAGACTCTGGAAGCTATGGTATGGAAAATTTCCCATGTCAGCAAATGAAAATAACATTCATCGCCATTATGAATCCAATGGTTTCTTGAATTGAAAACTACAAGGATTTTGTAAGCAGAAAAGGAAGCTTAGCAATAACAAAAGTGAAGAAACTAAAGATGGATGGATGGACTTGCAAAGAGACTTTCAGCAACCCATGTTTAAATAGAGTGGAGAAGAGAGCCTGCATGTAACTGCAAAAGCATCGATCCAACACCTGCCTACTGCCGTGTCAGTTGCTGTGACAGTCGAGAAGTTACTGCTAAACACGTTGAATAATAGCCAAAATCTTACGCTCTAAACGACAATTTAAGTGAGAAGCAATGAATTTGGCATTCACAGCCATTTTGTTTGTATTTTATATTCAAATCAGTAAAGCACTTTAATTATCAAAAAAATTAAAAAAATCAGTAAAACAGCTTCAAAAACTAGCAGATTGGCAACATCCAGAAATCATATATCCTACAAAGCCCATTCACGCAGTTCGTATTCATCACTGAGGTTGGATAAACCTTTAGGAAGATAAAGCATGAGAAATAGGGAGACATCAAAGGTCAAAAGGTGATTTAACAAATTTAATTTCATATAAGAGTTCTGTATATTCTAAGAGTGCAATGGGTCACGTATGACATCACTAAATGCAACTGTGTAAGTGTTCTAGATATGTTAAGAGTTGAAAGGAGCATTAATGAACTTAACAAATTGTGAGAGATCTGGATATGCTAAGAGGAAGCATTATAAGCATAATTGGATGGACAGAAAAGGAATTCATGTATGCAGATCAGCATATCCACCTCCTCAGAGCAAATTTCTCAACATTGAATAGCATAGCATTCGGAGGCTGTAATATTATTGATCTTTTTACAGCCAAGTCAAATTCCAATAACATTCAAGCCCAGCATTATTAGAATGTTAATTGACAATGTATCATCGAACTTCGGTTTTCGGAGGTCGATCAACAGAATTTCTAGATTAGATTTAGAAAGCTCTTTTTAAAGGTTCCATTAGTTTTCAGAACTTTGGCTTTTAAAGTTTCATTTGAATCATTAATAATTTAATAGGCTAGTTGGACTAAAAGGGCCTCGTTTTCCATTGCAAAGACACAATCTTGGTTACAAGATTCTTATATTATCACATAAACAAACTCAAACAGAAACTTACGATGGCTCAAAACAAACAATCAGGTTGGTTTGGCAAGAAGAAAGTTCCACATATCCCATAAACTGATAATACAATATGAATTAATGCATTCCATTCGAAAAGGATCTTCATTTCAACACCTTTCTTCATTGTTGTTTGTTAGGATGGCATTTATGACGGTGTCAAGCACCTCCATTTAAATTCAAGAAGTTTTCTCCTTATGACCAGATAACAAATCAGGCAGCCTAGATGCAATGGTTTCTGTTTTAACAACACTCTTGCTACAACTGAACTTGTTGCTTCAATTCGCTAGAGGAAAATCTCAAAACTACCAAGTCATCTCAAAGTATGGATACTCTTTTAAGTTTTGCTCCACTTAAACATTTCATTGTCAGCCATCAGTAGAAATTCTGGAAATTCAATAACAATAAAAAGTGGTTTGTAATGAAATTCTCCAGGGCATTTAGCAAACTAATCACCAAGGTATTAAAGAGTGATGTAAGAACTGGAAATTAAAGGCAAAACACATGAACTCCTCCCCTCTTTCTACAACAAATAAGTTCCAACGTAATAATGCATATCAACTGCTTGTAAATTTTCCTGAAAGATGAATAGTTTGGTGGACCATAACTACAGGTTAAATAAGAGTTTGTCGATGAAGTCCCGTGCAATAAGTTTATAGGAAGCAGCTACCTAGACTATCAGTCGCCTCTATACACATGGACATCTTTTCTTAATCTGATCTATGAATGAATTATGTGACTCCACTCCCTCGTATATAACCCTTTGAAGTACGTCTAAAAAACTTAATAAAGACTTTTTGTTTGATCACAAGATGATAGAGAAAAAGAACACCAAGTAAATGAGGCTGTAGTTCAACTGACACCCATGCTCTGATATCCCCTAGTGGTCTCGGATTTGAACCTTTCTCTCCTTTGCACCCAAAGAAAAAAGAAAACAGAGATAAAAGTGAAAGAGACAGCGGAGGAGAAGTTGTAATTGTGATCGTTACCTGAAAACTGGTGGTAAAAAAAAGGAGTTGTGGGGGGGCAAGGCATGTATGTGCCTGTCTGTCTCCCTTTGAAAATTGTTGTGATGGGTCGTGGAATTGAGAGCGTTGAAATAGTTGAAATCAAGAGTGACCGAATTGGCAAAGCCTCGTTCAGCTGAGTAGATTTCCGTCGAGCAGAAGAAACCGGGTGCCTGACAGTTTCAAGTCTAGGATGCCTTTTTTTTAATAGTTTTTATTTGAAATAATATTAAAATATTTTTTTATTTTAAATATTACCATATAAAATTTTTTTAATTTAAAAATATTTCTA
>Ga0325401_1004896_pt1 | contig 12695 bp, 9 predicted proteins | sample PopdelMetagenome_FD_205666 | JGI IMG/M metagenome (GOLD analysis project Ga0325401, IMG submission 205666) | Populus deltoides microbial communities from Bellville, Georgia, United States - Xylem-PdKOR-R2 | ecosystem: Host-associated > Plants > Phyllosphere > Stem > Wood/Secondary xylem | place...
GAGAACTGAAGATCAAGGATGTTATGTTTAGTTTCTGAGACAGAAGCTGAAGTAGAACTACGAAGCATAGATGGAGCAAAATTTTCGTAAATGAGTAGTTATTTTATGAATTTTTTATCAACATTTTCATCATCCACACAAACTTGTAACAATAACAATAGTGAACTGAACCCAATTGTTTTTTTTCCATGATTGCAGTTGTTCAAAATCCCACATTCATCACAGTACAAAATTTTCCCCTTCCAAAAGATTTTACTGCATGTACAATCCTACAAAGGGGGCAGAATATGCATCTTAACAATTCGGTTCTGAATATATTGCACCGACTGGTAGCACAATAGCAAAATCAGCGTATTGTGATAATAAGAATAGTTGAGCTACGGACAGGAGCCGCACTGAGCCTTCTGAGATTCCAGGACCATTCTTGCAGCTTCCACAGCAACTTGTCCGCTGACATAATGCTGTCGACATACAGGCATATAAACATCAGCCCCACCAATCAGTTCTGTCCGTGTCTCCTCAGTCTTTCTTAGGGTGAAGAAAGCACGTTTTCCACAAATTTCACATCGTGCGCTTAACTTGGTTACAGAATCAGCAAGGGGAATTATATCAAGAACGGAACCAAAACTCCTCCTGTGAACATTTTATTCCACTTTCAAAAGGGACACCATTGAATTTGAGAGGAAGGTTATAATATATAGAGTCATGAAACACAACTAAAAAAAGGGTAATGAGCAAGAACTCTGGAGAAGAGCATAAGAATGGGCACAAAATCATTGAAAAAAAGTAGTGGGGAGCTTGAAATAAACCTCAGATAGTCACCATCCAGGCCAGCAACTATCACAGTTTTGCCATCATGATCAGCAACTTCACGGCAGAAATCATACAAGTCTCCGAAGAATTGTGCTTCATCAATGCCAATCACATCTAGCTGTCATCAACTAATTGTCATTGGTCTTTATTATCAAGTTTGCAAATCAAATGCTTGCAAAATGTATATGCCCAACATCCAACATTCAAATGTTTTCCAATGCACTTCTTCCAAAAGAAATTTACCTTTCATTTTAAAGACATGAAGAATTAAAACTTGAAATGATGTATAGGAAACTTTAACTGCTAAATTATTCATATATGAGAGTTCAGACAAGTTGCTTAATAAATGCTTTGAGAAACATTCTATAAAATACAAATTAACACATTTTGGCATTGAGATACCTGATCATAAGCATCCTGACCAAAACTCTGTTTGAATGATGATAGATTGGGCAGTGCGCAACATGGTAATTTAACCCCATCATGTGTCACTACTGAATCCAACCCATATCTATTATCCTTGTTTGATTTTATAATTGCTACGTTTCTGCATTACAGTTAGAAAAGGAGAATGAATAAAACAACAACAATTATGCTGATAATAGGACACTGTTTAATTACCAATGGGACACCACTTTAAACTACCTCACCAAAACTGCTAATTGGCAAATCCTAAATCCCAAATACAAGTTAGATATATATGTAATTTCCTTCTTGCTATAAACATTCAATTTTTACTGTTTTAGTATCACAAAAAAAAAATTTATTTTTCTCACAACAGCATCAGGACAGAATCTTAATTTTGAAGCGAGTATAAAATAGCCAAGTAAAAAGAAGAAACCTCAGGGTACAGTTATTGCAAGAAAAATAAATTGAAACGGCTACATGTTAACATTGAACATGAATTCTGAGCAAATTATAACAAAAAAAAATAGAGAATGTTGGACCTTGATCAGGCAACGAATTAGTTATATTGTTTAGGAGGGTATTATTTTACTATTATGAAGAATAAATCAAAACAAGCAAAGCTCAAATACAATGGTACACAAACAGCTTTACCTCAAATGATCAACCTACGCAGCTAAGCACCATAAAACTCTAATAATCAAATGGAAGCTCAGCCAAGGGTGACACAGGTTTCGGATAAAAGGAATAGATTGTACACCACGTTGCAAATGCTTTTACTCCTCACTGCCAACTTGTACCGAGTCAACAAGAAGGCTGGTCATCTTCATGACATGTCCTGGATAATACAAGGATTTCAGTACTTTCCCTTGATGCTCAAAGTACTCACATCACAGTTGGGTGCAGTTCACAAAATTTATCGGGTTTCACCACCCAAATGAGCCAATACTTCTTTCAACCCAGAGCCATTCTCTTGTCCATCCTTCAACAAGGTGCATTTTAAACTTAAAAATGAAAGCTGTCTATTGCTGGAGAATGCATTTGTGATAATTAATGTTCCTTATCTATAGTGGATTCTCCAAATTGAGTTCCAGTAAGTTAAGAGCCATGATTCTCAACAAGATAGAGAAAAGAAGATACGCAAAGAAAATGGGCTCTGTCAATAATTAACAATCACTCAAATCAGGAACATAGCCTGCATCATTTAAAATCCAAATCATTTCAATAATAGTCTTGTATATCTCCTCAGATTCCCTATGAGATTTATCACCCTGTAGGAAAAAGTGGGCCTTCCCTTGAACCTCAATGCTGCTATAAGCAGGCTCTTTATTTATTTCTGTATCTCTCATCACCCCCCTAACCTCTGCAACACTATCCCAAAGTCCAAAAGCAGCATAGGCATTAGATAAGACTACATACTTTCCAGCATTTTCTGGATCCAGTTCAAAGTATTTCCTAGCGGCAAGCTCTATCAGGTCCATATCACCATGAATCTTACAAGCACCAAGCAAAGCACCCCATAAAACCGAGTGTTCCTTGCATGGTGCATTAACAACAAACTCATAAGCCTCTTTTAACCTCCCAGCACGGCCTAGAATATCGACCATGGCTGCATAATGTTTCCCTCTAGGCTGGATTCCATAATCTCTCCTCATTGATGAGAAATAGGCCCAACCCTCATCAACCAAACCTCCATGGCTACAAGCAGAAAGGACTGCAAGAAAAGTAACATAATTTGGTTGGAAACCTTCATCTTTCATCCTGTGAAATGATTCTATCACCTCTGCGACTCTTCCATGATGGCCATACCCAGATATCAAAGAAGTCCAGGTGACAACATTTCTATTTGATGATTTATCAAAGACCAAATGTCCATCAGACAGGCTGCTGCATTTGAAGTACATATCCATGAGGGCACTACTAACTACAACATTTTCTTTAAGAAAGCACTTTATCATGACACAATGGGCTCGCTTCCCATGCTCCAGTGTTGCTAAAGTAGCACAGGCTCTGAAAACTGACGCAAAGGTATACTGGTCTGGTGTCAGACCATTTTGTCTCATTTCATAATAAAAACTAAGTCCCATTTCTTCAAGCCCTTTTTGCACATATCCAGCAATCAATGCGTTCCAAGAAATCAAGCTTTTCTCCATCAACATGTCAAACAACAAATGCATAGTCTTTAAATCCCCAGATTTTGCATACAATATCATCAATTTAGTCTTCAGGTACTCATTTGGAACATACCCAACAACAACCATTTGTGCATGGATTCTTTTCCCTTTATTATAAAGTTTCTTGAAAATGCATTCTTGCAACAGAAGAGCATAGGTCCCATGGTCCACTTCCAACCCTGATCGCCATAATAGCCCCACGGCTTCGTTCATTCTCCCCGTTATACAAAGACCCTTTAATATTTTTTTCCAATTCACGCAAATTCCTAACCTGAAAGCTGACAATGTCTACCAGTGATAATCTCACTCCATCAATCCGACAAAAAACATTGCCAAAACCCCACCTTTAAAAGTTTAAACTAAACCATTAATTCCTCTATAATATGTATCATACTACATTCACGTCTATAACCTACAAATTTTTTTTTTTGCATTTCACTTTGTCTAATATGAGCCTCGAAACAACCAAAATATCAACAATGAAACTATAAATTTAAAGCCAAACCGAACAAAAAAAGTTCAAAAAAATACACAAACAACAAAATCAAATTCAAACAAAGAAACCAGATCATAAAAACACAAAATAAGCCAAAGAACAGAAATTTAAACCTGCCATCATTGATTTCAGCTTGAACCCGGTGAAGAAGAGTAGTAGTTTTGCCAGCAAACATAGGACCAACAATCACATGAATTTCACCAGATGAAGAAGAAAGAGAGGATTTTGAATGGACACACTGAGTCTGAATTGGAAATTTTGAGGGAAGTGAAATCATAGAGGGTTTTAGAGGGAAATAAGAAATGGGGTTTTGAAGATTAGAGAAAAGATTGGATTTTGAAGCTAAAGAGAAGAAATTGGAAGCTAAAGGTGTGGCCTTTTTGGACATTGGAGAGAATGAAAATGGTGGCGTGATTAGTGCCTTCATTCTTGAAATGGTAATTTTTAACATTTAGAAAGAGAGGAAGGCTTTGTAATTTTGGGTATTGCTCATGTGAGAGAAAGAGATGGGGTTTTCATGGTTTTGCGAAATTTAGGGTTTAAGGGGTTCTGAAGAGACAGGTTGTAAGTATTTTATTTTTATTTTTTAAAATTTATTTTTAATATTAAAATAATTTAAAAATATAAAAAATATTTTTTTAAAAAAAATAACATTGCTACACAACCATAAAAACAAATAGTAACAGAATTTAGACTAATGCAGGTTTAAAAAAATAAAAAATAAATTAATTTAATATAATTCAATAAAAAAACATACATTAATTCATGATTTAATATAAAACCCAGTTAATATCCATGTCAAAAACACATTGAATTTTTTTTAAAAAAATATATTAAAAAATTATTTTTAAAAAAAAATAATCCAAGTTATATCTATCGAATCATAATATAAGGTATTACTAAATGAGTTTTTTTTTTATTAACATAAATATTTATATCAGTTTATATATAACTTAATTAATTTTATATATTTTAAAATTAATATAACCCTTCCGTTACGTGGTTTGTGAGATAGGTTTAAAAACTATAATGCGGTGTCATTTTTTTTTTCTGCCCCCAAAGTTCAATTGTCTCGGACCAATCTTTTTCTTTGGTTTGTTGGTAGTTCATTGAAAGTGGGTGTGTTGCCTTCTTGCATTTCATCACAGAGGAGACATTCAAGCTTCAAACTATTTCATTAAATAGAATTATTGCAGCCGCATGCCATGCATTGCCTCCTCCTAGTTCTTAGATCATCACAAAATCGAGATTTGAATCTTAAAGAACACCTTATAAATCTCAAAAACTTATATTTTCCTTCAAAGTAATCTTTAATTATTTAAAAAAACAAAAAATCAGCTTAAAATAATAAAAAATCTCAAACCCCAATCTATTTTTTCGAGCGATATTAGAAATAAAATACATTAGAATAAACATTAACATCAATAATAGCCTTTGGACATGATTAGTGGCCTGCGAGGTGATTTTTTTTATAATGATATTCCCATCTTTCTTTAAAAAGTGAAAAGGCAGAGTGGGTAAGGTCATGGAATTGTAATCCTATAACGTCATGCATGTGCACTATCTTTTATATATACATATATATAAATATGTGCACAAAATGTGTATTTGTTGATGGATCAATGTGTTCTTGGTGTTCTTTGGATGGGTGGGGAAGACAAGGATCCCTTCTGTCTCTCGCACATCTCCAACTTTATTTATGTTTTATAATATAAAGGTGTGTCCAGAGTTGTTTTCACAAAATAACAAGGAAGTAACCATCTTATCTATTGGAACATTTATGGGCTATCCACTTGTTTGTATATGATTCCTCTGTTTCACCTATCTACTCATGCACATTTTCAAAGTCACCTCTGTCTCTCTGGGTAGATTTGGTGCAGGAATGGGATAATGAGTAGACAAAATCATCCAAGATTTACCTGTTTTTTCTAATATAAAAAGATCAAAACAATGTATTTTTGATTGTTTTACTGTTTTACTTAAAGTTAATTCAGTCAGAAATCGATCTAAGTTATAATTAGATCGATTCAAGTCTCGGATCTGATGGTCGAGCATCAGAGAGTTTTAGTTATAACAATGCTTTTTATAGATAACTTTGTCCAAGCATATCTAATGGGATAGGGATGAATAGCCATGCCTTGCCTCTACATCAAGCAATCGTATTGTGTGGCAGAAAACAGCCACATTTAAGGTTTGTTTGGTAGCATAAAATGAAAAGGATTTTTAAGGGACTACAGAACACTTACTAAGAACACTCATAAATGGGAGTTGGGTTTGGTTTGTAATCTCTTGTCATCTTTTTTTCTAGCATTGGAAGCCTTTAAATTTTTTTCTAATTTTTACTAAAAAATAAATAGTTTTCTCATCCGAACAAAAAATCATAGCAAACATGTTTCACAATAACAAAGCAATTAACTTTAACCATCGCTCGCATTAGAGCACAACAAAGGACCGTTGCTTTCTTCAAAGGTAAAGGAGCCAAAATCTCATCTTTATAGAATTTTTGGATGCCTGAGATATGGGATGATTAATGGTATCTCTATCTAATCCTTGAATTGTTAAACCTTTTTGACAATTTTCAATCAATTCATTTAGGGAAGAAATAACAAAGGAATTAACTTTAACCATTGCTTGCATTTTAACACTTTTTTTAAAAAAAAATAAAAATCTGCTGAACTTATTTGAAAAGGACTTGAAAGTTTAATGGTGAAAACTTCAAAACAAGAAAACTACTTTCGACCATACAAAACAATAATAATACCCATAATAATTAAAAAAAGAAGAAAGTAAAAGGTGGCAAATTTTAATTCTTGGAAAGTCACCATCTTCCATCTTCTCCTTAGTAACTTTCTTACACGAGAGGATAGCCAAAGCCAAACCTCTCCATCTCTCTCCCTCTCTCTCACTATATATATGTATAAAGACATAAACATAAGAACCCATTTTTTTGTTGTTGTAAACAAATCCACTCTCTCTCTCTCTCTTTCTTCGATAAGTTTGAATCCTTTGATAAGTTTTAATCAACAACAACAGTAACTTACAAAGAGAGAAAGAGAGGAGAGAGAGAGCAGAAAAAGGAAGGGTCTCTCTCACCCTCTCTTGTTGTCATGTCTCCTCTCAGATCTTAGATTTTTTAAGTTTTCTATCTGGATTTTTTTTTCTGGTAAACTTTCAATCAAAAAAGCAATCTTTTTGATGATGAATTCCGGGTTCTGGATCTTGTACTCATTTTCTTACCAAAGTTGGTATCTTTCTGTTTGTTTCTCAGGATTCCTGGATTGCTTTTGCTTGATATTTGATTGTTTGAAGGTTGTTTCTACTTTGGGATTGAATCCAAGAGTGGTCTTTTGATACACGCTTGTAAATATCCGAGCTTTGCTTTGTATCGTTGACAAGGTATTGTTTTTCTTGGTTTAATCTGCATTATGGTATGATGTGTTTGATTGTTGTTGTTAATATAGTATCGTGTCTTTTGTTGAGTTGGATGTATTGTGGCAGTGGATATTGGATTGGATTTTGTTGTAGATGTGTCTATTCTGTATTAGAATTAAGATCTGCTGTTTGATTGGTATAGAACGAGACATGGCTAATTTTTTTATGAGATTGTTAGTTTTATGTGCTGATTGTTTCGTTTTATTCTTTGTTGGTGACTTTGTTGGTGGGATTTGTGTATAGAATGGAAATGGAGCTTGGAAAGTTATTCATTGGTGGGATTTCATGGGACACAAATGAAGATCGTCTCAAGGAGTATTTCCGGGCTTTTGGGGATGTTTTAGAAGCTGTCATAATGAAGGATCGAGCCACAGGTCGTGCTCGTGGCTTTGGTTTTGTTGTTTTCGCTGACCCTGCTGTTGCTGAGAGAGTTGTGATGGAAAAGCACCTTATAGATGGTAGAAATGTAAGTTGTTATGTTTTGATTCTCAATAATACGGGTTTCGAACGATAATGATTTACTTATGGTTAAATTTGATCACCATAAATTTCTATCCTATCAGAAAAAATAAATTCCATTTTTTGTGATTCTGTGGCTGTGTATAGTAGATGACGACGAAGGATTGTTTCTGCATTGTCTAGAGTAATAATGTAGACATTTTATTTTCCTTGGGAGGTAGATGGGGAATTTTTGTTGTTGCTGCATGTCAATATTGAACAATTCAAGTAAGACTCAGAGCTTAAATGTTTAGAAAGCTAGCTGGCATTACTCCCTGAGGTATAGGATGTGATGAAACCCTTGTCAGCATTATAGTTCGTTTTGGTTTCGGCAAATTTAAACAGCAATCAGAGATTAGAATTTCACAACATAACATGTGCATTTGCTAGATTGTCAAGAAAATCTTGTTTTAGAATAAAAGTACACGTGCTAAGGGATATGAGAAATGGCTTCCATGAGAGTCAAGTTGATCGGAGGACACAATCAGGCTTCAATAAAACAGACAAACTGTAATTAATGTCTCATTAATGGCTGATGCTAATGGAAAAAACATTGGTGCAAAAGTTGAAAAAATGAGGTAGGTGAAGCTTATCTACACAAAAGGTGAGTAAGCTTGATACATATTTTTGGTTATTTGTTGTGCTGCTGAAAAGTTATGAACTACGAATGAAAATTTTTACAAAATAAGGAGATAAAACGTGTCAATCTACTGTCCCACATCTCATGCCAGCCCGTGTTTTCAATACAAACAGACGATTCCGAGTAATGCAAAATCTTGCAACATCATTAGGAAAAGAGTATGAAGATAAAAAAATTTGCTAAGTTTCTCAATTCCAAGTGCCATTGCTTACATGCGACAAAGAGACAATGTTTTGCTTCACTGTTTAAGTAATGAAACTTTGGACTAAAATATATTATTCCTAATCAATCTTTCCTTTGCAGGTCGAGGCAAAGAAGGCAGTTCCTAGGGAGGATCAGAGCACTCTGAACAAAAATAGTAGCAGCATTAATGGTTCACCTGGTCCTGCCCGAACAAAGAAGATATTTGTAGGAGGTTTAGCATCTACAGTTACAGATAGTGACTTTAAGAAGTACTTTGATCAGTTTGGAGTGATTGTAGATGTGGTGGTTATGTATGATCACAACACTCAAAGGCCAAGAGGTTTTGGATTCATCACCTATGATTCAGAGGAAGCGGTTGATAGAGTATTGCACAAAACCTTTCATGAACTCAACGGTAAAATGGTTGAGGTTAAGCGGGCTGTCCCAAAGGAATTATCCCCAGGGCCAACACGGAACCAGTTAGGAGGACTTAACTATAGTCCAAGTAGAGTCAGTAGCTTCCTCAATGGTTATACTCAGGGATATAACCAAAGTTCTGTTGGAGGGTATGGAGTTAGAATGGATGGTAGGTTTAGTTCTGTTAATGTTGGACGGAATAACTTTTCTCCATTTGGTACTGGTTATGGGATGGGATTGAATTTTGAGCAGGTGTTGAACCCAAGTTATGGGGGAAATTCAAACCTTAATTCTAATGCTGGCTATGGACGGGTCAGCCCTTCATTTAGTGGAAATGCAAGCAGGTATGGCAACCCCGTAGGGTTAAGTGTAGGCAATGGAGGAAGTAGTTCTGTATTAAATTCAACAGCTCACACATTATGGGGAAATGGAAGTAATAATCATTCTTCAAGCGCCAACAACTCCGGTGCTTTTATGGGTTCTGGAACTGGAAACTCGGGAATGGGTTCTTTTGGCAGTATTGGAGCACTTTGGGGCTCCTCTGCTAATTCCGGGCAAGGTGGAGGAGTTGGCTCTGTCAATAGCAGCAGCAATCTAGGCTTTGGCAGTGGAGATTTTGATATTGGTCTAGGAGGTGTAGGTTATGGAAGAAACAGTAGGACAGGTGTTGCACTGACATCATCTCATGTTGCATCCAATGGTGGTTATGAAGGGGCTTATGCAGACTTTTATGAAAAGGGCTCATTATATGGGGATTCCACCTGGCAATCTTCACCTTCAGAGCCAGAAGTGTCAGGCTCATTTGGTTTTGGGCTTGGAACTGCAGCTTCTGATGTTATGACTAAAAATTCTGCTGGTTATGTTGGTGGTTATAGTGTTGCTAATAGACAATCAACTAGAGGTGAGTATTCTTTGCCCCCATGTTTATGCTGATTTCTTCTCTGATTATCAATGCTGCTTTTCCTCATGTAACATTTCATTGTATATTGCTATCAAAGCTTTCATAACTCAGAAGAACACAACTGTCAATAGGCAAAACTGCAGAATATAATGAGAATAGTCTCTCTTTATGGATTTCCCCACTACGAATCCGTATTATTTATTACTCTAACTGTCCAACATTTTGTGCCGATTCCGCAAATTATTGGACCTTGATTGTCTAAGCTCCTATATTTTTTATCACTTAGTTGTTGCTTTCATCCTAGTACATGTAACCGATGCTGATAAAATTCTTTTCTTGCAAAATCTTACACGCCATCATCACTATGCTCTCTGGTGCTGACATGATCTTGTTGGTTTTCATGCGTTTCAGGAATTGCCGCATAGGATGATTATGATATAGGTGAGGTAATCTGGTGAAGTGAATTTCATACATGTTTCTTGTCCAGATGTTCCATTCCATAAAGGAAACATGATTCGAGCAAACTGGTTCATGTTTTTATGTTAGAGAGCAGTCCAAGGAAATCTGTGTATGGCTTGAGCTTTTGAGATTTTTCTAATATAGGTTTTTTCTTTCTTGAGATGTAAAAAATCACGTTGTGGGGTATACTCAAAATGATTGCATGATGCATCATCTTTCATGACACTGATATATATATATATATATATATATATATATATATATAATCGCTGCTCCTCACGTTGTGGGGTCACTAATATTGCATGTCAATAAATCATAACTATGAAAAAAAAATTAAAAAAAAATAGAAACCTTCGAGTAAAGGTGTCCCGTTCAAGTTATGGGTAATGCAAGTCAATTCAAAAAATGATGCTGTTCTAATATTTTATTCAAGAAATTATAATGATGATGTTTTAGAAAAAACTAAACCTAGTTTTGACCTCACACGGATTAAGATTAATTTTCACATAATTTAATAATTCTATATAAAACAAAATGCACATAGAAGAAACCCTTGAAGCACCATAAGTGAGTTTCTTCTATAAATTAAAGTCATCCTCAATGATAAGGTGTATTTTTTCTATGTGGAGGTTTGAGAAACAGTTTAAAGTATTTTTTATTTAAAAATATATTAAAATAAAATAATATAAAAAAAAATTAAAATTTAAAGGAACGGTGCACGTTTTTAGTCATAAATTTGTGTTTTATGCTTTTTTTTTTTCACGTTATTGGTGAAATTAACTAGTACCTCCTGGGCCTGCCCATCATCATCTAGCCCTTGGACGTCTTCATAATCATCTATATTTACCTCATTGTCATACTCCTCCAGTTCTGTATATATATCATTCTCTTCCTTTTTGTTACCACGAAATCCTCCTCCTCCTCCTCCTCCTCCTCCCCCCTCCTCCACTTCATGATCATCGCTCTTGCTCTCCTCCTCTACCTCGTCATTGTCCTCCTATCTTCACTCACGTCAATGCTTCGCTTCCTTATTGACAATTAACTAATACTAAATAGATGTTCTGCATTACACTGCGGGGTAGTTTAATTCTTTAAAAAATATATATATACTAAGAAGATGCAAATATTTTTTAATCATATTTTAAAAATGAGGCTTGAGTTATTGATTTAGCTGAATTTAATAAGCTTGGATAATTTAAATATTTTGAACAAAAAATACAATGATAATAAATAAACTTTAAAAATTAACAATGAAAAAAAAAAAGAAAAAAAAAAAACCTAACCCAATTGCTCATTTATGGTTAGCATGTCAAATCTCCAACTTAATCGTGATATCGGATAACCCTATAGAAAAAAACTGAATAAAATTATGAAATTCAATTGACAAACAAGTCAAGAAGCTGAAATTTAAAAAATAATAAATTTAAAAGAATTAACAAAAATATCATAATCATTTTAGGTTAATCTGCTAATTTCATTGCCATTTTTGACGAACCACCTTTGCTAGTAACCATGGAATATTCTGATACAATTTTGAATCATGAAGACAAAAAAAATCCAGAGTTTTCTTCTTTCTATCTTTGGAGAGCATTAATTAAGCATGGAAGATGAAGATGAGAAGAAGGAGGTCTCATTGATGTGTCGATGCAGTGCAAACCAACAAAAATCGATGATCGCTTGCTATGTACTGTAGAATACCAGCAGGAAGCTGAGTCCAGTCTCTTATATAGCAGAAAATCTATGATGGACGGGGCGGGCTTGCTATAGCCAAAACTGTTCATATTTTTCACTGGAGAAGGATTTATCTACGTACAAACTTGACCGTATAATCTGAAACAAACGCAGGCTTTTAGTATTCCTCACTATACGTCTACGTACTATCTCTTGACATCACAAAATATTCCTTAAATATTATAAAACTTGATACCGCACGTGGAACATGGCATCTATGATTAACAGCCAGCTAATCTCAATCAAAATTATGCTAACTGTCATCTTAATAATTGCAAATAAAATAAAATAAAAACAACAATATTTTATCATTTACGATTAAGTGGGTGCTTGATAATGCTATTGAATTTGCTTTATGTTCTTTTGCCGAACAAATGATTTAATTTAACTTTTTGTTATTTAATTTCTAAATTTTTCTAGGGTTTAGACCCGAGATTATCTAGTGAATATCCTATATCTTAACCATTAGTAAGGTATTTTAGATAACTTTTAGTGACTATCTTGAAATATAAAAATAAAAACAATTGGAATAAAAAAAATGTTTTC
>Ga0325401_1004898_pt1 | contig 12695 bp, 12 predicted proteins | sample PopdelMetagenome_FD_205666 | JGI IMG/M metagenome (GOLD analysis project Ga0325401, IMG submission 205666) | Populus deltoides microbial communities from Bellville, Georgia, United States - Xylem-PdKOR-R2 | ecosystem: Host-associated > Plants > Phyllosphere > Stem > Wood/Secondary xylem | place...
GGCTCAGGCGTCCAGGCGGGCCGCCACCTCGGCGGGGAAGCCGCCGGTGGCGATCGGGCCCCAGCGCGTCGGCGTGATGCGCAGGAGCGACTTGTCCTGCAGCCGCATCGCCGCGCGGTACTCGTCCCAGTCGGGGTGCTCGCCGGCGATCGAGCGGAAGTAGTCGACGAGCCCGTCCTCGGCCTCGGGCATGTGCAGCACCTCGGCGTCGCCGTCGACCTGCACCCACGGACCGTCCCACTCGTCGCTGATCACGCAGACCGACACCTGCGGGCGCTGCTCGGCGTTGCTCACCTTGGCCCGCGCCGGGTAGGACGAGATCACGAGGCGGCCCTGCGCGTCGACCCCGCCGGACACGGGGGACAGCTGCGGACGGCCGTCGCGCCGGGTCGTGGCCAGCAGGAAGCGGTGCCGCGGGCGGACGAAGTCGAGGAGCTCGTCGAGCGTCGCGGAGGTGTTGGTGGCGATGGAGCGGGGCACGTCCGCGACCTTAGGCCCAGGCCTCCCGGACGAGGAGCGGGCAGGCCCGGGCGCGTGCGACCCGCTCGATAGGCTCGCGTCATGACCTCGACCCTGATCCTCCTCCGGCACGGCGAGAGCGAGTGGAACGCCAAGAACCTCTTCACCGGCTGGGTGGACGTCGACCTCAACGAGAAGGGCGCGGCCGAGGCCAAGCGCGGCGGCGAGCTGCTCGTCGAGGCCGGTCTGCTCCCCGACGTGGTCCACACCTCGCTGCTCAAGCGGGCGATCCGCACGGCGCAGATCGCGCTCATGGAGGCCGAGCGGCACTGGATCCCGACCCGGCGCTCGTGGCGGCTCAACGAGCGTCACTACGGCGCGCTGCAGGGCAAGGACAAGAAGGCGACGCTCGCGGAGTTCGGCGAGGAGCAGTTCATGACCTGGCGCCGCTCGTACGACGTGCCGCCGCCCCCGATCGACCGCGACGACGAGTTCGCGAACTTCCACGACCCGCGCTACGCGAGCCTGCCGCCGGACGCGCGTCCCGCGACGGAGTGCCTCAAGGACGTGCTCCTGCGCGCGCTGCCGTACTGGTACGACGCGATCGCTCCTGACCTGCAGGCCGGCAAGGTCACCCTCGTCGCCGCGCACGGCAACTCGCTGCGCGCGATCGTGAAGCACCTCGACCAGATCGGCGACGCCGAGGTCGTGAGCCTGAACATCCCGTCCGGCATCCCGCTGGTCTACGAGCTCGACGACGACCTGCGCCCGACCGGTCCGGGCCGCTACCTCGACCCCGAGGCCGCGGCGGCCTCGATCGAGGCGGTCAAGAACCAGGGCAAGAAGTAGGCGCGAGCCGACGCACGAGCAGACGACGAAGGGGCGGGGCCGACGGCCCCGCCTCTTCGTCGTCCCCGGCTCAGGGCTGGGGCCAGAAGTCCTCGTCCGGGAACTGCCCGGTGACGACGTAGATCACGCGGCGGCCCATCGAGGCCGCGTGGTCGGCGATGCGCTCGTAGTAGCGCCCGAGCAGGGCGACGTCGACGGCGGCCTCGACGCCGTTGTCCCAGTCCTCGCTGAGCAGCACGCGGAACTGCGTGCGGCGCAGCTCGTCCATCTCTTCGTCGCGGGTGCGCAGCTCCTGCGCGACCTGGATGTTGCGGTCGTTGAGGGTCTGGCCGGCGGTGACGACCATCTTCTCCGCGACGTCGCCCATCCGGACGAAGTTGGAGCGCAGCGTGGCGGGCACGGCGACCTCGGGGTAGCGCAGGCGGGCGATCTTCGCGACGTGCGCGGCGAGGTCACCCATCCGCTCGAGCTCGGTGACCATGCGCAGCGTCGTGACGACGGTGCGGAGCTCACCGGCGACCGGCGCCTGGCGGGCGAGCAGGGAGAAGGCCCGGCCCTCGACCTCGCGCTGCTTGGCGTCGATCGCCTCGTCCTCGCTGATCACGACCTCGGCGAGCTGCAGGTCGGCCTCGAGGAGGGCGGTGGTCGCGGAGCGGACGGCGCTCGACACCGTCTGGCTCATCTGCACCAGGTCGGCGAGGATGTCGTCGAGTTGCTCGCGGTAGTTCTCGCGCATGAACGAATCTTGTCCCATCTCAGAAGTGATCTGCGGCACCACAGTAGGAGTGCCCCCGACCCCCGACCCGACACCGGCGTGAACGCCAGGTGAACGGGCCCCGAACGGCTGTCGACGCGTGCACCTGAGGGCGGTTCGGAGGTGAAACGGAGGTGAACGGCGCCCCTAGGATCGCACCGTGAACCCACTCGGGGCCGCCGTCGTGCTGGTCGCGGGCATCCTCCTCGGCGCGCTCGTCACGTGGCTGCTGATGCGTCGCCCGTCCGCCGACGAGCCCATCACCTTCGACGACGACGAGCCCGCGGTCGTCCCGGAGGGCGTCTCCGGCGTCCTCGCCGTGCTGAGCTCTTCCGCGGTCGTCGTGGGCCCGCACGACGAGGTCCTCGAGGCGACCCGGGCCGCCCGCTCGCTGGGCCTGGCCCGCGGCTCCCGCGTCGGCGTCGCGCAGATCCTCGACCTCGTCCGAATGGTGCGGGCCGACGGCCAGACCCGGGTGCAGGACCTCGAGCTCCTCCGCGGCCCCGGCGAGGCCACGCTCTACCTCAGCGCCCGCGTCGCGGCGCTCGCCGACGGCCTGGTCGTCGTGCTCGCCGACGACCTCACGGCCTCGCGCCGCATCGAGGCCACGCGGCGCGACTTCGTCGCCAACGTCAGCCATGAGCTCAAGACCCCCATCGGGGCCATCTCGCTGCTGGCCGAGGCGGTCGAGGACGCCGCCGACGACCCCGACGCCGTACGCCGGTTCGCGGGCCGGATGGGCATCGAGTCGGCCCGCCTCGCCGACCTGGTCGGCCAGATCATCGACCTCTCCCGGCTGCAGGCCGACGACCCGCTCGCCGAGCCCCAGGTCGTCGAGATCGACGAGGTCCTCCACGACGCCGTCGACCGCTGCCGCGTGGACGCCGAGAAGCGGGGCGTCACGCTGACCCTCGCCGGCGCCCACGGCGCCAAGGTGCTGGGCAACCTCCGCCAGCTCGGCACCGCCGTCGGCAACCTCGTCGAGAACGCCGTCGTCTACTCCGACCCCGGCGCCCGTGTCGTCGTCGCCGCGCACACCCGGGCGCACGCCGAGGACGACGACGTCGAGATCACCGTCTCCGACACGGGCATCGGCATCTCACCGGCCGACGCGGAGCGCATCTTCGAGCGCTTCTACCGGGTCGACTACGGCCGCAGCCGTGCCAACGGGGGCACGGGGCTCGGCCTCTCCATCGTCAAGCACATCGCCGCCAGCCACGGCGGCAGGGTCGCCGTCTGGAGCCAGCCCGGCCGAGGCTCGACCTTCACGATCACCGTCCCCGCCCACCTCGCCCAGGTGCGCAGCACCGAGCGGGTCGGCGGCGACGAGACGCGCCCCGAGGAGGACGCAGTGCCGCAGGACCACGCAGCAAGCACCCACGACCGTGGGCAGGACCAGCCGCAGGAGGTGCGCTCGTGACCCGGGTGCTGGTCGTCGAGGACGAGCCGTCCTACCGCGAGACGCTCGCGTACATGCTCGGCCGGGAGGGCTTCGAGGTGGTCGAGGCCGCCGACGGGGCCGAGGGCCTCGCGGCGTACGACCGCTCGGGCGCGGACATCGTGCTGCTCGACCTGATGATGCCCGGCATCCCCGGGACCGAGGTCTGTCGGCAGCTGCGCCAGCGCGGCCCCGTGCCGGTGATCATGCTGACCGCCCGCGACTCCGAGATCGACAAGGTCGTGGGGCTCGAGCTGGGGGCCGACGACTACGTCACGAAGCCCTTCAGCCACCGCGAGCTCGTCGCGCGGATCCGCGCCGTGCTGCGGCGCGGGCAGGACGTCGAGCTGGTGCCCGACGTGGTCGAGGCCGGCGGCGTACGCATGGACGTCGAGCGCCACGAGGTCGCCGTCGAGGGCAAGCCGGTCAAGCTCGCGCTCAAGGAGTTCGAGCTGCTGGAGATGCTGCTGCGCAACGCCGGTCGCGTGATGACCCGCGGGCAGCTCATCGACCGCATCTGGGGCGCCGACTACGTGGGAGACACCAAGACCCTCGACGTGCACGTCAAGCGCCTGCGCGCCAAGCTCGAGACCGACCCGGGCAACCCGGAGCACCTGCTCACCGTGCGGGGGCTGGGGTACAAGTTCGAGGCGTGATTTTCTGCCTCCGCTTCGCTCCGGCGCGTCCCGCGCTCTGGTCCGACGCTTTCGTCGTCCATCGTGACGACGGAAAAACGTGTCGTCACGCTCTCCTCCTCAACGCGTCGGCGCGCGGAACGGCGTCGCCCGGGAGAAAGGCGCGGTGGTCCGGGAGGCCCTACCTGGCTCCCGCCGGACGGGGCGCCGACGCCTGGACGACCGGACGAGCAGGACACGCTTTTCGTCCTGCTCGGGAGGGAGGAAGGCGTCGGACCAGAGCCCCGGCCGCGTCCGAGCGGAGCGAGGACCAGAGTTACGGCGTGGGGGAGGGTGCTGCAGTCACGCTCGGGGAGGCCGAGGGGCTCGCGGACGGGGTGACCTCGGTGTAGGGCGGGAGGTTGCCGTCGACGACCGTCGTGCGGGTGGTGTAGCTGCCCGCCTTGGCGAACGTGAGGGTGACGTCGGCGTCCAGGCCGGCCTGGAGGCCGGAGGCGCCGCTGATGGTCAGGAACGGCTGCTCGTCGGTCAGGACGACCTGCGCGTTGTTCGTCAGCAGGACCGGGCCGGACTGCTGGGCGGTGAAGGCGGAGCCCTTGCTGCCGTCGGCCCTGTAGGGCGTGCCGGTGACCGAGGTGAGGGTGTCGCGGCCGGAGGTCACCATCGTCGCGGAGACGATGCCCTCGCCGGGGCTGCGGCTGATGATCAGCAGGTTGCGCACGTGCACGACGCTGTCGGGGACCGACTGGTCGCCGACGTCGAAGTTGACGCCCTCGGCGGGCGTGTACGGGCGCAGGGTCTGCGCTCCCATCCCGCAGGCGGCGGTCGGCAGCACCACCGCGAGGGCGGCGCCCACGAGGACGGCCCTGGTCCGTGCCGTACGCGCGGGCCGAGGACGGCTGGCGCGGTGCGCGGTGACGGTCACGCTGACCCCTGTCTCGTTCTGGTCGTTGCGGGCGCCGGGAGGACACTGGAGCCAGGCGGTGCCTGGGCGTGCCCTGCGGTGCTCGTGGGACTGCTGGTCGATCGGGAGCAGCCTAGCGACACCGACGACCCGGGTGCAGGTACGACCCGGCGGCGCGGACCGTGCCGGGCCCCGCACGCATAGGAAGCACAGGTTTGTCAACCCCCGAGCCGTCCGCAAAGGGCCTCTGACCAGGAGTTACGCCCCTTGGGCGACCCTGTGAGCGTGCTAAACTCAGGTGTCGGGAAATCGGGGCACTTGGAGGAACATGTCTTTCACAGTCGGCGAAACGGTTGTCTACCCGAATCACGGCGCTGCCGTGATCGAGGACATCGAGACTCGGCAGATCAAGGGCGAGGACCGGCTGTACCTGGTGCTGCGCATCGTGGGCCAGACCGACCTCGTGGTCCGCGTGCCGGCCATGAACCTCGACCTCGTCGGTGTTCGTGACGTCGTCGACGCCGACGGCCTCGAGCGCGTCTTCAGCGTGCTGCGGGCGCCGCACACGGAGGAGCCGACCAACTGGTCGCGCCGCTACAAGGCCAACCTGGAGAAGCTGCACTCGGGCAACGTCCTCAAGGTCGCCGAGGTCGTCCGCGACCTGTGGCGTCGTGAGCGTGAGCGGGGCCTGTCGGCCGGCGAGAAGCGCATGCTCGCCAAGGCGCGCCAGATCCTCGTCTCCGAGCTCGCGCTCGCCGAGCGGGTCGAGGAGACCCGCGCGGAGGTCCTGCTCGACGAGGTCCTGGCCTCCTGAGCCTGTCCCCCGGGGCAGCAGCAGACGACAGCGCAGCACGACTCATGGACGTCCGTACCGGTATCGGTACGGACGTCCATCGTCTTGTGGAGGGTCGTCCGATGACCGTCGCCGGGCTGCGGTTCGACGACGCGTACGGGCCCGAGGGCCACTCCGACGGCGACGTGGTGGCGCACGCGGCCTGCGACGCCCTGCTCGGCGCCGCCGGGCTGGGGGACCTCGGGTCCAACTACGGGACGAGCGAGCCCGCGTGGAGCGGCGCCTCGGGCGTCGCGTTCCTGGTCGAGACCAGCCGCCGCCTGCGGGCCGCCGGCTGGGAGCCGGTGAACGTCGCGGTGCAGCTCGTCGGCAACCGGCCCAAGCTCGGCCCGCGGAGGGCCGAGGCCCAGGCCGTGATGAGCGAGGCGGTGGGTGCGCCGGTCACCCTCTCGGCGACCACGACCGACGGGCTCGGCCTCACCGGGCGCGGCGAGGGCATCGCCGCACTGGCCACGGCGCTGGTGCGCCGGACCGACGCCTGAGCCCGGAACGCTCCCTGAGCCTGTCGAAGGGCCTCGTCAGAGGTCGGCGTTCCCGACCGGCGCGTCGGGAGGACACCAATCCGTCCCTGCTGCCCTTCGACAGGCTGAGGGGGCGTTCCTCCTGCCTCCGACAGGGTCAGGGAGCGGTCAGCGAACCTGGCTCTGCGGCGCGGTGAAGGTGTTGCAGGTGCTGATCGTCGCGTTGCCGATGCCCTTGTCGCCCCAGTAGACGCGCGAGCGGGCCAGGCCGTGGTTGCCGACGATGTTCGCGTCGCCGGTCACCTCGTCGTCGCCGACCGCCCTGTAGGTGTCCTCGATGCCCTGCAGGTCGGACTGCTGGATGCCCAGCGACGTCGCGACCGCGCGGAGGTACATGCCGGAGAGGCAGTCGGCCTGCACCTCGAGGCGGCGGCTGTAGAGGAGGTCGGTCTGCTCGTCGCCGGACTGCTGGCCCAGCGCCTTGGCCGAGATGAGGATGCCGGTGCGCGCCTGGAGCGCGTGACCGAACTCGTGGGCGATGACGACGTCGGCGGCCCACTTGTCGTCGGCGACGATCGGCAGGGCGTCGTCGAGCTGGTTGGAGTAGTAGACCTGCTGGTCGGCGGCGCAGTAGAAGGCGTTGACCCCGCTCGTGCCGCACTTGGTGGTCATCTTGGCGCCGTAGATCGTAACGCTCGGTCGCACGATGACCAGCCCGGCCTCGGTGACCGGCGGTTCCCACACCCGGACCAGGCACTCCATCTGACCGTTGAAGTGGTCGGCCAGCTGGGAGTCGGAGGCGGTGCCCACGTTGATCGGCTTCGCGTCGCAGCGCACGGGGGCCGGGACCGACTGGCCGTAGAACGGGCTGTTCGTGATGACCTGCTCGGCCTCCTCGTACGTCTCCGGCACCGGCAGCGCCGGCGGGGACGTGTCGGGCGGCGGGACCCGGTAGTCGTCGTTCTGGTAGGCGACGTCGCTGTTGTCGCTGCCGCCGCTGCCGAGGCCCGTCGCGACGAACCCGATCAGCGCGATGCCGGCGAGGAGCACCAGGCCGATGAGCAGCAGCGTGCCGGCGCCGCCGCGGCGCTGGGGCCGCTGCGGGCCGCCGCCGAAGGACGGCCCGCCGCGCGGCGCGTAGCCCGGGACGGGGCGCCCGTACGCCGGCTGGCCGTAGCCCTGGCCGAACCCGCCGGAGGGGTAGCCCTGCTGCTGCCAGGAGCCGCCCGGCCGCCCGTACGGCTGCCCGCCCCACTGCTGGTTGCTCACGGGAGGGAGCGTAGTGCTCCACAGGGCCCCCTGAAGATGGAATGATCCGGCCCGTGCACACACGATCCAGCGCCCCGGCGGTCGTCCTCGGCCGGCCCCGCCGCGTCGTCGCCCTGCTGGCGCTGCTGCTGCTGGCCGTCGGTCTCCTCGCCGGTCCCACGGCCCGCGACGCGCACGCGGAGGGCACCGCCTCGCGCGTGGTCGCGGTCGGCAACCTGGCCAAGGACGGGACGCTGAAGGTGACGGAGACGATCACCTTCGACGGCTCGGCGCCCGGTGAGGTGACGCAGAAGTTCGAGACCCTGCAGAACCTCGTCGGTGACCGTCAGTACAGGACGACGGTCCGCGACGTCGGCGCGACCGCCGGCGGCACACCCGTCACGCCGCAGGTGAGCACCGAGGGCCGCTACACGACGGTCACCGTGGCGACGAACGGCGCCTCCGAGATCGTGATCAGCTACACCGTCGACGGCGCGGTGGTCACCGTCCCCGACGGCACCGCGCTGCAGTGGCGGATGCTGCAGGGCCTCGACCTCACCGTGACCTCGTTCCAGGCGCGCGTGCTCATGCCGGGCACCTTCACCTACGTCCGCTGCACCGCGGGCGCCCCCAACTCCTCGACGCCCTGCCTCTCCGCCGCCGCCGGCACCGAGGACGCCACCACCCCGACCTTCACCGACGGCCCGCGCGGCGAGGGCGAGGTCGTCGGCGTCGACATCGGCTTCCCGGCCGGCGAGGTCGCGGCGAACGAGCAGATCGAGTACCGCTGGACCATCGGGCGCGCGTTCTCGCCCGACCCGCTGCCGCTGGGCATCGCGGTCGGCCTGCTCGTGCTCGGCGGGCTGGCGCTGCTCCTGGCCCACCGGCGCCGCGGCGCCGACGCCGCCTTCAAGGGCGAGGCCGCACCGGTCGGCCAGTTCGTGCCCGTCGGGCCGGGCCAGTCGGAGTTCCGCGTGGTCGGCGACGTCCGCCCGGGCCACGTCGGCACGGTCGCCGACGAGCGCGTCGACCCGATCGACGTGACCGCGACGCTGGTCGACCTGGCCGTGCGCGGCCACCTGCTGATCACCGAGCTGCCGCGCACCCACACCTACGCGCGCGCCGACTGGACCCTGACCCGAACCGGTGACGGCGAGGGGCTGCGGCCCTTCGAGCAGCGGCTCCTCGAGGGCATCGCCCCCGACGGCAGCCCGGTGAAGGTCTCCGAGATCGGCGCCCGCGTGCACGGGGCCATCGGTGGCGTGCAGGACGCGCTCTACGACGAGGTCGTGGCCAACGGCTGGTACGCCCGCCGTCCCGACGTCGTCCGCAACCGGGGCATGCAGCTCGCCTTCGGCGTGCTCATCGGCGCCGTGGTCGTCACCGCGCTGCTCGCGGCGTTCACCACCTTCGGCCTGGTCGGGCTCGCGCTCGTCATCCTCGGCCTCGGGCTGATCCTCGTCGCGCAGGAGGCGCCGGCGCGCACCAGCAAGGGCGTCGCCCTGCTGCAGGGCCTGGGCGGGCTGCGCTCGGACCTGATGACGCAGCCCACCGACCAGATGCCGCCCGGCCGTGCGGTCGACGAGCTCTCCGAGGTGCTGCCGTACGCGATCGTGCTCGGCGGCAGCGACCGCTGGCTCGACGCCCTCGCGGCCACCGACACCGACGCGGCCCCGGACCCCGAGGACCTCGACTGGTACCACGGTCCCGACGACTGGCACCTGCGCGACCTCCCGGAGTCGCTGCGCAACTTCACGACCACCGTCTCCGGAACCCTGTTCACCCGCTGACCGCCCGGTCGCGCGGTTCAGCGCTCGCGAGGCCTGCTGGCCCCGGACCAAGGAGGCACCGTTGGCCGCCGACGACACCAGATGGTTGTTCGGCGACCAGCTGGGCGACTACTTCCTCGACGACGACGACCAGCAGGTCGTCATCGTCGAGTCGCGGCGGGTCTTCCGGCGGCGGCGCTTCCACCGGCAGAAGGCCCACCTCGTCCTCTCCGCGATGCGGCACCGCGCGGCCGAGCTGGGGGAGCGCTGCACCTACCTGGTGACCGAGACCTACCGCGAGGCGCTGGAGCAGGTCGAGGGCCCGCTCAGCGTCGTCCAGCCCACGACCTGGGCCGCGCTGCACCTCGTCGACACCCTCGCCGGGGAGCGCGAGATCGAGCGGCTGCCCGCCCGCGGCTACGTGACCGGACGCGGTGAGTTCAGCCGGTGGGCCGATGGCCGGGGCCGGCGCCGGCTGCTGATGGAGAACTTCTACCGCGACGCCCGCACCCGCAATGACGTGCTGATGAAGGGCGCCGAGCCCGTCGAGGGTCGCTGGAACTTCGACGCCGACAACCGCGAGCCCCCGCCGAAGTCCGGGCGGCTCGACATCCTCGAGCCGTGGTGGCCCGAGGAGGACGAGATCGACGCGGCCGTCCGGGCCGACCTCGACGCGATGGAGGCCGACGGCATCGAGTTCGTGGGCGAGGACGGGCCGCGGAGGTTCGCGGCGTCGAGCGCGGAGGCGCAGGCCGCGCTCGACCACTTCGTCGAGCACCGGCTACCGACCTTCGGCCGCTACGAGGACGCGATGCTCACCGGCGACCGCTGGATGGCCCACTCGCTGATCTCCGCCCCGCTGAACCTCGGTCTGCTCGACCCGCTGGCGGTCGTGCGGACGGCGGAGGAGGCGTACGTCGCCGGCGAGGCCCCGATCTCGGCGGTGGAGGGCTTCGTGCGCCAGGTCATGGGCTGGCGCGACTACATCTGGAACCTCTACTGGTACCTCGGCGAGGACTACCGCAACGAGAACGCGCTGAAGGCGACGACGCCGCTGCCGGAGTGGTTCACCGAGCTCGACCCGACGGGCACCGACGCCCGCTGCCTGTCGTGGTCGCTGTCGTCGGTCCGCGAGGTCGGCTGGGCCCACCACATCCCGCGGCTGATGGTCATCGGCAACTACGCGCAGCAGCGCGGCTGGGACCCCCAGGAGCTGACCGACTGGTTCCACCGCAGCTTCGTCGACGGCTACGACTGGGTGATGGTGCCCAACGTCGTGGGCATGAGCCAGTACGCCGACGACGGCGTGCTCGGCACCAAGCCGTACGTCGGCGGCGGGGCGTACATCAACCGGATGAGCGACTTCTGCGGCGACTGCGTCTACGACCCCAAGAAGCGCACCGGCGAGGACGCCTGCCCCTTCACGGTCGGCTACTGGGGCTTCCTGAACCGCAACCGGCAGCACCTGAGCGGCAACTTCCGGATGGGGCAGATGCTGCGCAACCTCGACCGGCTGAAGGACCTCGACCAGCTCCTGGAGGAGAACCCCGAGTTCTGTGCTTGATGGTCCTCGCTCCGCTCGGACGCGGCCCGCGCTCTGACCCGCTGCCTTACTCCCTCCCGAGCAGGACGAGAAGCGTGTCCTGCTCGTCCGGTCGTCCAGGCAGCGGCGCGCGGGCCGGCGCCGGGTGGGTCGACGGTCACCGATCGATGGAGCTCATGTCCGGGTAGCGCTCGCCGACGGCGGCGGGGACGGCCGCGTCGAGGCGGGCGAGGTCGTCGGCCGTGAGCCGGACGTCCGCGGCGGCGACGTTCTCCTCGAGGTAGCGGACGCGCTTCGTGCCGGGGATGGGCACGACGTCGTCGCCCTGGGCGAGGACCCACGCGAGGGCGACCTGCCCCGGGGTCGCACCCAGGCCGTCGGCGACCGCGCGGACCGCGTCGACGATGGCGAGGTTGGCCTGGAGGGCGTCGCCGGCGAAGCGCGGGTTGTGGCGGCGGAAGTCGTCGGCCTCGAGGTCGTCGGTGCTGGTGATCGTGCCGGTGAGGAAGCCCCGGCCGAGGGGGGAGTAGGGGACCAGCCCGATCCCGAGCTCGCGCAGCAGCGGCAGGATCTCGTCCTCGAGGTCGCGGGTCCACAGCGAGTACTCGGTCTGCAGCGCGGTGATCGGGTGGGTGGCGTGCGCGCGGCGGATGGTGTCCGGGGAGGCCTCGCTCAGCCCGAGGTGCGCCACCTTGCCGGCGGCGACCAGCTCGGCCATCGCCCCCACGGTCTCCTCGATCGGCACGGTCTTGTCGACGCGGTGCTGGTAGTAGAGGTCGATGTGGTCGACGCCGAGCCGCTGGAGGCTCGCGTCGCAGGCCGAGCGGACGTACTCCGGGCTGCCGTCGATGCGCCGGTTGCGGGGGTCGTCGGGGTCGCGCACGTTGCCGAACTTGGTGGCGAGGACGACCTCGTCACGACGGCCGGCGATCGCCCGCCCGACCAGCCGCTCGTTGGTGAAGGGGCCGTACATGTCCGCGGTGTCGAGGAAGGAGACGCCGAGGTCGAGGGCGCGGTGGATCGTGGCCGTCGCCTCGGACTCGTCGGCCGTGCCGTAGAACTCGCTCATGCCCATGCAGCCGAGGCCGAGGGTGGAGACGGTGAGGCCGGGGCGGTCGGCGCCGTTCGAGGCACCGAGGACGCGGGTGCCGAGGCCGGAGGTGGAGGTGCTCATGGGTCCAGCCTGCTCCTGGGCGCCGGCCCGCCGCGCGGCGGGACCGAGGACCTGGTTCTGACGGCACGCGACCGAACGTCGGCCCCAGGTCCTAGGGTGCTCGTACCTGTTGCTCGGGGGAGCCGGCCGGGTGCCGACCGTCCACGGTCGGTGCCGGTGCCGGTGACGTCGAGAGCCCGCCGACGACCCTCGAGGACACCATGACCGCCGCCCACCGCCGCGCCCTGCGCGCCGCCGCCGGCCTCGCCGCCCTGTCGGTCGTCGCGCTCACCTCGGCCGGCGCGGGGCTCCCGCCGACGGGGTCGACCGCCGCACCGGTGGCGACGGCGGCGACCACCCCGACGGCGGCCGTCGAGCCCTGCCTCTCCGCCGCGGACGGCCATCGCGTGCGCGCCGGCAGCGGGCTCGACGGCGTCGACCCGAACAGCCTCGGCGCCGCCGGGACCGAGCACGCCCAGCGGATCGAGGACCGCGCGTCCGCCCGGGCCCAGCAGCGTCGCACCACCAGCACGCGGCTCGGCAAGACGACCATCGACGTCTACGTCCACGTGATCACCAGCAGCACCGGGCAGGGAGACGTCAGCGACAAGCGCGTCAAGAAGCAGATC
>Ga0325401_1004902_pt1 | contig 12688 bp, 5 predicted proteins | sample PopdelMetagenome_FD_205666 | JGI IMG/M metagenome (GOLD analysis project Ga0325401, IMG submission 205666) | Populus deltoides microbial communities from Bellville, Georgia, United States - Xylem-PdKOR-R2 | ecosystem: Host-associated > Plants > Phyllosphere > Stem > Wood/Secondary xylem | place...
TACTTTATGTTTTTCTCATTTCACTCATTATTACTGTCGTTCTTTGTCCAATCCTAGTTATCATTCCTTTCTTTATATTTGGACTATCACTGTTCAACTGTTACTGTCTCATTTTTGAACTGTTACTGTCTCACCTCTCCTCATGTTTTTAACTATATCTGGAGTTATAGAACTCCGATTTAAGCGAAATTTATGGCGTTGGAAAGGTAAGATATGAGGCTACGAGTTTTATGTTTTGAGAAGAACCCAGTTCTGCCTCTAAGATAGCCAAAATCACTCATTAACAAACACTTGGACTATTACTGTCCAACTATTACTGTCCATTTTTTAACTGTTACTGTCTGACCTCTCCTCAGATTTTTAACTATATCTGGAGTTATAGAACTCCGATTCAAGCAAAATTTATGGTGTTGGAAAGGTAAGACATGAGGCTACAAGTTCTATGTTTTGAGAAGAACCCAGTTCTGCCTCTAAGATATCAAAATCGCTCATTAACAAACACTTGGACTATTACTGTCCAACTGTTACTGTCCATTTTTGAACTGTTACTGTCTTATTTTTGAACCGTTACTGTCTAGACATTGAACTGTTACTATCTTGTTTTTAAACCGTTACTGCCTAGACATTGAACTATTACTGTCTTGTTTTTGAACCATTACTGTCTAGACATTGAACTGTTACTGTCTAGACATCGAACTGTTACTATCTTATTTTTGAACTATTACTGTCTGACCTCTCCTCAGATTTTTAACTATATCTGGAGTTATAGAATCCAATTCAAGCGAAATTTATGGCGTTGGAAAGGTAAGACATGAGGCTACAAGTTCTATGTTTTGAGAAGAACCTAGTTCTGCCTCTAAGATAGTCAAAATTTCTCATCAATGAACCAGACCTACTACCCTATAGGGTCTGTCATGACCCAGTCTCGGTTGGTGACCCATAACTGAAGTTCTATGACTCCAAATTGAGCAAGACCAATTTCATTAGTTAGTAAACATCCAAAACTACAATTTCTATGAAGAAACTTGATCCTAATTCCTTCATTCTCCTACCCAAAATCTCTTTGAAGGTCAAGAGATGAAACTGTCCAAATTCATCACCTTTCCATTTACACACAACACACGAAGTTCTTTACTTTAACAACTCTTACTTCCTCTTTTTTTTTTCAATTCAAGTCTAAGAACTCAATATAAATTTACGTCCAGGCATCAATTCATAATCGACTTGAAATGACTCATAAGACCAGGTTTATAATATCTTACCTGGTGCGAATCAAGGCTTCGATCCCTCCTTTTCTTTCTAATGACAGCTGACCCTCCCCTCTTCTCTTCTTGCTCAATTTTTTCTTGTTAATCCCTTTCCCATCAGGGATGGGTTCTTGAAATTTTGGTGTTTCTCTCTTGATTTGTAAAAAAAATAGATATAAAAACTCCCTCTTTTCTTTCTTTACGTAGTTGCAGATCTGTTTTTGGTGAGAATAGGAGTATTTATGCTCTATAATTATTCTTATTTGCATTTAGGCCCCATTTTCTTTAAGTGTATTCGTTCTTGCCCCCACTTCTTTTTAGTTTAGTTTATTTTCTTTAATTTAATCCAGCCTTGGTTTTTTTCTCGGGATTTACATCTTCCCTCTTCAACCGGCCACAGGCCATGATCTCCCTCATCAGCACAGATGCGACACAGCTCCCCTCATCGGCGCAGACCAGCCTTCAGCAGTAACCCCCGCTGTCTTCCTCATCTCCTCCCCACCAGCCTTGCAGTGGCGTCTCCTTCCCATCACAGCAACACCGCCTCCTTACTCACAACGTTGGGTCCTCCACGGCAGATATGCCACCAGGGAAGAAGAAAAGAACAGCAGATAGAAAGCAAAAAATAAAAGCAGATCTAAAACAGAAAACAAATCGACTGTTTGTGGTGTTTTCTTGGCTTTACAGGTGACGTTGTTTCTCACCGCCGGCGAGGGCGGGAAGAGGGGATGAAGCTGTGACTGACCCCTGCTTGCCTGCATCTCCGGCTGCGGCGCGTGAACCCAGGCGCTGCTAGTGGCGGTGGCGCGTGGAGCAGACACGCCCTACTGTTCAAAGGCCCAGAAACCTTCCTCAGCACTGTTCCCGCAGATTCCAGGAGGCTTTGAATTTTTTATAGGTTGTTTTTGTAATTTTTAAATTGTTTAATGTAATTTTGTTTAGTTTTTTTTTGAATTTTTATAATTTGTAGTTTGTATGTAAAAAAGGAAAAAAGAAAAAAAAAGAAAAAAGAAAAAAAATATAGTAAAAGTGAATGTGTGTGTTTGTATTTGTTTTATGGATGTTTTATTTTATTTTATTATAAAATTGTAAAGAATAAAGAGGGGTGCTGAGGAAGGTCAAGAATTATGAACTTTCATGTAAGTCATATTTCTAATATTCGATGAAAAAAACCAAAATTTTTAAAACTTATTTAACACATCAAAGCCATGAAGCAGCTTACCTCAGGTAGGGTGCGTTAGGGGTGCTAATACCTTCCCTAACCATAACCAGTCCCTTACCCGTGAATCTCTGACAAGACCAGTACATCTGGGTTTCCTAATAGCCCTCAATTAAATACTAGGTGGCGACTCCCAAGAACCAATCAAGCCAGTGAAACGAAGAATCGCCAAGTTGCCGCTCGGGTGACGTGCGACAAGCTGTATTGCTACTTGTCTTCGATTCCTAATCGATATGTTATTCCTAATATGCTAGTGGTTTATCTACATGGGTGAGTGATGCGAATCTCTTGATCACGTGGTCAAGCAAATCTTAATGAATATGATACTTCCTCAAGAAATCTGAAAACAAGGTTTTAGAACTTTGACTCAAAGTTAACCTATAACTAACAACTGGAGGTATTGGAATTCATGAATTGATGCTACAAGATCAATTATACCTTAATAAGTCAGGTTTACTTCTTTCTCATAGCAAAGAACATGTTTGCTTCAAGCAAAACACAATAATATTATTAATTTGAAGGTTGCTAAAATTCACAACAAGGAAAACATTATGTAGTCCTAAGATCACGATTGAGCTTTTAGCTAACACAAGCCTAATGAATAAAACATACCTAAAACACTTAATTTGGGCCTAAACAAAGACAATTGAACTTAAGAACCTAAACTGAACTTAAGAACCTAAACTGAAATATTATGGCTCAAATAATACTTAAAACAACATAAAAACTAAGTAAAATATTTAGAATAAAACAAGGAAACAATCATCCCCCAAAATCATTCATAGCTTGATTAATTTCCTTGTGTAGTTGGGTCTGACTTGCATAGGAATAATATGTGTTTGTCATCCCTTTCCAACCTCTTTCTATACTTGGAATATATTGCCTTGAAAGTTTGATCTTCTTCCCTTATTTGGTTGAATTAATGTTTTCAAAAATAGGAAAGAAACACATACAAACATTCTGTAACAATTTAGCATTCATTATAACACAATGATAGACCCTTCGTAATACTCGTACAAACATTCCATAACAATTTAACATTCATTATAACACAATAAAAATCTTTCACAGTACTCGTACAAACATTTCATAATAATTTAACATTTATTATATCACAATAGTAGATCCTTCCGTACAAGCGTTCCATAATAGTTTTGTACTAGCTATAACACGTTAAAAGATCCTTTGTAATAAATTCACTTTAGGGAATTAACGTTATGTTAGAAAGGGTGGAAGCCACCTACCTGTTCATCCCGTGAGGTGTCCTTGTCCGGTCACAGGTTCAATCCCGGTCGTACCACCCAACACATCAATGATCACAAATCAACACATTCGCATTTGATATTCATATAACTCGTCACCATACATATTCTAAAAATATGCATATTCACATTCAAGTGTTCCACATATTACACAATCATACAATGAAATCGTTACAAGCATTTACATCATTTTTGACATGGAAGTTTGTCGCAGAAAATGGTTAGCAAAAGCTGATTTGCTGGTGACACAGAATTCGACAGCGAAAACTGATTCACTGGTGACGCAGAATTCGACAGTGAAAACTGATTCACTGGTGACCTAGGATTTGGCAGCGAAAACTGATTCGATGGTGACACAAAATTCACCATCGAAAACTGATTCGCTAACAACTCAGAAATCATCAATGCAATCTAGTCCTATGACTGGCGCTGAAATTGTTAGCACACATAGGCTACTGCTGACTCAGAAATCATTGACGAGAACTGAGTCGCGGTCGACCCAGAAATTATCAATGCAATCTGATTCTACGGCTGACACTGAAATCGTTAGCGCACATGTCCTACTGTTAACACAAAAATCATTGATGTAAACTAAGTCCATACCGCCTCAGAAATCATCAACGCAACTTAGTTCTATGGTTGATGTTAAAATCATCAGCGCACATATCATATTGTAAACATAAAAATCATTAACGAAAACTGAGTCGCTGTCAACTTAGAAATCATCAACGCAAACTAAGTCGCTGCCGATTCAAAAATCGTTAGCGACAAGGTGAGTCATTTCTGGTTTTGCCTTCTCCCTAGGCTACATGTAAGGTTTACACTACGTGTTTTTCCTTATATTACAACATAGCAGGATATAATCATCACCCACCACACTCTAATCGTCATACATTATTATGCAACATAAAAACAACATCTCCGTAAGTACATTTACTAAGGTTTCTCCCAAATCATCACTTCCAAGATCGACACTTAACATTGCTACAACTATACATTCTTATATTCACAATTGTATCCAACCTAGCTGAATATAATCATCACCCACCACACTCAAATCGTCATACATTATTATGCAACACAAAAACAACATCTCCGTAAGTACATTTACTAAGGTTTCTCCCTAGTCATCGCTTCCAAGATCAACACCTAGCATTGCTACAACCATACATTCTTATATTCACAATTGTATCATGGTAATTAATGCACCTATATAACTAATATGATTATTCAACACATAAAGGTTCTATTTCCAATTCATCTCATGTCATTCTAACTATGTTTATCATGCATAGTTTCCTTCATGATTCACAAACATTTATAAGAATGCCATTCCATTCTTGTTGCCGAAACCTTGTTGCCCATTACTCCTTAGTTTGTACATGCAATTTCATCATATTTTATCACAAATATATTCATAATAACATTTCTCAATGCATACCTATTCGCATGTTTCACAAACATACATGTTCATTTATTATACAACGAAACCAAAGCATTAGATCATGATGTAATTTTTATTACTGCTCCAGCATGATTCTAAGGCTTACTAACAATATAATTTTACACTTAACATCAATCCAACTCATTTTCACATAACTTCAACCACCACGTATGCAGAATTTATGTCATTAACACAAGTATAATCATAATAATCATGCCGCAACCACATTCTCATTCATTTGAACCAGATTCATGCAAGTTCATTAATCTCATAATAAAATCAAAGCATGAACATCAATATAATTTCAACTCCAGCATAAAGATGTTTTTAGGAGTCCAACAAGACCACAATCCAAGCATTTTCATCATTCCATTTGATATCCCATACAAATTCATCAATCATTTGTGAGAATTAAGACATAAACATCAATTTAGTTTCTGTTTAAGCTTCTACATGTCCTTAGGAGTTCAATAAGGATATAATCCATGTATCTCTTCATTTCAATCCTCATGCCATCCATCCCTTCCATTTTGGTCGACCCCTTACTTACTTTTTCACATTCAAAATCACACACACTCATTCATTTCTTTGTAAGAATCTGCACATATCTTCATTTGTCCATCATTCCATTTAGGTTCGTCACTCCTAGTTTACTAAATCTTGAGATTAAATGTAAAGGTCTTAAACTCTCATTCTCGAGTTCTTTCCCTTCCCTTTTGTTCGAAATTTAGGGTAATACCCAACCAAGGAATGGTGTTGGCCTTACCTTACATTACTGGACAGTCTTAGTGCAGGTTTGATGGTTGTTTTTCTTCTTCATTTCAATTTTCTCCTCTATTGCAGCAGTCGGCCCTTCCAGCTTACTTTTCTTTCATGGTTTTCTTTCCTTTCTTCTAACTCTCTTCTCACTAAACAGTCAAGAGGGCTTGCATGCAGGCTATCTTGGTTCTGTTTTGGAAAGAGAGATTGTTGCAGCCAAGGCTGCTGGCTAGATGTTTTTGGGAAAGAGGAAGGATCATCTTCTCTTCTCCCATTGCATTTATACCCTTCTTAAATGAGAGGGGGTGTTTGGGTGCTGGTTATTTTTGGTTTCTATCCCATTATTGGGTTATCTTAGGGTTGGTTATATCCTCTATAATCCCCTTTACGATAGGTCGGTTTCTCCCCGCACCAATTTCCTTAAAACAAGTCGGTCTGTTTCCTTCACTTTCTTTCTAGCATAGGCCGATCTAACACTAAATTTTTGTTTAGCTTTACAAATACCCTCACTTAGCTGAATGGTCTTCCCCTCAAACCCAAGCTCCCAACAGAATCCCTTTCATGAGTAACCCAAGGTCGAGCCATAGTTTGAACTATATAATCCTCCCTTCTTTTGAAGGATTCGACCTTGAATCTAAAACATGAAAACCATCAACTAAAAGTACATCATCATTACAAAGCTAAAACAATATATAATCACCAAAACTTTGTAAAACCTTGTCAATAAAGAATATGTTTTGAATAACCATCTCCTTCAAATACAAACTCTCTTTTTCAGCCCTTTTATCCTCTCTAAGTTTTAATTAATCCTCATAAACCTGCTTAGGAAATAAAAAAAAAAACAAGAACTATATATTTCTCATCCTTCACAAACAAAAACATATTCTAAAATCCATCATACATAGCTTTCTTATCATACTACCAAGGCCTACCCAATAATAAGGGACCAACATGCATAGGAACTACATCATATAACACTTCATCACAGTATTTCCTAATGGAAAAAGATACAAGAACTTGTTTATGCACATTCACCTCTCCATAATTAGTTAACCATGTAATTAATAAGGAACATGATGTTTAGTAATTTGTAAATTCAACATATCCACCAAATTTATACTAGCTATATTAGTGCAACTACCACTGTCAATGATCGCTACATACCTTATTCTGCACATGACACCTCGTATGAAAGATGTTTCTCCTTTTCTTCTACAAACCTCTCACCTTTACATGTATATTAAGTGCTCGTTTCACCACAAGTACATTTCCCTTAACAGAATACTCAATACACTCATCACTAGCAGTCGCCAAAGGTGACACCTTTACCTTAACGTTATCCTCATCTTCAGACTCCATCTCATCATGGGCTTTTATAACCATGACCCTCTTATTTGGACACTATGAAGCAATATGATCAAAACCCAAAGAATGATAACATTTAATGTCACAACTATAAGAAGTTGAAGTCTCAACTTTACCTTTACCATATGTGAAGGTGTCTTTCTTCTCTTTACGAGTCTCGTAACCCCCTCATAGTAGGTTGAACTTGGGCAGCCATATCTCTCCTTGAATTAGGCTTCCAAGATGAAGAAGTGCTCAGATGAATGGTGGTCGTGCTCCTCCTCTCCTCTTAATATGTCTATCCATTATCATGACTATATGCATCATGTCCTTCAACTCTATAATTTCTGATACAGCTATTATATGCTCAGTGTTGTAACTTCACAACATTCGCGACCTCGTGATTCAGCTTATTAAGAAACCTAGTCATAGTGGTCTCTCTATCCTCCACTACATTAGTCTGAATCATTATGACCTCCATCCCCTTATGATACTCATCAACACTCCTACAACCCTAGCTTAAACTCTGTAATTTCTGATACAGCTTTCTATAATAGTGATTTTGTACGAATCACTTCCTCATTAAAGCCTTTATATCAGCCCATGTATCTATAGGTCTTTCCCCATTCCTCCGCCTAAAAGTCACAATCTAATCCCATCATACTACAACATAATCAACAAACTCAATTGCCATAATTTTCACCTTTTTCTACTTAGAACAAACATGGCAATCAAAGATTCAATCTACCTTCTTCTCTCACTCCAAATAAGCTTCAGGATCGTTTCTACCTTAGAAACTAGGAATTTTTAGTTTAAAATCCCTATCTACACCCATAGCACCACGGTTTCCTAAATCACCCAAAATCATCTCCTTGGCCGAACTAACCAACCCTCATAACCTTATGAAACCTATGATTCCTAGGCTATTGAATTTTATTCCTATGGCCCCAAGATGCTACATCATCATCCTCATCACCTATCACATCAAAACCAATGTCAACAACTAGACTAACATGCCTCTCACGCCTCCTAACATGATTTCCATCTTGATCAGCCCTATAACGTTCCTCATCAATAACACGCTTTTCCACCCTTTCCAATATTTCATGCATTCTTCCCATCACCAAATTAAACCACTCTACCATTAATGTCAGACCTTGAATCTAAAGTTGTAGTTGGTTTGTCTCCATTTGAGGTGGTTTTTCTTGCTTTTTCTCAGCCATTGTGAATATGTAAAATCTTGTTAGTGGTATAATAAAAACAAAATTGTATTTCCTCCCCCACTCCCTCAGGTGTTTACTCTCCTCTCATATTTCACTCAAAGCCTTTAATTATAAGTAAATTCAATGGTGGAAGTCTGTATTGATAGCATTCGTAGAAATAATATCAAGACGAGGTGAAGACATGACATAAATAGAGTTTCGATACAAAAACACTAATTTGAACTGAATATGGACCCTAGACCAAACGATGTCCAATTGAGCTAAAAACTTATATCTAGTGCGTTTTCAACCCAAATAAATAGAATATCAATTTTTACATAATTACGACAATGTTTGATATGTTGATGTGAAAGAAATAAGTAACAACCCCTTTCTAATCTAAATCTAGATCTAGTGCGTTTTCAACCCAAATAAATAGAATATCAATTTTTACATAATTACGACAATGTTTGATATGTTGATATGAAAGAAATAAGTAACAACCCCTTTCTAATCTAAATCTAGAACCTTAAGAAATTGATACCCGAATGAGTTGAAAATTTATAATTGGTTTGTTTCCACCCTAAATAACCAGAATATGAATTTTGAGTCAATTCTGAGGTGTTTTAATTGGCTGACATGAAACATATGTAATCAAACTAGATTTAACCCAACTAACATTTTTGGTGTGTAATTCTTCTTCTTCTTTTTTTACCCTAAGAAGAACAATAATAATGAGAATAAACAAGAAATCATGCAGGAAATAAAAAAATATGATTAAAACTTACCCTAAGGATTCTAACCGAAAACAAAGATGCAAGGATGAAGACGAAACTAACACTAAGAAAAACACGGAAATGAAAACACAAGAAATAAGGGATATAACTCGATCCGGAGCCTAACTTTGATACCAATTAATACGGACCACTTGATCACGTGATCAAACAACCCCAATACTTCCCCCGAAAGCTAAAAATCAGGTTTAAGAACCTTAACCCTAAGTTAACTTGTAACTAAGAACTAGGGGTATCAAAATTCACAAATTGATGTCATAAGGTCAGTTATACCTTAATAAGTCATGTTTTCTTCTTTGTCACAATAAAGAACACATTTGCTTTAAGCAAAACACAATAATATTATTAATTTGAAGGCTGCTAAAATCCACAGCAAGAAAAGCATTATATAGTCCTAAGATAAATAAGCTTAATGGACCCATATTGGGTTGAAAACCATTGGGCTTTTAGCTAACACAAGCCTAATATCTAAAACAGACCTAAAACACTTAGTATGGGCTAAAACAAACCTAACTGGATTTAAAAACCTTAACTGAAATAATATACTTAAAACAACATAAAAACTAAGTAAATTATTTAGAATAATACAAGGAAACAATAAGCTCCCAAAACCATCCCTAGCTTGATTGATTTCTTTGTGTAGTCAGGTCTGACTTACGTAGGAATAATATGTGTTTGTCGCCCCTTTTAGACCTATTTAAATGGTTGGAACATGCTTCCTTGAATGCTTGATCTTCTTTTTTATTTGGTCAAATTAATGCTCTAAAAAATATGGAAGAGAGTTGTTAAATTCTTTTTTTTTAAATCATTTCACAATATTCCTTTAAAGGAAGGAAATCCTGCAAGAGAAAGGAAAGAAGACAACAAAGAAAGTCCTTTAAAACTTGTCGCCTCTTGTTCTCCTTGTAAGGAAAGGAATCCTTGCTTGTAATGGACAAACAAATAGGAGAATTTACTCTCACATGTTGCCACACCTTGATTTCCATGTTAGATATAAAATTGTTATCCAATATAAAGACACAATAATCCCTCTCTAATTCAGCATTGTAACCACCCATCATAAACTCAAACTTAGCTAGGCTTTTTGACAAATCTTTGTCGTAAAAGGACCATAATATCTTAAAATTTTAACCACTTTTGAACCCCATATAGCCCAAACTCATGCACATCCACAAGGCCCAAATCAAATCTGGCTAAAACCAACTCTTTTATAATTGAGTTGAACCCATCAACACCAACAAACTTAATCTAACCAATTGCATCTCAACGTGAAAACCCAACATGGTCGAATGAAATACAAATTAAAATTTAAGGGAAACCCCCACTTGGCTGAATAGTTCTTCCTGTTAAACCCAAGCTCCCAACTGAATCCCCATCATAAGTTACCCATAGCCGAATCTTAGGCTGAACCATATCAGAAAGAATAGGTCTGCATAGGTCAAAGAGGATCATTCTTCTACGTGACTATGGTTTGTCTTCGAACAAGAAGACAAAGAGTGTAGTTAGGTATTTATACAATCGTGTCCTTTGAATTTATGGGGTCAATCTTGACCTTTCAATATTGTTATACATTTTGTACAACATGCTCATACTGGCTACCTTGACATGCTTTATAGAAGGGCAATGTGGAGGGTTTTGGGCTGAGATTCTGCCAAGGTAGAGAAAAAAAAACAAAAATTAATGCATGTTGCAAGTCTGTTCATGTAGGAGGAGGAAAAAGTTTATTTGGCCTTGCCAAATAGACATCGTTTTGAACTTCTTTTTTTTTAATTTTTTAGTGAAACACATTGTTTCAATTATGCTCTCTTTTTTTCCTTTCATTTTCCATGCTGGTCTTTACATTTTTAATTTCTTTATTTTCAGTCAATTTTTACTTTTCTCCTAAGGTTTTTTTTTTTTTTAATTTAGCCCCTAATTGCATTCAAGACATTCCCTCAATATTAGTGCCTTTTACAATTTAGTCATTAATTTTTAGATTTTAACCAATATCACCTTTTTTTTCTCTCAATTCCTTCACAATTTCACCTCTGATTGTATTAAGAATAGCCCTTCAATTTTAACATTTTTTCAATTCGATCCTTGACCTTTTAATTTGTGATTTTATAGTAATTTTCTCAATCTTGATTTCTCTCTTCAATTACACCCTTAAATGAATTAATAGAACTCTTAAATTTCAGTGTTTTTTTTTTAATTTTTGTCATTGGTTCTTTAATTCATTTATTTTTGATCAAATTGCATATCAGTTTTAATTTTTTTTCAATTAAGCCCCTGGTCAAATTAATAAGACCCCTAAATTTTAGTGTCTTTTCCTTTTTGGCCCTTGGTCCTTTAACTCTTTTATTTCTAGTCAAATTAAGTTTTTTTAATTAAGCCCTTAATTATTTCTTGAAGTTATTCCTAACCTTTTAGTACCTACTCTAGCTTAGCACTTACTTTTATAAATTTATTATTTATCTAATTTTATCCATAATTGTATTTTTCTTTCTTTCGTTGATTTTGTTTTATTTATTTCTTTATTATGATCATTTCTCAACAACCGTAAAAAATCTGTTAAATTTTATTTTGTTTTTTTAAAGAGATAAAAATTGAGTGATGACAACATGAATATATAAGTGTTAGCAATTGCCTAGTAGTATGGTGGACATATGGTGATAAACTGTCTAATTGCATGATGGACAATTGGTAGGTTGTCTTCAGATATATCTAAATACAACTTTCATATAGTTTTTTTTGTAATAAGTAGGCAAGATGAATTGTGTTGGCAAGAAGGTATCTTGTAAAAATTATATAATAGGTTTTGTTTATCTTTTGTTAAGTATAATAAAAGTTGGGAATGATTCATGTAAATTGCTTTACATTACATAATGACTTTTGTGTTCCAATTGCTATAACATGCGGGTATGAGAACTTTTATTGGGATATAAAACTCCTAGTTGTAGATAAACATAAGCAAATTGGTGAGAAAATCTAAATTTAAAATATTTAGATTTATGAATTATGACATCTTTAATTGTTTTTAGTTTTATTAAAATTATTAAATAAACACCTTTTAAAAGTATAGATACATATTTGTGAGGTAAAAAAAATAGAGAAAAGAATATTAAATAAAAAATAAAAAATATAGTTTATTAGAAAATTTATCTGAATTTTCATTAATAAAAGTTACATAGTTATAAAAAGAAAAAAATAATGGGGCAGACATAGTCATGGGACCATGTAGATGTAGTGTGTGTTTGATATTGTTGTAACTTTTAATATTATATTTTTTAAAAAATAGATTAAAAAATAGTTTTAGTTATAGTTTAAAAAATTAAATATAGAAAAATACATGATTTGTTGAAACTAATATGCAATAAATTTTTATACAAAAAAAATAAAAAATAAATTATTTTAACTTCTATAAAATCAAGTTTAAAA
>Ga0325401_1004905_pt1 | contig 12687 bp, 6 predicted proteins | sample PopdelMetagenome_FD_205666 | JGI IMG/M metagenome (GOLD analysis project Ga0325401, IMG submission 205666) | Populus deltoides microbial communities from Bellville, Georgia, United States - Xylem-PdKOR-R2 | ecosystem: Host-associated > Plants > Phyllosphere > Stem > Wood/Secondary xylem | place...
GGCAGAAGAAATCCAGGCACATAACAAATCAAATTTATACGGCACAAGTCTGGTATGTCGGCCATTTTAACACCACCAACCATGACATAGGAATAACCTTCCATATTAAAGAAGCTGGGAGAAGAAAAACTGCTAGACGAAGTAGAATTATATGCAGAGCTACTGTCATTTTTGCAAGAAGAAGTGTCCACTATATAAGCTGGAGGATTCAGTATTGGATTTTCACAACTTATGAAAACTAACGTGAAAGAGCTTTTGACCGAGTAATCTAACCGGCGAAAACTAAGTGGATGAGGGAGGGAGAAACAATCATCTTTCTGAACAGCAGCATCCACAAGTCGAATTGATAAGTCACTGTAATTGATTGCCTGAACATAATATTTTACCATGTTCAAGTGTAAAGTTAGGCGCACGTTGTTTTCACAAGCAAGTTCATAGTTTTTGTTGCCACAGCTTTCGGGATCGGTACTTAAACGAAAAGGGTAGCTAATATTATGGAAATTGCCACAAGAAGAAGGAGCGCAGTAATTGTTGGTCTTTCTAGCACTGCAACTATGGTGAGTGGATAGGATCACAAGCAAAAGAAGGGCTGCATACGCACCAAAGAGGTGCGTTGATATTTTACTGAACATTGAAGGAGAAAACTTTCAGAGAAATCAAATAATCGCTTTAGGTTTGTAAGATCTTGGGAATAATACTCATCCACAGACTACGAATGCCATCTTGGATCAATACGAAAGGAAATCAATCAATGGTCACAAATTAAAGTCTTTGAATTATTGAATGGCCACTTTCATTGATTAAGAATTAATTAGGAAATTGCATGTAGAGTTCCCACCAAACAAGGGGAAGACTTCTGAATGGCCGCCACATACAAAGTCAAGCTCGTCTACATCTTGGACCATTCTAAATGCGATGCAAACGAGCCCACACAAGAGAAGCAAAAATGGAAAGAACAAAAAAATATACAAGCGAAAATAGTCTTCCTTGAAGTTTCCAAGTGGGTAAGAGAAAAAAGTGGGGAAAAAATGTGGTGCCTTTCAAGCGGTCTTTCATGTCCGGTCCCATCTTGCAACGAGTAGAAGATAATTTAGAGGGGTTATTGATGGTCAAAATCACAAAATCTCAAGTGCATAATTCGTAAAAAGTAATAAAGTGAATGAGTAAGATATCCTAACAAATTCTATGAGGAATCACGAAAAATATCAATAATTCCAAAATTATTAAACCTCTGATTCAATTATTAAAGTTTGTGAAACAAAAAATATTATAACAAACAGACAAATAATTAAATGACGTTGAAAATAAATTTAACGAATCTTATGATTTATGACTTTGCTATAACTAATACTATACGAATTTTTCAATTGAATTGATCATATTGATTTTTTTTTTTATTAATAATTAGGTTTTACTAAGTAAGTCACTAATCTCACTCAAGTATCAATGAATTATTTTAATAAGAAAATTTAGTACATCTTTGTGAAAATTCTAAACTTGTCAAAATTCATTAGAAACGATAAAATCTTTAAGAAATACACAAGTTTTATAGATATCTCAATCCTATTGATTCCTTATATATTTCAAACAATAGCTAAAATAAATATCATTTATCGGTCTCAAATTGAATCCAAAATCATGTAAACGGTGATTAAGCACACACAATCATTAAGTTTAGATAAAATACGCAACAAATACTAGAATAAAGAACCACTATAGCTAAATTAAAAGGATACAAACCTAATACAATGAACATCACTTACGAATACGGGAAAATAAGAGAATTTGATTTTTTTGAAGTGATTGTTGTTCGTAGCTTCTTTCTTTTAGTTCTAATTGCTCTTGCTTCTAGATATCGCCTCCTATCTCTTGTTGTGTGTTTTGGGTATCAAAAAACAAGTGTTAACTGTTGCCTAAAAGGGTTTTAATGGTCTGACTAGCTTTATCCTTCAAAGGAAAGGAAATTAGTTTTCTTTTATATCACAAATTCTAACTAGTTGAAGAGAAATAAGAGGTTTAATCTATTAGTTAGCCTTTTCAATTTATATGTATTTCGTGTTTTTCATGATGAGTTTAAAGATTTGGTAACCAGCCTTTCAACCAAGGCAAAACCTCTTTCATATGCAGACGTTCATAGCCATCTGCTTCCGCATAAGTTTCTTTACAATACCTTTCTTCAATCAATGGTTGTCAATCGTCCTCTGCTGCCCACATCACCTCTGCCACCCTCGGCAAATGTATCCCAGCATTAGTCCTCTGCCACTTATAGCGACAATCCTAATTTCAGTAGTAACAAAGGATGTTTTCATGGCAGCTAGTGTTCTAACAACTGTAACAGCCACTAACACGTGTATGATTTTCGTGGCTTTCAGGGGTTTGTTAACACCAACTGGAAGCAAGGCAAGTGACAACAAAATTGAAAGAATATTGGCCCTTCACAGTGGTCTCCTCACTACTCCTTTAAGAATAATGTCAAGTGTCAACTCTACTTCTCTTTTAGCTATTCAACCCCTCAATGCTCTTAGCTTCGTAGCCATGTACAGTAGCCGACTGCCAATCTTGCTCTTGATAATGTCTCTTCTCCTAATTCTATGGATTGGTCCCTAGCTAGAAACTAGTCAACACATTGCACTTCATCTTTCGACTATGACCGGGCTTGAACCTTATCTTTATTATGATTATTTATATGTTGGTGATATAATCATAACCTAATTTTTAATAACATAAAATTTTAAAAAATAAAAAAACAAAAAATTAAGGTTTGAATCATGACAACACAAAATGGTAAGTTTTGAGGGATTAATCATGTTGGATTTATGACTTTAAAAGTTAATTTTGAAAGAAATTAAAAAAATTAACAGGTATAAGGTTTCAATTAAACTTTGTTTGGGTTTAATTAATGATATCGGGAATTTGATTAAAGAATAAATAAGTTTCAAGACTTAATTAACCTTAGATTTAGTTTAATTAATGAAATCAGAGATATAATTAAATAAATATTAAATTTTTGAGTTAATTAAGGATAAAATTACAAGTGATTAAGGTCAGGGATCATTTTGTAAAAGGCACCGAAATTCTGTCTAGGGGCCTGATTAAAAACATGTTGAAACGTTGAGGACCAGATTGAAAAACTGCCGCCCATACCAGAAACGACGCCGTTTTTCATTTCTGGTCATCGTCTTCTTCCTCCAAGAACAAAAGAAACCCTCTGCAAAGGAGAGGAAAAACATTAATTGCCAACACAATCGAACGAACAATCTCCACGATTTCTATCGTCATTTCTCAGATTATTCCCTCCAGTTAGCAGGTCTTTGAGAAGGGGAAGAAACCACCACTAACAGTCCAGCAGCTGCGGGACTGTTGGTGTCCCAATCTACCCAAAACACGGGGTTTAAAGAGTATCCCCACATGGAGATAAACACCGGGGGAGATAAGGATTGAATCCCATATCCAAGTCCCCGCTAGACTTATCCTCTGCCAAGGAAAGAAGAGGCGTACTGGGGAACAACCAGTTGGTTCTGCCTCTATAAATGGCCAGTGAGTAGCCAGAAAAAAGGCAAGGAGAAAAGAAGCAGAAAACAGGGAAAAAAGCAGAGAAAACGAACAGAAGAGGAAATCAGAGGAGATCAGAGAGTAAGTAAAAAAAAAAACCAACAAACAGAAACACAAGAACAGAGGGGAAGAGACTGAAAGGAAGAGAAAGAGGAGAATATTCTCCGGCCGACGCTCGGATCGATACCTTCGTCTTCGTCTTCATCTTCGCCAGGTAAAACCATTCTCCTCTGTTTCAAATGTAAATGTTGCAAGACAGTGCGAAGGTAATTAATTACCTTCGCACTGTACAGTGCACGCGTGAGCTCAGTCACGCGTGCCTGCTGTCCAGCCAGGTCATTGGCTTCGGCCGGTTACCAGGCTGGGCCGTCTGGGTCCAACCCAGTTCATATTAGCTGGGCTGAACCCAGCCCCAAAAAAGTAAAAAAACGAGTGGGCTGAGTCTGGGCTTTAAGCCCAGCCAGCCTAAATTATGTTTACTAAGGGTGTGTTTGGCAAAACATACCCTTATGCTTTAACCATAATTTTCATGCCTATTCTAATTTGATATTTGACTAAAAAACCTCTTTTTGATATCAGAAAATTTCAAAAATATTTAGGGGTCTTTGTTGACTAATTTGTGCATGTTGATTTATTTATTTTCCTTGTGTTTTTATTTTTTAAAGTTATGTGCTCAATTTATTGCCTATTATTGTTAAATGCAAATCTATCGTGCACTATTTTTTTATTTTCATCTAAAAGGGGCGAATAATAATAAAGGATAAACAAGAAAAAAATGACATGGAAAATTTCTTCGTCAAATTCATTTTTTGAGAAAATATTCTTTAACGCTAAAGTCAGGAATATCATATTTTTTAGATTTGTGCGATATTTTCCAACACCAGAGTTGGAAATATTCATAGGAATTGATCACTGACGCCAGAGTCAAGAACATGAAAGGAAGAATAAAAAAGGGAAAAAAGGAGAACAAATTCCTAGCCATTTTAGACAAAATCAGCAATGCAGTCTGTCTCAGGTAGGACACTTAAGGGGTGATAACATCTTTCCTTTTGCATAACCCGTCTCGTGCCATAGAATCTCTGTTGACCAGTTAGGGTTCCTAGTGACCATAATACTAGGTGATGACTCCTTGAACAAGACCTTTTTCCTTAAAAGAATAAGATGCTAGATATTTGTTTCTTTTTGTAATCCAGATTAATTTTTAATCGATCGCCGCAATGTCCAGGTATGACAATGATAAGAGCATTTTCATATCCAATATTGTACATACTATGTTACATACCCCAAAACGCACTTTCACCTTATATAGTGTTCTTCATGTTCCTCATATTACAAAGCCATTACTTTCTGTTAAAATTTTTTATTGTGATAATAATCTTTATTTTGAATTTCATGCATCTGTGTTTTATGTAAAGGATCTCACCACCAAAGCAATACTTCTTTCCAGCCAGAATAATGATGGTCTTTATGTTCTGTCTGAGTCTTTCTACCATGTCAATCCCTTAGGCTTACTAGTTGTTGCACAAGTGCGGCGTTGCAACGATCCTCCTCTCGGGTATCTGGAAATCAGGAAATAGGAAAGACAAGGATTTCTTGTCTTTTATCAGTGGAAAGAGCGAATGAGAGTTGCCATCTAGAATTTTGGTTACTAAGAACCTTAACTAGTTTCAGAGGGGGATTGGTTGCGTAAAGGAAATATATTAGCACCCAAAATACGTCATATTTAAGGTAAGTTGCATTGTTTAATTGTCTAATATATGCTAAGGTGTTGTTGTGTTTTCTAATTGTTGGTCTGTTTAAAATTTTAAGAAAAATCCTCTTCGATAACTAAATCTTTATCTTATCGGGTGAAACATAACAGTTCTAATGTTGACAAAAAAAGAACTAACTTTTATTTAATATTAGAATATAGCTTACATATAAGTTTGTAATCCCATATATGAAAAGAAAACAAAATAATTTTTTTGATATTTTTGAAATATTGACCTAGTTTTGATAGTTTTAATAAACTGGTTATTAAAGCTCAAAATGCATGCTAATACATATTATTTTTTAAAATATTTTCTTTTGTATGAAAATATGATATGAAAATTTCTTATAAGCTTGAGAGACTTGACTGTATGCATTGTTGCTATCCAATTTTTGACTCATGTTTTTGATAAATTTATAGAAAAAAACCAAAAATAGCAAAAAAACAATGAAAACCCCAAAAAATATATTTTTGATATATTTGTATTGTTTTTAGCATTTTCAACGTCATCTCAAAAGAATTTAAATTTTCAAAGGTATTTGGAACGCGTTCAACTTTTAACGCGTAAATTTTATTATCATTGATTTTTCTTGTTGAGTTGGTGGCGACTCCCAAGAACCAAATCAAGCAACAAAGATGAAAAATTGTTGAATTGCCGCACAGGGAACGTATGACAGGCATAAAAACAATATATTTTTTTGTTTTTTTTTCTATATAATGTTTTCAACATTTCAGAGAAAACCGAATATTTTAATACTGGATTTGTATCTTTATAATATAAAAATACAAATCAATATTAAAATAAATTAGTAGAAAAATACGCGAGATAACCACATATTTTTTGAAAGGATTTTGAAATTTTTTCAGAATTTTTTTGTTGTTTTTTTTTAACATATAACATATATTATTATATTATAATAAAATAACTTTGGGTTGGGTCCAACTTAATCATGTTGGCTAAGCACACCCTATTTGGGCCGAGTTCGGCCCAAAAGGAACTTGGCCGACCTCAGCCCAAAAGAGGGTTGGGCCGATGTCGGCCCAAAAGAGTGTTTGGTAGAAGTCGACCCAATAAATGTGTGCTTTTTTATATTGTGCCGGACCTAGCCCATCCATTTTGGTATGGAGAAGAACTGGTTCATCCCAGTAAACAATGAAGAAACTCTCCACTATTCATTTGCAGGAATAATATAGGTAGGGAAGAAGGAGAAGAAGAAAAAGGAGGAGGAGAGGGGCGGGCAAAAGCTAACCTAGCAGTGGCTTATGTTGGCATTGGAGGTTCTTCTTCCAAACAAGGCGGTTGTGCATTGGGGAGCTGTTGAGCTAGTGGTTCTTCTTCTTCTTTTGTGTTTTCTTTTTGTTATGTTTCTATTCTCACTCCTCTTTGTTTCTCTATTTTCCTTCCCTTTTTTGTTTATTTTTTCCTTTTTTGTTTTTTTCCTTTCCTTTCCTTCCTATGTTCTCCCTTATTTTTCTTTCTTTTCTTTTCTCTTCTGTTTTAGCCTATTTCCTCTCTTTTTTCTTTGTTTTTTCTTTGTCTTTTTTGTTCTCTCCCCAATTGTCTCGTTTATAAGGGGTAAGGGGAGAAAGAGCTACTCTACCCCTGTCCAGTCATGGCACAGGGATAGGGTGGCTGGGGTGGCCTCTGTGTAGTCACCTCGGAGTTGCTCGCAAGGCCCCTCTGCCTCTTTCATCATGGTGGTTGGTCATGAGGGAGTGTGGGTGGTGTCAGGGTTTTTGGACAAATAAGAGGGGGAGAGAGAGAAAGATGCTGCAAAGGAAAAGAAGAAAAACCTTCTTTCCCTATCTTTACGCGTCAACGGAAGAAGAAGATACACAATGTTGTTCCAAAACGACACTGTTTTGGGCCTTTTTTTTATATGAACAGTGAATGAAACGACGGGGTTTGTACAAAACATGCCGTTTCATTTAAATAAAAATGGTGCCAAAAAGTGTCTATTTCCAAATCAGTTCTCAGTTTTCAATTTATTCAATCAAGTCCACAATTGTAATTTTGATTTTAAGAATCGATTTAATTGCATCCTTGTTAAATTCAAATCTCAACCCTGAAGTTGACCGCCTTTTTCACTTTGATCCTTGGTTTTGAATATATGCATTTTGGCCCTTAATTGATCAACAAACTTTTAATTTTTTTCAATTTGGCCCTTAATTTGGTCAATTTCAGCCCCTATATTTACGCGCCTTTTCAGTTTAGTCCTTGATTTTGGATTTCTTTAATTAAGTCCCCAATTGTCCATCAAACTTCAATATTTATGCAATTAAGCCCCTGATTTGACCAAATTAACTCTTAAAAAATTATAATTCAATCCCCAAACTTTAATTTCTTTTAATTAAAGCCAAAATTGACTTAAAAATCAATTTTCTTGCAATCAAACCCTTCATAAACGCAATTAATCTTTTAAAAAAAATCTAATGTGAATCATCTATTTCTTCACTATTATATATGAACCCTGGAAGCTTTGACAACGTACATTTCATGAAATGTTCTGCATTATGTTGGAGCATGCCAAAATCTATAGATCCAGTTGTTTTGAAGTGGACTTTACTTGTTAAAGACAGGTTCAAATGAAGAGCATTCCAATGTTATCCTAAGGTATTTTATGGGCAAATTGGAATGACAGACACAAATTGATTTTCAAAGATATATAGGATGCCAAATTGGAATACAATGTTTGAGCTCGTTCTTCATCGATTTTAATATCTTCTATACTGGGAATGATTTATTTAGAGGCTCTAATGGTATTTCGAAATGGTCAAACAAGTGATGATCGAGTGTTCTTCACTTTCATTTTTGATTATTTTCTTTTTCATTTTACAATTATTCTATATTATATACATTTAAACTCTATTTTTTCAACCAGGAACTTCCAAGATAGCTATAATTAGCCAACATAAAAAAATATAAACAATTGCCCACTGCATCATAAAGTCTCAGCTTACCCTTAAGCTTTGCCAAAAAAAAGTAGAATAGACCAGGTTCCTCTAAGCAAACAACATGTCACATATTCTTTAATGATTCACGTCAATCTATAAACAAAATGGTTTTGGGTCAATCATTATAGGACAACGATCTGAAAGACCTCTTTAGAGACCAAAGAGCTTGTAGCTGCTGAAGCTCAACATCCATTGAAAGCTTGCAAAAGCCCTATCTATCTGCTCATAGATCGTTCTCGAAATCAAGAGTACCTCCTTCCAGTCAATGGAAACTCAATAAGATCACCAGAAGATATGAAAGTACTGAAAGCGCTCGATCCACTTCTATTAACCAAATCACCCTATGCAAAGTATTGAAAGTTCAAGTTACGTTTTGATGGTTGTGGATTTGAGAATAGGTTCTAGTTAATAACTTAGAGATTTTTTAATATAAAAGATTTTTTAATACAGGGGAGGTTTTACAAAAATTTCAGTAAATTTTATTTATAGTTGTGGTTGTATATAAAAAAATTCATCTATAACTTAAGATTTTCTAGTATAAGAGAAGTTTTATCAAAATTTCAGTAAATTTTATATTTTGTTGCGGTTGTATATACAAAAATTCACATAAAAAACAGATTAAATATAATTTTCTTTTGTTTAAATGGTGTGTGAAAATTAAAGTTGTTACATTTTATGTTTTTATCAGTTATTCAGATTGCTTTTAATCCTTCAAATTGACTTAGTCATGTTATGACAGCTTTCTCGTATAGTTAATTTGATGCTCGGCCTTTATTAACAATCAAGTGGGAGGTTCAAAGGCTAACCGGCTAAATCGATTTTAATGATATTGTCAAAGAATTTTTTATGATCTGATTTTTTTTCTTTAAAAAAAAAATATCGGTTAAGATTTTCATATAAATTATTCTTTTAACTCATATCAGACAACAATCATGTTAGCTATGTTCGTCATGAGATTACTCTTAATGTTTACAAAAATAAGCTCACATGGATATTAGTGACATCACAACGGATTGCGGGCAACAGAACAAGTTAAGATCTATCTATGGTGGAAGCAAATACTCTTAAAATAAAATAATTAAAGTTAGATTATTTTTAAAATATATAATTTCATTAATAAGTAATTTCATTAATATAGAAAACAAAAGTTATCTAACTTAGTTAATTTTAAATATTTAAGATTATTTTGACCTTTTAAATAAAATAGATACTCACATTATATTGCAAAATAATTATAAAATTCATCCAAAAGTTCAACTACTGTTGCAAAAGTAAGGTTCAACATGTTTTTTGCTTCCACGTAATATTTACGGTGTGCTAATGAAACACTTTTACAATAAATTTGCATCATTTTTAATGGATGCTGCGGTGTTTCTCTAATTCCTTTGGTTTAGATTAAAAAGGAATTTTTTAAAAGTATTTATAAATAAAAAATATTTTAAAAATCAAATTCTACCCTCATTTTTTTTTTAAATGTATCTTCAAATCAATCCAACATGAAGACGAAAACTTGACATGTCAATTCTCCATGTCCTACTATCATTAATAACATGTGAACGGTACAAAATAAAATAAACTATTATTAAAATTTTATTTAAACCATCATGCTTGCATGCTGATTTGAGTGTCATTTTGAAAATTTATTTCATTAAATTATGTAGAAATTAAAATGGATTTTCACATGACACCAACGGATGTATTTGTTTAGCTAAAATATATTTTTTCACGTATTTCTTTTTTATTTTGATAAAAAAATATTTTTTTATCAACCATGTGAATTTTTAAATTAAAACTTTAGATGATTGAAATAAAAATTCATAAAAATGTTAATTATTAAAAAATAATATAAAATTATTCTTTGTAACTCATCTAACAATTTAAGTTTTTAAATAAAAATGATACTTTGACACTAATGATTTAATTGAAGGTAAAAAAATATATTTTTTCATTCAAAATTATCATTTTTTATTCATGGAATTCTTTTTTTTAAGACAAATATATATTTTCTAAAAGCATGATTTTTTAAATAAAAACTTATAAAAAATAAAAAGTATGTGCCTCCAAGCTATAAAAGCTGATTGTTTGTTACTTAATGATTGCAATAATTTTATGTAATCTGTTTACCAGTCTAATTGGCCTTAGATCCTTTAATTTGGGAATTAAAGTGATATATGTAATTATTGATCTAGCCGGCATTTCCCAGGTCTAAAGAGCTCAGTCATTATCTCATGAATTTCTTCACCAATTAAATCACAGTCTTCGCATCACCTGGGGCCTTCACGATTCCAAACAGCATGTTCAAGCTCCTGTACAGTCATTATTTTCTCTGGCACAAACAAAATCTATCATTAAACTTGTTTATTTGCTTAAAAGTAATTTTTTTTTTTAAAATAAATTTTAGAAAAGTAAATTATTTTATGATATTTGGTAATGTAATGAAAAATAAGTTGGAAAATACTTTCCAGTGTTTGGTTATGTCATGGAAAATCAGCTGGAAAATAACTTATTAATGTTTTATTTTTCTCAAATTTATTAAAATAATCAGAAATAAATATTAAAAATTAAAAAGTTAAATGAGAATGATATTGAAAAAAAATTTAATTTCATAAATTATCTCAAATAAAATAAATAATAATCAAAATAATAGAGATCAAATCTAAAAAATAAAAAAATTGAAAGATGAAGAAATTAAAATAATAATAATTAACATTTCATAAATTATTTCAAATAAAATAAGTAACAATCAAAAGAATGAGGACTAAATTTGATAGATAAAAAATTTCAATAAAAAAATGATAAGGAAAAAGCAAATAACAATTATAAAAATGAGGACCAAAGTTAAAATAAAAATTAAATTCTAAGGGATGAAATTGAAAAACAAATATTCAAAACAAAATATATATAGCAATCAAAAGTTTGAGGATCAAATTTGATATAATCAGCAAATAATATGACATCTCTAAATTTTTCACAACTTCCGGAAAGTTTTTTCCGCCCAAAATAAAAGGAAAACACTTTTCTAGAAACAAAGCCAAATTTTTCTTTGACTGAAAAATGTTTTTCGTTGACCGGAAAGTGTTTTCCGTTGACCAACTTTCCTAATGGCAAACAAACACAAGAAAGTTTAGAAAGTGATTTCTCGAAAACCACTTTCCGGAAAATAAACACATCCTTAACTTTTGAAACCATTGCTATCAATTAATGCTCGACCTGACTGTTTAAGCTGTGATATCTTTAGGCTTGTGAATGTCATTAACTCCATCCAAATTCACTTTTGAGATAAATGATAGGGGTTGAATACAAACAGCAGACAAAAAGGAGATAAAACACCACAAATAGATTTTAGTTTTGAAAAATAAAAGAACCGGTCTACTAGTTAGAAACGGTCTATATGCTTACTTGATTGAATTATTTTTATCAAGAGGTTGTTAACAGATATCTAGTTAATGGATACAATCAATAACTTAAAGGTTAAATAATAATTAATACATTATCAAAATTAATAACCACTAAGCTATATTATCTACATCATTAACGACCAAACTGATATGAAGAGTCAACACAATCATTTGGTGGATCTGATAACTTTGCATGATTAGCTCTATCATCTTCTTCTGGCATCTGATGTGGGGTGAGAAAAGGCTTAGGAGGCATTCGTAGGGATTCAACATCTGATTCAAGCATCTCTACAACTTTATGCATTGAGGGACGATCAACAGGCTTCAACTGTATGCACCACAATGCCACAATAATCATCTTTTTCATTGTTTTCTTTTCATGTTCCATGACATCTTCTTGTACTTCTATGTCATTTCCTTCACTAACTTGGTCATAAACCCATGAAGGGAAGTAAATTTGGCTTGAATGATTTGCCAATGCGTTTAAGTTCTTTCTTTTTCCTACCATTTCCATCAATAACATCCCGTAACTATAGACATCAGCTTTGTAAGAGACACCTCCAATATTTTTATAAAATAGTTCAGGAGCCATGTATCCTATCGTTCCTCTAGCAGCAGTGAGGGGCACGGTGTTATTAGATGTTGGGTATAATTTTGCTAGTCCAAAATCTGAAATTTTCGGAACAAACTTATCATTAAGAAGAATGTTGTGAGGCTTGATATCAAAATGTAATATTTGCATATCACAACCTTGATGTAGATATTCAATGCCACGAGCCACCCCAAGAGAAATCTCATACATTTTCTCATTGCTTAGTGGGACGCTACCTTCCCTAGAAAAAATGTACTTTTCAAGAGACCCATTAGGCATGAACTCATATATAAGAGCACGCTTCGATCCCTCAACAGTGAAGCCTATAAGTTGCACGACATTGACATGGTGAATTCTTCCAATTGTTGCAACTTCGTTGATAAAATCTTGTCCATTGGCTTTTGACTTGCCCAATAATTTAACTGCTGCAAAACGACCAC
>Ga0325401_1004907_pt1 | contig 12683 bp, 9 predicted proteins | sample PopdelMetagenome_FD_205666 | JGI IMG/M metagenome (GOLD analysis project Ga0325401, IMG submission 205666) | Populus deltoides microbial communities from Bellville, Georgia, United States - Xylem-PdKOR-R2 | ecosystem: Host-associated > Plants > Phyllosphere > Stem > Wood/Secondary xylem | place...
ATGTGAACATTAATAAATTTGTTAAGATAAAGAGCACCATCGTATGAAGAGGATTGTTTTAAGAAAACTGGTAAGTGCGCTCTTAATTCCTGATCTCAAGTCTTGACTTAAACCGACAATAACATTAAAAAGTTGAGTTAAGAGTTGTTTGTGACATGCTGCAAAGATTTTTTCACATGTTTGGCTCTGCCTCTATAATTTATCAATTTTTTTACAGTAAAGAATATTTGTTTTCATCTTAATTAATTAATCACAGATAATTAGAAAAGGAAAGTTAATCACCCTTAGGGGGTGTTTGTTTAATGGAAAGGGAAAATTACTTTCCAAACTTTCATGTGTTTGTTTGTTATTAGAAAAGTTGGTCAACGGAAAACACTTTCCAATCAAAGAAAAATTTGATTTGGTTTCCAGAAAAGTGTTTTCCTTTTATTTTGAGTAGAAAACACTTTTTGAAAGTTGTGAAAAATTTAAAAATATCATATTATTTATTGATTATATCAAATTTAGTCCTTAAAGTTTTGAATTTTTTTTTCAATTTCATCCCTTAAAATTTGATTTTTATATTAACTTTGGTCCTTATTTTTATAATTCTTATTTGCTTTTTCCTTATTATTTTTCAATTGAAATTTTTTATCTATCAAATTTGATCCTCATTCTTTTGATTGTTACTTATTTTATTTGAAATAATTTATGAAATGGTTATTATTATTATTTTAATTTCTTTATCTTTTAATTTTTTTATTTGTTAGATTTAATCTCTATTATTTTGATTATTATTTATTTTATGAGATAATTTATGAAATTATATTTTTTTCAATTTCATTCTCATTCAACTTTTTAATTTGTAAGATTTATTCCTCATGATTTTAATAAACTTGAAAAAAATAAAATATTAATAAGTTATTTTCTAACTCATTTTCCATGACATAACCAAGAGAAATATTTTCCAATTTATTTTTCATTACACTATCAAATATTAAAAAATAATTCACTTTTCCAGAATTTATTTTCTCAGAATTTATTTTTTTAAAAAAACTACTTTCCAACAAAGAAACGAGACCTTAATTGCAGAAAGTGCAAATAATAATGAAGGCGTCAACTGGTTTTCTTATAGTAATTAGTGAAATTTAAGCTAACTCACACACTCCCCATACGACCAGGAAAACGAGAGTCAATCAAAATTCATGTTTCAAGGGTGATTTGATGAGCGATTATGGAGGATCCTACTTGTAATGCGTGAAACTAAGGTCTAAGATAATCCCTCGGAAATAATGGCAGAATTTTCAAAAACAACGGGCCCAACCCGAGCATTCATGCGGGCCACGATCCTCGGATGAAATATGAGCGTGCCCGAATTGGGACGGGCTGATTGATAAAATTGGCATCTCTCTTTAACTGTTGACTAATTTTGTCTGTGGAGCTTCAACGGATGCATCATGTAATCTTCAGTATAGCAATATTTTGACCTAGTATTTCGTAAGCCCAAGACAAATTGATCTAGTATTTCTCTTGCATGTCAAATGAAATAACAGGAGATTTGACAGCAAAATCGATAAGAAATCCAATAAAAAATAGTTTATTGGGATATTCGAGGAAGAGCAGGCTTGACTGCAAGTGAATCGTGACTACCGATGAGAACATGGAAATTCGAAAAACAGAGAAATGAAAAATGGTAACATAAGCCTAGTAAGTATTTAACATCTAATAAAAGAAAAAAAATGGTCTTATTAAGAAACCTGATTTCCAGTTGCGGCAGTTGCCTAAGCCGATGAAGATCAAATAGAGCTGTAGAGACAAGCAAGAGATGCAAACCAAACTGCTGACCAAGACACACAAGAACAAGAATATCAAACAAAGTTGCTAAAATTCATCCTCCTATTGCTTAATTGTAATATACACACCCCATAACTTTAACCTCCAGAAGCTCGCATGCACTTGAAGTAATATAACACAATCAACCCTATGCAATCGTAACCATCTGCGCCTTTTCCCAAAACAATTTACCATGGGTTGAATGCAAAGCCCTAACTGCCACTATCCATAGCGTACAAATAGTCCATGAAAACGTTGCTATCCATGCTGTGTGTCCTTTTGATAAAACAATTCCATCATAAGCAAATACTAATGCTGTTGCATGTGCAAAAACAAAGCTTCTCCTTTTCCTCAATGACGTGAATCTTGTTTCTGTAAGTTGACCACCTTAGGGATAAGCATTGATTGGTCCACAACAGAAACAATGCTATTTGGCAACAACCATAAGAAAAGCAGGCATTCTTTACAACTGATGGGAATCAAAGAGAAGGGGAAACAAAACATGAAACTCAGATTAAACTAGACAAAACAAAATTCCTGTCTAGAGAAAGAAAAACAAGATAGTAGGTGTGCTGGTTTCAGACATGCCTGTTCAGGGATGATCATTTAATATTAAAACATGTTTTAGATGATGGAATAAGTTTTCACATTTCAAAATTAAATGAATAGGTGGAATGAACTGATTCAAAGGCAGTTATACCACAAGTACACAAGCAACTATGAGGAAAAGGGAAGCATCGGATTAATCAAGAAGAAAAATAAAAAAAAAAGGTACCACCTTACCACAAACATGCTTTCAAAGCTGCATTACAAGATGATCAGCCGGACTATCTGCCCCAAATATCTGAATGACTTTGCCGCTTCCTTTAAGCATTTATTTTTCTCGTCTCGTGTCCAGTGCTGTTTTCATAGCATTACAAACATACAGTGGATAGGTATCAAGAAATGTCAAAGAAAAGCAAATGTAATTCAATGGATGCTTGGTGATGATCTCAAGTTATTAACCTCTCCAAGCATGTTGAGCTTCTCACGCACACCCTTCAACAATTCCTGGGCATCTCCATCCCATCTGTAGAACTCCAGCTCTCTTCCTTGCAGTATCTTGTCAGAAACCTGAAATTATAAATCAAAACAACATGATTAATGATTGATTTGATTTTGGAAAACCACTAAAGATGGGCCCGGGTTTTAATCGGACCCTTTTTCTTTAGCTCATCCATAGAACTGATTCTGTTTCGACAACACCAGCTAGAAGATGGCACAAGGTTTAAGTGGAACTTTTTTCACTTCATCACACGAAAGAAAGAGCTAGCTTGACTTAGAAAGAAAGTCCATGATACAATCATAATTGGCAGCCATCATATCCTACTTGGTTCAAGAATTTTAAAATTTGCACATAAGATGACCTTGTTACGATGGCACAGATTAACCATACCTCAAAGCAATTCAATATCGTATTTCAAAGGTTAAAAGGCCGGAATGTAGAAATTGTTTCTACATCCTGAGCAGGAATTGTTCTATAAACAAACACACAAATACACAGACCTTTCTAGATATCACCTGACCGCCTGCAATATGTGAGAAATATATGTTGTAGAAATGGGAAAGGAACAGTGGGGCATTATCCTCTGCAAGCTCCTCCAAATACTTGACATAAGAAGTTCCTGGAGTACTAGGCTCAGGAATCTCTATATTCCGTTGACTAAACCACTCGAGGTCCTTTGCAAGACCCTCCGATCTTTCCAACCCAGTTTTTCTAAAATAGGTATCTGCAATCGGAAAAACAAATCTTAGTAAAGATTCTTTCAAAATTTCCCACAAGATTTTTGTTAGATTCTCTAAGAAATTCAGCCACAAGAAGAAGAACTCACAAGAAACATCATCAGATTTATCAACAATCTGCTCAAGAGTGTCGAAAACAAGCTTGCTGTCAACTAGATACTTAACAAACCCTTCCATACTGGGAATCCAAATATCACCATCACCATCACCATCACCATCACCATCACCATCACCATCACCATTTCCCTCTTCTTCTTTCTCAGATACGCTATCGTTTTCTGAATCTTGGCAGCTGTCATCATCATCATCATCACTCTTAACAGTCTTGTGGGTGTGTTTGCCTTTGATATTACGGAGCTTCATGGCAACAAATCTCATCTCTTCAGTAATCCCTTTGTTCTCTCCTGGATATGGCTTCCTATACCTTTTTCTCTTCTTCATCACGGGCGGGCCCACACTTGGTGTTGCTGTTATTGGTAAAGAAGAATTTGAATTGGAGCAACACGTTATTATCTTGTGGTTCTTGTTTTTTATTGGGTTTGGGAACTTTAACTGAGATGGAAATAGTAATGAAATAAAAGAAGAAGAATGGACAAGAGGCTCCATTGATGGTGGTTTACACGACGCTGTCAAGGATAACAAGGCCATGGTTAAACCTTAAACCTCGCCTCCCCTCCCCTCCCCTCCCCGCTAGTGCTAAAACGATGATGAGGTTTATCGTTTGCTTAGTGGGCTAAAAGCCCGTAAATAAATATATTCAGACCATATTATCTAATGGGCTTCGACTTTTTTCTTTTACCTGATACAGGCTAATAATCATCTCCAATAATAACCTTACAGCTGGTATATTTCAATTTCACTTCCTGCCACGGTAATGTTTTTGTGAATTTAAAATGTTTTTTATTCATGTATTAAAATAATATTTTTTTATTTTTCAATTAAAATAATTTAAAATATATATTTTTTAAAATTTTAAAAAACACGATTTCAAAAATAATTACAACCTGCTTTTAAATCCCAAACAAAAAAATAAATCTATAATTAACCCTAAATTAATATTTAAAAAAGATTAAAACAACATCACTTTATTTACCGAAATATACTCTCCTTCGTATTAATTGTGAAACCTAACTGAAACCAAGCACTAAATTAACCCATCAAACCCATATAGGTTTATAACCATGCTTCTCACTTTGCTTATATACTCGTATTTTAGATGGATATTATTCATTACACTCTCGTAAAAACGGTCGGTGCTACACTCTCGTAAAAACAGGAATCATGTTTACATAAAAAGAGAATACACAGGTAATAATTTTTCCATTAATACATCCCATGGAAGATCAAAATATGCAAGAAGTCAGACACAGGAAGGGGGAATAAAAGCTGTTCTCAATTTCTCAGTATGTTACTTTTCTTCCTCTCAAAAGTATTTACATACACCATGATTCAATGTATGGTTTATTTACAGATGCATGAATAGTATATTTACAGATGAATGGGGAAGACATGTATGATGTACAAAATTGATGTACAATTCGTTAAAAAATAGGGAGTTAAAAATTACTTGTGATGATGGTTTGAGAACAAATTTAACATCTGGAAGCTTCATCCTGTGAGGCCCGCGAGCTTCATCTTATCCGGTCTACAGGCTATTACAGTTAGAATTCGAATCCCAGCCCAACGAGGTTGGAAATGGTCTCTGTTCAAGCTCAAAATTTGTTTCCCACAGCTTAACAGTTCGAGATTTAGTGTAGCTATTGACAACAATTTCACGGTGAAACATCTCTTCCTGAATAATGGGCTTTCAGCTTCTGTAAAAAATTTAATGTCTCGATATACGAAGGATCAGTGCGGCACACTGGCTTGCATGAATTTATATGATCGGTCGAGTCTAGAACCTGTTTCGGTATATTGGGAAAAGAGTCAAATGCAAAATTCTACAGAAATCCAATACGTATAACATGTTCACATCATGCTTTGGTCTCTGAAAAAGCCGGTGTCAAAAAACTTTTGAGAAACAAAAAATAGTAAGAATCTGAGGAGTATGGAAGCATTCAAACCTCCAAGCATGCCGTCAGAAAATAAAATAAAATTATGCAATGATTTGGTGAACCCAACCCCTACCCTTCCAGAAGTCATAAAATCTACTAAATTCATCCACCATCTTAAAAGGTATAAAGATGAAACAGAAAAAAAGAAAAGTTTAAACAGTAGCACTTACAACAAGTTCACCAAATCCAGGGTAAGCTGATTCGATAGGCACAATTTCCATCCTCCAGGCCCATCCCCCATATCCTTCAACAATGGGAGTTACCTTGGTCTGCAAAGCAATCCATCACGCTCTACACAAGGAGAGCACAAGTATCAAACAAGAAAGAGAAGTACAGATTTATTACCTCACAGAAACTGACGACTTCAACCAGTCCTTTCTTATGAAGCTGGCGGATAAAATCATTAAGTTCTACAAGTCTTGGAGAACCACTTCTTAGCTCCCCTATCTATGAACAAGCAAATCAAAATTTATCAGTCAATTGATGAACAATAACAAATTTAGTATGTGAACCAACAATATGTGCTGAGTTGTGTACAGACAGTTGGAGCAGGACGAAGCACAAGCCCCATTCTCCAAGGCATGTCTGCCAGTTTGCTGCCAAAATGGGGACAGCTGTAAAACACCTGAAATCAGGAAAAAAAAACACCACATTAAACTCCTTGAGGGCCCAACCTGATCAAGTTAATGAAAGTCTAGTAATTTTGATAATTACAACTTAAAGTAACATCTATCAAAAACTTACAAGTCCAGCAGTGTTGTTCACAAGATTATGAATATTTTCTGACTTGGCTCTATGCAGCATCTGTTTGACGAGCAGGCCTCCCATGCTGCAAGCAGTGAACAATTACTTAACAAGAGGATGCTCTGAGTAAGCAGTATAAATATGAAAGACCAGCCCAGCCACATGGATGTGGAATTCTGAAGTGAACTAACAAACTTGGAAACCATGTTTCTTTGAAAGTCCCGTGTCATTTTCAATTGCAAAAGTGAGCTATCTGAGTTCATTTATTACAACCTGTATCAATGCATCACAGCATGCTGTGCATGCAGACATAGAATAAGGATTCCAGTAAGACATGAAACCACAATGGGTCCAAATTCCACGTCCTTGATGTTTATTACGTGTCAGAAGAATACAATGGTTGAAGACCCAAGTTTATACTGACACATCGCATTATATCAATGGTTTTCAAGAAAATATCTATTTCAAATAACACAAGTCCTCTCAACGATATTCATAGCAGTTCCAGCATGCCATTTATTGCTGCAAAATATACTTTTACGTGTGCACTCAAAAAGCCTGCTGGCAAATACCCACAATCAACAAAATAAAGTCATATCATAACAGCTGCAAATTATAACAATAGCAAGATCGGCATCACTGGTTCCAATAACGGAGAATACAAGTAATACATTACATGAATGATAAAGCTTACCTGTGAGTCACAAATACAACAGGACGATTTCCAATGCCAGCATCCACAAGCTGCTCTAACAGCTTGGAGCTGACTTCCTGCAAGTTATAATCAGAACATGAATACCGATGTAGCATGCTAAAGCAGAAAGGAAATGATGTTTACAGCAAACAATTTGTCACTAACATAGAAGAGAATAATGATACCATATGATCACTCAAGTAATGAATAAAAAAATCAGACCAACTTTTAGAAAAAAAAAATCTATCTCATTTGGGAAATTCAAATGTCTATGAGCAATGCAAGCATTAACCTTGATATGCATGTAAACCCTCAGTCTTATGTATCGCCCACTAAAATTGTCAAATCTACTACTTTAAGTAAACAAGATGATTGAATTGCAAAAAATTAAAAAGTTCCCAAAATTAAAAGTTTGACCTCCATCATTTTAAAACCATCAATAGACTAGTCACAATCATTTGCCAGGGTAGTTTAATTCATATTTTTTAATTGTTGATAATTAAACTCCCCAAAATGAAAAAAACAGCAAGCCCCAACATGAAGTCAAGCACCAATCCTCCCACAATATCAACCAAAAAATTACAAACCTGAAGAGGCAGGCTACCTCCGGACCATTGAGTGAGATTTGTCTGCATTGTCATTCAAACAGTAGACAGACATTGATGAGGCTTGTGATAGAGACAAAACCAGTAGAGAGGCTTAAAAGAATGAATATCATTCTTTGTAAATCAAGCACTTCTCACGCAAGTATTGGAGTTAAAACAAACCTTGTATTTGAGGGTAAAAAGACGAGCTTGAGGAAAGTCCGCTGAAAGCCATTCACCAGGCCAAAATGTCCCTAACTTCCCCGCTTCCTCATCAATCTTCTCAACCAAGCCAGACTTCGTTGAAAGTTTGTCCTCAGATATTCGCCAAGTTTTATAAGGCCCACCACGCAAACCATGGACAAAGACAACATCTATCTCTGGAACATTTGAATCAGAGTCCTTCGGCGAATCATTGCAATCATATGACCTATTATGAGCATCTGAAGCACTAGTTCCAGTTGAATCATCACTGGCGATAGAATCCTCAATTGAAGATGACTTATTTCTTTGAATTGTCACGCTATCTATTTTTTCACAATACTTCCAGTGTGGCAAATCTGGATTAATCAAAAATATCATATCGCCATAACGAGCACAATCACCTCTTCCATTTCCAGCTTCAGTCTCACTAGCATTGCTATTAGTTGATTCGCTACCAGTATACTGGTTGCACAACACATTTAAGAGTGTTGCCCTAGCATAACTTCGTATCTTAAGGTTACTACAACCTGCAATCCTCCCACTAGCACAATCTTCAAGCCATTCATACCAAGCCTTGTCTGCTAGGATAACCTTTTGGACTTTTGGAAGTAGTGAAATAATATTCAAGAGTCTAGCTGCATGCTTTCGAATGTGAGCAGTAGGTGGAACTCGAACACTAGAAGGATCGTTACCATTTGCATTAGATGACTCGCCAGCAGTATTCGCACCCCGTTCTTGTGACTCAGGGGCCCTAGAAGCATCATAAGCTTCCATTGCAGCAAGCTTCTCATAATCATCACTCAACAGAAAGCGCCTAACCAAACACAAAACACCGAATTCAGATATTTTTTCTTGACATAAAGAATCCTTGGCACAAAGTTCTGTCAGTGCTTTGATCCCCTTAAGAGTTGCCAAAGCAGAATCTGCAGCCTTAGATTTAGGTGCGTCTTTCTTTATGTTCTTAAGTGGTCCTATAAAAGGTTCCATGGAAAGAAGATCTGCCAGAGGGAAAGTATCAAAGGAATCAATGTCTGTTCCTAGCTGATTCCTAGCTAGATTCACAACTGCACCAGCCAACTGGTTAGCAGTCTGTGTAGCAAAAAGAATGTTGGACTGATCAATTTGAGTCTGCAAAAGTTCATTAGCTTTATAAATACCAATGCACAAACATGGTAAAATAAAAATAAAAACAAAAACATTCTACAAGACACGAGAAAAAAGGTTCAATTAAAACAGAGAAATTCAACTTCTATTAGATTCGATGAAAGGAGGGGGTAAAGAGCATCTCCTTACTTTCACTTTGTCCCCTTTAGGTTGAGTTCCTCCTTCAAATGACGCCTTGCTTGAAACTAAAACTTCATTTAGCAAAATAGCTAACCAGCCTTGAGAAATTGGAAGGGTAGATGGTCCATGTTCTTCAAAAATGCAAGAGAGAATTTTTATAGCAGAAGATCGGGTAGCACTGGAGGAAACTTTTGCAAAAACCCAAAGTAGCAGAATGCCAGACCACTTCTGACTGTCTTCAAGAGATAAGTGAACATCACCGGTTGAAAGTAACTCCAATGCCTTTGCTAATGCTTCTTGTACCTGCTTGTGTTTTGTTGTCTTCTTAGCTGTGTCTCTCATAAGCTGAAGACCTTTCTCCATCACTATCTTCCTTGCATCTGGACTCCTCTCAACAGAAAGCAAAAAAGCAGACAAAGCCATCTGAGCCAAAGGGATGTCATCATTTTTGCTTGCCTGTGAAATAGTAGCCAGAAGACTGGAACTCCAATCAGAAACAGAATCATTCAAGGGAAGATTACGATCCTTCAACAGCAACTGGGCCACCAAGCTCCCATGCCATTTAACAGATCTCTCAGGTGCCATTAAAGCAGTCATGACAGCTTGTCCATCTCGATCCAGTTCTTGAATATGATGTCTATTTATCTCAGATGCCATTGCCCAATTGGCCAATGCCCATGCTGCAAAGGGCACAGCAACATGCTGACATTGCAGATCATCCCAGAGTCCAGGAACAACAGCAGAAGACAGATTTTCTTTTGCTAGCAAACGGTCATGCTTATGCAGCAAGGCAACCGTTTTAGGTGTATGGCTAAATGATTCAACATGACCAGCATCAGAATTCTCCAACTCCACAAGCCCACCAGTCCTTGAAAGACCTAAAACCGTTGTACCTTCAAGTATTTTAATTCCAATGCCTTTCATTCCTCTCCCGCCATCGTCATCATCTTCATTTTCACCCCCATTGTCCATCTGTAAACCACCTTCCTCAACAACTTCAATGGCTGCAGCAATGTCCCTCATTTCTGCATTTCCTGGCAAGGATGGCTTAAAAGAAACCTTTTCTAAACTCTCACAGTTGGATGTGACAATATCCATGATTGCAGCCACAAGCATGCTCCTACCTTTCAAGGAATCAGAGATATCGAATGAACTACGTCTCGATTGCTGCTCCCACAAAAAAGGAATATATCAATTAGTAAAAAAAAAAAAAACACTTAGAATGAGTACACATCCCAATAACAAAAACACAAATAAACTTGCACACAAACACAACCAGATGAAACAATGAGGTAAGATTGACACAAAAATCAATCTTTAAAGCCTTATTTACTATTCTTCAGATATCATTCATAGACTTCAAATTCGAAAGCACAACTAATCAATCACAGATGACAATAAATTACAAACTTATTCAACAAGTAACATATTTGAACACTAATCACTATTTAATCAGTTACCGATACCACAATTCAAAGAAAAACACTCACGTTCTTCTTCGGCTGGCATGAAAATATAAACCGCAACAAATAAGGCACAGCATGAGGCCTCCCTAGAACATCAGCGGACACATTAGGATCCGCAATCAAATACGCTAAGGCCCTAGCCGCCTCAGCCTGGGAACCAGACCCGTCTCCACCTACCGCAACCGTCTCCAACAACCAATCCACCACCGCACCACCACCAGCCTCAACCAAAGCCGCCCTGCGTGCCGCATTTGCCGCCGCAATATCAGCCAACAAAGCCGCCACACGAAGCTCAAATCCAACCCTCACCTCATGATTCGCAGAAGAGAGCACAGAGCTTAGCGATTGCCATAAAACCGACGCGGCAACGCCTGTTTTCCTCGCGTGATAAAAGATTCTTCTAAGAGATTCATTTGACTTCGAAATCTTCTGCTCAATTGCAGCGTACAGAGGATTGTAATCTTTACTACCGTTAGGATCAGGGTTCGTGGACTTGAGATTATTATAAGCGAGGGATGCGAGCACGGCGGAGACGAGAGTGGCGGAGAGAGCGAGTACGGAGTTACGAGAAAGAGAGGAGGCGGTGCTGGTTGCGGTGGAATTAATAAGGTGATTCTGGTGGAGTATTGGTGGTTTATGAAGGATATAATGGGAACTCTTGAGATTGTTTGGCGGCTCGATAGGGTTTTTACAAGAGGAGAAAGAGCGAGGAGGAGGAAGACGGAGGTAGCTTCGATTTCTGCAACAGTGACGGAGCATAATTTATTCCGAAACAAAATTTGAATTTTTTTTTTGACACCGAGTCTTTTGTTGGTCTATTTTTCGGTGAAATGTTGAGACCAGAGTATGAGTTTTTTCCCCGGAGAAGGAGAGGAAGGCGGGAGGCGGTAATGAGAATTCAGAAGTCTTTCTGTGATTATGGGAATTTTTCAGAGGAGATGCGCACCTTCTTCAAGTCAATACCAAAATAAATAAATAAATAAATAAATAAATAAATAACAAGGAACGTTAAACCCGGCCAGCCCGATAGGTTAATATAAGAAATTCATTACTCGAGCTAATTTTTTAGTTAAATTATAATAAATATTCACATAACAAAATTTGATTAATCTGATTAAGTAATTAATAATCTGATTTAGTTGAACTGAATATGATAGAAAAAAAAAGAAGCTCTTTTTTAATAAAGAGTGGTTGCCTTTGATCATTGTATTGTTCGGATTCCTTTCCGAACCAAAGTCAGGTAGGTTTCGGTCCAAATATTTTTGGAGTTCTGACTGTTTTTTCCCTTAATTTTAGAGTCCATATTTATACTGGGCTGGGCTATGTAGTTCACTCGGCTATTGTGCAAGAACTCACCGAAGGGACACACACAGAATTTTAGACTTGGGATAATAAATCTATAGATAATTAACATCTTTCATTAAGAAAATCCACATGCGTGTACTCAAGGAGTAAGGCATTGTGAAAAATAAAATAAAATTTAAATTTTTTTGATGTGCTGATATTAAAAATAAAAAAATATTATTTTAATATATTTTTAAATAATTTTTTTTAAAAATAATAATTATTACATTTTCAAATAGATTATAAGTAATATATCAATTCAAATTGTTTTAACAAGTAGACCAGATGTGGAAATTATATGGACCTTATGTGTTTGGAAATTGTGATTATAACTTAATTAAAGCTTAAACGTAATTATTGGCAACGAGGAAATAAATTATTAGCACTGTAAAAAATGGAAATAAAATCATAGAAGAGGCTTGAGAGTCAGCAACGGTCATGGTCTCCTAGCTCATTAAAAAAACAGAGAAGGTTTTTCACATCTTCCTCCCTGTTTTAATGTCCAGTCCAGCGGCTCCCTCGCCAGCAAGGTCATGCTCTCGCGCCCTTTCTCTGCCTCGGCCCATTTAGTTTCACATCCACCAAAAGAAAGAAAACACCGAGAAAGTAAACAAAGTAGATTTTGTTTTTCGTAGAAGAGTAGTTGATGTATTGCTTTATATTTTATCCATATTAATTAAACCGGCTTTAACTAATATTATACGGGGTTAATATT
>Ga0325401_1004908_pt1 | contig 12681 bp, 9 predicted proteins | sample PopdelMetagenome_FD_205666 | JGI IMG/M metagenome (GOLD analysis project Ga0325401, IMG submission 205666) | Populus deltoides microbial communities from Bellville, Georgia, United States - Xylem-PdKOR-R2 | ecosystem: Host-associated > Plants > Phyllosphere > Stem > Wood/Secondary xylem | place...
TGCATCACGGCGGCCGCCGGCTGATGATCGTCGCGCACCAGGTGGTGGTGCTGTGCCTGCGCTACGTGCTGGAGGACATGGACGAGGCGCGGATCCTGGCGATCGACGCCGAAGGCGACGTCGCCAACTGCTCCGTCACCGAATATCGCCGTGATCCGGACGCGTCGGAGGGTCGTGGCCGCCTGATGCTGGTCCGCTACAATCAGACCGCCCCCGTCGCCGCCGGCGCGGACGTGACGACCGAACCCGCCGCCTCCGGGGAGGCCGAACGATGACCGCCGATCGCGCCGTGACCGAGCTGAACGCCGCCTGGCGGGCCTCCAATCCGCTGCCGACGCTGGACGGCCCTACCGACAAGAACAGCCGCGGGCGGGTGCTGGCGGTGGGCGGTGCGGCCTCCGTCCCCGGTGCGATCCGCCTGACGGGCGAGGCAGCGTTGCGCGTGGGGGCCGGCAAGCTTCAGCTGGCGACGATCGCGTCGGCCGCGCTGGCGATCGGGCTGGCGGTGCCGGAGGCGGGCGTGGTGCCCCTGCCCGAGGACGATGAGGGCGAGATCGGGGCCGAGCCGGCGGATGCGCTGTGCCGGGCGGCGTCGCGCTGCGACGCCATGGTGCTGGGGCCGGGCATCGGCGACCCGGACGCGGCCGCGCGACTGGTACAGCTGGTGGCCGAGTGCGCGCGCGACGACATGGCGCTGGTGCTGGATGCCGCCGCCGTCGCCTGCGCCGGCCCGCTGTGCGACGCGGTGCGCGCCCATACCGGGCGATCGGTGCTGACCCCGCATCACGGCGAGATGGCGTCGCTGACGGGCCGCGACGCGGACGCGATCGCCGCCGACCCCGCCGCCCACGCGGTCGAGATCGCCGAACGCTTCGGTGCCGTGGTGGTACTCAAGGACACGGAAACGGTGATCGCTTGCCCGGACGGCGCGCTGCTCCATTATGGCGGCGGCGGCGTGGGACTGGCGACGGGCGGGTCGGGTGACGTGCTGGCGGGCGTGATCGCCGGTCTGCTGTCGCGCGGCGCCGCGCCTGCGACCGCGGCGGGCTGGGGCGTCTGGCTGCACGGACAGGCGGGCCGTGCGGTGGCGGCCCGGATCGGCCCGATCGGCCTGCTCTCGCGCGAGCTGTTGCCCGAGCTGCCCCCGCTGCTGCCGCGCTGATCCCCGCGCGGGGAAAGGGCGCACGCGCTTGATCCCGCGGCGTCGATGAATGCACAGGGACGCATGGCTGCCCCCTCTCCGCGTTTCGATCGATGCCTGGTGGTGGACGACGACGAGGACATCCTGTTGTCCGCGCGCCTGGTGCTGGGCCGCCTGTTCGCCCGCGTGGAGGTGCGGTCCGCGCCCGACGAGGTGCCGGCGCTCGTGCGCGGGGGCGGGTTCGACGCGATCCTGCTCGACGCCAATTTCGCGCGCGGCGCCACCGACGGGGCGGAGGGGTTCCGCTGGCTGGGCGAGATCCTGCGCGCCGACCCGGCCGCCGCGGTGGTGATGATAACCGCGCACAGCAGCGTGGCGACCGCGGTGGCGGCGATGAAGCACGGCGCCACCGACTTCGTGTCCAAGCCCTGGAACAACGACCGGCTGCTGGCGACCGTCGCCAACGCCGCGGCACTGGGTCGGTCGCGCCGGGAAACGGACGGCCAGCCGAAAGGGGATACGCCCGGCTCGACGTTGCTGGGCCGCTCGCCCGCCATGGCGCGCGTCCGCTCGCTGATAGAGAAAGCCGCCCCCACCGACGCCAACGTGCTGATCCTGGGCGAGAACGGGACCGGCAAGGAACTGGTCGCGCGCGAACTGCACCGCCTGTCGCGTCGCGCGCCCGTCGAGATGGTGACGGTGGACCTGGGTGCGGTGTCGGAAACCTTGTTCGACAGCGAGTTGTTCGGCCACGTCCGCGGCGCCTTCACCGACGCGCGCGGCGACCGGGTCGGGCGGCTGGCGGCAGCGGCCGGATCTACCTTGTTCCTGGACGAGGTCGGCAACCTGCCGCTCCACCTCCAGCCGCGGCTGCTGACCGCGCTGGAACAGCGGCGCGTGGTGCCCGTGGGGTCGAACGCGCCGGTGCCCATCGACGTGCGCGTGGTGTCGGCGACCAACGTGCCCGCCGCAGCACTGGCGGACGAGACGCGCTTCCGCCCCGACCTGCTGTTCCGCCTCAACACCGTCGAGATAGAGCTGCCCCCCTTGCGCGACCGGCGCGAGGACGTCGGCCCGCTGCTGGAACGGTTCCTGGAAGAGTATCGCGTCCGCTACGACAAGCCCGCGCGCGCAATGCCGGATACGGTGCTGGTGGCTCTGGTGGCGCACGACTGGCCCGGCAACGTCCGTGCGCTTCGCCACGCGGCCGAACGCGCGGTGATCCTGGCCGAGGGGGACCGGTTCGGTCTGTCGGACTTCCCGCTGGGTCGCGCGGCCCCGCCGCCCGCACCGGCGCTGTCGCCCTCGTCCGCCCCCGCCGCGCCGGACCTCAACCTGGATCGCGCCGAACGCCAGTTGGTCGAGGAAGCGTTGCGGAACAGCGGCTTCAATATCTCGATCGCGGCCGCCGCGCTCGGCCTGTCGCGCGGCGCGCTCTATCGGCGGATGGAGAAGCACGGGCTGTGAGGGCGGTGCCCTTCGCGCTCCGACTGGGCTGGCGGGTGGCGACGGTGATGGCCTCCGCGGTCGTGACGGCGGCGCTGTTCGCCTGGTTCCGCGCGCCCACCGCGGCGCTGCTGGCGGCGCTCACCACCGTCGTCGCCGCCACGCGCGTCTGGGCGCTGGTCGACCAGGGCAATCGCGACCTGGCGCGCTTCGTGACCGCGTTGGAACACGGCGACCTGGGCCAGGCGTTCGGGCCCGCCCGCCGCGACGCCCGTTTCGGCGAGCTGGGCGACGCCTATGACCGCGCGATGACGCGGCTGCGCGCCGAACGCACCGCCGCGTCGACCGCCTCGCGTTTCGCGGAGGCGACGGTGGACGGCGCGCCGGTGGCGCTGCTGACGGTCGAAGCGGACGGGCGCACGCATTTCGCCAACAAGGCCGCGCGCCGCCTGTTCGGTCGCGACGCCCCCTGCCCGGTGCACGAGCTGGACCGGTACGGCGCCCCCTTCGCCCGCGCCGTTGCGGAGGGGGCACCCGGTCCGACCCGCCTCACCCATTTGGCGTTGGGCGGCCTGCCGCAGCGGGTGGCGATCGACGTGACCCTGGTCGAGGCGGCGGGTTTCCCCGCCCGCCGCGTTGTCGCCGTGAAAGTCATACAGGCCGAACTGGACGGGGCCGAACTGGCCGCTCAGGTCGATCTGGTGCGCGTGCTGACGCACGAGATCATGAATTCGCTGACCCCCGTCACCTCGCTGGCGCAGACGGCCGCCGCCGCCGTCGCCGCACATCGCGGGCCGGAGCTGGAGGACGCGCGGCTGGCCACCGCGGCGCTCGCCCGACGCGCGGGCGAACTGGAACGCTTCGTCGCCAGCTATCGCCGCTTCAGCGAGGCGCCGGTGATCGAGCCCGCCCCCGTCGACCTGGACGAACTGTTGGCGGACGCGGTGCGGTTGTTCCGCTCCACCCCGGGGGGCCAGAACGCGACGGTGACGGTGACGTCGCCCCCCGCCCCCGTGATCGCGGATGCGGACGCCGGGCTGCTGACCCAGGTGTTCCTGAACCTCCTCAAGAACGCGGGCGAGGCGGCGGGCGACCCCCCGGCGATCGGGGTGGAACTGGCGGCCGCCGGCGACGGGCTGCAACTGCTGGTCACCGACGACGGCCCCGGCATCCCCGCCAGCCACCTGCAAGAGGTCTTTCTTCCCTTCTTCACCACCAAGCGCCAGGGCACCGGCATCGGCCTCAGCTTCGCGCGCCAGGTGATCCTGCTCCACGGCGGCCGCATCGCCGCGGAGGAAGGCCCGGGCGGCCGCGTGCGCGTGCTGCTGCCCCGTTCGCGGGGGGCGGGAACGGGACGGTAAGCATCGCGGGACCATGGGTGGCGGATGAACGCGCCCTTCGCCCCGCCCGAGCTTCCGGATGCGACCCGCTGGGACCGGGCGGAGGCGGCAGTCGCCCTATGGCGCGGACGGGCGGCGCAGCAGTTCGCCCTGGCGGAAGCCGCCGTGTCGCGGGCCTTGGATAGCCTTGCCGAAGCGCATGGCACGGCCGTCCCCCTTCCCCTGCTGATCGGCCAAAGGGTCGATGCGCTGCACCGGACGCTATCGCCTACCGGCTGCCGACCGCACCCCGCAGCCGCCAAGGCGGTGGATCATTTCCGCCGCCACGATCCGATCCGACATGCGCTGTGCCACGGTATCTTTCGCGTTTATATCGACCGGCGGGAACATTAGTACGCAACGGCATCGCTAATGACGCCGGATGGGCGGCGGATGGTGCCGCGCACGGTGGCGCTGGAGCAGGAGGACTCCGCCCGCCTGCTATCCGACCTCGAAAAGGAGGTGCGCGACCTGAACGCCGTACTGGGCCAGGTCCGGCAACAGCCTAGGCCGTAGCGCCGCCACCCGAGCCTACCCCCTCGAACCCCGCCGCCTTCAGGCCCCGTGCCAGGTCGGGCTGGCCGCGCATCGCGTCCCATACCAGCCCGCTGCGCGCGTTCTCCGCCATCAGCAGGATCGGGCCCTGGTCGATGCCCAGCCGGTCGTTCGCCACCCAACAAAGCCCCGGCACCACGCGCCCGTCCGCCGACCGGCCCGTGGCCGCCGCCAGCGACGGGTTGAAGCTGTCGGCGAAGCCGTACCGGCCCCAGATCGCGGCACCGTAGCGCTGGCGCATCCCCGCCACCGCGCGCGCCGCCGCCTCGGGCGCGAAGGCGATCGAGGCCGCCGCCGCGGTCGGCGCGATCGTGCCGTCGTCGTAACCATCGGGCAAGTGAACCGGTCCGCGCGCGGAATAGCCGCGGCGGTCGCGCTTGAAACCGGGCACGATCAGGTCGCCGCCCGGCCCGTCGCACGCCGTCAGCCCCCAGAGGTCCGCGCCGTAGCCGGCGAAGCCGCCGGGATTGGCGGTGGCGTAGGCCCGCTGCGCCGCGGTGGCCCGCCGGCTGTTCTCGAAATAATCCAGGCCCGCCGCGCGCATCGCCGCGTCGCGAATTCCCCGGAAATCGATCCAGCAATGGCTGTACTGGTGCCAGAATTGCGGCGCGCCCGCCAGGTGAAGGCCCGCCCCCTGCCCACGCCAGCTGTCGGGATAGGTCGCGCACCACGCCGCCCAGGCCGTCGGCGGCAGCGGGTGCGACGGCGACCCCATCGCCAGCAGATACAGCAACATCGCCTCGGTATAGCCGTTCCACCGCCGGGCCAGGAAACCTGTCTCAGGATGCCAGCCCATCGTCGGGCGCGGATCGCCGGCGGCGGTGCGATCGGCCGCCCAATCCCATTCCACCCGCTCGTACAAGCGCCTGGACAGCGAGCGTATCTCCGCCTCCGCTGGGTCGAGTCGGTCGAACCACGCGCCCGCGAACAGCACGCCCGCCATCAGCAGTGCGGTGTCCACCGTCGACAACTCGCACCGCCCCGCCCGCACGCCACCCGGCATCGTCAGGAAGTGATAGAAGAAACCGCGATACCCCGCCGTCCCTTGCGCCCCCGGCCCCTGGGGCAGTCTCCACAGATACCGCAGCGTCGCCAGCGTCCGATCGCGCGCGGCCGCCCGGCCTACCCAGCCCCTGGCGACGCCGATCGGGTACGCGCTCAACGCGAAGCCCACCGCCGCGATCGACGCGTTGGACGGCGACGGCCAGCGGTCGGGCGCCATGCCCGTCCGCGCGTCGGTCGTGTCCCAGAAAAAGCGGAACGTCGCTTGCCCCAGTTCGCCCAACCGGTCGGGCACGCGGGCGAGGATGCGGGGGGCGCCGGCGAGCGTCAGCCCCCCGGCGGCGATCACGGTACGGCGGGTAATCATAAACCAAGCGAGGCGATGCGAACGCCGCCCCCGATACTCCTTAGAATTTGTAGCCGACGCGGAACTGCACGCGCCGCGGCAACGTCAGCAGCCCGCTGGCGCTGGTGAAGTCGGCGGGTTGCAACGTGTCGAACGCCTGGCCGGTCGAGGGGTCGATCTGGTTGTTGAAGAACCCGTCGAAGCCCGTGTAGTTCTTGTTGTTGAACGCGTTGAACAAGTCGACGGCGAAGTTGATCTCCTGGTCGCCGAACACGCGCAACCGGTTCTGGAGCGTCAGGTTGACCTCGCAGAAGGCGAACACCCCCTTGATGCAGTTCTTGCGGGCGTAGCGCGAGGTGACGCGGCCGCGCGTCGGGTCGGACGCGTCGAACACCTGATACGCCTGGCCCGACCCGAAGGTGGACAGGGTCGAGAACTGGAAGCCCAGCGGCAGGTCGAGGATGCCCGACACCACCACCCGGTGCCGCTCGTCGCCCGCGCGCGGCCGCCAGCCGTAATCGTCGGGGGTGATGCCGTCCAGGCTGAACAGGTCGCCACCGTTCTGCTCGCCCTTGGCCAGGGTATAATTGATGTTCAGGCCCCAGCCCGACGCCTCGGTATAGTTCTTGTCCAGCGTGAAGTAGATCGCCTTGTAGCGCGTATCGAGCCCGTCATAGCCGATCAGCGCGTTGGCGTAGCCGAACGGCGCCAGCGGCGCGGTGTTGCAGCACCCGCCCAGCCCGTTGTTGTTCCGCGTCGCGAACAGGTAAGTATAGCCGTTCTTGCCGCGGATATAGGACGCCGTCACCGCCGCCTGGAACGCGCCGATCGCCTGGCGCACGCCGGCGGAAAACTGGTCGGTCCGCGGCAGCTTGGCGTCGTTCTGGTTGGCGAACAGCTCGGGCAGGCCGGTCTGCGCGTTGGCGCGCAACGCCGCCAGGTTGGCGGGGTCGAGGTACGACTGGTTCCACACCACCGTCGGCAGGCCGGTGCCCGGCACCACCACGCCGTTCGCCACCTGCGGATTTCGCGGCCCGCCATCGCGCGAGAAATAGAAGACGCCGGCCTGGTATTGCCGCCGGAACGTCTCGTCCAGGCTCTGGTTGAACACGTTGCGGTCGTAGTAACGGCCCGCGCCGCCGAAGATCACCGTCGACTGGTCGTCCTTGATGTCCCAGGAAAAGCCGACGCGCGGCTGGAAAGCTTTGGCGAACGCCTTCCGGTTGCGGCCGGTGCTGATATAGTCCTCGGGGTTGAAATAATAGGTCGTCGGCAAAGCGCGCAGCGCGGCGGCGGCGCGGTCGCCCGTCACGAAATTGTTGTTGAACGGGTTGGTCTCGTAATCGTAGCGTAGGCCCAGGTTGAGCTGCACCCGGTCGGTCACGTCCCAGTCGTCCTGGATATATAGGCCGACCTGCGTGTCGGACGCGCTGACCCGCGGGTTGCCCAGCCCCAGCCGGACCTCGGACGGGAAGGAGAAGTCGCGGTCGTCCGCAGTGTTCAGCGGCGTGTTGTTGTTGCTGTTCTCATAGAAATACCGCCCGGCGGGCGCGTCGGTCCGCTCGGTGGTGAAGTCCACCACGCCCAGGCGGACGCCCGCCTTCAGCACGTGGCGGTCGAAACCCGAATAGGTGAAGTCGTTCCGCCCCGTCCAAACCTGTTGGACGTATTGGCGCGTCGAATCCTTGCCGCCGAACTGGATCGCGCCCTGATAGATCTGCGCCGGCAGGTCGGGGTTGAGCGCGGACGGGTTGAAATCGGAATTGACGAAGCTGAGGTTCAGTTCGTTGACGAAGTTGTCGCCGGTGTACGTCCACTTGCCCAGATAAGTGTCGACGTCGTTGATCTTGTTCTCCGCCGCCTCGAACGCGATCTGCTGGCCGAAGCCCTGGATGTCCGTCTCCGTCCGCTTGGAATAGCTGATGTCGAACACCTGGTTGTCGTCGGGCGTGAAGGTCAGCTTGCCGAAATAGAAGTCCTGGCGGAACGGGCTGACGAACTGGCCCTCGTACTTGCCGAAATCGCGCAGGTTCGCGGGCGTGCGGTTGCCGACCCGCACCGTGAATGCGCGGTCCTGATCGTTGCCTTCATAGGCGCCGAAGAAGAACAATTTGTCGCGGATGATCGGCCCGCCCAGCGACGCGCCGTACTGAACGCGCTTGAAGTCGGGTTTGCGGTTGCCGTCGCGCTCGTCGAACACCGACTTGGTGATGAGCCCTCGGTCGGTATATTGGCCGAACGCCTCGCCGTGGAACTCGTTGGTGCCCGACTTGGTGATGGCCGTCACGATGGCGGCGCCCGCCTGCTCATATTCCGCCTTAAAGTTCTGCGTCAGCACGCGGAACTCGCCCACCGCCAGCTGGCCGAACGGGTTGCCGCGGCTGTCCTGCTGGCCGGCCACGCCGCCTTCCAGCACCTGGTTCTTCAGCGACACGCCGTCGATGAAAACGTTGACGCCCGCGCGCGTCGACGCGCCCGACTGGATGCCGCGATTGGTCTCGGAATCGACGTACTGAACGCCCGGTGCCAGTGCCGCGAAGCTCAGGAAGTTGCGGTCGGTCTGGGGCAGCGTGCGGATCTGCGCCTGGCTGATGTTGGTCGCGACCTCGCTGGTCCGCGTCTCGCGGAGCCGAGTGCCCGTCACCACCACGTCGCCGTCGGTGCCCTCGGCCTCGGGCGCGGTCGCCGTCACCTCCTGGCCCGCGTTGGTCGCCTCGCCCGTCACGCCGTCCGGCCCGATCGAGGGCGCGCCCAGCCGCAGGTCCAGCGTCGCCGACTGGCCGACGCCCACGATCACGCGGCGCACCACCGTGGCGCCCCCGCCCGCCGCAGTGGCGGTGACGGCGTAGGGGCCGGGGCGCACGCCGTTCAGGTTGTAATTGCCACTCGCGTCGGCGGTGGCGCGCACCGTCTGGTTGGTGCCCTCGTTGACCGCGACCACCGTCGCGCCCGCCCCCGGGGCGCCGTCGCCGTTGGACACGCGGCCGTTGATGCGCGCGGTGCTGGTCTGGGCGACCGCGGGCGGTGCCAGGGCGACGACGGCGGCGGGCACGGCGACGCCGGCCAGCATCAGGCGAAGGATATGACGGTTCATGATGGTCCCCCTGGGGTGATGTCCCGGTTTTCCGGGTCTGCGATCGGGTCGGTGGAGCCGCGCGGCACCAGCACGGGCGCCACGCGCGAAACGGCGTCGTCGGGGCGTCCCCCGGCGATCGCGGCCAGCCGGCGGACGGCGGCGGTGCCGATGCCCGCGGCGTCGGCGCGCATCGTGGTCAGGCCCGGCACGATCAATGCCGCCAGCGGAATGTCGTCGAAACCCGCCACCGCCACGTCGCCCGGCACATCCAGCCCCGCCTCGCGCAGGGCCAGCATGGCGCCGATCGCCGTCTGGTCGTTGGCGGCGAAGATAGCGTCGAAGGCGGCGTCTTCGGCGAGCAGCGCGGCCACCGCCCGCCCGCCCGCTTCCTGACGAAAGCTGCCGGGCAGAACGCGCGGGGTCAGCCCCGCCTCGACGAGGCCGCGCGAATAGCCCGTCACGCGCGCGATCGCGTCGCGATTGTCGGCGGGGCCGGCGACGTGGACGATCCGCCGCCGCCCGCCCGCGATCAGGTGCCGCACCGCCGCCAGCGCGCCCGCCTCGCCGTCGACATGGATGGCCGGGCCGGCATGGCTTTCGCGCGCGCCGTTGATGAGCAGCGCCGGCACGCCCGCCGGCAGGTGCGACAGCAGCACGTCGGCGTCGACCTGCGGCGTCATCACCGCCACCCCGTCGACGCGCCCGCGCATCGAGCGCAGCGCGCGCGCCGCCCGGTCCGGGTCGGCGTGCATGGTCGACAACAGCAGCTGCAACCCCTCGTCCGACGCTGCCTCGTCCATGCCGCGCAACAGTTCGGAAAAGAACTCGCCATGCATGTCGGGCAGGATCACGCCGATCGTGAACGTCCGCGCGCGCCGGCTCAGCATCCGGGCGCCCGCGTGGGGGACGTAGCCCAGGCGGGTCGCGGCTTCCTGCACACGCGCGCGCATCGCCGGGCGCACGTTGGCACCGCCCGACAGCACGCGCGACACGGACGCCACCGACACCGCCGCCTCGCGCGCGACGTCCCTGATCGTGGCCTCGGCCAGTGCATCCTCCCCAGCGGCGCGAGCGATTCCCGCTTGCCCTTTGTAACCGGTTACAGGAAACACCGCCGCGCTTCAAGACAGACGCGCGGCCCTCTGCTAGGTCGCGTCGATCGAGAGGGGACGAATTTCATGCACGACGGCGGATCTGTGGGCGGGGTGTCGCGGCGCGCGGTGGTGACGGCGGGCGCGCTGGCCGCCGCCTGGGGCGCCGGGCCCTGGCGCGCCGCGCTGGCGCGGACGGGGACGCAGGGCGCCGCCGACGCGCTGCCCCCCGCCGCCGCCGCCGCGCTGGCGCGGATGACGCTGGCGGAAAAGGCGGGCCAGCTGTCGATCATGGCCGCCGCCTGGGGCGGGTCGTCCGCCGACGCGCTCAACCCCAAGGGGCCCAGCGCGAACTTCGAGGGCCAGCTGGCCGAGGTGCGGGCCGGCCGGCTGACCGGCGTGTTCAACGGCAACGGCGCGGAGATGGCGCGCCGGATGCAGACCGCCGCGGTACGCGAGTCCCGCCTGAAGATACCGCTGATCTTCGCCGCCGACGTCATTCACGGCTTCCGCACCATCTTCCCCGTACCCCTCGCGGAGGCGGGCAGCTTCGATCCCGACCTCGCGCGCCGCACCGCGCGCGCGGCCGCGTCGGAGGCGACGGCGGCGGGCATCGACTGGACCTTCGCGCCGATGGTCGACGTGGCGCGCGACAGCCGCTGGGGCCGGGTGGTCGAGAGTTCGGGCGAGGACGTGCTGCTGGGCCAGCTGATGGGGGCCGCGCGCGTTCGCGGTTTCCAGGGCGACCGCGGCCTCTTCGCCGACGACGCGGTGATGAGCTGTCCCAAGCATTTCGCCGCCTACGGCGCGGCCGAGGCGGGGCTGGATTACAACGGCGTCGACCTGTCCGAGCGCACATTGCGCGAAGTGTATCTGGCGCCCTTCAAGTCCGCGTTCGACGCCGGCGCCGGCACCACCATGGCCGCGTTCAACGACGTCAACGGCGTGCCCGCGCACGCCAATCGCTGGCTGTTGCAGACGGTGCTGCGGCAGGAATGGGGCTTCGGCGGCCTCGTCGTTTCCGACTATACCGGCGACTACGAGCTGATCGACCACGGCCTCGCCAAGGACGCGCGCGACGCCGCCCGCCTCGCCTTCCTGGCCGGCGTAGACGTGTCGATGCAGAGCGGGCTCTACCGCGACCACCTGCCCTCGCTGGTCGAGGCGGGCGAGGTGCCGGTCGAGCTGGTCGACCGCGCGGTGCGGCGCATCCTGGCCCTAAAGGCGCGGCTGGGGCTGTTCGACGACCCGTTCCGCCGCATCTCGCCCGCTCGCATGAAGACGCGCGTGCTGACGCGTACCAACCGCGCCCTCGCGCGTGAGGCGGGGGTGAAGTCGATCGTCCTGCTCAAGAACGATGGCGACCTGCTCCCCTTGTCGCCGCGCGGCCGCCGCATCGCGCTGATCGGTCCGTTCGCCGAAGGGAAACGCGACCTGATCGGCCCCTGGAACGTGTACGGCACCGACGAGGAGGCGGTCGACCTCGCCACCGCGGTGCGCGCAGCCGTCCCCGACGCGTCGCTTGTCACCGTATCACCCGGCTCGGACGTGGAAGCGCCGCTGCCCGGCGGCATCGAGGCCGCGGTCGCCGCCGCCGCCGCCGCCGACGTGGTGGTGCTGGCGGTGGGCGAGAGCCAGCGCATGTCCGGCGAGGCGCAGGCCCGCGCCGACATCGTCGTGCCCGCCCCCCAGATGGCGCTGGCCGAGGCGGTGGCCGCCACGGGCAAGCCGGTGGTGGTGATCCTGAAACACGGTCGCGCGCTGGCGCTGACCGGCGTAGTGCGCGACGCCCCCGCTATCCTGGCGACGTGGTTCCTCGGGTCGGAAACGGGGCCGGCCATCGCCGACGTCCTGTTCGGCCGCGCCAGCCCGTCCGCCCGCCTGCCCGTCAGCTTCCCCTACGCCACCGGTCAGGAACCCTATTATTATTCGCACAAGAACACCGGCCGCCCCAACGGCCCGGGTCCGCTGACCGAGTACAAGGCGCATTATCGCGAATATCCCAACGCCGCGCTCTACGCCTTCGGCCACGGCCTGACCTATGGAAAGGTCGCTTATTCCGGCCTGTCCATCGACCAGAATGGTCGCCTGCCCTGGGACGGACGGGTGACGATACGCGCCACCGTCGCCAATGCGGGCACGCGCGCGTGCGAGGAGGTGGTCCAGCTCTACGTCCGCGACATCGCCGCCGGCATCACCCGCCCCGTCCGCGAGCTCAAGGGCTTCCGCAAGCTCGCGCTGGCCCCCGGTGCCTCGACGGAGGTCGCCTTCCCCCTTACCCGCGCCGACCTGGCGTTCCTCCACCCCGACGGCACGCTGGCCGCCGAACCCGGCCGCTTCACCGTCTGGATCGCGCCTTCCGCCCAAGCGGACGGCGTATCGGGTCCGCTGGAACTGTTGCCGGCCTAATTCGGGGCGGCACCGACCTACTCTCCCACCCGACCTCTCGACAGGGTATGTTACGAGAGGTTGGATGGGGAAGTGGGCCGGTGCCGCCTCCGCGTCAGTAGATCGAACACTAGGTGTTTAGTCCCGGCATCTGGTGGATCGGGTTTACGATGAACCGGTCCGGCTCTGACGTCCAGATCTTGGCGATGTATTCGTAGGGCGTAAGGCCGCTGAGCGTCTTGAGCCGGCGGGCGAAG
>Ga0325401_1004910_pt1 | contig 12679 bp, 10 predicted proteins | sample PopdelMetagenome_FD_205666 | JGI IMG/M metagenome (GOLD analysis project Ga0325401, IMG submission 205666) | Populus deltoides microbial communities from Bellville, Georgia, United States - Xylem-PdKOR-R2 | ecosystem: Host-associated > Plants > Phyllosphere > Stem > Wood/Secondary xylem | place...
TTGGGACTGACCCTTTTGTGAAACAGCAGAAATTCCACGCTATAGTTAATACTGATCAGAAAACAAAACACTAGACATGATACCAAAAGCTCTAAATCATCTACATATCAAGCACTACAACTTTTATGAAGAATTTCAGGTCAGATAAAATCATTTTAAAGGCAAAAATCCAGACGCAATCTAAAAGACGAGATTGGTCTCCTGATCTGATGAGGAAACTAATGGTGCCGAGTATACCACTATAGTTGAGAGTTTGACATAGAAATGATGGGTCTTAGGACCTAAGAAAGGTAAAGATCAAGCCTCCAACATGTCATGAATGAAAGAATACAGGTGGAATGGTCAGATATTGCAAGAAACCAAGTCAGAAACAAAGTCTAAGTTGCAACAAAGTTGGAATCAACCTTGGCAAGAACGATGTTTTGCGGAATATATGACCCATGCGCTTTTAGGTTCATTAAATTCCATAGGTGGCATAGCTACCGAGATCAATGCAGTCAACTATGTCTCTCCTAGAAGTTGGTTAGCTACCTCTCATGCAGTAGAGTCTATTTTAAACATAAATTTTGAGGGATTTAACCAACCTTAAGGACCAGATAAAAATGGAAGGAGTTAAGTAGCATAAGGACTTCTAATTAGCCTAAGAATTCTAAAGAAATTCAACAGCCAAAGAAAAGAATAAATAGAGTAGAAATCAATGGAATTCGCCAGAATAACGGCAAGATGTTATACGAATATTGGGAGTGTTTCAATCAATTGTGCGCGAGCTGCCCTCATCATCAAATTTCTGATCAATTACTACTGCAATATTTTTATGAGGGATTGTTACTTATAGACCGTAGCATGATTGACGCAGCAAGTGAAGGAGTACGAATAGAAAAGACTTCAAAAGAAGCACGAGAATTAATCTTGAAAATGGTAGCAAATTCACAGCAATTTGGAGTCCGTGTTGATTCATCTAGAAGTTTTAATGAGGTAATACATTCTAATATTGAGACAAAACTTTCAGAACTAACATCTCTCGTTAAACAAGTTACTTTGGACAGGTTAGACAGGTCAAAGTCTGTTGTATCTGCTCTTTCCCGGACCATCCTACTAATAGATGCCCTCAATTACAAGATGATGATCATATGACTCAAGTTAATGCCATGGGTGGATTTAACAGCCAACAAAGAAGATATGTACAACCCTGTGTAGAAAAACCACCTGAACCTGAAGTACGGTCAACCCTCAAACCAACAACCTTTTCAACCCTAAGTCAACAACAAATCAACCTTTTCTCCTCAACATCATCAAGTGCAAGTATGTCTTTAGAGGATATTGTAAAATCCTTGGCCACCAACACACAAATGTTTCAATAGGAGACGAGAGCAAGCATTCAAAATTTGAAAAACCAAATAGCATAGTTGACTTCTTCAATGCATAAAATAGAGGCCAACAAAGGCAGGTTACCGTGTCAAGCTGAAATTAATCCCAAGGAAAATGTAAGTGCCATGACTCTTAGAAGTGGCAAGGAAGTGCAAATCATGACAACAACAGCTGGCACCCAACAAAGGAAAGAAAAACCGGCTGAATCATTAGATATGCCAAGCAACAAGGTATGTAAAAATTTTGTCTTACCAAGTTCTAATATTTTAATTCATCCCCCTTTTCCAGGCCAATTTGCAAAACAAAAAAAGAATGAGATAAAGAACGGAATCTTTGAAACTTTTCGAAAGGTGGAGGTGAACATTCCTTTGTTGGATGCAATCAAACAAATTCCACTATATGCCAAGTATCTCAAAAAGTTGTGCACTAATAATAGAAGGCTGAATATTGATGAGAAAATAAGGGTTGGAGAGAACGTGTCCACAGTCATACAAAGAAAATTACCTCAAAAGTGTAAATACCCAGGTATGTTCACTATACCCTGTGTGATTGGAAATTATAAGTTGGAAAAGGCTATGCTTGATTTGGGAGCATCAATTAATGTGATGCCATCATCAATTTAAAAGGATTTGAATTTAGAAGCTTTAAAAGAAACAAAAGTAATAATTTAATTAGTGGATAGGTCATACTCATACCCTAAAGGCTAACCAACTCATATATTGTTAAGGATGTTCTAATTAAAGTAAATAAACTGATTTTTCCTGTGGATTTTTACATCATTGACATGGATGATGAGTTTGCTTCAAATCCAACTCATATATTGTTAGGCTAACCATTTATGAAAACAACAAGAATTAAGATCAATGTGCATAAGGGTACTTTATCTTTTGAGTTTGATGGAGAAATAATAACATTTAACATTTTTGATATTATTATTGTGCAGGATGATTATAAGCATAATTTCTTGAAAGATGAGTTGAACTTCGTATTACAACATAACAAGACAGGCAGGGATGCAAGGCTGGAGAAGAATGAGGACAAGAAAGAATCAATTATGTCTTTGTATTCACTACTTAAAATGCCAAACAAGTTGGTTAAATATCATTTACAACTATCAAATTCTTATGAAAGGTTTTACCTTCTGTTGAATGAGCCCCAAAGCTGGAATTGAAGTCTTTACCCAAACATTTGAAGTATGTGTACTTGGGAGAGGATGAAACCCGGCTAGTGATTATTGCAAATGATCTAACCAAAGTTCGAGAAGAAAAGGTGCTCTTGGGAGGCAACCCAAACATGATGTTACACCATAAACAATAAAGATTTTTTTTTTGTTTTGTTCATTTTATTGCTTGCTATTTCAATTCAGTATTGTTTATTTGATATTTTCTCTGCCAGACTCTATTCCCTCAGGTAAAATTATGGAGCACACTGAAGGACATACCCAATTTTAAATATAGACAACATTATGTAAAAAGAAAAATCAGGGCAGTTTTCCCTTCTCTTTTTAAAATTTTTAACTGCAAACATTAAGGATGATGTTCATATTAAGTGTGGGGGAATTAATGTGTTTTAAAAGTTCAGCATTTTTAGACCAAAATTTTTGTTTTTGAGGTGTTTTTGAATGATTGGAATGTTAACGTCTTTAACAATTTTCAATTGAGCTCGAAAAAAGTCATAACATGATTGAATGATGATCTAGTTTCTTAGGATTGTTTAGTCAAGCTATTCTTTTTGGGAATTAACTAACTGGATTTGGTAAACACAAACCTGTGAGACTTTGAACCTTAAGACCAAAACATCCATATTGGTCTATATTTTCCTTACATGTGTGATTTTCTTTCATTGTCATGTTTCTCAAGAACTTGCTTTGATTCTTTTCGAAACCACATGTACACATGCATGTGTGAAGAGGATTAAGGCCTTCTTTGTTAAGTGTCATATATATAGCCTAGCAACCCTCCTTTGGATTATTTTCTATTAAAACCCTTTTGAGCTTGTCACGGGGGGGCGATGTCAGGATTGACGCGCTTTAAGACGTGAGCCTTCTTAGAGGTATGTTGTTGGGAAAGGAAAGAGTTTCGGGTTTAATAATAAAATTATGAATAAGGTTCAAGAGTCGCCACCTAGTATTAAGGTTACTAGGAAACTTATGGTCTGCGAGACTCTGAGTAGGGAACTGGTTGTGCAAGGGAAAGACACATCACCCCTAGTGCACCCTACCTAAGGTAAGCTGCATTGTTGTTTGATTGTTTTTCTAAGTCAAGTTTCTATCTGTTAGTTTTCTTCTAAGGTCTAAGGAAGATTCCCTTCATGAGAGAGTCTCTACCTTATTGGGTGAAATCCTAGCAATTCTAAAGTTTAAGTTTTAACATTGCATTTATATTGTACTTTGTATCTTTAATACCTGAGGGTGTACTTTATTGTGTAGTTCTACATCCCCAAATATCAAAGTCTACATCTAGACCCTAATATAATATGAAAAAAATTATTAGTAAATGGTTTTTGACATTTTGGCCAAATTCTAACGGATAATCATAAACTGGTTATGTTATCCATTTTTTTCCCCTTTTTTAAAACATGAGAAAGATACTATTTTGTTTTAGTTTTTTTATGAAAAAATGCTTGGAAAACGTTTTAGGATCTAGGCATATGAACGAAAACAAAATATTTTTAATGTTTTTTTGAAAGGGGAAATTAATTTAAAAGTTTTGAGATTTTTTTTGAATTTTTAAGTTTTTTTTTAAGAAATATTTTGGAGAAACTTAGGTATTTTAATACCGGATCTATATCTTATAGTGAAAAATACAACCCAATATTATGCAAAATTGGTAGAAAAACATGCGAGAAAATCAGAAATATTTCCTCAGTTCAGAAATTTTTTTTGGATTTTTTTAATATATATAATATTATTATTTATATTGGGCTAGGCCTAACCCAGTCGGGCCTGGTTGGGCCGAAATCAGCCCAACTGATCCGTACTTTTTTTGTTTTTCTTGCTTTTTAGGTTTGGGTTGGGCTGACAAGGTTCCAGCCCAAACTTGGGGGGTTCGTTTTCCCCCCTACATGTAGAACCAATTATCTGCATGCAAGATGACAATGGCGAGGGGGAAAAGAAGAAAGAGAAGAAGAGAGGAGGGGACTATCTGGTGTGGAAGAAGAGGCTGGCTAGTCTTGTTGTTGACCGGTGGTGGAGTTGTGGGAGGAGACGTCGACGTCAATTGCTGGATGAGAGAGAAAGAGAAGGGGAAGCTCGCGGTGGAGGAGCTGCTACCGCTATGAAGGAAGAAGGAGAAACAATTAGTGGAGAGGGAGAAGTGTGGTGGCGTTGATGGAGGAATAGGTGACTAGTGTTAGCTGTGGGTAGAAGGAGAAAAAGGCAGAGGAGAGAGAGAAGCTTGCGATGACTCCTCCTTACATGTGGTGGTTGGCTGGTGGTTATGCTAGTGAATTATGGTGGAGATGGTGGTGGTGAGAGTGATGGTGGATGAAGGCCACAATGGAGAGAAATGGAAAAGAGAAAAAGTGGTAGAAAAAAAACTAGGGGGTAGCTGATGTTTTGTTGACTTTGGCCTCTAATTTCTCATCCCTCAAGCGATGAAATCCACATCTATTTATAGAGGATGGAAGAAGGACGTTTGGTCTCCACTGCTATCAAATCTTGGCCCTTGGTTCGACACAAAAGGATCCTAATCATTGGCTCAAAGTAGTCATCATGCGTTGTCAAATTTGTTGCAGGAAATGGGTGGTCGTGTTGACCACTTTGGGGTGATGCCACAACCACTGTGGCCTCGATCTACAAGAATGGATCAACTGGCGTGTAGTCAGGCGTCAAGTGATCATTTTGGTATAAGTTTTGTCTAATTTGGTGGAAAGATGAAGCATAAAATGTATCGGGAAGTAGGCCACTCGAGCAGCCTTTTTGGAGAAGAAGATGAACAATCAAGCTCAAAACAACACCTAATAAAATTAATTTGACATATTTAAAATATAATTAAGTTCTTGCACCTAATTAAATCCTTCAATTGAACCCAAATTACTTTATAAACATAATTAAAATTTAAATTGGCCTATGATTAAATCAAATTTGCCCACTAAAAATCTAATTATATCCTTAAGCTTAATTTATATACATATTCGTCCAAGAATCATATAACTTGACCTTGAATATACATTGTCTCTCCAGTTTTGGGTAAAATGGGGTACAATTAGGCTTCTGATTCTATCCAAAATTGCTGCTTGATTTTTCTTACATGTGAAATCTTCTCAGCTTGCTTTTGCCAAAATGCCAGTCTTTATTTTATTATTTTATTTTTATTTTAGGAAGAAAAAGCTGAATTTGGAAAGTAACCTAGAAATAGGTTATGAAAGTTGTCCTCCTCTTTACAATGCTTACGGAAAAAAAATCTCGTAAGAGACTTTAGATTGTAGCTTTGTAAAGAAGAAAAAGTAATGAGATATGACGGACTCACCAGAACAAGAAATGTTCAATCCTTCTGAAAGTGTTCGAAGTGAGGGCTCAAAAATACACACAAAAAAAAAAGAGATAAGACTAGAAAGCGCATTATTCAAAGGACGAGTGCTAGAAAGCGCACTAAGAAAAAAAGGAGACAGGGTTTGCAAAGAAAAAGATGATCTTTATGAAAGACCTTTCAAAGTGGTATGGTTGTACTAGGAAACCTGCCTATTAGTAGAATTCAATGATTTTAAAATGGTCAAATTGTCATGGGTGACCCTTTCAGGTGAAAAATACGAAGATTTTTCAAAGTGGTTTATTGTAATGGGCGAATGACTAGGCGAAAAAAGATTTTTCAAGTGGTGAAAAATACAAAGATTTTTCAAAGTGGTTTTATTGTAATGAGCGACCTGCCCAGGTGAAAAATGAAAGATTTTCAAAGTGGTCTTATTATAATGGGCGACCTGCCTAGATAGAAAAACACAAAGATTTTTCAAAAATGGTCTCATTATAATGAACGACCTACCCAGGTGAAAAATGATGAGATTTTTCAAAAATAGTCTCATTGTAATAGGTGACCTACCCCGGAGAAAAGAAAAATACAAAGATTTTTCAAAATGATCCCATTGTAATAGGTGACCTACCCAGGTGAAAAATACAGGAATTTGTAAAGTGGTCTCATTATAATGGGCGACTTGCCCAAGGGAAAAGAAAAATACAAAGATTTTTCAAAATGATCTCATTGTAATGAGTGATCTACCCAAGTGAAAAATGAAAGGATTTTGTAAAGTGGTCTCATTGTAATGGGAGACTAGCCCAAGGTGGAAAGTGAAAGATTTTCAAGGTGGTCTTATTGTAATGGGCGACCTAACTAGGTGGAAAATACAAAGTTTTTTCGAGTGGTCATATTGTAATGGGCGATCTGCCCAAGTGAAAAAATATGACTTACCTGGTGAAAGGATTTGGTTAGAGATGTCTTAAAGAGATGACAAGATAGGGCTTGAAGGCATACTATCTAGGATATGAGAGCTCAAATAAGCACTTAAAGGGAAAGGGACAGGGCTTGAAGGCGCATTATCTAGGGGATGAGGGCTCAATGGCACACTCAAGAAGAGATATGATATAGAGATAGAGATAGGGTTGGAATGCATGATATCTTAGAAATGAGAGCTACAAAGTGCACTCTAAAAGGAAAGATGAGATAGGGCTAAAAAGCAAGTTATATGAGAAGTGAGGGCTCAAAGGCACTCTCAAAAGCAGGTAGGGTTAGAAAGCGCACTACCTGGATGATGAGGGCTCAAAGATGCACTACCTGGGTGGTGATGGCCTAAAGGTGCACTTAAAATGAGGTAGGGTTAGAAAACACACTACCCGAGTTGAAGGCTCAAATACACACCTGAAAGGAGGAATATAGAGCTAAAAGGCGCACTATCTGAGAGATGTGGCCTCAAAGACGCACCTGAAAGAAGAAAGATGGTAAGACATCAGTTCGTCAAAGATGCATTATGATCAATATGCATTCATACTTACCTGAGAAATACAGCTCCCCTTTCTTCATTGACTTTCCTTCTTCTTGAAAGTTCAAGTCTTTATAGTAAGCTTCGATGGCTTTTTCGCTCTTACTTACTCAACTCACATCTTGTGATCTTGACTTCTGGGATGGGTATAATATTAGCAAGCCTTTATCTCAAGGTCGCCAACTCTGCCCTACATTGTCTTTTTTCTAGAAAGGAAATCACGGAGTCAACCCTATTATATATTTTTTGGATTGCCCTCTAGCTTGATCATGCCCCTAAGTGTTTAATTAAGGTTTTCTTTGGGGATGAGGCTATGTGAAAAAAAAAAAAGATTTGGTTATTTACAAGGAATTGTTTTCATGGAGAATTTTTGGAATTTCAAAGCTATTCCAAACACAGAAAATCATTTTGATGTGCTTTAAAGCAAACTTGTTCTAAAAATAATTCAACCGATTCCCATGGACATGTCTTCACAAGTATTGAAAAATTTTGTTTTGATTTTGGTGAAAATACGAAAAGACATTTTATTGGTTAAAGGGGTTCAAGATTCAATTTGAGGGTTTCAAAGAACCGGTCTTCAATGCATTCATTTTATTTGTATGAATAATGAAGCTTGTTTCACATGGAAAAACATTGCCTACTAATCCAGATTGTCTGCCTTTGATCAGAAAGGGCTTGATTGGGCACATAATGTAGGCTTGGGTTCTTGGTTATGAAGAACAAGGATATTTATAGGCTCAAAAGGTTTTAAGAGATTTCAAGACTAAGGATCATTAATGTTTATTTCCCGACTTCTTTTTAGTCCATGGATTTCTGGACCTTGGAATTAATTTGCAAAATGGTCTATCACGCCCCCCAGTGTCAGGTTTGGGCCTTTTCTCTTTGTTTTCTTCATTTAGTTTTAAGCATTATTATAATAGTTATTTTTTGTGGTATACTCAAACCTTTTGGACCTTTTGGATTCTTTCATGCCCCCTCCCTAACTTTGTTTGAGCACCTTTAATTATTGAGGATCTTTTTGCATATTTTTTGCATTTGCTCTCCAGTATGGGGTGTGATCCTAACCAGGTTAATTTTCAAGAAAAATTTACTAGGCTCAAAAGGGGACTGCAATGGATATATTTAGCCTTATGAAAGGATTATTAAAGACAGTCTTTTCTCATTTCAAACGCATGCATTTAGGATCGGTAAGCTTTGCTTTCTTTCATGTGAATATGCAAAATGGTTTCTCATTATTCATCTAACTAAAACTCAGCTTTTGAAGTCATCTCATGGTGTTTGAGTTGTTTTTCAGGTTTTTCCTTTTTCTAGGTGATCGCTTGAATTTCGAGAGCATGTCTGTTAGAACAAACACTAATTTGATTTTTGCTTTATTCTAAAACTTTGATTTCTCAAAAATCCTTGTCGAAATATGGGATTATGCATAGTTTTGGAGAAAAGGGAAACACACCAAAGAATTTTTAGTGCAGTAGTTTTATGAGTAAATGGTGTGCTCGTATAGGTGGGCTATTTGCATGAAACAAAAAAAATTAAAGGCATATCATGAACACAAAGAAACACATGATCTTATTAAAAGGAAGGGCTCATTTGACAAAGAGAGTCTTGTGGCATTATCAGCCAAGTTATTGACAAGACTAAAATAGGTCAAAACAGATATGATCAAACCAAAGGCAATAATAGGGGCAAGCTCCTTCTTCCCATTCTAGTATACTTCCCTCTCCAGCTAGCCTTCTCATGAAAGCTCTTGCAGGGATCTCATTGGCGGTGTGGATAGAAAACTACGGTAGAACTTCATCCTCTATCATGGACACCCTTGAGCATACACGCTGCCTTCTTTGCACCCTGCTCTTGCCATCAGTTCTTTTAGGTTTCCTCAGAATTCCGCCTCTAGTGCATTTACAGATCCACTACCTGAAGCATGATTGGGCAGGGAGTTTGTACTTACATTCATAGTTTCTTTTAATGTTATCCACCCAACTTTAATCAACTGCATGAGGCTCTTCTTGAAAGCACTGCAAGAATGAATGCTATGTGCCGCAACACCAGCATGGTATTCGCAGGTGAGGTCTGGCTTGTACCAATTAGGGTAAGGTGGTTGGAGAGGTGCCAAGAGTTTGGAGCTACATGTCCGATGCTCAGTAGCTTCTAGAACATTTCATTCAAAGATATCGATAATGGAAGTAGTTGTTCTTGGACCCTTTGGTAATTCTTCTTCAGGAATTTTCAATTTGGTTTTTAGCTTGGACATTTTAGGGCTCAGGTTTTCTGGTAAGAAATGGGGAGTTGAAATTGATGTTAGCAATTTGAGGTCGAGTGGTAGTTTTGGAATTGGTTTTTCCTACCCATGTAGCCACCTTCAACATGGTCGCCCTCTTTTCTTCTCACTTCAAAGCTTGTTTTCTCGGTGGACATAGAAATTCTACCACTCTTGACTTTTTGTTCAATGCGTTCAGCTACTGCCACAACATCAGTGAAGTATTGTGTCGTGCAACCTATCACATGCTCGTAGTACGATGCCTTGAGCATATTGGCAAATAGAGTGACCATTTCTTTGTCCAAAAGTAGGTGATGCACCTGTACAACCAGATCTCTCCATCTCTAGACATATTCCCTTATGCTTCCTTGTCCTCTTTTTCTAGATTGGACAAGCTGGTTTTATCAAAAGTAATGTCCATGTTGTATTTGTATTGCTTGAAATAAGCATCCACCAAATCTTTCCATCTCCGGATCTTAGTGTTGTCCAATCTCATGTACCAGCTCAATGTTGCCCCACTTAAACTATCCTGGAAAAAGTGCATCAATAGTTTCTCATTGTGTACTAATTCTACCATTTTATTGCAATAAGACTTGAGATGAGTCATTGAGCATTGTGTTCTAGTGTATTTGATGAATTCAGGAACTCAAATTTCTTTGGCACAACCACATTCAAGACTAGACATATTTCTGTATCCTGTATAAATCTACCCCTTTTATAGCCCTAATTATGACTTCCAACGCTGTCATCTTATCTATTTCATTAGATGACTTGGTCTTGAGGGACTCATTGGAAAATGTATTTATAACTATAGGGGCTGGCACTGATGCTGCTGATTGCACTAATGTTGGATTGTGTTAAAGATTCTGACCATGTTCACTCATTCTTTCTTCAAGCTGAGTTGTTGTTGGGATCTGAACAAAAGTGATGGATCGGTTGGAAGGACCTTTACTAGAGGTATTTCTAAGTGCTTACTCGAGCAAGCTGTTAAGGCGGGCTATGCTATCTTTCAAAGACTCCAACTCTTCTTAGAAATAAGCATCACGGTGAGCACGCTCTTCATCTTCCATGTTTCTTAGTCGAAGTCGGGTGTTGTAGGCTTTTTGGGGACCTATATTTCAACTTGATGCATTTATGTATGTTATTTACATTGAATAGATGTATGGATGCACATTGGGTATGGATGGTGAAAACCTATAGTCTTATCATCTCAAACTTTGTTCCAAAAATCCTACAGAGTTCAAGATTATTAATAAGGTTTGTCTTGATGCAAAATGAATTATTTAGGGAGTTAATATCCTAAAGGCAGGTTCTAAGCCATTACATGATGGGTAAGCTTTTTACCTGGTCTTAAAAAGGTCTATGAACTGCCCAATGACCACCTTACATGAAGGCGGTATATAGGTTTACAAGGAATGGTTGGGGCAGGTGTGACCCTGCTAAGTAAACACTCAGTTCATAGTTAGATGTTTCACAAATCTGAAACTCGACTGAAAGTCATAGGGCAGACCGCTACTCCCCACCTAACCTAGAATTGGGTTTATTTGCAAAATCAAAATGCATAAGGGCATTAATCGATACCTAATGTATTTATGTATGAATAGGAAGTAAAAATGCTAAAGCAGTAAAAATGGGTGCTAAAATTGAATTAAATAGACCAACAAAAGTACACAGACAAACAATCAAATAAGTAAAGCTGAGTCCATCTAGACAAGATGTCCTTAGTGGGGTAACCATACTGTCACGGGGAGCGACGTCAGGACTAGCGCGCTTTAAGATGTGAGCCTCCTGAGAGGTATGTTATTGGGAAAGGAAAGAGTTTTAGGTTTAATCATAAAATTATGATTAAGGTTCACGAGTCGCTACCTAGTATTAAGGTTATTCGGAAACCTCTGGTCTGCGAGATTCTAAGTAAAAGACTAGATGTGCAAGGGGAAGACGCATCACCCCCAGTGCACTCTACATAAGGTAAGCTGTATTGTTATTTGATTGTTTTTCTAAGTCAAGTTTCTATCCATTGGTATTCTTCTAAAGTCTAAGGAAGATCTCCTTTCGTGAGAGAGTCTCTACCTTATTGGGTGAAATCCTAGCCATTCTAAAGTCCAAATTTCAGCATCTTATTTATTTTGCACTTTGTATTTTTAATACCTGAGGGTGTGCTCTATTATGTAGTTTTACTTCCCTAAATATTTTGGTAAAGGGTTTTTAACATCTAAACCCTAATATAAAATGAACAAAATGATTGGTAAAGGGTTTTAGACATTTTGGCCAAATCTTTATAGATAATCATAAACTAGTTACGATATCCCTTTTTTTTTGCACTTTTTTTAAAACATGAGAAAGATGTAATTTGTTTCTGTTTTTTATGGAAATATGCTTGGAAAACTTTTGAGGATCTAGCCGTATGCATGAAAACAAAATATTTTTTATTTTTATTTTTTTTAAAAGAGAAAATTAATTTTAAAGTTTTGAGATATTTTCAAATTTTAATTTTTTTTAAGAGATGTTTTGGAAAACACATGGTATTTTAATATTGGATTTATATCTTACAATGTAAAAATATAACTCAATCTTATGCAAAATTGGTACAAAAACATGTGAGAAAATAAAAAATATTTTGAAATGACCCTTGGAATTGTTTTTGGAATTTTTCAGTTTTTTTAATATATATATATATATATATATTATTAAATGTATTGGGTTGGGTCCTACCTAGTCGACTGGGCCTCACCCAGCCGAGTCTATTGGGCCGAGTAGCGGCCCAAAAGGGTTGGGCCAAAATCGACCTAACTAATCCGGTCTCTTTTTTTTGGGTTTGAGATGAACTCGGCCTAGCTATTTGAGCTGGGCTAACACGGGTCTAGCCCAAACTCTAGGGGTTAATTATTTTTTGCCCCTATCGTTTTGCATATAGGATGACAATGGTCGTGAGGGGCAAAGAAGAAGGAGAGGCGAGGAGGGGAGTACCTGGCATGGAAGGAGAGGCCGACTGGTCTTGTTGTTGACCGGTGGTGGAGTTGTGGGTGGAGATGCTAGTGTCAATTGTTGGATGAGAGAGAAGAAGGGGAAGCTCGCAGTGGAGGAGCT